>Ga0209552_1000011_pt1 | contig 70538 bp, 85 predicted proteins | sample LauGreFaBDMM15SD_2_FD_188214 | JGI IMG/M metagenome (GOLD analysis project Ga0209552, IMG submission 188214) | Freshwater lake microbial communities from Lake Michigan, USA - Fa13.BD.MM15.SD (SPAdes) (version 2) | ecosystem: Environmental > Aquatic > Freshwater > Lake | place: Lake Michigan, USA... | reverse complement strand
GAATGAACGTAGAGTCATAGAAGTTGGGCAATGGCATCTCGGATTCGAAGATGTACCAGTGCGTCCAGCTATCGTCCGAGGGTAGCTTGGACATATCAAACGCCCGCTTGCCGACATACTCCGACATGGGGTGGTGGTTACGGCAGCCAGACTTAACTAGCTTTCCGTAGTACTCGACTCCGTTGAGTTGAATGTAAGCATCTAATGGTAGAACCGCGCTCATTTGTTTACCTCCCCGTAGCCACCACATTCCTCGCAGTAAGCTGGTGTCCCGTCTGGCCACAGATGTTTAAAGTCAATTCCCGTGCCCTTGCAAACAGGGCATGCAGTCTTGGTAGGGTCTGCACCCTCCGCTGTGCCCGCGGCGAAAGCCCCGAACTGCTCGGGACTCCAGCGGGTCTGGCCGTTGATCTCTTTGTTCATTGTATGTATTTCCTTTTGGTTATTGCGAGCGACCGCCATTGTCCAGCACATTCCGAAGCGCTGAACGCTGACCGACCCTGCGCGAAATTCGTTTGTAGTTATCAAAGCTTTCAGGACTCATCACATTGATTGCCCCACCCGTCTTATCTGAATAGACCATCGCCCCAAGCACCTTGGCTTCGGGGTGCAGGAACGCACAGCCCTTGCACTTGGTGAAGCCTAGGTTGATACGCTCAGCTTCGATCGGGTCGTTGCAGTAATCACACTTCATCGCCCGACCCTCCGCACTGGCCATAGGGTCTTGATCTTCTGGCGATAGCGGTCGGCCACGCTTGGAATGGTGGAGAACCTAGCCTTGCGGACATACCGCTTGATGGCATCGGCCACCGAACCATAGGGGCAGTAAAGCTCTGCATCCTTGGGGTCACGAACCTGACCGCGGGACTCCTGCAAGGAACGCTGGTAGGTATGAGCCTTGGGGGTAACCATCTTATGCTTGTAGATGCCTGTGGTCACGAACCCAAAAGCCATAGTCAGCTTGGCATCGGGCTTCTTGATACTGATTTCAAGGTCACCAATCTTAAGCTTGCGGTTGGCAGGCATTGACGCTCTGCGAGGCTGTGGGATATGAGGCTTGCGTAAGTCCATCTGCAAGTCCTCCCATCTGGCACTGCCAGACATAGGGTCGTTGACCTCTCGATCGTTCATCTGCTTGCGTAGCAGACCAAAGTCTTGAAGGTATGTGTTACTCATTTGTTTTCTCCTTGGGTTAGGGTTGCTTCCATACTCCTTATACGCTCCGAGCTTCCCCTCCCCCTACGGGAACGACCCGATAGGTAGAGGGGGAGTGTATTGACTGATGAAAGCTGGTGCACAGGATGCACGGATTCATTGAATCCTTGATTCAAAGATGCATTGACCTTATGCACAATGTCCGATAAGCTTGGCTTATGCCTAAAGCCTTGGCTATAGACTGGAAAGCAGTAGAAAGAGACTTCGTTGGAGGCAAGAGTCGTAGCTTCATTGCATCGCAGTATGGTATCAGCATCAACACTTTGGATAGTAGATCGAGGAGATGCAAGTGGGTTGCACGGAAGTTGGAGAATATTGTTCAGATAAAACAGAGAGTTGATAAGCAGATTGTTCAGACTGCTACCGATAAGCAGGCTCTTTATCTGTCGAGGATCGCTAATCAAGTTGACCATAGTTTGGACGTCCTCGAATCCGAGATGCCTGGAAGCAGGAAAGAATTGCGTGAACATATCGATGTGCTCGAGAAGGTGGACAAGATAGCTCGCCCTGCATTGGGCTTGGCTTCGCAGAATCAAGGAAGCAACGGCAAGACGATCGTGAACCTCGCGGTTCTTCGAAACGACGATGCGATGAAACCTGTCATCGACATTACAGCTGGTTAAGCTTGGTATCATAGATTCTAAGATTCTTGGATTCTTTGAAATAAAAAGGGGAGGGGGGAGGTTTCCCTCCCCCCTCTCCAGTGTTTCCTTACCTCTTGGCTAGCACCGCCTCGATCTGTTCCTCGGTGCATCCTGCATCCTTCATCTGCTTGACCAATTTCAAATCCTTATTGGCTGGGGCAGTGATGAGGGTGAGTCTCCCGTTCTTCGGGTCGTGGAACATCTTGACGAGGGAGCGTTTCCCTGCCGATAATTCCGTGGACTCGTGGGACATCTTCGCCATCCCAAGGGTTGTCCACGCCTGCACCGCTTCATCGTAGCGGGTAGCGAGTTGCACGCCTCTGGTATCGGTGACAATACCAAACTCCTTGCGGGGGCAGAGTCTCCCTGCTTCGGTGACTAATGCTTCGCCGTGCCAATTACCGAACACCGCCTTTAGTGTTCGCTTGCTCTTGGGAGCAATACGACTGGGTTTGATTTCGATTGAGGCTTGAGTAGTTACTAGTGTGGTTTCCATTTGATTTGTTTCCTTTATGTTTCCCCCCTCCCCCTCCCCCTATCGGGGGTATGGTTTGCGGGACAAACCCTATACGCACCCCCTCCCCCACCCCCCTTCCAGCCAGCCATAATACTGTTGTATGTACTTTAAAAATTAAATTTATTTTATTTTTCGGCAATCAAAGTGACGCCAAGCCGGGCCGCCAAATAGTCAGATGGAAATATGGGACACTTCTCGTTCTCGCGGTAAGCAATGTACTCAACGCCATATCGAACGGCCTCTAAGACGCAAGCTTTACAGGGTGGATAAGTGACGGCCAAAAGGTGGGGCTCGCCAGGACGACTGTAAGCAAGGGCGTTAGTCTCGGCATGGACCATAAAGTCTCGCCGGTAGTCGCGGTCCTGGGATTCGTTGGGGGTCAATTCAAAACCCGGGGGATATCCGTTGTACCCAATCCCGCAAACCGATCCGTCTTGTCGAAGGACTGCTGCACCAACTCGGACGAACTGATCCTGGCTAGTTTTGGCCGCGGCGTCAGCCAGCCGCATGGCTAGGTCAATCCACTTTGTCTTTACCATCGGGCTCAACATCCGTTTCTTTGAGGTAGTTCAGGAAATGGGAAATGCTTCCACGGTATGTGTAGGGTCCTTCGTGGCCAAGATCAATTTTGGTATCCATCATAATCTTGTAGCCCTTCTCTTTAAGCTTCTCGCAAAAGATGAAGTCCTCAGAAAGGAACTCGCCTTTGTAAATTCCAACCTCAAACACATTGTGGATAAACTCGGTCTGGGAATCCTGATACTTGCCCGATCCGCCAATCGTATGGGACTCGCTGGCCTTGTTGTATAGGTCGAGATGATTGCAGTCCTTGGTCAAATCTTCAAGGGCTTTGCGGGTCACGCGAAGGAATCCGGTACCGATGCGGTCAACTTCAAGCAGGCCGCGATCGTCGGGGTCAAGGTTTCCGCGCTTCAACTGCACAGTAAACTCGGTAGTAGTGGCAAGCTTCTTCCGATAAGTTGCTCCAACAACTTCTTCCTCATGCAAGCAAAGTTTAAGCAAATCCATGGGGTTCCATGAAATGTCGGAGTCAATCCAAACAAGCATCTCGCTGTCGGTCTTCAGAAACTCGCGGAGCACCCGATTGCGGGCCATTTGAATTACGGAGTGTCCAGTCAAAAGAATACAATGCAGTTCCATGTTGTAGTTTTGAAATAGGCTGACTGACGCAGCCAGTGCGGTGGCGAAGCCGCTGGTTACCTGGCCGCCGTAAGCGGGGGTTCCGATGGTTACAATCTTGGGTTGTTTCATATGTATCTCCTTTACGCTGGCTCTTCTCTTTTATGGATGTCGTAATAAAACGAGTCGGTATCTTCCGTCACCCATCTGTCGGACTGATTCTCCACAGAAGGTAGCTCGGTGTCCACCTTAAATTGTTTGAGGTTCTCAGGAAGCTTCTTGGTCACCCAGTTGGAGTCGCGCCAAAAGATGCGGTTGTTTGGCATGCAAAGCAAGTACCCGTCATCCGCGGCAAACACATGGCCGCATTTGTAATCGGAAGGTTCGTCGCTGTACGGGTTGTTGAACCAGTCCACGGTAAACATGTAAGTTCCCCATGCTTTGGTTCCGTCCCTCAAAACAATCTGAGCGCGGTGATAGGCCAGAAAGCTGTAATCGATTACGGTAACGTTCTCCGAGAAACAATCCCAAAGCTGTTTGTAATTAAACGGGATATCATTCGTGGGCTCATGAGTATAAATCTCAGACATGGGAACTCGGCTTCGAAGCATCCCCGCATCGGTCATGACGTGAAAGGTCAAGATCGTGCCGGGGTAGGATTGGAGCGCAAAAACATACACGTTGTAGAACTCGTTTTTATCTGTCTCGTCTTTAGTGAAGAACGACTTCCTGACCATCGCTTTGAAACTGGGAATGTTCTCGTTGAGTGTGGGCATTTATAAAAACTTTAAAGAACTATTTTCTTTTCGTGTCCGACAATAATTCTAGGGTCAACCCAAACATCATATCCCTGATCGCCGGCACTTCTACAAAAACCCGCATCCTCACTACTTAAATCCATTATGGTCTTTCCTTCATGGGTTATTTCGGTACACAGCGGACGAAACCACGGATACTCTAAACTCTCCATCACTCCATTTTTAACCAACATCCAGCCCATTCCGGCATAACTCACTTTAAAAGGACCGGTCTTTGCGGCCATGTCGGATCTGGTCAAGAATTTGAATCTCCCTTTTGTAATAAATTCTTTTTGGTCCCAAGTCTCAACTACGGGATAATGGGTATTGTCGGCCATAATATAAAGACCGGAGGCAATGTCCTTTTCTAAAGCTAAAAGATTAAAAAAATCATCCGGTTGAAATACAATATCAGAATCAATCCACATGATGTAGTCATAGTCTATCTTGCCCTGAAAAGGTTTTTGAGAGGGGCCGGCCATATAATCTGCCCCAAGACAGAGACTCCTGGAAAAATAAACGACCGGAGAATAGGTTTGAGACATAATGGGGAGGACCTCGCGCTGGTAACAGGCGTGGATCAGGGCTGTCCAACACTTAAGAAAATTACCCGAATATTCTCTACCGGGCATACAAAACAATACTTTCTTCATTTATTTACTCCTTTTCTTTTTCTTTCGTTTCTTACCGAAGGTTGTGGTCCGGTACCGAGCCATCTTGTACTCGGGGGCTGGCTTCCAAAGCCGGCAGTCAATGTCATATTCTACCGACTTATTCATGGCCCAGCTGTAGAATCTGTAACCAAAACCAGTCCAGCACATGAAGTAACTCCATACGTGCCCCAGGGCGTAATACAGATGGGATAGGATTCGATGCTTCATGGGAGGGTGACGTTCCGGTCGTCGAGCAAAGAGTGAAGCTCATCGCGCACATTCTCATAAGCGTTGAGTTGGTCGGGGTCTGAGATTTCATGTTTGATCTTTGAGCGGAGGAAGATTCCAAGATCCGTAAGAATCATTGCCATGTCGTGCCCGCTCATAGCATATTTAAAATTGGTCTCCTCTTCGGGAAGATTAAACTCAAGGGTCGCCTTCATCGTCCGTACAGTGTCTCAATTCCTTTGACTTTTGTAAAGGACAAAATACAATCGGCCGCGTGAGAGTTCTAGTTTACACGGCGACTGACTTCAACGAGGAGTCTCACAAGTGTATTGATCTGCTTGTCGCGAACATGACTCTACCGGATAACGTCGACTTCTGCGTAATGTCCAACAAGCCGGGGCCAGAAGGATTCAGTCACAAAGTTGTTGTCGACCCAAAAGACTACTTGTACGGCGGTTTCCTCAAGTACTCAGAACTTATCCCCAAAGGATATGACTACTATCTGTTTCTTGATCCGGACATTATCTACTTCGGAAACCCAATGGATCTGATCGACCCAACCAAAGACTTTACGATTGTAACCGAAGGGCACCACAATATGTCCCGTGAATGGTTTCAGTACAAGCAAGCACCTGATGTGGATAAGTTAAAGTTTACTATGCTAAAAGGACTAAATGCTGGGACCTTCGGATTCAAAGACCTGGGGTTCACGGTCAAAATCAGATCCTTATTCGAGCCCCATATTCAAACGAGACTGCTGGATGACGCTATTCTGGAGCAGTCTTCTTATAACTACGGTATCTGCCTGTCGACAAACTTTGAGATGGGCAATTGCCACGACATAGCCCAAAAGGTACAACTGTTCGCCGGCTACAACGAATTCGACCTATCCAAGCAATTGCACCATTTCTGTGGATTCAATAAATCCATGGTGGATAAATATCAGGAAATGGCTTCGTTGGTCACAAAGTGTGACCCCAAACAGTCAAAGATTCCTTGACGGTTGTACCCGAATATACCCCTTTCGGGACACTTCTTACCCAAATAGGGTGGGGGTAGGGCCTTAGGGTGGGGGGTCAAAAATGGGTACCCCCACCCAAATTTCGAACCTTGGGTCCTTGTCTAAGTGTATGTTTACTATTAATATATATAAATATAAAGAAAGAGAGGGTGGGGGTGGTCCCACTGGGTGGGGGTATCCCAACTCGTTCCGGCTGTTTGTACACACACGCCGCACACACAAAGCCGTAGGAACAACGAGTTCAAAACCACCCCTACACCCCCACCCTACCACCCTAGAAGCCATGAATCGTTGATACACAAATATATAGAACTATTTGACCATCAATTCGACCCCCCACCCTATCCACGTATCAACGACTTACAGATCCTACATATACCTTACGTAAGTCCTTTTGCTGAAAGCATAAGCGCTTCCACCTTTAATTCAATTACTTAGAGATCTTAATAGCGAAGGATACCATACCATCGTTTCCAAGGGCGTGGATAGTTTGGTTATAACCACAGCAGAACTCGTCGATAGCCTTCTTTACTCCAAAAACATAGTTATTTAGGGCTTTGTCCTTGTTGGTAGCGTAGTCGTGGCCCATAAGCCATCCACCGGCCTTTAAGAGCCTGTGGGACGCAATTACATCCTTCTTGCACCCTTCGTACTCGTGATCCCCATCCAGGTAGATCATGTCCAGTGAGCTAGCTTCTAGCGTGTCCAGCAACGTTGAGCTGTCCCCCTTCAAAATAGTTACCGCTGGATTTAACTTAGCGTATTCCACAAGACTGCTGTGAGCCGCATTTAGATCGTATATTGCTCCGTTGTTTCCGTCCTGATCCCCCGAGAAACACAAACCCTCAAACATATCTATCATGTACATCTTTTTGGGTTGCAACAGGTTAATTATTTTTTTCGAAAACTCTCCCTCCAAAACACCGACCTCTGCGACAACTCCTCCCTTCGGAGTTAACGCCTCTATCATCTCGATTCGCGTATTAAAAATTTGCATTTACCTATAGTTTCTCTCGAGCCTCTTTAATAACTTCTAAAACTGCTGAAATAGGAATTACTGCCGTAGCCGCATCTCCCTCAATCCCCGCAAATGATTGTATAATACCTATGAGTTGCCCGTCCTGATTTACAACGGGGCCACCCGAATGACCGGGCTTTGGTACAGTAGATATAATAAAATTCGATTCATACCCCGAAACATAACCCCGCGTATAGCCCGCCTGAATGTCTACGCCCTTGTGCTCCATCCGCCTACCGGCGGCCAAAGTGAAAGCCCCCATCTCTTCCCGACTCTGGCATTCCTTTACAGCAAAGGGCTGGCCCCTCTTGTTCAATCTTAGAATAGCAATATCTTTATCTCTGTCCTTGGCGACACAATAAGCCCTTCCCGAAAAGCTTTCTGTTTCCACGAAGACCCACTCACTGTCTCCTACAACGTGAGCACAAGTGGCTATTGTGGCACCGTCCTCCAAAAGAACACCCGACCCCATCTGACTAGCCGTTTCAATTTTTACCGAACAGAGAATTACCGTTGCTTTTAAAGCATAAAAGTTTTGAGTTTGGCCAAAATTGCTGAAAACAAAGAACGACAAAAGTCCCAGCACCTGAATCCAACGATAGTTAAAAATATACATATTGCACCTCCAAGCAACGCGGCTATCGCACCGAGAAACGTTTTAAGCAATATGTCTTGCATCTTTTTCTTTCTCGTTTTTGACAAGGTCAGTTAATGCTTTTGTGATCGCGTAGCTCACCAAAGCCTCCTTATCATTCCGGATTGTTTCCAACCCAGCTTTTGCCAATACTGCCACCGCTTTGTCATCTACGTCAAGGTCTAATTCAACATAGTCAACTTTACGTTCCGCTACAATTTTAATAGCCGGCAGCTTTCCCACCTCTGGGGACAATGGAACCCGTTTTGCTGATAATATACTTTTTTGTTTTTTCATGTGTTCTCCTTACCCCATAAACCGATTGGACACTGTTCGTGGGGCAACCAGTGTTTACCTCTTCCGCAGCCACACTTCAAGCACTTTCCCATGCCCAGATTACCCTTCTCCTCCCAGAACTGACACCCCCGGCAAATGGCAATCCGCTTTTCATAGACATGCTGCTGAACTCTCTTAAAACCGCCACCAACCCACGTAGCCATTGATTTTGTAAAATTTTTAACTGGCCTCAAAATAGTGTTCTGCTCCGGTGGGTTCAATCGTTTTAGATCTTCCTCTCTCTTCATTTTTTCCAGGCCCTCATAGTATTCTTTTTTCTTAGCTGCAAGCTCCTCTTTGGCCAGCCGCGCTTCTTCCGGTGTCATGGTTCTATTCTATTCCAAATACTGACGCCGGTACAGAGAGGCTAGCGCCTCCGGAAATTACGGCAACTGCTTCGGTTGTAAAAATAGTTGTAGTTACGGTGCTGCCTATGCCGGGGGTTAGCGATATAGAAATAGTATTATTCAAATATATACCAAAGGCTTCATAGAAATAGAAGGCAAAATCGACAGGACCCGACACAGTCTGACTCGTGACGCCGCATCCGGAGAGGTTGACTCCCCCCAAGTCAAAGAAGGCAATCTCACTGGGCAGATTAACTCTTGGGGACGTTACCGTTGCCTGTACGAAAGATTCGGGGACAGTACTGCATCCTTTTCGATACACAGATACCACTACTGTTGCCGATGCATTCACTACTGCCGGAGCTCTACAAGGTGAAGTGAGGTCTACGCACGGAGCACACACTTCGCCCCTGGAGGAAACTGGAGGCAATATCGCGGACACTATCGAATCTCCACCCACGGATGCATTGGCATATTATTCAATGCAACCATAGCCTGTCGCTCTGTTTTATAGAAAAGGTCCACAACAGGTAGTTTACCGCGCGAGGCTTTCTTGGCAACAACTGCTGTACCCGTATCGATTGCCTTGAATTCCTTACCATCGACCACCACAACACTTCCATAGGGGATGATCTTAGGATCCACCGCGCATGTCTTGCCGGACTTTAAAGTATACCCAGTAGAGGACTTGAGCCTTGAAGTGTCCGGGTCTTGCCCACACCAATAAGCCGTCAGCCTCACCTTAATTTTTTTGGTGGGCTTCTTAGGCTGTGTTTCAATTAATACATTGGAAGCCAACGTGGGAATTAAAAACAGCATAGCTAAGGCTATGGCTACATTTCTCATAAGTAGTGTTTTGAGCGTGGAACCAGATTAAACAGCCGGTTTCACTTCGTCAACCGGGATCTTCCAGAGCACCTTGCCCTGGATCGTCACACGCTCGATGCCTTTTGTCGTCATCAATTTGGCTAACCGCTGGCCCATCTTCTCCGGAGTAGAGGCATAATGGCGGGTAAGATTGGTAAGACTCTGGTCATTTAGCATCTGATTAAGTAGCTGGGTAGCCGAACCTTTCCATGTTCTTTCCTTTGGGTTCGCTTGGTTAAATCCAATAAGGAATTCGTCCAGCAACTCCGAGAAGGCATGGTTAGGGTGGGTAGTTCGGGTATCCTCAAGGATATCGGCGTGGTGGTAGCACTTAACCTGAAACCGATTGGAACACTTAAGCTCCTCAGGAATTTCAAAGTCAGTCAACCATCTGGCAAACGCAGGCAACTCACCGTCAAGAATGCGCTGTAGCTCCTGAGACTGAGGGAAATCCATACCTTTGGACGAAGCCTTAAATAGCATTAGCTTATCTAATATACTTGCGTCTGTGTATGGAACCGCCCGCATGGAGTCAGGGTCATCATTCAAGGTGACAAACACCCGACCCGACCACTCAATGGTAGCAGGATTTTTCCACATAGCCCGGTAACGATGCCGACGATTGGCAACAAACTTCTTCACCGTATTGGAGAAGAGTAAGTGCTTTTCGTGGCTAGTTGAGGCGATAGTATCATCGACGTTGAGTACACCCACCTCGAACATCTCCGAGTTGAACTCGCTCTCCCCAGAGATATGGCCCGAGGCGTCGCAACCACCACCCATCAGTCTGGATACAATCTGAGTGCCCATGAGCGTCTTGCCCACTCCCACCGGACCGGCGATGAAGATCGCCTGACCTTGTGACTGCTTTCCCGACTTGGCGGATACGTAGAAGTGATGAAGCCACGCCAGGAAGTATTGGAGGGAATCGTGTGGATTGAAGAACCCGTCGAGGAACTTTGCGATCCAAGGGAATCCATCGCCCCACTTCTCACAGACTTCAATCCTAGGCTCTAAAACTTTTACCCGTGAGATATTGAGTACGGTACGACCACCCATGTAAACAACTTCCTCTTTGCTAAACAGGATTGGACCAGCATCGTCAACCCGTCGTGTTTCACGCACCCGCAAAACAGTTTGGTCGACCTCGCACATTCCACCACGTTGCATGGGAGCAAGAGACAGTCCGTAGATACCGGCAATATCCTTGCGGGTAGTCTCAGAGTCTGTGTCGCGCCAAATGCCACGACCATCCTGCCTCCAGTATCGCTTGCCATCAAAGTAATAGTTAGCAAGAGGCGCGCCCAAACGATCCTCCTCAAACTCTTTGACCCACCCCGCGCCAAGGATTTCAGCCCAGCTATAAAAACTCTTGTCCTGCGAGAAGCTGACGATTCCGGTCGGAGTAACCACGCAAGCAGTCGGGTTGTCTGAGGTCGCAGTCCAGAACGCGTTGGTTCTTCCGTTGACCTCAAGGTTACCGAGTAGTTTGTCTGGGTACATTTCATGTACGCGATTACGTACACGATCCATCGGGATCTCTACGGGCCCTTCCCCGCGGTACTTGTGGTCCGCGTCAATTGTCGACGCAAACCAGCTATACAGAGTCTCTGTCCTTAAAGGGACATCTCCCACTTTGGTCATCGGCAAGTACCAAGCATAGTACTGCTCGGGCTTAACATGATTGTCATCAAGCCCAGCAAACAAACGCTTTGCCCCCAGCTCTTTAGCAACTCTCTTTAAAAACGCTGGCAATAACCCAACTGGAATTTGCATGGGCGTTTCAAACATCCAAATAACCCGCGCACCCCCACTCGGAGTACGGTGAGCAAACATGGGTTTTAATCCAGCCTTGGCTTTGGCCCCAACTCCAGAGATAAACTCTTCAGATGTAAGTTCACAATCATAGTCCGCAATGAACGCATGCATCTTTGCCGGGGGGTTATCTCTGGTGACACGCATAGCCGCGGCACGACCTTCGAATCCGCTGACGAACATTCCGTCAGTTGAATTCTGAACGGCCCAACGTTTTGCAACTTCCGGCTCAAGACTCGGTGGTTGATTGACATTGCCATCCCAAGGTGTGCATGAACTGGCAATCGACGACGATAAGTTAGGTATCCGAAAGAGGTTCATTTTTTGTACCTCACTGCGTCGGTCGCTTCCGCACCGATTGGACACCCATCCAACCATTCGGGACAGACGCTCATGAGACGTTCAATCTCACCAGCAGGAACAGAATTGTCAACTTCGCAAACTGCCTCGTCGTGAATGTGCATAACAACAGGACATCCAGCTTTTTCTAAACGCAATACAGCCGCACCCATGACATCACGGGCTACAGCCTGGACAAGGTTCTCGCATAGTTTCCCACCATAGAATGGGATCTGCGGTCCGCCCCTTTCAACACTAGCCGTCCAAGCCGATTTCCTAGCTTTACCACTTTTGTCATACTTCTGCTTGTCCGGCCATTGCGACATAATGTTGCGATAAGTAAGAACTCGACCGCTAGGCAAGCCCACCTCGAATTGCTTATCTGCCTTTGCCCTCTGGAAGTCGCCCTCCAACTTCCTCCACAGATCCAAGATCGGTTGATTCCTAGTGCGGAAATCATTGACGATCATGTTCGACTTAGTTTCCGTCATGTCGATTCCGTATTGCATCCTGGCAATAAGAGCAAATTTCTTCGCCCCGGCACCATAGCCAAGGCCAAGAACCATCGCCTTTACCAGCTGATACAAGGGTGCGTCGACTTTCTTGAGGGTCGCTTTCTCTCCGTCCCATAATCCCATGTTCTTAGCCGCTGCCTCGTAGATGCCATAACCGTTCCTGATCGCGTCCAAGAGTCCTTCGTTACCAGACAACCAAGCAAGTACCCGCGGCTCGATCTGGGCCAAGTCACAGATAACAAACTTCTTGCCTGGCCGGGGTACGATGCAACCTCTAAGGTCTACCCCAAACATTTCATTACGAGGGAGGTTTTGAACGTTGAACTTTGAATCACCAGACCAACGGCCAGTGTGAGCACCCATGTATTTCAATCCGTAACTCATCGTTCCGTCCGGTTTGATTCTACTTTGCATGACTTTGAGCTTGGCCAGCAAAGAGTTTGCCTTACGCCAGTCACGCATAATCCCGACGAAAGGAACCTGCTCACCGTACTGGGATTCCCACAAAGCGCACTCCTCAGAGTTCTCCGCCAAGGACGTAGGCCATGGAATACCAGCCTTCGCACATTCCCTGCGGAATGCTTTCGTTGATAGAACTACTCCGTCCGTTTCATCAATCCAGGGCAATGAGTTCTCACTCTCCCAAGTAACTTTTTGAAGAGCTTTGATACCCGCGGAAACAGCATCTTGGTCGACCTGAATCCCACGCCACCCCATCTCAATAGTGTGTTTCGATAGCTCGGACTCCGCCGGAAGCATATCACTGGAGAACTTCTCATAAATACCAAGACATGCCTTGGCGTCCTGGCGAGCGTACTCCAATACTTCTTTTCCAAATTCAGTACCCTCGACATCGCTCCATTTCTTGGACTGCATCTTATCCCGCGGGTCTTTGTCGATAGTCCTACCAAGAAGTTCCCTGGAGGCACCCAACAAATTACGTGGGGCACCAACGGCAACCGAAAGGTTTGCAGTACAGTCCCAAGCTACAGGCTTGGATTGAACACATTCCTGTTCCCGCAACCTCTCGATTACCGCGCCGTCAAAGCTGTAGTTATGAGCCACCCACTTGTGGCCATCAAGCTTGGTCCACGGGGCTTTTTTAGGACAACCTACGTAGTCAACATCTGGCCCCTGAATGGCAACCATGTAGATGTCTGAAGCTGGGCTTCGCAAGTAATGCCACTGCCCAAGTGTTGTGATTGATGTCTCCTTGTCGTAATATGTTTCAAAGTCAATTGCATATGTATTCATTGTAATTTTTTTTGTTTTTTATTTGAGAACATTTCTTCAAAAACCACAAGACGCCCAAGCATATCAGACACCTGAGCTGTAGTTTCATCATAAGTGTTCGTTCCTTCTGCTTTTTTTCTTTTGTTTAATAATATCTCCAAGGCATGAAGAATAAGATCGGCTACTTCGGTTGGTCTTATCCCACCGTTAAGTAGTGCCGCATATTCAGCCTCGATTGCATCGCGATACTCACCCACGAATGGGTAAGGGATCACGGTGAATTGATCGGCCAGTTTTTCACTGGCAGGAGACATTAGCTTATGATATTTACCGAGCTCTTTTCAATAGGTTGAACGCCGCCCTCTGGCTCAATTAAACCTTTTTTCAAAAGATATTCCTCATCCATAGGGATAGATGTAGGAGCTCCATTTTTATCAACAATACGAGATTCCATGTCCGGAATTACCTGAGCCTGCTTTTCGTTTTTTCTAAAACCCTCTCCGCCAAGTAAACCGTTTAAAAGTTCTACGATATGAGGAAACAATCCAGCCAGCACATCTTTTTCAATTATGCAAGCCTTAGAGTCATTCGGAACCATTTCGACTGATATAGATTGTGTTTTATCATCTGATTTAATTTGTATTGCTAATTCAATCATTTTTTTTCTTCTTTCTGATGTGGTAGTAATTCGAGCACGGCTGACCTGACCTTGTGCCTGAACCCCGAGCATTCATCTTCAAGGTCTGCCATAGAGCCGAGGAGTTCCTGGCAGAACTCCCTCAGCCCTTCGTTCTCATTTTCTAACCGCCCATTCTCCTCCACAAGAGTAGAAGCGGTTTTATGGTTTGTTTCTGCCAGATCTGTTACACGTTTGTAAAACTGATGCACTCTATGAAGCTCTCTTTGCATGTGCTCGGGTTGTTTATTTATTGTGTCTGTATCAATGATTGCATCTAGGCTCATATGTTCGCCTCCCGGCTTAAAACAATGCGAGGTTCCTTGGTGTTCTTTAGACATAAAAATCCTTCCTTTAAAAGGTAATCCAATTCTGCAACAATCTCTTGAGCAAGTCTATCTTTTTCTAGAGCGTTTAGATTTTTCACTTGACACCTTACCTTTCTTTTTTGGCATGGTCGTGCTTTTTGTTTCTGTTTTAGGGGATTCCAAATAAGGAAACCCAGTTTTCTTCCAAACCCAATGAAATATCATTTTTGTTTTGCCTCTTTTCCTTTTTGAATTAACTCTAAATATTGTTGAGCATGCTCCTCATTTTCAAAGAATGAAATAGATGAGGCTCTATCTGTTTCTGGATCAGTTCCAAAAACAACGGAGTTAAACCAACGCTTACTAATCCAAACAAATACCCATAACAAAAATGAATCGATCATTCTATTTTCCCCCTTTTGCATTTAAACAATAGAAAGGCCGCCCTTACTAAGGCTCGTTCTAGGTGATCGATAGATGTCTCTCCCCCTAAATCCGGGTCTTGCCCATTACCATCAATCTGCATCATAGCTCTACAAATATGGCTAATTGCTCTATCGGAATTATAGCGACGAGAGTCCTTATAAAACCACTCGCCAAATGAACTCTTATCAGAACCTTTTTCCATAATTTTAGTGACAGTAGTGAAGGCTTCCGAAGCCACTTCATGAATTGAAGGTGGAACTATTTTGTTTTGATCCATACACCCTTTACTTGCGTTACATTTTGAAATTTTGATTCGAGCAGTTCAGAAAAAAACTTAACCATTTGGCGGAGGACGTCCGGTGTTTCACGCGGCAGGACACACCTAACCTGTCGACGCCTCTCGCGTCGCACCATGCCGGAACGTCTCCCCTTTTTCATCTACTTAGATCAAGCTGGAGGCCCAAGCCTGGAACTCGTCATTGTTCGTTCCAGCCAACTTAAACGTGGGTGTAAACCAGCTACCCATCGTGTTGGTATTTAGCTTGCTACTCACTTGATACCGACCCTTGGTCAATCCGCCACGAAGGACGGTTTGACTGTCGGTCAGCAACTGACGACCCGCTCCGCGATACGCACTCTTAGTGAGATTGTACTGCGCCAGCGCGTAGCTCTTTTTATCCGGTCCCTCAAGAGAGAAGATCGGATTCTTATCTTTTGGCTCTGCAACCAAAAGGGTTAGGACAAGGAATGGAATATACCGATCCACATCCTCGGACTCTGAAATATCCAAAGTTCCACCCGCGGCTTCCACCTCGGCTTGCGAGGCAAAAATCTTTGGGATGACATCCGTCCCATAAGGGATTTCCTGGATGTATTTCTTTTGGATGTGAGTAATGATGGCCTCCATCGCGGAGTCCTTGCTACCTACAACCATTTCTTTGTTGAACACAAAAGAACCTGGTTGGAAGTTATTACTGAGGTTACCTGTCTTGCCGACAAGGTTGATCCTCGGGATGAGGAAGTCGGAAGCTTTAAACTCTCCGTCCACCCCAGCGTTACGGTTGGTGATGGAAGGAGACCTGCTCCCAGCCACAACCAATGCTTTATCTTCGGTTGCCTCCACGGCTTCCTTATCTTTCTTACTGAATGATGTTTTCATTTTATTTGTTTTATCTCTTTTATTTCTTTATTTTTTCTTAGTTGATAAGATGGCTCACCACGCGTCATTGCTTCAGCAGCGATGAGGTCATCTTCCAGTTGTTCTTTCGCCACGGTCTTCTGACCGCGAGGCGCCTTGGCCGCAACTAGATCGGCCAAATCTGTGAACTTAATCTCGCACGCGGAGCTAAACTCCTCGGGAGTAAGTTTACCCTTCACCAAATCCCAAGCTTTTTCAGAGTCTTTGATTTCCCTTCGGCCCTGGATTTCCTTCAATCCATAACCCGGGATTTCACCACCCTCTTTAGCAAATTCTAAATTATGTTTACGAACGCTGGAACACCAAGCCTCCATAACCATTGCAATACGCTGGGCTTGCGCTCTACGTTCAGGAGTGGACAACTGGCTAGGTTGAAATAGTTCTGGCAACTGTGCGTCGTGAGCCATGTCATAAGCTTTAACAATCTGCATAGTGGCTCCGTGGACTGCTGGACAGTCTGCTAGTTTGTGACAGTAAACGCACTGATCTCCAGGCGTATAGTCGGTTTCGGTGTGATTTTTGCATTTGTCGATGATTCCCTTTATTCGTTTGTGTATTTTTTGGTAGTCACCCTCACGGGTGAATGTGTGAGTGAAGATAAGATCTAGACGGGGCTGTAAAATATGTACAGTAACTTCTTTAATATAATCGTGTTTATCAAAAACACCGAGAGTATAAGCCCACATTTGAGCGTTATGCTCTGCATCGTCCACGGGATTAAAACCAAATTTATAATCAACAAGATGAGCTTTATCCCCACGAATCATCAATCGATCAACAAAACCCCATTGATCAAAAACCTCTAGCTTAATTTCTTTGAGGTCAAGCATCGGTAGCTAACTCCGCTCGCAAACGTTCAATGTAATCTAAACATTTCATTACGAGTTTGGTTTCGTCGGCATTCAAATCTTCAAAGTCGCTCATTTCACAAGCGTGATGCATAGCAGTTCCACGTTGTGTCACTATGTGAACCTCCCCGTCCCGTTTAGGTTCATATCCCGGACATAATTCCCGGCTCTTTAGAGTGCTCGGGCTGTATCTTGCGTGTTGCGTATCCATCAGCGTGCCGTGGATTGTGACTCTAAAAACGTAATCGTCAAGTGCTAATTGTGCGTGATTAAATCACCGTCATTCAGTAAATCAATATTCCGAAGTTTTGTTTTGACTGATTTACTTACTTCCTCTTCAACTGAGTTAGCAGCGAATAGGATGTATTGTAGCGCGGGAGTTTTAGCTCCCGTGCGGTGAATACGACCGAGAGCTTGCTTGAGATCCACGGCAGAATACGTAGGACTAATAAGAGAAACCCTTGGTCTTCCATGAAGATCGTGAAGACTTACGCCCACACCACCGGCTGCAATTTGGCAGATGATCAAATATGATTTATTTGCCTGGAAAGAAGCAATGGCCGACTCTCTTTCTTCGGTTGTTTGGTCGCCGAGAATATAAACTGGTTTATGTTTTTTCATTCTTTCCCCGATAGCATCGAGCGTCTGTCTAAAGTTTACAAAACAAACAATGCTCTTACCTTCCTCGATAAACTCTTCCGCCATTTCCGTAATGACTGGCACTCGGAGCAATTCAATTTCCTGCCTCATTCGCAACCGTTTTGTCAACGGATTCTCTGGATCTATATCAGCACGAGACCGATCCTTCAGCTCTAAAATTTCCTCTTCAACCTTCTGGTAAAGCTCACCTATCTTGGGTGAAATATCTAATACCTCTGCGTTAACCTGGTTACTTGGGAAAGCATCCCCCAACTCGCTGATACGCACCCGAACTCCTTTAGCTGGAAATATCTTCGAGTGGATGTCAGTCAACACACGCTTACCTCCGCGGAACGTCATTCCTCCCCACGGAGCCTTGACTACACCGTTCTTATGTAGCCATTTAAAATAATCAACCCCATTGTGTAGACCGAGAAGTCGACCAGTAAAACGCATATCCATAGGACTCCCCGCGGCAGTAGCAGACAGCATGAGAACGTTCGACCCAGCCGCGGCTTCTAGCATCGCCCCGTTCTGTGATTTGTAACTCTTACAGCGATGAACCTCGTCGAAGATATAGAGGAAGGTTTTGCCCTTATGCCTCCAATCCCATTGTTTGTTCCCGAGCTTTTTTATAAATTCGGTATTTCCAGTTCGAAGTTTTTCATAGTTTAAAACAAATTTAGGTTGGAGCCCAAAAGTGCTACACCAATTTTTCCAGGCTGGAAGTACAATCTTGGGGGCGATGATGGCGAACTCAAAACCAAGTTCTTTTGCCACAGCGCAAGCCGTGACAGTTTTTCCGGTACCAGTATCAGAGCAATCCAGCGCGATCGAGTGGTTCCGAATTGCTTGAAGTATAATACTTTTTGATTTCTCCTGCCACGGGTGCAGTTGAACAAGCGTCTGAATGCTTTTCACGAACTAGTTTAAGCCAATCTTCCGCAACCATCGTAACAAGCCACGCGCACTTGTTTTTTCTATGGGCCACCACTGGCACACTCTTGCCACTGTCTCGTTTGGCCTGTTCCATAGCTTTGTTAATGTTGAGGGCCTCAACCCGCTTGACCTCAAAGTGAAATGGGAGGTTGCTGACAACGTCGGGTGATTCCGGACTCCCGGAAAACTGCCGACCACGGCGCGCTTCGAAGCCCTTCGCCTTGAGGACGTCGCGCCACTCACGCTCTCCGACTTTGCCTTTTGTACAACTGTTCATTTTTTAGGGGTATGTTCATCGTGCTGGGTAGAGTGAACTCAAATTGACAACTGTCAAGTAATTATGCAGAGTGGTCCCTTGTCTATAGAAAAATATGGAAAGTCCTGGCCAGACGGAGCCGGAGACCTCGACATTGAATTATTGGCCTTCAAAATGGGATTGAAGCCCGAAGACGGAGGCTTGGGCAAAGCTCAGCATTTTAAGAATATAGTAAATCTTCTTTGGCCCTACCATAAAACAAAAAGCAAGAATGGTTTTCACTGGCATCCTTGGGCGGAGTGGATGATTGAACGAGCTTGCGAGGAAAATTATTTGGCCATTTCCGGGCCAAAGTCTTCCGCAAAAACTTCGACAATGGCTATGTGGGGGTTAGTAAATTGGCTTTGCGCCCCGCATGAAACTCTCGTGCTTGTAACAACTACCAGCGTTCGAGAAGCTCGTAAACGATTATGGGGTTCTATCCGCGAGAGGTATATGCAGGTTCCAGGACTTCCTGGAAAGTTGGTAGACTCCATGGGAAAGATCGTTCTCGACGTATCCGAATCCGGCGAAGCATCAGATCGTTCATCAATTACCCTAGTTCCCTCAAGCCCAGACAAAGAAAAAGAGGCCACGGCGAAACTTATTGGGTTAAAGAACAAGAGAGTGTTTCTGATTATCGACGAGGCAACGGACGTTACTAATTCCGTTTTTGAAGCTATCTCCAATCTTAATGCGAATCCCCACTTCCAATGCGTTGCTCTAGGAAACTTTAATTCTCAATATGATCCGTTCGGAGTATTTTCGACACCCAAAGACGGATGGAATTCTATTACAGTCGATGCCGAGGAATGGGAAACAAAAACGGGGAAGTGTATTCACCTTGACGGATTAAAAACACCAAACATTGAACACGACGACAAATGGCCTTTTTTATTAACCTCCAAGCAGGTTAAGTACGCGATTGATAACGAAGGCGAGAACTCCCTGTCTTTCTGGAGATTTATACGGAGCTTCCCCGCACCCGTTGGCGCGGAGGAAGGCATATATTCAGAAGCCGACTTCAGGAAGTATGATGTCACTAAAGAGCCAAGATGGTCTCAGCCCCCTCTTTACCTGGCCGGATTTGACCCCGCGTTTACCAATGGGGGAGATAGATCTGTGTTAGCCATTCTTAAGTACGGCCAAACCGAAGAGTCTGGTCCGGCGGTCGCATTACATAAATTTCACAATCTTCGTGAAGACGTAACTAAAGCAGAGCCCCGCAACTTTCAAATTGCTAAAGAAGTCATGCGAGTCTGCCAAGAGTCCGGCGTGCCCCCCGAAAGATTGGCTATAGACGCCACCGGAGCGGGAGACCCTTTTTGCGACATTTTATCTGAAATATGGTCAAACCGAGTTTTACGAATCAAGTTTGGTGAAAAAGCCTCAACACTTCCCGTCAGTATAACCAACCCTATTCGCGGCTTAGACAAGTATACCAATCGAGTTACAGAACTTTGGTTTTCCGGCGTGGAGTACATGAGGTCGGGGCAGTTGAGGGGAATTGTACCAGATCTTGCAAAAGAAATGACTGGCAGGAAATACAATACTACAGCGGGGGGTAAAGTAACAGTTGAACCCAAGAGAGATTATAAATTACGTTTAGGTAAGTCGCCCGATTTAGCAGATGCCTTCTTTCTCGGCCTAGACCTAGCCAGACAAAAACTTGGTATCTCAGCGGGCTCTCTAGTTGGCGGTAAACTTCGATCGTCTTGGCAGGCGCAGGCTAAGAAGCTGGACGCGGCCGTATCGGAATCCTCCTTTTTGAATTCTTAAAAAGGATGATTGACAGGAATATTGGCTTCCCCCATACTAGTCGGACTTGTGGAACCCAAATATAACACAAATTCCGTTCCTGACGATGACCTAAAAACGCTATCCGAAAACGGAAAAGCACCAAAAACTAGAATTACCGACCAGAGCGGACTTTTCTCCATATATCAACAGTTATACTTGGCGGACGAACAGGGAGCCCGTGATCGCGCCCGCATTATGGATATGTTTGACGGGGCCGCTCCTTATGATCCCGTTGTACTTCGTAGACTCGGCCAAAGTTATAGAGCCAATCTGAATTTTGGCGAAGCCGGGGCAGACCTTGAAAAAGCCTTAACTTCGTATAACGATTTGGTTACTTCCGTCGATCGACTGGTTAATATTAAAACTAGATTTGGCGATGAAAGCCAGCGTGAAGAGTATGCTTCTATAATTGCAGAAGAGTTCACACGTCTTGTGACAAAGGATTGGCCAAGCTTTTATTTTAAACAGCAGTTGCTTTCCTATTATTTTGTATCTCAAGGTCTAGGTATCGCTTACTTTGAAGATGAGCGGAACTGGCAGTGGACCGTTTGCCCAATCGGAGATTTCTTCATTCCCCGCGGAACCCCCGCTACGGAAGACAAAGTAGAGTTTGCTGCTATTCGAAGAATTTATTTAGTTCACGAACTTTACCAATATATCGAAAATCCAAAAATTGCAGAACAAGCCGGTTGGAATGTAGACGCAGTGAGAGACGCAATCCGCAATGCCACCACAACCTTCCCCTCCGACGGTCTCAACTGGGAAGAATTGCAAAGGCAGTTGAAGTCAAACGACCTTTATTTTGCCCACGTTCGGGCAAAAGAAGTTCACGTCGTCCACTATTACGTAAGAGAATTTGATGGGTCTTATTCTCACGCGATTGGACTTCGCAACGGTTCCGGCGATTTTCTATTTAAAAAACTTCATAGATTTAAGTCTGCTTCGGAGGCTTTCCATATCTTTACTTACGGTGTTGGAAACGGTCTTTATCATTCAATTCGAGGTTTAGGTTATAAGATTTTCCCGCACATTCAGATGACCAATCGCTTGCGTTGCGCAATGGCAGACGGAGCCATGTTGCAGACTTCAGTTCTTTTACAGCCTCAAAGCGCCGAGGACGTATCCAAGATGACAATGGCCTACTCCGGACCCCTGTCCTTCCTTCCTCCAGGATTAAATGTTGTGCAGACGCAGTACCCAAACTTGGCTGCAAATGTTCAGCCCATCGTAGACGAAATGGCAATGGTTCGTCAGAGCAATACCGGCTCCTATCGCACTCAAATGACTGCTCCCACTGGGAATCCTCGCACGGCGACCGAAGTAGAGGCTCAAGTAGCCAACGAAGCAATCCTCACCACGAATTCTATGAATTTGTTTTATGTTCCTTGGGGACGTTTGCTTCGCGAGCAGTTTAGGAGACTCCAACGCGATACATGGGTTCCCGGGGAAGAAGGATCTGCTGAAGCCAAAAAATTCCGTAGCAGGCTTGAGGAACGTGGCGTTCCGTGGGAGGCAGTCAAAGCTGTCTATGATGTTGACGCTGTAAAAGCAGTTGGACTCGGGTCTCCCGCAGCCCGCTTGTCCGCTTTTAACGAGTTCATGCAGATGCTGCCCAGATTTGATGAACTTGGCCAGATCAATGCAATTCGTGATCGCGTGGCCGCCCGCGTTGGTTACGATCAGGTTGACCGCTATCTACCCAATCCAAATGTTAAGAATCGTATTCCTGCCGACGCCAAGATTGCAGAACTTGAAAATGGTTCGATGCAAGCCGGCAGACAAGTAACAGTAATGCCTAATGAAAACCATGCGATTCATTTGGCCGTTCATTTGAAAGAAACTCAACCCATTGTTCAGGCTGTTCAGAATAACCAGATTCAGGATAAGCAAGCGACCATGATGTTCCTCACTATGATATACGAGCACTCGAATGAGCATCTAGTCAAGATTGTTGATGACAAAACAAAACAACAGGAAATTGGCCAAGCTAAACTCGCCATGAATCTTTTACGTGAAGCCGTTGTGAATTTACAGAGGGACGTCGAGCAGGATATCCGAGTCGCCAACGAACAACAACAGCAAGCCGCTTTAGAGCAAGGTCAAGTGCAAGGTATCTCGCCCCAGATGCAGATGAAAATGCAGGAGCATCAACTCGACATGCAACTCAAGCAAGAGAGAGCACAGCTCGACGCTCGTTTTAAAGAAGCGGAATTAAAACAAAAATTAGCTTTACAAGACGCGCAAGCCGCAGCTAATCTCCGTACTGCGATGAGTACACCCAACGCGCCAAAAGCATGACGTTAAACGATTGGAATAAACGAGCCGATCTCAAGAACGCTTGGAAAGTCTTCTGCAAATCAGAAGCCGGTGAATCTTTGATACAAGTCCTATTAAATTTAGGCATCCCATCCGCAACTCTTCCTCCCCCAAATGTCGATTTTATTGATTGGAACGCGACTCTAAATGCTCGAAGAGAAGGTTACTTTGAGGCAATACGTGTACTGTCAACACTGTCAGAAGAACCAGGTGAGCCTTCAAACTTGCCAGAACCTTGGGAAACCAAAATAGAAGAAACAAATCAGTAATAAGGAAAATAAACTATGAGTGAAACAGCGACCGCAGAACCCACAGCAACCGCAACGGAATCGAATAATATTAATTTTGCTGACGCATTTGACGCCGGATTTGAAGCTCTAGATAAAGCTCCCGTAGCAGAGGCTCTCGTAGCAGAAGCTCCTGTTGCAACCGCTGTAACGGCCCCAGCTGAGATCGCGAAACCCGTTGAGGTGGCCAAGACCGACGCTTCCTCCACAACCAATCCTTTGGATATTTTGACTCGGCGGATGACTGGACAGGAAGAAGTCACAAAGACAGAGGTTGTTTCCGATGAATTGGATATTAAAGCTCCAGAAAATCTTAAGCCAGAGGCTCAGACAGCTTGGGCCCGCCTGACCAAAGATTTGCGCGAAGCCCGCACAAAATTAAAAGAAATGGAAGAAAAAGTTTCTGATGCCCCGACTAATTCGGTGGAGCAGATTGACTTGCAGAATCAGTTAAACACTCTCAAACAGGAGCGAGATGAGTATGAGAATGAGTTGAAGTTCTCCAGGCTGGAATCCACCAAGGAATACAAGCAGGCAGTTACTGAGCCCCTGAACGGCATTCAGAAAGAGGTTTCCGATATCAGCAAGCTTTACGAGGGAGTTGATCCCCGGAATATCTACGCCGCAATGGTTGAGCCAGATCCCGCCAAACGTCGCGCCCTGCTAAAAGAAGCTACAAGTGCATTCGATCCAGTAGATTCCTTGGCCATTCGAAGCAAGGCAGAGGAACTTCAAAAAGTATTTGAAAGACGAGAAGTTCTAACTAAAGATGTTAATACCGTATTGCAGATGATTCAAGCCGAAGAGCAGAAAGAGGCAACAGCTTTTCAGAAAAGAATGGAGACAGAGGTTAAAACTGCTTATGATTCTGAGTGGCAAAACCTCCAAAAAGAAAATGCCCTGTTGCGTCCTATCGAGGGGAATGAAACTTGGAATAGCGCTCTAAACAATATTCAACAACAGGCCATGCAGATTGAGAACACTGAGCTTGACCCCCGGGCTAAAGCCAAGTTGACCTTTAATGCGGCAGCTATGCCCCTGGTTATGAACGTATTCCAAGATTATGTGGCCAAGACCCAGACTCGCATTTCTGAGCTGGAGAAGCTCACTAAAGAGCTTCGATCTACGATTCCTTCATCTGGGGGAGCGAAAGGTGGCGGAGTGGAAGTTCCGGCTGATGTCAGCTTTGTTGAAGCCCTTGAACGAGGAATGAAATAAATTTGTTAAAGCTATTGACACGTTCCATCCGGTTGATACTTTTAACTAGTTCAGTGCAGGTATAAAGATTGAGATCCTTACTGAATAAGACCTATAAAGATTGAGATGGTCTAGCAGAATTCGGGCATTAAAAGCTCTGGGATGCCGCCAGGGAAAAGTTTTGAAGATATAGTGAAACTGGATAGCCCCGATAGGGACTGGCAGAATCATTATAAATCATAACCTACCCTTTGCGCGAGCGGGGAAGGTTGAAAGGAAATAATACTAATATGGCTACGACTTATGAAATCCAGCAGTTGCTGGTTAAAGAAGCTGGGCGTATCGGACCGGAGATTTATCGCCGGACCGTTGATACTTCCGCCTGGCTCAAACTCACTAAACAGGAACAATTCCCCGAAGAGATGGGCGATGTGATCAGTTCGGTCACGTTCGAACGTTTCTACCCCTCCAGCAGCATCGCTGCCTCTACCGCCAACGGTTATACCGCTGGTGATATCACCGGAGACGCTGGATTCGGATGGCGTACCCTCGGATCGAATCCGATTGATCAGACCTACACCGGGTTCAATCCTTACACCCAGACCATCTCGGGTGGAAGCCAACCCCCCGTGTCTTCGAGCTCACCCTCGTCAACGGCTGGAAACGCACTCCCCATCCCCCTCACTGGCGTTACTTTCGGACAAAAGCTCCGTCAGTACAGCTTGAAGTGGGCCTCGGTTGATTCCCCTGATATCGCCCTGGAAGATTTGCGCTTTGCCGTTAAACGCAAAGAACAGCTCTCCAACATCATGGATGTCCTCTCTGAGTCGACCTCCTTGGTTTGGCAGGACCGTTATCGGCAGTTGTACACCGAGCAGGTTGCGGCTGAAGGTAACCTCGTTATCCCCAGCGCTTCCACGATTGGTATTCTCCCCGTCAACTCGACTGGGTCGAATGGTTTCAGCATCAGCGTGACTGACTTGGTTGGTGTTTACAGTGCGGTTACGGCCGGAACTGGAACCGCCGCCTCCGGCGCGTTTGCCGCTAACGCTCTGCCTCAGAGCCAGCTGACACAAGGTATCCTGAAACGGTTGTACATGAAGCTGATTCGCGACGGCGCGGGCACGCAAGCCATGGGCCGTGAAAACGGAGCCCCTGTGTTCATGCTCATCTGCGGTGCCGAAACCAGCGAAAACCTGATCCGGTTGAATGCCGACATTCGCCAGGATTACCGGTATGCCAAACCGAATGAATTGCTCACGCCTCTCGGCATCGAGCGTTCTTACGGTGGTTTCTACCACTCCATCGACCCGTATCCTCCACGCTTCAACGTGTTTGATACGACCAATGACAAGCTCATCCGCGTGTTCCCCTTCCGCAGGGAGACCACGACCAAGGGTACGGCTTACAACATTAACCCTGCTTACGAGACGGCTTCCTACGAAGTTAGCTACATCTTCCACCAAGATGTTATGCGCTCCGTGGTTCCTAGCCCGATCGCCGTTGGTAACAAGATGGGCTTTAACGCTCAGAATTACCGCGGTGAGTTCAAGTGGGTCAACATCCTTGATCGGCAGTTCAATCCGGACGGCAATGTCGGATACTTCCGCGGTGTTGTGGCCAGTGGCGCTCGGCCCGTGTTCCCGCAGTATGGCTATGTCATCCTGCACACACGGCCTGCCATCAGCCTTGACTACGTTAGCTAATTGAAGAAAGGAGAACTCTAAATGAGCTTTCCCCTTCAAACGCGTTCCCAAGACAATGTCTTGGCTGCCCAAGTTCGTGGTGTGTTGAATAACGGCCCAGAGTGGACATCCACTTTGACCGGCTCTTCAGCCACAACGAGTCTGACGGCAATCATTGACTCAACAGGTGGTACGGCTGCCAACACTATTGCTGCAATCACTGCTCCGGCTGCGAATGCGACTACGTCGCTCACAGACGACATGACCGCAGTTAAAAATGGTTTGGCCTCTGTTTCTGCAAAGGTTAATACTATTTTAACCTTGTTGCGTAATCTGAATGCCTAAATAATTAATCGATCCCCCCAAGGTTCTATCCCTTGGGGGGATCACACTATTTTCTAAAGAAAGACATTTAATATGAAAAACATATCGTTCCCCGTACCTAAAGGCTTTACACCTCCGGAAGGTGTTGCTGAAGGCGATTCGTTCGACTTCATGGCCAGTGGTTATTTTAAAGGCCCCAAAATGTACCTAACATCAGTAGAAGGCGTCGAGATTTCTCCAGCCAAAAAAGCTGAAGTTGAAGTCGAAGAGGAAACTTCTTCTCCTGAAATGGGTATGGTTGAGGCTGTCGAGCAAGGCATGGCGTAAGGCCGTGGATAAGCTGATCCTGGCTGTGGTCAAGCAAGCTTGGAACGACCTCCAAGATCTTGAAGCCGGGAAGCCGCCATCCAGACCCAAAGCCTGTTTTGAGAGGGAATCGTTCGAGATGTGTTTTGAACTATTCTTGCCTTTGCTGGGTGTTGAGAGCTATACTGCCAATAAGATGAAATCACGGTTATACCCCACCCTCGATAGGATATTTAGCCATGGAAAATGAACATCTACTTACCCTTGTCGAGCGCACCGCCCGCATGGACGAGAAGCTTGATTCCTTGCTCGATGACCGCGATAAACATGACCAGCGGATCGGTAAGGTTGAGAAGCATATCCACATGGGTTATGGAGTCGTAGCGGTTATGACATTTATGATTTCTACATTTGCCGAATTCTTTTGGTCAAAGATTTTTGGCAAACATAGTTGACAATTAAAAATAAGACCACACAATAGGAGTACTTTATGGATTCAATTCGCAACCCTTTCTTTGCTTCTGCTGTAGCAACTGTCGACCGCGTTTTGGCCGCTCAAGTCAATTCTATTTTTAGCACTCAAATTCTAAATAATTTAAAGCCATCAGATATTGGTGCGGCAGCAGGTACTCGCCGAATGATGTTTTGGAAAAATCTTGACTTAACCGCAGCCTCATCTCCCTTATATACAGTTTTTCCGACGCCAGTAGATGAGTACGGAGCTACCTTTACCTCCATCCCCCAGTTTTCTGTTGTCACAGAGTTCGGATGCCGAATTAAAGCTATTAGCGGCACCGAAACAGTTCCTCTTCAGCTAAAAGTATTTAAAGCAGGAATCACTATTGACGCGGTGACTATAGCCATAGCATCCAATCAATTGTCTAACACTTTAACCGTAGACGTTGATGGTAGCACAACAAGCTCAACTGTTTTTACGGCAGGACAGCAGTTGACTCAAAATAAATCTGGGATATTGCCTAACACTATTCCCCAATTAGCAGTAATTGTGGCTAACGCCGGGAACACAACTCTAACCGCTGACGTGTGGGCTGGCTACGTTGTGCTACCCGATTAGTATAGGAGAATTATATGCCAACTTTTTTTGATGAAAATTTAGCTACTAGCGTTACCCCCACAGATGCCGGGCTCGTATCCCTTGGCCAACGTGGGTTTATTTACACAGCGGACACAAACTTAGTTGAGGGTAATTTCGCCGCCATTCAGATTATTGCTGATACAGTTTTCTCAGCTTTGACTGCTTTAAATTCTACAGTCGGCGGTTTAGTAGGTGTAACCCTTACCGCCGGCACTATTATTTACGGCCCGTTTACTAGCTACGACCTCACCTCTGGAAAAGTAATCGCCTACAAGGCAGGATAAATAGCCATGCCGAAACTCGGCTTAGGTTTATTTTTTTCGCGTAAAGCTAGCTCCAGTTCTGGGCCCGACCCGGATGCGTTAGCTTATATCAACGCAGTTGAAACTGCTGACGGTCAAGCTCTAGAAGCTGAGGTAAAAACAGCCATTATTAATTTTGTAGTTGGATGCAAGGCAGACGGGAATTGGAATTTTCTTGTTGCTTCCTGTATTCTGTGCGGGGCGAGAACGCTAGCTGGGGCGTTGGTTCCCTTAAGAGGCAACGCCCCCCTTAATGTTAAATTTTTAACGGGAAACTATGACCGTAAAGCTGGGTTGACGTCAGATGGTGGGGCAACTGGTCTTCTTACTGGCTACAATAATTCCAATACGGCGGATTTCCCCCTAACCAATTGCCACCTGTCTTATTTTATAACTATGCTTCAAGTCGATACTTCTGGCGTCGTCGTGGGTGGCCCACCTCTTTCAGGATTTAATTATATGTCACTCTCGTATTCAAGCGCAGTCAACATAAATACAAGAATAAGGGGCAATACCAATCAAGCCTTACATCAGTTAGGTTTTGTTGGGGCCTCTAGGGGTTTTTTAACGACTTTCATTAGAAGAATTGGCGGAGTAAGCACTCAACTAGCAAATACGGTTTCTGGAAACGCGTCAGCTGCTCAGCTTGGCGTATTTGCGTGTCAAGGGGGCACTTCGACTACGATATCCAGTCTCGCTGCGATACGTTTAGCTTTTTATTCGCTCGGTAAAGATGTAAATTTAGAGTTGCTAGACTCCAGGGTAACTGATTTATACGAAGAAATAAATTCTGCAATCCCACAGTTTGGATTTTTGGTTAGCCGAATTAACACAATTCGAGTGACGTCAAACGAATCTGCGTACTTTAGGGTTTTGACGAAAGTTGAAGGTACATCCAGCTTTGAGTATAATTTAACAGATGGTACCAAAGAGCGAATTGCGTATGGCCTCGATAACCCCGGCCTATGGGGGTTCAATATAGCCGGAGCTACAATTGCTAGTAGCAATTCTAGTGGGCCACTTTCCGTACCCCCCTCTGGATGGTCCGGTAGGAATCTTTCGATTATAGCTGGCTTTACCCCCGATCGATTAAGTGTAACGGGAAATGCTCTGGGTAATGGGCCTTATTTTGTCGCAAGAACTGGCTTTCAAATATCTTCACTTGGGCCCAGATTAAAACTTTCCAGTGGCACCGCTCCCCTTGTTACCGCTAACGGTGTTAGCTATGTTAAATACAGCGAGGTCCAAAATAGTGGCCTGATAATGTTAGCCCCCTCTATGGATTTGAGAGACAATTCTGGGGAAGTTTTATTTGGTACTTCAACTTCGGCTTCTTGGAGGCTCGTTCAATTCACCTTTAACTCCTTTACTAGCCTCTTTGAATTTAACACTATTAATACTACTAATATCTCGTCCGATCCAAATGTAGTTCCAACCGGTTCAGGGTGGTTTAACTTCCCAATGACAGTCGTCGCTGGAGCTGACGGAATTCCAGGAACCACTAATGATCTAACAATTTCTGGATTTGGCACGTCTAGAGACGGTGTTTATACGACGTCTGACGGAGGCTTATCTTGGGACAATCCAAGCCAACCTCAATTTTCATTAGTTTCACCAGCAAAGTTTGGAACTTCAACTTGGCGTTTCTGGGATAATAATAGTTCGGCATCAGCCAATCCCACAAATCCAGCAGCAGATCAAAACTTTATACCCACTACTGGTTGGACTAACCCCAGCATCACCATCGCCGCCGCTCCCGCCATCACCACCTCGAGAGCTTTTAATTCTTCGGGCGATCAAGTTGGTTCAACACAAACGGGCCCCATACAAGGTCTTTGGGTACAACAGAATACCACTGTAACTTCTGTTGTCTTTGCAAACGACAGGAGCGTAACGTCGATAGGAAGCAGTGCGTTCTTTAGTTGCACTAACCTAGCCGAGGCCCGCATTCCTTTTGGCGTAACTAGCGTTGGGAGCTCTACGTTCGAAGGCTGTTTCTCGCTAAACAACATTAACATCCCCTCAAGCGTAACTAGCCTTGGGAGTTACGCGTTCTATGGTTGCAATATCCCAACCAGTGTCACCATCCCTAGCTCCGTAAATAATATTGAGAATTATGCGTTTGGTGAATGCTCTAGCCTAGCTACAATTCTTTGCTATGTTGCGCCATCAGCTTTTATAGGCAGTGTTGGAAGTAATGCACTTGAAGGCACCGCCTCGCCATTAACTATCCGAGTGCCGGCTTCGGGAGCAGTTAGCAATGCTTGGACGGCCGGGGCACAGGCTTTCCAAGGAAATCCAAATGTCATAGTTATAAAGAACTTGTAGAAATCCTTATTTTAATTCACACTCCTTGTATGTCTAAAACTATTCACTTCGTCTCTGGCCTGCCGAGGGCAGGGTCAACCTTACTAATGAACTTGCTCGCACAAAATCCCAAAGTTCATTCAACAGCCACCAGCGGCTTGCACGAAATTGGATACATAGCGAGACAGTTTTATAGCACCGAAGAGTTTAAAACCATCCCCAACCCCAAAGATGGCGAGACTTTGTTTTATGACTATGTGAAGGGCGGTTGCGAGAACGCTTTTAACAGGCTAACCGACCGGCCCATTGTAGTCGACAAATGCCGCTCTTGGGTTGGGCATTTGGACATGCTTTTTGCTATTTGGCCTAACGCTAAAGTGCTAGTGCCAGTTCGTGATATGCGTGGCATCCTCTCTTCTCTTGAAAAGAAATGGCGAAAGCATCCATTTCCTTTGACTGGAATTGAAAAACAAAATCCGCAAAACTGGACAACAATAGAGAAGAGAGCACAGGGATGGCTCAACATACCTCCACTTGGTATTGCCGTAGAAAGATTGTCGGACGCAGTAAAGAGGTACAAGGACAAACTACACTTTGTTCACTTTGAATCTTTGACCGAAGAACCCAAAGAAACTATGGACGCTATTTGGAAGTATTTAGAACTAGAATCCCCCGACCACGATTTTAATAGTGTGGAACAATACACCACAGAACACGAACTAGGCTGGCCTTACGGCGATCACACTATCCGTAATAAAGTTGAGCCATTGAAAAAAGATTGGGACGATGTATTGGGCAAGGAATTTTCTCGTCAGATTGCAGAGTCCTTTAAGTGGATTAAGGAACTATAATGCCCCTCCTTTTCCTTCTTGTTCTCTTAACTTTAACGTCCTGCGCCTCTACGAAATATAGTTCTTCTGGCTCATTGACTCTTCAGGCCACAACTGCTTCCGTATTGAAGGCGCAGTCCATAGCTCGTTCTATCCCAGCCTGTAAACCGGTAGCAGATGAGTTAGACAACACCAAAGACCAGATCCTAAAGCTTCAATCTCAGGTCGACAAGAACTTCAAAGAACGTTCGGAGATGGCCGAAAGGCTTGAGTACCTTGAAGCCAAGTACAGCAAAGCGGTTGGCATGCTCTGGAAATGGCGTTTGATTGGTATCGGTGGTATGCTTCTTTTGCCCGCATTTTTGGCCTTGCGTAATCTGTTTCCTATTCTTAAACTCTTTTAAGTGAAAAAGTGGCTAAAAGACAACGCACAAGGTCTTGGGGCCTTGGCATGTAGCGTGGTTTTATTTCTTGCTTTAGGCCCCATCCTTCAGAATATTTCCCCCGGCGCGGGTGTTGTGGATCTTGGTGCCCTACACGTAGTGCTCTTTTCGGCAGTTAAGCTTTTCTTTGCGGTGTCATTAGCTTGGCTAATAATCAATTTAGAGTTTAAATTTCTTGATGACTACATAGATAACAATACCTTGGGAGACGATTGGCGGGAGTTAGGCGGGCAGACTCGGGCGACTCTTTTGATCGCCGTGTTCCTCGGGCTCGTCCTGGCTTTCGCCTTGTTATGCGGATAATCTATGCGCTGGCTTTGGCATCTTTATCTTTGCTGGGTTCCGGAGAGGGAATTGCTCAGGGAATCCTACCGACGCGAGGAGCAAGAGTGGAAAGACTTATGGAAGTTGCCCGAGATACAATCGGGTGGAAAGAAGAGCGGGGGAACTCCGGGCCCCTGGTGGACAAGATCCTAGCCTCAGTAGGGCTAGAAGGAACAAGGGCTCCCTGGTGCGCGGCCTGGGTGGTATACATAGGCGATGAAGCGTTCGGCAAGAAAGAGAACCCGTTCCCGAGATCTGCTTGGAGCCCAGATTTCGTTAAAAGTCCTACATGGGACAGAGGTCGCGGAAAGAAGCCAGATCGAGCCGATGCCTTTGGGATTTATTTTCAAAGTCTTAAACGCGTGGCTCATACGGGTATCATCGAAAAAGTCGAAGGAAAATGGGCTGTAACGATAGAGGGTAATACAAACGACGATGGTAGTAGAGATGGGGATGGGGTCTATCGCAAGCGCCGACCCCTTGGTACAATACTTGCAAGGAGCTGGTTATGAGTAATAACATTAGACTAGGAGCAATAGGCGTACAGAAGGTTTCCACCAAGTTGATGGAACAAGGCTTTCTTGTAAGCCTACCCATCTATGACGATGGGTATGACTTGGTTACAGATTGGAAAGGCAAGCTGGTACGTGTCCAAGTTAAAACCACGAGTGGAAGCGATGACTGCCAGAGGAGAAAATTAAAGTTTTTTGCTATCCGGGGACCTGGTTTTGGCCATATGGAGAAAAGGTTATACACCAAGGGAGATTGCGACGCCTTTATCTTTTTACATACAACTCTGGACGCTATGTTTATTATACCAAGGGAAAAGCTTCCCCGCACAAAATCCATTTATATGGAGCCCAACTGCAAATGGCGGGACAACTGGTCTGCTCTCAAGTAGGGATTGCTTGACTCATAATTATAGACAGGCATAATCACTGCGATGAGTTTTCCTAATCCCGATAACTACGCCCGAGATTGCGATTGCGGAACAGCCGGGGCTAATACTACTCCTCCACCAGCACAACTTATTGCAGAAGTCGAAGCGGCAGTTATTACCAACCCGCTTGTTCTTCCGAGTGGCGGTTCAATCGATACAAGGAATCTTGCTGGAACTGGCGGGTACATAAAAACAAGCGGGGATGCGCTCGGTCAAGCAGGTGGGTACATAGACACATCGGCGACAAATGGCGGTGCGAGTGGCGGATACATCAACACAACGGGAAGCGATGGTTCTGGTGGATATATAGACACAAGAGGCTCTAGTAGTGGTAATAGTGGAGGTTCAATAAATACATCCGGTGGGGATAGCGAAAATGGGGGTTCAATCAACACTTCAAATGGCGGTGGATCGATCAATACTACTGGCGGTGATGAGGGCGTTGGCGGTTCAATTAATACTTCGGGTGGTGGTGAGGGTGTAGGTGGATCAATCAATACTTCGGATGGCGGTGGTTCAATCAATACTTCTGGCGGTGCAAACGGTAGTGGCGGTTCAATAAATACTTCGGCGGGGGACAGCGATGGTGGCGGTTCAATAAATACCTCGGGAGGAGAACTTGGCGTTGGCGGTTCAATAGACACTTCTAACAATGGAGGCTCAATAGATATTTCTGGAGGAAATGCTGGAGCTGGCGGTTCAATAAACCTCGCTAATGGTGGTGGATCAATTACTCTATTAAATAACTCTGGAAGCATAAATCTATCTGGAGACATAACTGGAAATACGGGGGGAAATATTACCGCAACTGGTGCAGATGGATATAATGCGGGTAGTTTAAATATGTCTGCAAGTGGTGAGGGTGTAGGTGGATCAATCAATACTTCAAATCACGGCGGTTCAATCAATACTTCTGGCGGTGCAAACGGTAGTGGCGGTTCAATCAATACTTCAGATGGCGGTGGGTCAATAAATATCTCTGGCTCCCAAGCTGGGAGTTTTACTTCTACTGGCAACGAAGGGGGTTCAATAAATCTTTCATTATATGGCGGTAGCATAAATTTATCTGGAAACGGCAGCCAACCCAACTATGGAGGAGGCATTAACGCATCTGCTGTGGATGGTGCTGATGGGGGTGGAATCGATATTTCTGGCGGTGCGGGTGGTAATGGTGGATCGCTAATTCTTTCAAATGGTGGTGGCAGTATAAATACGCAGGGGGTTGGCTCGATTCAATTTGGAATAAGTGGCACTAGAACAACCCTAAATGGTTCCGCTACCGCCGCCCGAACAGTTACTCTCCCCAATATCACCGGAACGTTGCCGATTGCTTTGATTAGCGCTTCTACATCACTTTCTTTTGGTGCTATCATTGCAGGAGGGTTTGTAGATTTAACAATTACACTTACTGGTGCAGCTACTACCGATGTTGTTTTTGTAACTTGCTTAGATACGGCTGGTCGTGGAGCTACCAACGGAAAACTTGTTTTCGAAGCTTTTGTGTCAGCCGTCAATACGGTAACTGTTAGGGCTCACAATCCGACATCCGGAACAATTACCCCGGGAGCCGCTTACAACTTCAAAGTCGCCATCATCAAAACTGCATAAGGAGAACTAAATGAGCTGCGATTGTAACACACTTGTTGTTGGACAGGCCGGGCCCCAAGGACCTCAGGGTCTTCCCGGGATTAACGGGACTATTGGGGCCAACGGAATAAATGCGTTTTCAACTCTAACCGCTTCCTTCATCCAGCCCGCCATAGGACAGGTGGCTACATTCTTTTTAGCAGAAACAGCGTGGGTAGCAGTTGGCCAAGCCCTGTATATCGCTCAAGCTGGAACTTATAACGTAATAAGCATATCACCCAGTCCGGTAAATTCTGTCTCGGCCACATTACTGAGCACAGATGGTGTTGCTGTTAACGCCACAGTTGCCGCCGGTAAAAAAGTTACCCCCACCGCAATTGCAACTATTGCGGGAAGCATTCCTTCTCTTTCCGTAGCTACAGGAGGAGTCACCAGCCTAGATGGACCAGTCACAATCAATACTAGCGGGAATAATTCTGATTTTAGGGTTGAGGGAGTTTCACTTGAACACTTGTTGTATTGCCAAGCGAACGGCGGCGGATCCGGCCGAGTCGGCATGGGCATAGCTTCCCCAGCGAGCTTACTCCATGTAAACGGAACTTTTCAGGTTGGGACTGCCGGGGGATCTAGCAATGCCTCCGCATTTTTTGGGCCGATCGCAGTTTCTGAGGGTCTAACAGTTGACTCGAATACGCTCGTTGTAGACGCTAGCACCAATCGAGTTGGCATTGGCACTACCCCCAGCGTAGCGTTTGATGTGGTTGGAGATTCTAGAATTTCTGGCGGATTAGCTGTAGACTCAAATACACTTGTCGTGGATGCGGCTAATAATCGAGTTGGTGTTGGCACGGCCGCGCCTTCCGTTCCGTTTGATGTGGTCGGAACCACAGCCATCCTCGGAGCCACAACCATCACCGGAACTACAGCTATCACCGGAGCCACAACCATCACCGGAACTACAGCTATCGCCGGAGGAAATTTTAATGTGGACTCGGGTTTAATTTTTGCTGACGCGACCAATAATCGAGTTGGAATCAATAAAACAAACCCAGCAGTCCCATTTGATGTGGTTGGAATCTCAGCCATCACCGGAGCCACAACCATCACCGGAACTACAGCTATCGTCGGAGCCACAACCATCACCGGAACTACAGCTATCGTCGGAGGAAATTTTAATGTAGATTCACATACACTTGTCGTAGATGCAATCAATAATAGAGTTGGAATTAACAAAACAACCCCAGATAACTCGTTTGATGTGATCGGAACTACAACCATCACCGGAACTACAACCATCACCGGAGCCACAACCATCAGCGGAGCCACAACTATCACCGGGAATCTTAATGTAGACCAAGGTGTAATTTTTGTTGATGCAACCAGTAACCGAGTTGGGATTAATAAAGCAATCCCAACAGTCCCGTTTGATGTGGTCGGAACTACAGCTATTCTCGGGAACACAGCTATCACTGGGACCTTAAGTGCTAGTGGACTTGCTTCTTTTCCCGGTGGAATTTCTTTGTCAAGCGGACTCACAGAAGGTCTTATCGTAAACACCTCCGGAGGAACAGTAACAAAGCTGTTCGTCCAGAACGATGCCACCGGCAGAGTGGGGATCAACACTAGTACGAGTCTTACAGAACAATTTACGGTCAATGGGACTTCTAATTTTACTGGGGCAGCTAATTTCCTCGGAGGAATTTCTTTTACGGGCGGTCTTTCGAACGGTCTTATCGTAAGAGCCGACGGGCAACCAAGTACAAGGTTGTTCGTTGAAACCGGTACTTTTGTAGGCAGAGTAGGCATTAACACCAGCACAAGTCTCTCCGAACAATTCACGGTCAATGGGACTTCAAGATTTACTGGGGTAGCCAATTTCCCCGGCGGAATTTCTATTCCTTCTGGATTTACAGAGGGCCTTATCGTAAGAGCCGACGGGCAACCAAGTACAAGGTTGTTCGTTGAAACCGGTACTTTTGTAGGCAGAGTGGGGATCAACACTAGTACGGGTCTTACAGAACAATTTACGGTCAATGGGACTTCAAGATTTATTGGGGGAGCCACTTTCCCCGGCGGAATTTCCGTTGCTGGTTCGGCTGCCTTCCCGGGCGGTCTTTCGGAAGGTCTTATCGTAAGAGCCGACGGGCAAACAAGTCCAAGGTTGTTCGTTGAAACCGGTACTTTTGTAGGCAGAGTAGGCATTAACACCAGCACAAGTCTCTCCGAACAATTCACGGTCAATGGGACTTCAAGATTTACTGGGGTAGTTAATCTTGCTGGCGGAGTCACTTTTGGGGGCGGAATATTAAACGGCATTTTTGTTGGTTCTAACAACCAGGCAAATCCAAGGTTGTTCGTTGAAAACGATTCCAACGGAAGGGTGGGGATTAACACCAGCACAAGTCTCTCCGAACAATTCACGGTCAACGGGACTTCTAATTTTATTGGAAATACCAGAATCGGTTCCACCGGGGCCCTGTTAAGAAAATTCACCAGCGTATTCTCCACGGCCTACACCATAGCATCTGAAGATGCTTTTCTAGATGTGTCTTTAGCAGTCAACTCAACTCTTACCTTAACTTTCCCAACTCCTACCGCCGCCATTTCTGGAAGAACGATTCATTTAAGAACAAGACAAGGCGCCCTAATTAATTCCAATCAGAATAACATTAGGGATATGCTCGGTAATGATACTTCCACGATTATTCCAGCAGTTACAGCCGGCTTTTTTGTTGTTGGCTCTACCTATACCATTCTGTCTGTTGGCTCGACTGTTTTCACATCAATAGGAGCAGCGACAAATACTGTGGGGACTACTTTTGTGGCCACCGGAGTTGGCTCTGGCACGGGCACAGCCACTCAAGGGGGAAGATTTGCCACACTTGTTTGCGATGGCGTCGCCTCTCTTCGTTGGCATATTATGGCCACAAACTATTAATTCGATATGATTAGCGATACCAACCGCTTGGTGGAGGGGATGGTCTCGTTTGTAGGCGGCGCCAACTCCAGTATTGATCCCTCGCTTATTAAGCCAAATCAGTTTGCTTGGGGACAAAACATGGTTGTGCGCGGAGGGTTCCCTCGTTCAAGACCAGGCTTTAAGTTTATCAAGGCTATACCCAACGGCGTTATTCAGGGCGCTTGTTACTTTAAAAATCAATCCAGCGAAGAGCTTGTTTCTTTAATTAACGGAAGACTGTACAGTTTGAGACCAGAGTCGCCCGCGCAACCCGTTGAAGACATCACTCCCGTGAATGAAACCAATAACTATGTTTCACGAAGAGCGAATCTTGTGCCCGCCAATAATTTCCTAGTCGTTCAGGATGGACTAAGTTCGCCTATTATCTACTCAGGAGCGAGCTCCTATCGCTCGAATAGAATATTAGATCCGGTCGATTCTCTTGAGTTGGCCTGCACTTTGGGGGCCAATAACGCAAGATTAAACTGCTCTTCCACCTCCGGTCTTTTTCCGGGAATGCTTGTTCGCGCAGCTCGAGGGGTTCAGGATAATAGCATAATTGTTTCTATTGATTCCGCCACGGAACTTACCTTAAGTAAAACTTGTACTCTGACCGGCCTTGGTTTGTTAAGGTTTTTTTCTCCCGGCCCCTTGCAAGTAGATGTCTCCGTTCCCACCGGTTCGGTTATGGCCTTTGGTAATGGTCGCCTTTGGGTAGCCCATAATAATGAATTGTATGCAGGGGATCTGGCCGGTAGTTATCCCGGTTCAGAAATTCGTTTTTCCGAACAACAATATTTGACGGGCGGAGGAAGCTTTTCTTTTGAGTCAAATATTACCGGGCTTTCGTTTCTGCCAGGAACAGATACTTCAACCGGGCAAGGCGATTTAATTGTTTTTACCGAAAACGAAATTTGCGCTGTTCGGGCTAACATTTTCGATAGAACACTTTGGCAATCGACCGCCGGCATGCAGAGAAAACTTTTTCTTAACGCGGGGTCGGAAAGTCATGACTCTATTATCTCGATAAGTAATGATATTTATTTCAAAGCTATAGACGGGATTAGGTCCTTGAGACAATCCTTGCAAGAAGGCAGGGGGACGGCTATCAGCCTGGCGGACAGCATTGAAGCCACCCGCGTCATAAACTATGAAACTCCCAGGTGGCAAAGAAATTCCCCCTCCTGTTATTTTGATTACAGGGCTCTTCACGGTTCCGCACCTAAGATTCAAAAAGTTTTTCAAAGCGACGAGGAATACAATATTGTTTTTACAAAAATTGTTCCTCAAGATTTTAACCCGGGCGTCTATGAAGGAAATTATCCCCCCGTGTATGACGGAGAGTGGACCGGGTTACAAGTCTGTAAGTTTGTTGTCGCCTCTTTCTCAGGAGTACAAAAATGTTTTGCCTTGGTTTGCGGTTCTGACGGAAAGAATGCTTTGTATCAAATTACAAACGAAGCGTATTTTGATACTCTCCTAAGCGATAACGACGAAGAAATTGAAACCCCCATTTCTTCTTCAGTCGAAATGAGGAGAATGTCCATGGACTTCCCCTACGAAATTAAAGAGTTGGTCCGGGCGGATATAGGTTTTTCGGATATCCGGGGTCCCTTAGCTTGGGAGTTTAGCTTTGCCCCCGACTATTTTCCAGTATTCCTGAAGGTGCAACAAAATGAAGTTGACTTCGATACTCAAACCGAAAACTTAACGGGCTGCACCCCTTTTGATTTAGCCCCCGGGTATTATAATGTCAGAACAATTAAGCCACCCGACTCATGTGTTGCGGGGGGCAATAGAAAAGCAAGATTTGGTTATTTATTTCAACCAAAGATTTCTTGGGCCGGTTCGGCTAGACTGGCTTTATTTAGGCTTCACGCCTCAAGAAAAGATATAAGCGATCTTGGCGAGTGTTAATTTATGGCGGAGAGAATTGAATTCCGAGGAGATTCTCTTCCATCCGGTTTCCCGGGTTTTGGCGGAGGCTCTACCGTAGACATAGCTTTAAACGGGCTAGGCAGCTTTGTTCGGCCTGTTTTATTTGGCGCCGTTAATAACGCGCCCGTAACCCCCCCAAGTTCAACTCCTCCGGTAGGTAGCAATCCCGCGGTCCCAACCCCCACAGTAGTTCCCCCCGCTGCGGCCCCTCCCGACACATACATCACCACCACTAATGTCTCTAATAATACCACCAATGTTAATAATATCACTGTCATCAACAGCATATGCCCAGACTGTCGTTCCGAGGAAGATGTCGGCACAGCCCCCATGTTAACAGGGTATAGAACTACTACCGGGAATTGCTATGATTGCAACGGGTTTTTAAGTAACCGCACAAGATATTTTTCAACCCCAGCAGTTCAATTTGCGGGAGGAATTTATTATGGGGGAACCACTAAACTTGAGGGAAGAGGTTTGGGCGGGCCCTCAGTTTCTTGGTCCTTAGATACCTCCGGATTAGTTCTACAGGGCGACCTTTACGGCCCGCAAACCTTGCAAGTTTGCGAAAACGGAGTCACAAGAACTTGGCAAGTACTGGCCTACAAAACTGGTTTCTAAAACCTAATCGAGCTTGACTTATCGCTTAACATTTTATAAAATAAAATTATGCCCGAATATATCCTACAATTCCCAACCTTTCCCTTAAATTCGTGCTATCCTGCCTCGACTCAACAACTTATAAATCTTGTTGCCAGCACAGGAACCCTTCAAATATCTGGGCCGGAGAACGACTACGTCGCTTCGCATTTGGCTCCAGGCTCCACTCAACAAAGTTATGTTTGGTTTCAAACTTCCCCACCGGCCGGGGCAACGGGATACGGTTTACCCAAAGTAGCTCGTCTTTTTTCAAGTCTTCGTTGGTTTGAGTTTGCGCAATTAGCTCAAGGAGATAGGATTCTGGTGACCGCAACCTCAACTATTGTTGCCCCTTGGGGGGAATTCGGGTTTACCTATTCTTTTGGGGACACCAATATTTTGCCCTATTCGCCCACGGCAGCGCCCGCACCCCCCGCGGGGGGTTATAAGTACAAAACTTATGTTGGTTATTGGTCAAGTAAAACTCCTTGATGTTGACATAGAACTTACAACCGTTAACTTATACAGACCATGCCCGTATACACCTTAACGGCAGCTACCTTACCAAGCAACACGGGTTACCCGGGTAACGTTCAAGACTTGCTACAATTGATTCAATCTTATGTTTCAGTTAACTCCGATCCCGTTCTTTCTACTTTCGTTGTTTCCAGCTCAACGCCTCCCGCGGAAGACCAAGATAAGGTTTGGTTTCAAACCCAGGCTGGAGTTAATGGTCTCCCTCAATCGATTAGATTGTACTCGGGTGGGGTTTGGAACGAGTTTACCCCCTTTGCTTTTGGCGATATTGTACTTACCGATACTAACGCAGTAATTGCTTCGCCTTGGGGGATAGGAAGTACGACTTATGTCGTCAACGGCATTTCGCTACTAACGCCGGCAACTCCAGTCCCGCCGACAAATGCAAAATATAAAGTATATGTTGGGTATTACCAATGATCCGTCGTACTTACGGATCAGTTAAAGAACAGCTGGCGCGGGTAACCCAAAACGGGATGTGCGCGACCGATCCGCAGTTGCTCGCCCGGACCAACGAAGCTCAAGAACGCTTGCTCAATAAAGGATTGTACGCCGGAACTTACGGACGTTATTCTGTTTGCGTTTATGGTGGATGCATCACGTTGCCCCGTGAATTTGAATCTATTCTCGGGTACAACTACGGCGGCGCACCCGCTCAGGTTTATAACCAGTGGTATGAGTTCATGGCCAATGGCCCCGGGACTTCTCCGGCTGGAGCTTGGAAGCAACTACAAGATCGTGGTTATGTTCCCTGCTTTCGGTCGATTGAATCCCAAAAGTATATACGCGTATACACCGACTTGATTGAAGACTCGACCTCAACCATTTTATTCCGAGGTTCCGACTCTTACAATAACCGGGTTCAGACGCAGGAGGGTGGCGCTATGATCGACGGCGAGCGTTTGAATTTAAGTGCTGGGTCGGGGAATTCCAGCGTGTTGATGTCGGGTATTCCAGGAAACGCAGAAGCGATAGCTGCGAACGGAGTTTACGCATGGTACACGACCATTGACTCCTTTCCAGCATATAAAAGCTCTTTGGGTTACACTATGAGTAGGACTGGATCTGATTGGCAGATAACGAATCCAGACGGAAGCTCCCAAGTGGCTTTGTCGGATGGGGGCAGCACGGACTACCCGTGGCAAGAAGGTTGGCCGGGCGAAATAACTTCAACAGAACTCCCTCGCACCACAGTCAACGCCTTTCGATCCATCGATGCCATAAACAAAACTGCAACGAAAGGCTGGGTCCGCGTCTATGCAGTAGATCCCACCACGGGCGTTGAATCCTCTATTGCCATACTTGCGCCCGATGAGACGTTGCCCCAGTATAGACGATATGCAATTCCCGGCCATGAAAGAGAAGAAGGGGTTACCGTGACCGTACTCGCAAAGCGCAAATTCATTCCCGTGATCACCGATGACGACGATTTGATCGTGACCAACTTAGGAGCTTTAAAGATGATGGCGATCGCCATCGAAAAAGAAGAAAACAATAACCTGGACGAAGCCATGAGGTACGAGGAAAAGGCTGTCGAACTCTTGCGTGAAGAACTTAAAGAGGTCGAGGGAACTAACATCGGCAGACCCCAGATTCAAATGGAGGCATTCGCGATGGGTGAAGTCCCCGCAATGGCATAATTATGGCAAAATCAATGTTTTCTATTACCCCGCCAAGTTCCGGGGGAATGATATCGGATTTTTTATCGTCTGGTCCCGCCGCATCGAGTTTTATTTCTCCGACCCCCAGCTTCTCTAACTCTAATTCTTTCTCGGGTGCTTTGGGCACTTCTTACACCCCAAGTATGTTTGCTCCCTCAAAAGACTACAGCTCTATTTTTAATAGCGCCGCCCAAGGTTCATACGGAGGCCGGCAAACCTCTTCCTCCTTCCCCTCCTATTCGGGGGGATCTTCTTTCGGTGGGAGCAACTCCCAAGCCCCTCAGCGATCCTTTACCGGCGGTTCGTCTTCTTTCGGTGGATCGGGAAGTAGGCCCCAGTCGTGGAATCAAAGCACTAGCTCTTTTACCCCCAATACTGGCTCTGGCGCGCCGAGCGATTTTTATCTAGGACCAGCCCCCACCTTAAAGGAATTAAACATTCCTTACGAGGAGTATGCAAAAAGATTGGGCGAAGTAAATGATCCAGACAAGCTGGCGGCTTTGGCCGAAAAATACAATGCCCCCTCTCGGAAAGAATTCGATTCTTATATGCCTGGTTTCCAAGCCGGCATTTTGAGCATGGGAGATATCGCTAAAGACTACCTTGGGGGACGTATACCCGCTTCTGTGGCCCAAGAGGTAGCCCGATCTTCCGCTGCTACTAGTTTTGGAACCGGCCTAATGAGGGGTGGTTTAGGGAGAAATTTAACTAGCAGGGATCTCGGCCTTTCTAGCCTTGGCCTACAACAAACCGGAGCAGATCTTTTTGCTAAATCTTTTGATCTTACCCAGAGAGGTATCGCCGCAAGATCCCCCATGTCAGTGTCGAGTTTAATGGTTGCTCCGCAATCTATTTTCGATACGATGACAAGCGCAGCCTCCGTTAACCAACAAACGCAAAATCAAAACTTGCTCAACGCTTGGCAGACTCAAGCTCTGCCGGGGCAATTTGATGTTAAAGCGGGCAAGTATGTAGGCTACAGCGGGAATAGAACCAGATTAACTCCCCTAACACCCTCGCAATTATACGCGGCCGAACAGTATGAAAAAAATAGCTGGAAGTATAATGATCGAAATCCATACTACGGCCCCAAAATAAACCGTGGAGTTAATGCTTAATTTATGGCCCTCTCCCCCAATGCCCCAGATTATGTTGGCTCAGTTCGAGGGATTCTTGACGATCTGAGAAACAACTTTTTAAAAAAGCAACAGCTATTTCAAGAAAACGAACAGGCTGCCGATCGGCTCGAATTGGCTTACGCTCAATTAGGCGCTCAAAGAGAAACTCAGAATTTGCAGGCGAATCTCGAAGCACAAAAGCTGCAAGCCTCAATTTTGTCCGACGCCCAACGAACTGAACAACAAAATTTTCAGAATAATCTTGCATCGGCTCGGCTCAGTTTAGACCAAAATAAAGAGCTTAATGACCTGGATGCTCAAAGCAAAGCCGCAGAACAGGACAGGCAAGCCGGGGTTTTAGAAACAGAATTTAGAGCAGCTCAACTTTCCGGAGATCCCCAAAGAATAGACAATGCTTTAGGAAAAATTGGACAAGCTAATTTAACAAGATTACAAAGAGTTTCTCTTTATGACAATGTTTATTCAGGAATTCAAGCAAACAGAGAGCTTGCCCAGCAGGAGAACAACCTGCGCACGGCCACTCCCGCAAGAAGTTTAGGGGAAGAGCTTGCCAAGTTAGACCCAAGAGCCTTTACTCCTGACGCGTATCAAGCAAGAGTAGACGAGATTCAAGACAAATTCTCTTTATTAAACAACACAGATCCAAGGGTAATCGATCCTTTTGCTAAAGTAAGCGCCACCGCTTTGGCCAAACTTGAAAAATATCGCGATACCGTTGTGGGAAAAGAGCTTCAATCTTTTCAAGACTTAGCTGAACAAAATAGACTAGAACCAAATTTTCAAAAAAAATATGACGAATTAAAGAATGACCCAAATAAATTTACAAGCAAAGCCGTTCAGGGTATAATGTATGAGAGAAATTTAAACGAGTCCGTTAAGCAACTCCGCGGCATTGATTCGCGGTTAACACAAATTGCCAGTAACATAACCAAGGTTAACCCGTCAACTAAAGTTGTTAATGTAGACCAAAATGGGCAAGAATATGATACATTTATTTACCCCATTCCTGATCTATCCCCTCGCGTCGGGTTTGACGCTAACATTGACCCCGACACAGGGCGACTGACAAAAAACGTTTTTGATCGGGCCAAGGAATGGGAAAACGAAATGACTTCCCCGCGCTACGCCGGGCAACAAACCCCCTTTGAAAAGATGATGGCTGCCGCCGCTGAAAATTCTTCAGGTCGGGCTGTTGCTCCAGCTCCATCCCAAGCACCCTCTACGGCTGTTGCGACGCGCCCCTTCCGCTCCGGGAATGATTTTGAGCGGGGAGCACCCGGAACGGCAACAATTCCCGTAGCCGCTAAAAAAGAACCAGCGCGTATGTCTGACTCAACCGTGTCCGTCATAGTAGAGGCTTATCGAAAAAATCCTGATTCGCTTGTTTTTGGAAGATCAGCTAAAGACTTAGTTGCTAAACTAAAAGCCAATGGGTATCCTATTCAAGACCTTTTGAAAACCCCTAAAATTAACGAAAGCCAACAAAATCGTTGACGATTGGGTGAAAACTCTCTTGTATTTAATCAATCATGGCGGATCCCCTCATTTCTGAGACAGAGCTTGGTTTAGCAGAGCTTACGGAGAACGATCAACAAGCACTAGACGCACTTTTTGCGCCCCCGCCCCGCTCTCAAGAAGAGGAAGAGATTCAATTTCTATCCCAAACTCCGTCAATTAATCTGGGACAAGCGAGTGCTTTTATTGAAACTCGAGACGACCCAAAATCTATAGATATCTTGGGGGGTTTAGCGACGAGGTTGCGGGACGGCAAAACTCCTTTTAACACTCAATCTTTGCAGGACGCAAATAAAAATATACAAGATTATTTTGATTTAAACAATAAGGCTTTTGAAGAGGCGGAAAGCAAAAAAGATTGGCTTGGGATGACGAAGCTAGCGCTGGGTGGCACCGGGAAAGTAATTGGATCGTTTCTCCAATCCGGACTCGGTGTGACCAACGAAGAGGCCGAAGCCTCTCAAAGAAGCCTAGCCGCTAGAAATTACATAGGAACAATCAAAGACCCCGAACAGGCAGCTAAAGCCCTGGAACTGGGCGCCCTTTACGAAGATGAATTAGCCGCCGGCAAGTCTATCGCTCCTAAAGACGAAAGCCCAGCCATGGCCTTTGGGGCGGGTCCACTCACAGCCAAGTTAGGAATGAACCTCGCTATGGCGGAAAATTACCTCCGCGATCTGGAAAGCGATCGCTCTAAAAAATTGGGCTCGGCTAGCCTTCGAAATTTTGCCATTCAATCTGGCGACGCGTTTCTGCCATTTGTTTCCATCGGGGATATTGTAGTCGACGAAAACGATCCAGATCAAGTTGCCAGACGTTCTGCTCTCTCTAATTCAATCAATGGCATCATTCAAAAAGATTATATGACCGGGACTTTGGCGGGCGCAGCCCTTGGTTCGGTCGGTTCATTTATAGGAGTTGGGGCTGGCACTACCAAGTTTCTAAACAAAGCAGCTCAAATTGCGGGTCAATCCATAAAGGTGCCCGCTGTTTTATCTCGAGGAGCGACTTACGCCACGATTGGAGCGTCTCAATCTTTTGAAGGGGACCCCCGAGATCTTTCTATCGCCCAGCGTTTGTCCTCTGTTTTTAGCGAGGCCGCCGTTCTTGGTTTGGCGGAGGGCGCAGGAAATAAACTAGAGGGGTCAATTGATGTCGCGCTAGCTAATCATGTCGCCGCAAAAGCGCTTGCAACTAAATTGCCCGCTTTAGCCCCCTTGGTGGGCAGCACTGGTAAAGTTGTCGGCACAACTTTAGGGGAGACCGCTTCGGAAGAAATCGAAGCTATACTCCGCGGTCAAGATCCGATCGAACCCTTTCTGCAAAATCTAGCCGTCTCTGGCGGTATCGGGTTGGGAATGGCCATTCCCGGGCTAACCTCCAGCGTCATTGCTTCGCGGCGCGCAAAAATTTACGCAATGGCCGACGATCGATTCGCCAAGTCGCTTGATCAAACGGTTGCAGGTATAAAGACTGACCCCAATTTGAACGATCAACAAAAGATGGAGCAGATTATTCAACTCCGCCAATCGCTCTCTTCCCCTAAAGCCCAAGCATTATTTGATGCGATTAACGTAAGAACATCAATTGATAGTATCACTTCCCCGGAAACTGCAAAGGTAGCAGACGAGGCGGTCGAAAACTCAAAACAAAATGCTGTTGAATCAATGCTTTCGGCCAAGCTTACTGAGGCCGAAGGTCGGATTGGTGTTGCTCCTATTTTAAAAGAGGGACCCCCAGAAACCGAGGAGGAAAAACTTTCCGCACTCAACGAGTTAGTCAATGTTTTTGAAGCTGGAAATACAAAAATTGAGTTGGCTAATTCTCCGCAGAATGCTTCGAAGATTCAATGGCTCGAGAGTCAAGGACGAATTGTTGGAGAACTCTCGACCGACGGAAAAGTATATTCGGTAACGAATGTAAAGACAGACTCGGGGAATTGGCTTAACGGAATCCCGGCCATTGAATTTGAGCAAGATCTTAAAGATGATTTTCTCCTGCGAGCTGAACAAGTTGGGGTTGAGCAAGAAGAGCTCGATCAAATGGAGTCTGAGCTTGAACAAGCGGGAACCCCTGAGGACCTGGAATCAGTGGCCAGAAAATATTTAGGGCCAACCGATTACGAAATTGCTTTGGAAAGTAAACTGGCCAGAAGTCAAGATCTAGTAGAGGTTGAAAAACCAGCAGAAATTAACGCAAAAAAATTACAGGATCAAATTAATGTTCTTGAAACTAAGATTAAACAGGCCCCTGTTGATGAAGTACCAGCCATGCAAGAACAGCTGGCAAGACTTCAGGCCATGCAGGTTGAAGGGCAAGCTGCCCGCTTGGTTCGAGGAGAAGAGTCTGTGTCAAAACTTGTTCAACAATTTGAGGGTGAAGTTCAAGCAGAATCCCGCGAGGGAAAATTAGCCCCCGAGCTCGAGGCTAGACCCGATGTCATTCTACCGATCAACAATCCGGAAAGTGAATCTTTTCAAAAGTATCAGAAGCTTAATCCCGATCCGAGAGAAGACGCCCAAAATGTTCTTGCCAGCGTTTTTAATTTAAAAAACCCCGCGACGGTTGAGTTACTCCAAAGCCTCGGAGCGATCGACGAAAACGGTCGGGATCTCATGACTCCCGCCGAAACCCTATTAGCTTACGTTGAGCGCAAAAAATCTTATCTTCAAAGTAAGTCTTTGGCTGGGTATCAAAAATATAATATATCCGATGAGGTATCCTCTGCCACGATCAACAGTTTTCTTTACGAACTTCGCCAGGGCAAAAACAATCTTTCTCTTAGTACAATTTTTAATAGCCGGCTGCGGGACTTTATTCGCAGAGCCGTTCCTCGGATGCGAGCGGGCGTCGGAATTGGGGCAGCCGTAAGCCTCGAGACTCCCGGTCTACGCGTTAACGCCGTTGATGCGGAAACGTTGGCGGAGGAGCAGGGTTTGAACCCAGCCGTCGCGGGGGCCATCAATGAAACTCTTGATCAGATTGACGCGACGGAGGTGGATAATCAGGTTGTCGGACAGTCTGAAGTTCCCTCGCCAGCTCAACGGCAGGAAGCTTTAGCGGTTCTCGCCCAACAGATTGTTCCTTCTTTCAGACAAACTTTAACTACGGAAGCAGAAAAGCTCGCGTTCGATGCTTTGGTTTCGGGGAAACAGATCACCCAACAGGAGGCTGCGGGAGTCCAACTTCCCGTTGGCGATATTAAAGTTATCCAAGAAGTAGTTCGTAATAGATTTATCTCCAGTCTAGAGGGAGAGTACCGAAAGAACCAGCAGGCGGGAACTCTCCCTTCCCGCGCAGTTAGCGAACCAGAGGGCTTAGTTCGAGAGGGAAATCTAACAGCCGCTCAAATACAACCCGCGGCAGAAAGATTCCGCAAACTACAATCGGATAGTTTCTTTGACGATGAAGAACTCGCGGGAGCAAAGTCCCTGTTGTCGGAAGTGCAAAAAGTTCGTTCGGTCAAAATGCTCCGGGCTTTTGAAAATTATATTGAGTCGATCGCGCAAGAAAAGCTTTCTCCGGAAGCCATCACGGAACTCTCAGAAGCTATCGATAACAATTTAAAAAACGCGGTAGAGGATGACAGACTGTCACAAAAACAAGCCGATGATTACATCGACAAACTAAACAAACTTGCGGAGCCCTATTTGGCTTCGCAAACACTTGAAGAGGGAGAAGCTAAAAATAAAATTGCTTTAACCTTCCGATCGAATCTGCTCCGAGTTAGCGACCAAATCCTGCTCGATAGCGGACTTAACATAAACGAGAAAGGTACCTATGAAGAATCCAAAAAACCTGAAGCCACAAAGCCCGACCTCAAGACAACCGATGGTCGACGTGAGGAGGCTCGCAAAAAGCTCTCGGAACTCGAGGCCAAACGTGCTGCCACCACAAAGCGAGTTCCTAAAGAAACCGTTCCCCCTGAGCGGAAAGAAGTGGGACCAGCTGTTACAAGTGGGGCAACCGGAGTCGGGGGACTTGGAGCTGAACGCGCTCGTGGCATCCCCATCCCCAAGTCCTTCGTCGAATCCCGTAACCAGCTAGGCAAACCTTATAGCGAGAAAGTTCTAGATCCGATTGGTTCGGATACGGTAAGACTCTTATCCCCCGAACAAAAACAAGATGTGGCGGCATCCATCACCACGATGGAAAGCTCCAAGCATAAAGCTTTTTACTTGGCCAACGGCCCCGGAACCGGCAAGACCCGAGTATTGTTGGCGGCAGCCAAATACTACCTCAACAAAGGATTTAATGTATTTTATTTGACGGCTCCCGATGCCGTGACCCCGAACTGGGATCTGAATACAATTGGCGGCTCGATTGAGAAAGATGCCGGATTGATGGGCGTTCCGATTGCAGCTCGTGGGGGTAAAGGTGAGAGTGGTCGCGGTCTTCCAATTGAGAATGTGCCAGGAAAAGTTGTTGTCTCAACTTATACCTCGCAGTATTTAGAAAAGATTCTTCCGTTGGTAGATGCAAAGACAGTTGTTATTTTCGACGAACAACATTCCGGACGCAATTTGCACAAAGCAATCCAAGAGGGTAAGAGCCGCGCCTGGTCAATCCTGATGAATGATATTTCACAGAAAGCTGGTCGAGTGTTGATGGCTTCTGGAACTCCGTTTGAAACACCCGATCAGCTTCTTTCGCTTGGCCGACTTGGTATTTTTGATACCGAGTCACCTGACGCTTTGATCAAGAGACTCGGATTTGAAAAACAATATCTTCGCGGTGGAAAGAAATCTTACTGGACATTGTCGCCAGGAGTTACCGAAACAGAGATGCAAGATCGTCTCGAAGCTTACCTCGATGGATTGGTAAAGAACGGAATCCTACGCTCTCGCTCTCTCAAATTGGATGGAGTGAGTGTAGAGTTCCAAGATGTTCCGTTAGATTCCGCGATCACTAAGCAGCTTGAAGATATCAAGAACATGTACGGCGGTACGCAAAACACCGATATTGCATCATTGCGTAAATTAGTATCCGCTCAGAAGCGAGCGTTGGAAGAATATAAAGTTGATGCCGCAGCCAAGCGAGCCATCCAATCTATCCGCCAAGGTCGCAAGCCAGTTATCTATGTTGGGTTTGTTTCAGAAACAAATGCCCGCGGTGAGGCGGTTGACCCAACTTCAGCTGCGGTAGAAGCGGCAATCCTTCGCCTTGCCCCCGATCTTAGAATCGCAAGGATGTACACCGGATCAGGCCAAACAAAAGAACAGGCACTAGCCGCCTTCAATGAGAACGCGGCTGACGTTCTCATTGCCACAAAGGAAATGGGCGGAACTGGGATTGAGCTAGATGATAAGTTTGGTGACGAGCCTCGCGACATGATTATTATGTCGCCACCCGTCAGCGCGATTCAGGCCGTTCAACTCGTCTATAGGGTATGGCGTACCGACAGCGCCAGCCGCCCCAATCTTATTTTCTTGGAGTCGAAAGCTGAAGTTGATCAGCAGAACATCGATCGCATGCGAGCCAAGCTTCGTCTGCTGGACGCTACAACTGGCGCCGGGTTTGAGGGGTTGAAAGCGGAAGAAACCAAACCAGCTGAAACTGTCGCCCCGGTAAAGTCAACAGTAGGAGCAACTCCCGAACAAGTTTCTGCTACAGATGAGATTTTAAAATCAGCTCTTGGAAAAGACTACAACAATAATGTAATCACATTCCGCGATGCTAAAGGTCAGGCTCACAACTATAATGTGAAGATTGATCCTACCTTCACCCACTCGATGGCTGTGGTTGTTGGATCAGATAACGATTCCGATACTATTGTAGTTAACCCAACACTTCTGGAGAAAGGAAAGAAGACTCTATCTCCCGATGCCTATAAGTCTTATATAACCCAGGCATTGTTAGAAGAAACAATTCACATGGAGACCTTGCGGTACTATCGCGAGCTCGGTCTTGATCCTGTTGAAGAACTTACTGCAATTGGAGATTCATTATCTCAAGCATCCAGACTAGCTATCGGAAGATTATATTATGCAACATTAGGGTCCGACATAACAAACTCAGATACGCAAGGAAAAATTAAGGCACTTGCGAATGATCCTTATTTCGTGGCCATGGAAGGAATCCGTCAGCTATCCCAGTTAAAATTAACAGGTGGTGTCACAGAGCAAGTTAACTCTGTGAATGCGAACGATATCGCTCGGGCAACACAGCGTCTCAAAGATATTTTAAAGTCGGAAAGTAAATCTGTTCTTGCCAGACTTGGCGTGTGGTTTGACAGCATGGCCACAGTGGTCAAGCGTGGATTGGGATTGGCCCCGAACGCAAAAGATCGTTTGGTGATGCGTCAAAGCATCGAGGATGCAATCTCCACACTTCGCAAAACATCAAAAGAATTTGTACAAGCTGGAGAAGCTCCGGCTAGACCCATCCCGGCTCCGGGAACTTCACCGACTGCACCCCGCGCTGCGACCGTATTTGACTCATACGATCTTCGAATCTACCGCATGATTGAGAATCACCTGGAAGGTAGAACTGAAGGTGTGCTTGGGGTAACGGTTGCCGATGATTTATTTAAGACCGTTGGTGTGGAGGAATGGCTAGATGCGCTAGATATCAATCGACGCCGTGGAGTTATTACAGCTGACGAGCGGGATCTTTTCCGTTCCGCAACGCAAGCCGTTATGGACGGAGGCAGGGCGAGTCTCCCAGCGATTGCCAATAAAGCTCTTGAGTTGGCGGAAAATATGGAAGAAGCCGGAAGGTCACTACCCGTCGCAGCTTTTGTTGCAACTTCCGCACCCACTGAAGTGACCAGCAATGAACAAAGTTTCGAACCCCAACCAGCATACCAACAATATCGCGTTAAGATTCCGGGCAACATAGCCGTTCCGACTACAGCTTCCTCAGAAGCCAAAGCCACGGCTAATGCCGTCATCCGACTATTCGAACGACAGGAAGTGGTTAACTATAACGGCCAACGTTATACCAGCCCCGGACCTCTGATCGCTGCTCTCCGCGATGCTGGATATAACAAGTTCGCCAAGGTTATCTCTCCGGCCCCCGCAGTCGCAATGGAAAAACCAATCGTCAACTCAGTCTCTTTGGATGGCGGACCAGTTCTAATTCCAGTTCCGTCACCTCAAGTCGCTCAACCAGTTCCAGTCGGTTCTGATTTGAGAAAAATTAAAACGAATTACGAGAATGTAGAAAATCAACTTTTAGGTTTTCCAAAAGAAGGCAGTGGAAAAGAAGGAAAAGGTTTTGACGAAACAAAATATCCGTATTCTTTACAGTTAGAAATATCTTCTGACAACGGAAATACATGGACTTCCGATGCTATTCGTGGGATGAATTTTTTCCAAGCCGTAGAAAGAGCAAAACGAAATTGGGGACCCAACGTACAACTTCGTTCCGTAAATATGGTTTCCCCGCTGGTTGCTCCGGCCCCCGAGATTCGTGAGAGCCGAGCCGTAAAGAATATCGTCACGCAGTTCGTGGACGTTCTTCCCGAAGGCAAGGTGAAGGATAAACTTTTGGACGCTTGGTACTACCAATCTGTGCCACGCGAACAACAATTTGCTGACGCTAAATCTTATATCGCTACAAACGGATTGCAGAATTCTCTCAATGCTTTCTTGAGCGGTAACATCAAAAGCTCCTTGCCGTTGCAGGGTGCGATTGGATTTGAGTTGGCCAATGCTCTTGGTGCGAAAGCTAAGACAGACCTGTACGCCAGGGAACAGTTGGCAGAGGTAATGCTCCTATTGAGCAGGAAGTATGGCACCGAACCTGGACGAACCGTCGATCTCTGGAATGCACTTGGGGAACTCTCCAACAATCCAGAAGCCATGAAGATGTACATTAACCGACAGATTGATTCGTCGATTCGAGGAAGGTTGACAGGCTTTGCGGAAGAAGAAAGCGAGATATCCTCCGGTCTTGTTGACTCAACTCGTAGAGCTGTCGACAAACTAACGACGGATAAAAAGACAAAGTCGACGATTGAAAAAATTGCAAAACTTGTAGAGCTCAATAAGAAGCAAGCAACTGTTGCCGAACTCGAAGCGGCAGTAGCAGAATACGTTGGAAGCGAGCAAGCGCTGGCAGATGGGGCGGAATTCCTTGGGGCAGATCTAGCCGCCGCCCCCGAGGTTGAGGGAAGTGATGCTGATGGCATTCGTCTCAACCCAGAACAAACTACCGCCCTGAGCCGAATGATACTTGAGATTATTCAGCGTTCTGAAAATCCTAGTGTGACTGCTGCTTCCGAAGATCAGATCAAAAGCTTGCTGATGCTTACCCCAGCTCTGCGGGACGCAAAGAATCAGGAGAATGTTCGACGCAAACTCGATCTTTATTTTGACGCGGCTTTGACCAATGCTCTAGAAATTTTCTCAGCCCAAGCTCTTGGCGAAGCCCGCGCCCGCGAAAGCATTCAACCCCCAACAACTCGCGGTGAAGCAGTTCGTCGTGTCATTGATGCCAAGGCTAAAGCCAAAGACCAAGCACCCGTCGCAATTCCCACCGAAGCCACTTCGAGACTTGAAGCTTTAGCGGAAGCATCAGCAGAAGCTTTACAAAAGCAAGCAGTCCGTTTACAGCAAGAGCCAAAGAAAAAAGATCAGCTCGAAGAGTTTGCTGCACGTATTCGCAGACTCATTGCACAGAGAACAAAAGAGCAGGGCGGACTTCAGCCTACCTACACACCAGAACCCAAGCCGACTGAGGCCGAAGTTCTTCGTGACAGAATTGAGAAGTATCCAGATGTCATGGAGTTTATCGACAATGTGCGTGACTCCTTGAAAGAAGTTTATAGCGAAGAAGAACTCGCTGGACTTGAGCCTTTCATCGATGAAGCCTTTGGCCGTCCCTTTACTGTGTCGAGCTTGAAACAGGCAGTTCGCTCTCTCGAATCAATCGGTGGGCCTCAAACTAATATTCGTGGCCTCATCCGTTCGAGCAAGGGCGATATCATGGATTTTGAAAACAAGCTAGGCGCATTGCTGACTCAAAACACAACGCTCGACGAAGCTCAAAAGAAAGAAGTAACGGACTTCCTGCGGGAAGGATTGACGGATCTTATCGCTAAAGAACGCAAGCTAGAACTAGAAAGAATTAAGAAAAGATTTGACGCAAAAAAAGAACGTAAGACTAGGAAAATGCGTTCAGCCTTAGACCGTTTGATTGAGGCTACCAACCTTGGAGTTTTGAACGATAGTGAAGTATTCGCTCAAATGCATTCTCAGCTTGGATTGCCCGAGCTTAAAGAGGAAGAACGCAAGAAGCTCAACAAGTTGATTGAAGATCTTCCTCTCTATCCGGTCGGAATGATTCGGAATAAAAAGATTTCTGAGATGTATCAGTATGTAAAGCTAGTGTCACCCCAAGTGTGGGGGGAGTTGCTCGTTAACTATCAAACTTCCAACTTGCTGGCGGGGATTGGAACGATCGGCATCAATGCTTGGTCTTCGACGATGAGCAATCAGCTGAACGCTGGAATTCTCGCCGCGGTAGGCGCAGCTAAAGGAATAGCTGGCGACAAAGCAAGAGCTAAAGCCTATAAGGATGCGGCAATTGCACTTAACTCAGCTATCTTTGCCGGAGAGAAGCCGGCCCTAAACGCAGCCGCGAATGTATTTTTCAACGGAGACTATTCGAACATTCAGGACGCTCTGACTCAAGAGCTGGGTGGAGTGAATATTTGGGAGGCGATTGTAAAACAGGCAGAAGATTACCGAGCAGGAAAACCAGGAGCTGTTCAGCCTGAGTTGCCGGTTAATGTATTCGGACAAGAGTACAGAATCCCACTGGACTCTAAATTCCTAAGCAGTAAGTATGGTGCCCTCGCCCCCTTCATATTCTTCGGTCGATCTATGGCGGCTGGCGACGCAATCAATAAAATTTCTTCCCGCAAAATGTATGAGATTGCCGAGGCTACTAACATCGCAATCGCACAAGGTTTCCAGACAAACGATGAGATTGAGGCCGAAGTTGCCCGACTCCTCAATCAAAGTCCGGAAGCCAGGAAGCGCGCAGAAGCTAAAGCGGCTTCGGAAGCTAAGGAATTCAATCTAACTCCCGAACAAGAGTCGTTGCGAGTTGAAGAGATTCTTGAGCAAGGCAGGCCGGACGAAGAGATTGTTAAAAATTTAACAGAGAAAGCTAAAACTTTTGCGGCACAGTCCACATTTACAAATAACTTTGAGGGCTGGTTTGGATTATTAGCTGACGGTTTGACGAGCATCTCCGCCAAAGCGTGGCCGTTAAGGTTGTTTGTCAAGTTCTTAAAAACTGGATCAAGCTTGGCGAACGAAGTTTTAAATTTTCTCCCAGTGATGTCCACCATCAGATTGTATCGCGGCTCCGCAGCCATGCTGAAGGACACCAAATACTATCGCCCTCCACCTGTCCCCGGAACAGTTGAGCATGACCTTCTGCTGGGTAAAATGGCACTAGGATATATTATCACTGGAACTTTACTAGCCGCCTTAAAAGATGCTATTGGCGGGGAAGATGATCCGTATTTCAACATCCATTTCAAAGGACCAGCAGATCCAGCTCAACGCGAAGCTTTCTTTGCCGCGGGTGGAAAACTTCGGGCTATTCAAATTGGAAGATTCAGCGACGGAAAACCACAGTTCTTCAGCTTTGAGGGTTTCCCCGTCGGATTGTCCGGCCCTCTACTTCTCTCAGGAGCTATTACAGAATCTATCCGATACGAGAAACGATCCGTAGCGGAGTCCATTGTATTGGGCGGACTGACGGGCAGCGCCTTAGCGATGTACGGAATTCTAGACATGGCAGCTCTATCGGGCATACGTCAGCTTATGTCCCTCACTTCTCCAGGCGTCGGTCAGCGTGATGCAAAAGGAATCATGACTAACCTCAGTAAGACGGTTGGCAATGTTGCTGGTGGTTTAATACCTGGATACGCAACGCTCCGTGACGTAGAGCAGCTATTCAATGGCATAGCTGGCTCCCCCTCTGCTCGGCCTTATCAAGAAAATCTTCTATCCACATTCGCCCAGTCCATCCCTTTCGCTTCAAAGGTTGGCCGGCCAGATCTTGATTTCCTGGGAGGAAATACCAAGACACAGGTAGCGAATACTGTTCCTTTCTTACGCCGACTCACCACTACGGGTGTTGACTCTCAGTCTTATGACGATGGAGATAGAACCCCGCAAGCAATTCACGATAAGCTTATCTCCATGTTCGCATCCAAGCGTTCCTCCTTAGATTGGGATGCTGGCCCGCTTAAAGATTTTGCTATGCTTGAGATGATTCAGGATGCGCAAGCTAAAGGAGATCAGTTGACTGCCGACGACTTTTACAGTCTAAAACGAGAACTCTCAACAGATGAGAAGTACGAATGGATGATGAGAGCTGGGCCGATCATACAGGAACAACTGTCACAGCTCATCCCACAGCTAGAGCAAATGAGCCCGGGTCAGTTTAGAGAAGTTACACGGGCAGTTGTAAATCCAATTAAAAAAGAAATTCTGTATCAAGTTCTGGCCGAGAAAAATCAAGAGGGTATCTTGTATCCCGAAAGACAGTAAGTAGACTTTTGTTATGCCCCTCGGAAAAGCCAGTATGCCCTGCAATCAGCCTCGGCCTAGCACACGGCCAGGCAAGAAGCGAATGGTCAAAGCCTGTGAGGGCGGGAAAGAAAGGCTTGTACATTTTGGGGCCAAAGGATACGGCAACAACTACTCTGCCGCGGCTCGTAAATCCTTCCGAGCTCGCCACAACTGCGACAATCCAGGGACCAAATTGAGTGCCAAATACTGGGCTTGTAAGAACCTTTGGGCTGGTCCAGGTGGGGCCACCACGGCTAACCCGAGTAATCGAAAGGGGAAATACTAATATGCCACTAGGAAAAAAGAAAGCCTCCGATGCCTGTACCCGCAAGGTAAAGTCTCGTTATGCGGTATGGCCTTCGGCCTACGCCAGCGGAGCTTTGGTGAAGTGCCGTAAAGTAGGGGCAGCTAATTGGGGTAACAAGGGGAAGAAATAGTGGGCTTCGAACTCGAAAAGAAAAAGGGGCTACACGGTTGGTTCTCCCGCAACAAGGGAAAGGGCTGGATTAACTGCAAGACTGGCGGTCCGTGTGGTCGGAAGTCGGCGGACAGCGGAGGAAGTTACCCGGCCTGCCGGCCCACCAAGTCGATGTGCAACTCGTCGGCAAAGAAAAAGACAAGCTCGGAACGTATAAGCTGGAAGAAAAAAACAGGGCTAGGCAAATGATCTTCTGGCCCGTTATATTTTTTGTTGGGATAGTAGTAATCCTAATCCTCTGGAAGCCAAGAGGTAGGACTGAGGTTTGGGTGGAGATGACCGCCGAGGAAAGGTATATGTTAGCTAAGAGAATCTTCACCCGCGATCCTGGGGCCTTCAAAGATAAGGATTCGGATGGCGTTGAAGACGAACTTGAAAAGGGCTCTTGACCCCCAACCCTACACCCTATAATATAGTCCCATGCCTCTAGGAAAAAATGTCTCCGCCAACATCAGCGAACTTTACGCTGACAATAAGAAAAAAGGTAAAGCTCGTGGGGCTGGTGGCCGGCCCCGCCCAAAAGCGCAGATCATTGCTATCGCGCTAACCGCTGCCAGTAAGTCGAAAGGCAAGTAAGATGAGTCACGAACTCTTGCCCGTATCCCCCACACTAGTAATGCAACTTTTTGATCTTGTGTATAGTCTTAAGGATGGAAAGATAACCCTAGAAGAATTTTTTCCAAGAATACAAGAATTAGAAACTCGTGTTGGTTGCCGAGAAGAATCTTAATTTTGAAAAATCATTGTAAATCGAAAGGTAAATAATATGGATTACAAAGATTTGCTATCGACTTTAAGATACATAGGGGCAACACCTCCCGCCGTTCTCGGGGAACAATTAAAAGACGAATTAAAAAATATTTACACAAAAGAAAATGTGCCCCCCTCCTCAAAGAATAGTCAGCTCGTAAGTGGCGCGCGGCGGGATTATCAAAACTTTAAATACAGTGAGAATCCTTCGGTAGAAAAAGAGCCGGGCGTAATTATGACTCCAGAAGTTATAAAAGAACTGGAAGCTAAAAAACAAGAATTGATACAAAAGCGGGCTGACTTAGAGAGAAAACGAAGGATGGATGAATATGACCAGCGGGCGCAAGCTCGACGAATTACGGTACAAGACACCTTGGAGAAAACTGGTTTGGCTAAATAATATGAAAAACTATTCTATTAATTTGAATCAAAAGAATGCGAAGATGCCAACTGACAAGTCGCCTTCGCTTAAGATTGAAAAGAAAAAGCCATACGTTATGCCTAAGGTGTCTAACACGGGTCGGGGATTGGGTAAGTATTGATACCCCAGGCACTAATTCTTGTGGTATAACGCCAGCTTGGCAACCTTGTCGAGCAGGCCCTGACGTGGTCGATGCGAGTGATCGATCAAGCTCTTAACCTTTTTCTTTTTATTTTTCGCCACGGATTTTTCTGAACCCAACAATAGGTACTTCGCTCCAGGCTAGGGCTACGTGTAGTTCATTGTCCTCAAACCAAACATCTATCTCTGGATTGTAGCCATCCTTTAATTTCTGGTGGAGATCATGGAAAGCTTTTCGGGTAATAACCAGCTCTTCCGATTTACCATCGACCGCAGCTGCGGCGAGTAATACACGGAGGAACTGTTCGGATAGTTCGTTAAACTTTGCTTCTGCGAGCTTCTTTGGCACAATTCAATGCTGACTGGCAGGGTTGCTAAGTCAATATAGCTAGGACAAACTGGGGAAATGAGGAACACAAAGCGTGATATTATTTGGCTAACGTGCCTCGTCACGCTTTCAATTATTAAAACTGTGTGTATACTTATAGGTAGAAGGATAAAATTGTGACAAAAAATATTCCCGAGTCCCCGGAGTTGGCGATACTTCCAGAACAAGTCGCGGATATTTTGCAATTTGCGCGTGCTTGTTCCTTGGGTATCATCACCCCCGAGGAACTCGGGAATAAATTAGATGATTTCGAAACCTGGATAGGAGAAAATTTCTAGATCATCACCGCATCAATAGTTTCTTTTGAATCGTTTCGCAGGTCTTGACGTAAGTGCCGAGGGCCATCGAATAGACGGACCAACATACCACCATCATACCTACGAGTGTGAAGAACAAATAAATACTCTCCAACACTTTCGATGCTAATCTTTGTTTGTTCTTCATCCTTGGACAGCGGCCAATCGGAGGGCTTCATCTGCACCCGCCTTGTACACGTTCTGAAGAACGTCATCAAGGAACTGCGGGTCCAGTTCAAGTTTAAGGCTGTCGACCTTTTCCTTGGCTGTGTCCACTTCTGCTTTGAATGCGATCTTATGGATGCTGTCACCAGCGCCCCAAAGAATCTCACCTTTTACTTTTTTCATATTTATTCTAATACCTCACTCCAATACCGACTATTTTTATACCCCTGCAACTTGTCCCACCAGATGAATCTGGCGGAGGCCGCTGGGATACCGTACTCCTGTGAGCAGGTCTGCCACTCGTTCTCAAGCGCGAGGTAGTCAGTCCTGTTCACGTTCCTGTCCCTCTTGTGGATAGACTTGAGCACACGACGATCGAGGCAAACAACGTTTGACTCTTCGTGATGTTTCATCTCCACATAGAAGCTGGACTTTGCAATCGCCAATCCTGGGACGTTGTCCGCAATCCGATCACGGTATTGCATCAACGGCTCATTCGGATAACGCTCGAAGATGTGGGGCTTGGCAGCGAACATCTGATCAAACTTCCAGATGCTCACGGCTTTCGTCCGCCACAGTCCAGTCTTGGTTTGATACAGTTCGAACTGTAGCTTGCCAAGGTCGGACTTCCACGAGTCGCGATTCTTGATTGCGTTAAAGGCTTTCACGTTCTGCTTCCAACCGAAGTTGGCCGCGAGAATCGAGAAAATCCAGAAGCGCCATTCGTCTTCACGGGACTTGGGCTTAATCTTGTCCCAGTAGTTGACGTAACGGCTAACCTCTCGGGACTTCAGTCCCTCAAATACTTCACGTACCCCAGTCATAAAACAAGGGAAGTGTGACTCCGTCGGGAGACGGATGCTGTCGCACCTCGCCTCCATGCTTCGTTGCATCGTTGTTCAAGGCTTCCATCTCCTCAGAGGTGTAGCCTCGGATGGAGTCGTCACGGATACCCGCGATGAAGTCCACCCATTTGTCGTCGATCGATAGGAACTTTTGTTCCGTTGGTTTTGTAATACAATAACAATTCATCGTGAGCTCCTTTCGTTATCTATATAGATTGAAATGTCTGACTTTAACTCTGATGGTTTGATTTTGCCATTGGCTATATCGGCTAAAATGTAATAGACATCATCCATTTCTATTAACCAATCCTCAACCATCCTTGGTGTTATTGTTTTTGTTTTACTCATAGTGTTGCTCCTGACTTGTGCTCGTGAACCATAGAACCCAACAAGCCAATGACCTTGGCTTCGAAGGTGTCGATGAATTCACTACTAACTCTCGACGGTGCTGACTTCATAGGGGCGATTCCCATCTCCAGCCTCGTCTTATTTCTCTCTTTAAACTTGGCATTTGCCAAGTCTAAAGCCGACCGCTTAACTGATGCTCTATTTATTAGGCTCATATATTTTAATGCTTCTTGTAATCAATTGCGAATACACTTCTATCCCAACATTTGCGGCATCCACCGCATTTGTTTCCTTGTTTTGACGATGGACAGTTGAAGTTACCAGTCATGCTGGCACCCGATACCGTCAACCCAAGGCGTTTGGCTATGCCCTCTGGGGCGGGGCCATCCATCATTAGAGCCGACAACCGAATGCACAGATTGTCTGGAACCAATCCACCTTGCTCAATGTAACTTGATACAAAAGCATACTCACGGGTCGGCAACCAAAATAAAATGTTTGGTAGGTTGTTCGCTACCTCAACAATATTCTTTAGATGCCATACGCCTTGGAGATCTCCCGAATCATGCCAGCGGAAATAAGAATTCTTACGCCCGCCGATCAGATACGAGATGGCGCTCACCCAGAGCGGGTCAGCCAGAGACTTGAAACGTTTTTCCATCGCCGCAATGACGTTTGGAAACACATAACGCCCCTTCAGTGCGTAACAAAACGCACAGATACTACCCGCAACCTTCCTCATTTTCTGCCCGATAAGGCAGTGTTTAGCTGGGGTCGAGTATGCGAACCCAGGCATTTTGGAAGGCTTAGATAGAGTGCCGACTATCTTCTCCGCCTCTTTCTTATTTTTAAACAGAGAGTCTGATTTCACGAGTGTAGATCTTCTTGTTCTCATCTTTTTGATTCCAAGGTTTCTTGCCTTCGAATCGCTCTTTGCGGACCAGATTGTTATTGCTGTCCAATCCAGTTGCCTCGCACCATTCGGCAAGAAGAACCGAAGCGTCTCCGCCTCGAAGCTTCAATGTTTCTATGATTTTTGCGTCTTCTTTATGCCAGCCTAAACCTTGCGGTAACTTAGTCCCCGCTATATTTTTGGCTTGTTTACCTTTATATTCGACTTCAATCATGCAGCCTCCTTTTCATCAATCAAATTTTGGAGTTCAATCTCTATGTTTTCTTTTATGGATTGTTCCTCACTCTCAGTATCTAGACCTTGAAGCACAGCTTCCCAGTCGTTCTTGCTGAACTCTTGTTCCCCGAAGTAACATTCAAACTCGTCTTTTGTCCACATCAAGACGTAGCAGTTTTCCTTCGGGTCTAGATCAGCAACTCTATCTCTCAATTCTTTTTTGTTATAGATCATAAATTCCTTTCAGATGGGGCGGATGGGATTTGCCCACCCGCCCCGAATGGTTAGCGATTCGATACTGCGTCGAGCAACTGATGAGCCGCGGCACGGATGGCCGTGACAAGGCTGTTGTCGCTGTCGGATTCATCGGTCTCAACATCTTCCTCATCGTAGATGTCGTCCTCGGTGGAGTCGTACGTTTCTGCGTACGTCTTGGGCAACGGCCCCGTGTAGTCCGCAACAACTTCGTACTTGGAAGTACGAAGCTTCTGGAACCCGCAGTCATTGGGCACCGATACCACATCCTCGGGGTTGATCTTGACGATCACGACCCGACGATCGGAGCCACCGAAGTTGCCAGCGTACTCAAGCGAGCCAGCGTGGAATCCGTAAGAACATCCGTTCTCGGGATTGTCATCCACACTGCGTCGAGCAATGGTCAACACCTGGCCAACTCGATTTGAGAACTTGCCAGTGTGGTGGTCCATGTAGTTCTGATCAACCGACTTGTAGGCCAAGAAACAGCCATCTTCAGTAAGAGGCATGTTCTTGTGCTCCAAGAACTGGTAGAGTTGAGCGCGACTATTGTGGCTCGGGTTGTTGTAGAGATTCTCCAAGAACCGAGTCATCGGTTCCACTGGTAGACTCTCCTCCATAAAGGCGAGGATTCGTCTGGCGATGCGCTCGTCAACGATCTCACCGCGGTGATACACCGAACCGTCTTTCACCTCGACGGAGTTGCCGAGATACGCATTGAGCGCGTTGGTGATGTCCATCAATTGCTCGATGTCACCCTCCGCACGACCCTCTGCGATCGCGTTAATTACCATCTTTGCATTTGCGTGGTCACGACGGATAGTGTGAGACTTCCCGTTGATGACCGCTGTTATTGTTTCGTCAGTTATGATGTAGTTCATACTTACTGTGTCCTTTCGTTTTTATTTTGTTTTGCGAGCTGCATCTACAAGATGCACATACTCGACAGTGCCTTCTGTTGCGTACTCCATTACGTCTGTCTGCCAGTTGTTGTGGCGGAATAATGGGTACCTCGAAGCTATTGCAGTTCCCTCACCTTTCAGATCATAAGAAGGTTTAGGCAACGACGCTTTGAGCTGTTGATATACACCTTTCTTATCATCGTTATTCGATCGGCCAAGAGCCCAAGTATTCTGTGGTTCTTCAAGCCAGGCTGGCAAGTCTTTCTCATTGTTCTCCAGTCCTCCAATCATCTCCAGAACCTTATCCATAAAGATTCGGAATGGGCTGTCGGACTTGATGTCTTTGAGTGGACCAGTCTTTGGGTTAGCCCAACGATCAAAAGAAGATCGCTCAAAGAAGCAACCCTCTTTCCTAAGCCTATCGGTGTTATAGGTTGCCCGAGAGTTGAAGAAACTCAAGACGGCATAACGATCAGCAATCTTCTGAGCCTTGTCGGGATTAGCCTTGAGGAAGGCTTGTGTCCCCTGCTCGATTGCATCCTGCAATTTAGTCCAAGTTGCATCAACCTTCTTGTCGACATCAGCTTCCTTCACGCCATAGATTTGATCGCAATACCCGATTGCCTTCAAGTATTCTTTTGCCCGATGTAGAGGATAATACTCCTCCATATCAAAGTCCTTACCAGGCATTGACCACTTGAATTGGTCGAGTGTTACATAGACTTTCTTGCCAGTCGTAGGTACCGCTGAGATTCCCCAATAGTCACTACGCTTGTCTTGGCGTTGATACTTGGCATATAAGCCAAACACATTCCCCTTGGTGTGTTTGACATTCTTGTCGTATTCAACCTCAACTCCGTCTGCACCCACACCTTTCTGTTTCGGTGGGGGCATGGGCAGAGACGACACCTGTTGGAATGTCGTCGTTGCAAACCACGGCAGAGTCTTGTTGAGAAACTCCTTGCCACCGTTTTTGAAGTTGATGATAGTCACGGTCGCGCCAGACGGACCACCGTTCATCAACCAGTGACGAACGCGAGCTTCACCAGAGCCAGTGCCAGTATCGTTGACCATGACGAGTGTGTCCTTGTGGATAATAAGCTCGTCAACGGAGCGATCGACATTGAACTTAGCCTTGCCCCAGCTACGCTTGCCTATGCTCATAGCGGTGATGCCGTGAGATCTAAGCAACTCGATTTCAGTCTGGTCTTTCTTGAGGGGCGAGACACATAGAGGAATTCGATTATCCTCATGCATATCGATTCCCTTCCACTTCAGCCTTCCTTTCAGCTTCTTGACGATACCTTCACGGAAGCTGGAAGAACTATATCCACCAGTGCCAGTGAACTTCCTCAAGATCAAGTGAGCTTGAAAGTAATCTGGAGCAGACTGAATGTCAGCAAGCAAGGTCGAACCCATCGAGTCAATGACTGGATTAAGATTCTTGACCAAGCCTTGAATTGTCTTCTGCGAATACTGCAAGTCCTCACGAGACGGAGCAACTTGGACATCGCCAAGCTCCACCCGCACGTAGACTCCAGCGTCAATCAACTGCTTGATTACTGGTGAGCCAGAGAAGTCGGACTTGAGCGGATAAAGCACAAGACCCATCTGGAGCCAGCTAGTGCCCTCACCATTGAAAGCCCAGTTCTTGCCCTTGATGATGCCTTCCTTGTGACCAAGGCTGGCATACTCTTTCTTCTCTTCTGGCGATAGGTTAACGATGTCGGGACGGACATCAAAGACACGATAGACTTGTATCGCAGTTTCGCGGAATCTACTAATGTCTTGAGGCCGAACTGGAATCGATATCTCGACGCCAGAGGGTTCGTTGGTCTTGGTCTCGCTTAACAGCGATGCCTTGCCCACCTCACTCTCGTCGATATGGCAGTTCCAGATGTACTTGACTCCATCTTTGTGCGCGGTGACGCCATTGTAATCGGTGACCGTAACCGCGTCTGTGTACGCGCCATACGATTTGCAACCGATGCCAAGACAGCCCGTGAAGGCGTTGCTTGCCCGCTTGTCGCTACCGCCATACGAGCAGAACAGCTCTTGGAACTTGAGCTTGCCAAGTCCAGGTCCGAAGTCACGAATCGTGAAGACTGGCTTCATACCAGTTGGAAGCGAGACTTGGATGGGTTTGTCCGTCTTACCGTTAAGGATGTGACCCTCGCAGGCATTGGTGCCGTACTCACGCACAACCGCTCTGATCGGGTCAGAGTAAGCTTTGCGTAGGATACTGGCGATGTGACCGAGGTTGGACACATCGATCTTGTAATCGATGGTATCACTAACCCCGCTTGATACTGGCGTGTTTCTAGATGACGTAATTATCATTGACTTTTTCCTTTCTGTTCAGTTCAACTTTCCAGATGATGGCTTCACCATTCTCGTAACAGGAAGCAATTTTCTGCGCCCGTTGGTAGTGTGTGAATAACTGGTCGTTGAGCAATACATTGTCTTTGTCAAACAAAGCGTAGCAATCCCACTTTGTTATCTCGTCTGCAATCTTTACAGCCTTACTCACCTGTCGGAATCCTCCGAGCGGTGAAGTGCCATTCCTCCGACTCTACTGTCGAAGCTTCCAGCACGTAGTTAACTTGATCTGCGGTCAAGTATTTGAGCAGGTTAGACTTAAGCAATGGCTTTGCGAGCCTTGCCTTATCGTGCTCATCCATCTGAACCGTGAAGTGCTGGCCTATCCAGCTTTTGACTCCTTGCTTCGCGGATTCTAGGAATAGAGTCCGATACTCTTTGCGCTTCTCATTTGATAGTTTGAGTGTCTCGGTCGCCCGACCGAACTCATCAACTACTTGGGTTGGTATTGTTAGTTCCATATATGTGTCCTTTCAGTTTGGTTTTCGTTTGTTTCCGCCCACACGGGCAGACCGACACGCCCTCATCGGGCGCGCGGGGTCTGACCGTCAAGACCAAATAGCTTTGCCTACTGTGTTGCCATTTACATCACGAATCGAATAAGTTTCGCAAGCACCATCTGCAACTTCTTCAGCAAGTAACTCAAGGATACGAGACAACTCAATCTCGGGGTTGTCCCCGAAAGCCGCGTTGTCCGTATTGATTTCAACTTTGAACTTTGCCATACAAACCTCCTTTCTTAGTCGCTTAACTCGACAGCCCGTTCTTCCGCGGTTTCGTAGGTCGCTTGATACAAAGCTTCCTGTGCGGCCTCGACAAGCTCTTTAGAAGGTTCTGGAACTTCTTCCATTCCTTCGTCTGGATAGATTGCCAAGCTATCGAACTCACATTCCGAGAACTCGCTTTGGTTGACAATCTGGCTGTCATAACCGCGCGAACCCCAGAACTCATAAGAACCAATACCGATGTCTTCCTTCTCGGTATTGTGGATGGCTGTGCCAGTTACCGAATACTTCTTGCCGTCGTATTCAAACTTAACATCATCCTTCTCGACTTCGATTCTCATGCGAGTGCCGCGTCCTCGGCTAGCTGTCTCTTTTCTTCACGAAGCGCATGCATGATTACTTCTGCATCATACAACGCTTTGTTCCTGTCAGTTCGTTTGTATTTATTCCCCGTTATCTGGGATATAATCTCCATACAACGACCCGAAGTTGCGACTCGAGTCAACATCATTCCACGATTCAAAGCTTCCAGCCCTTGCATCGCTACAAGGAACTGAATGTATGGAACTCCGTTGAGGTTTCCGTCTTTCCTGTCGATCGTCATAACTCTCTCTGTTACCTTTGCTTTTTTCTTTTTCATTGGTTACTCCTTATGTAATGATTGCGCGGTTGTCTTGAATGACGATGCTACTGGCATCGCCCCATACAACTGCGAGTGGTTGCTTCTTGCGTTTACGATCGTGTGTAGCCACACGACATTCAAAGCCTTTGATGGGGACACACTGGTTCTGGTAGTGGATTGTCCACCAGATATCTTTGCGTCGTTGCGTCAAAGGTTTGTTGAAGTGGTAGAAGAATCTCATGCCAGCGTCCAATCGTGCCAATTAAGTTCCACAGAGGACTTCATTGGACAAGAGCCTTTCGCCACGCTCTTTAACCAACGCCTAGCTTTTGATTCCTGCCCTTCATGCTTTGCAGTATCTAAGTCGACAACAAGAACATCGACTCCCTTGGGGAGTTTGTATCCGTATACGAATCCTTGCTCGACTGTGATAAGTAATGGTTTCTTCATATGTTCTCCTTTAGTCCGACGCGTAGTGGTAGATCTTCTCGTATAAAAGATCGGGATGCTCGGCGGCTAGCTCGTTGAGTTCCTCGTCGCTCATCTCAGTGCCATCTTTAAACTGACCAGCACTGAAGTAGGCGTCGGAGAAGTCTGGAGCGTCTCTGCCATCAACACCGTCAATCTCGAGGGAACCAGTGTCCACAACCTTGTGAACACGTCTTCCATCAAGCGTATGGGTTCTCTGAAGGACTATTAATCCTTCAGCCTTGTCCATCGCTTGCTGGATTACCCTGTTCTCTTTGTCTACTGCTAGCCAATGAGTCCAACTTTCCGACCTCTCCTGTTCAGTGATCTCGAAGCGATCACTCTTGTTGTCAAAGTCTGGTATGATCATATAGCTTCCTCCACTGGCTTGATTTGATATCCATATGCCCAATGCCCATTGTCCAGATCGAAAACACAGTTCTCGATGATGGTTGTGGGCACCCAAGGCACAAGGAGTCCATTTTCTTTTTCACCTGGACGAACGAGTTCGATGCGTTTGACTTTCGCCTCTTGCCATCCCTCGTTGCCAAAGCTTCCGCGCCACCAAACGGTGTCGCCCTGTTTAATCTCTTGAGGTGTCAGTTTGGCATTCATCGCATCATCTCCTCGATGAACATCGGGGTATACTCCCCGACATAAGTCCAGCGGGTATTGTGATGGAAGTAATCTTCGGCATCTTCCCAGCTCCACTTATTGTCGAGTTGAAGTTGGTGGATGCAGGAATAAATTCCATACACCGCCACTTGTGCTCCGTGTTCTCCATCCCGATGAGCAAGTCCGAGGAAAGCTTTGTCCAAGCCATCAGCTAGGAGAATGTTATCCTTGTGCTCGTCGTCACCATAGATGTCGATGAACTTTAGTATCTTCATTCTTGCGGCCAACTCTTTGGTCGACTTGCCCTGAAGAATACGAATAAACTCGTCTTTGGTTAGCTTCTTCTTACTAGATTTCTTCTTGGTAGCCATTGGATTCCTTTCTCATAAGGGCATCGACTTTGGCTTCGATGGCCTTGATGGTTGTGACAAACGCATCGAGTTGAGTTTTCCTCAAGCAACCAGAATTGAAGTGATAATACATCTCATCACTGGCAGTTCTCCCATGACTTGTGTATCGGTACACGGGCCCAACGTGACACACTGACCGATCACCTTCGTGGTCGGTGTAGTAGAACGCATAAGCTCCGCCCTCTGATAAGGTTGGAACTCTGTTTGTTCTAATAGTTATCTTCCCTTTCGGGAAGTCTGCGGTTGTGGTTCGGTCGATAGGAGTCAGCCCAAGCCTGCGCTGGAGCGTTCCCTTCTCGGCTACTACTTCGATTGGGTAACTCATTTTGTTTCCTTTCTATAGTTTTCGACTAATTGTTTGATAGGTTCGTGGTCAATGTAACTTAGGAGATCTTCAACCAATTCATGCGTCGATTGGCCATAAAATCTCTCGTATACAAACTCACACTCTGCTTCTGTACAAGTATCTAAGTATTTGTCAGCTTTCATTTGCTCAACTTGATCATCAGCGTGCCGATGACAAGCTCCAAGTAAATGATTACCGATGTCGACCCGCCATAGAGTTCACACCCAAGTTTGCTAAACTCCACATTAGCCACCAACAACCTGTTCATTTTGTTTTTGAAGAAGTGGAAACGCATCCACCCCCAACCAAGCTTAACTTTGATCATTGTCGTTCTCCTCATTGTTAATTGTTTCTTCAATACTGATTCCCTGCTCGAGCTTGCGAGCACGGAACAACCAGTCTCCAGTCCACGAGCGGATAACCGCAAGCAAACGGCGGAAGGTTGGGTAACGCCACGGACGTTCAAGCTCACCCAAGGCAAGCTTTGTCCATCGAGCATCACCAATCTTTACGTTCAGTTCATTGGGCACAATGGTGTCGTCGGGGTAGATGTCACCAGCCACCTCAGCCACACCAGTGTTGAGGCGAAACTTCCGCCCCAAGTTATGACCTTTTAGGATCTCGATCATCTGGGTATCTACCCAGATTTTGTCGCCAGCTTTCAATTGATCTCCTTTTCTACTATCTTGAGAAGACGCACGATGAGAATCGCGCTACACACAAGACATGCTGGAATGACCATGAACGCCATCAATAACTGGATGATGATAGTCATCACCTCAAAGAAGTCGCCCCAAATCATTGGGCAACCTCAAAGGTTAACCGAGTACCAAACGCGCGGTTGTTGTGGTGAAGCTTGGTCAAAGCTTCCGCACGGGACTGATGCACATCGCGCACCGCGTCCGCTTCGGTCAAGCCCTCGCCAGTCCAGCCTTCAATGCTGGCCATGTAATAACGGCCGTTCAGACTTCCGTCTGATGACACGCCGTGTTTGACTTCGATTACTATTTTACCTTCGTTATTCAGTTTCATATTTACTGATTCTTTCTTGGTTAGTGTTACTTGCGTTTCCAGCCTATCGGCCAGACTTGTGCCCCCGCGCTAGGGGGGCACTTGGTCTACTCGACTAGTTGTTTCCGTGCCTCAGTTTCGGTGCTGGTGTCTGTAAGAACAGCCAACTCCACAGCAGTAATCTCTCAGCACTCATCCGCACATAACCCAAGCAAGCCCAAGCTTCTTGGTTACCTTGTTTCGGTTGTAAGCCTCATCGGGTGTCATCATAGCTTTCTTGATGATTGCCCGATGAATATCGGTCAACGCATACTGATAGTCCAAGCCTTCGCTCCGCTTGAGCGCGACAGTGGCTCGGCTCGTGCGTCTGGCTATCTTGACGTTCCTTTCCCAGTCTTTCCTAGTCAGCCTTCGCCCATAGTGAGCTTGGACTGCATTGGTCATGACATACTTGGGGTCGATAGATCTACCTCTCATATGTCCCGCCCTCCGCTTTGGGTGATGATCATCTTCCACTGACCCATCTTTGAGATGTAAGCTCTGCGTCTGAACATCTGTCCAGGTGCGTCGCAGTCATCCCTGTCCACATCAATCCAGCTGGCATAGTCCAGCGAGTGAATGAACGTAGAGTCATAGAAGTTGGGCAATGGCATCTCGGATTCGAAGATGTACCAGTGCGTCCAGCTATCGTCCGAGGGTAGCTTGGACATATCAAACGCCCGCTTGCCGACATACTCCGACATAGGGTGGTGGTTACGGCAGCCAGACTTAACTAGCTTTCCGTAGTACTCGACTCCGTTGAGTTGAATGTAAGCGTCGCTCATTTGTTTACCTCGCCGTAGCCATCGCATTCCTCGCAGTGCGAGGGTGAGCCATCTGGCCAGATGTTCTTGAAGTCCAACCCCGTGCCCTTGCATACAGGGCAGAAGGTGGTTGTCTTTGTCTCTTGGTTCATTGTCTGTCTCCTTTTGGTTATTGCGAGCGACCGCCATTGTCCAGCACATTCCTTAGTGCCGAACGCTGGCCGACCCTGCGCGAAATTCGTTTGTAGTTATCAAAGCTTTCGGGACTCATCACATTGATCGCCCCACCCGTCTTATCCGAATAGACCATCGCCCCGAGTACCTTGGCTTCGGGGTGCAGGAACGCACAGCCCTTGCACTTGGTGAAGCCTAGGTTGATACGCTCAGCTTCGATCGGGTCGTTGCAGTAATCACACTTCATCGCCCGACCCTCCGTGCTGGCCAGAGCAGTCTGATCTTCTCGCGATACTTGTCAGCCACGCTTGGAATGGTGGAGAACCTAGCCTTGCGGACATACCGCTTGATGGCATCGGCCACCGAACCATAGGGGCAGTAAAGCTCCGTCTCCTTGGGGTCTTTGACTTGCCCGCGGGACTCCTGCAAGGAACGCTGGTAGGTGTGAGCCTTGGGGGTGACTAGGCTATGTTTGTAGACTCCACCACAGGTGAATCCGAAAGCCATAGTCAGCTTGGCATCGGGCTTCTTGATACTGATTTCAAGGTCA
>Ga0209552_1000009_pt1 | contig 76006 bp, 74 predicted proteins | sample LauGreFaBDMM15SD_2_FD_188214 | JGI IMG/M metagenome (GOLD analysis project Ga0209552, IMG submission 188214) | Freshwater lake microbial communities from Lake Michigan, USA - Fa13.BD.MM15.SD (SPAdes) (version 2) | ecosystem: Environmental > Aquatic > Freshwater > Lake | place: Lake Michigan, USA... | reverse complement strand
TTACCCTTTAAATAAAGAAGAAGTTTTTTCAAATATTAAAAGAGTAAATCTATTTGTAAAAGACACAACACTTTTAAAAGAAGACCAACAGATAAAATTAAGAGATAAGATTATAAATGATCTTGGTTTGCCACCGACAAATATATTAATAACTAATAAAGTTTATGGAAATTATAATCCAATATCAAAAGAGCTTTTTAAAAAATTTACAGAAAAACAAATAGAAGAAATCTATCAGTCAAATCCTCTGGACTCAGAGATATGGTTTACAAGTAATTTATTTTACAAGGAATAGTCAAAACCCAGTCAGAGGCGGATCCGACTGGGTAGTGACGTGTCTTAAAGACACTACTGGGAGTAGTTATACTCTACCAGATTTAAAGTATAAAATACTTTAAATTATAAGTCAATCGTTTTTGATATAATTTTCTTCAACTAGTGCATCATATACCGACTCTAGCATCCAAAATATCGTTCCGTTCATTTCCTTCATTTGCGCTGCCACTTCAATTTCTGACAATCCGCTTTGTGCTGCTAAATAGGCATTTTTTTCTTGAAATACGTTTGTCATTAAACGTACAGTAATATTTTTTTGACTAAAGCTCATTTTCTTCTCCTGGAGTAAAAGCTGGGGCAGGCCCCAATAAATATCCTTGCTCGTGATAAGCAATCATCCTGCTAACTTCTTCTTGACCCACAGATCCTTTTGCTATTAGGCTAAGCATGTCATATATTCTATGAAGCATGATGTAATTTACCATTGGCAAATTATCTTCTAAATCATTTGAAGTTTGATTATTCAGGTCTTCCTGCATCTTCCCACCAAATTTCTCTACCCATTGCGTCTGTCACTTGAATTGGAGCAGACTCAGTTTCTAATTTACAAATACATTCTTCTTTACACATTTTTATCCACCTGAGCAACTATATTCTGATAAGTTGCTAGCCCTAATGCTTTTTTATACTCACAAGATAGGCAATATAAGTATACCTCATCTGAAATAGTCTGATTACAAAAAAGAATGGATTGGTCTACTGGGCATAAAAGCTTTTCAACCAATCCTTCTTCTGACATGGAGATGTAGGTTGATACGTATTGTATCCTCATCCCATCTCCTTTACTTTGTCGGAAATTTTAAATAAAATTCCTTAGCTCTTGGGGTCATCCCCTTCCAAGCTGACCAATCAATACCGCCATTGGTCATATAGTACGTTATCTCTGCGTTTGTTACTGGGTCGAATAACTCTTTGTTACTCTGTAGATCAAATTTCTCAAGTCTTGTAGGACCAAGATCTCCGATCATATTTATTTGAAATAATCCGTAAGAACTATCTCCTGTATTTCTGTCCCCGTTATATGCAAGCGGTCTTCCATTAGATTCACGCTTTGCTATGGACCAAGCTTTCTTAAGGCCTTCTCCTTCGAATCCTACAGTCTCAAGTAATACTTTCAACTTTTCGTCTGTAAGCATCTCAGATGGCTTGTAAATTTCTTTACTAAAGCTATCTAAAACTTCTTGCTTTAATTGGGCTTCAGTTTTCACTAAAGGTGCTACTACAGGTAAAGCGTTTGCTGAGTTACCAAACAGAAATAACATTGTTACTGCTATTATTGTCCAGTCACGAACCAAATCGCTAAACTGTTGCTTTATATTCTCCATTGGCATTTCCTCCTATAGAGATAACGAACTCTAAGAGTATCATTAAATACAAAGATCTGTCAAGTTAGTTGACCAAAACACTATCTCACATAATGATATTTTTAAAAATATTTTTAACCCCTAGACCATTAAATAAAAGTTTGATACACTAGGACTTCATCAAAAATTATACCGCAAGGCGGAGAGAAGGTCGTATAACAAATGTCAAAAACTATTGAAAATCCTTATGAAAACTTTATTGCTTTATCTAGATATGCAAAATGGGTAGAGGCAGAAGGTCGTAGAGAAACTTGGGGAGAAACAGTAGATAGATATTTTACATTTATGACTAATCATTTAAAGACAAACCATAATTATATTCCAAATGAAAAGCTTGTTGCGGAATTAAAAGAGTTTGTTTTCGAAAGAAATGTAATGCCATCTATGAGATCAGTAATGACTTCAGGTGCTGCTTTAGAAAGAGATAATGTTGCTGGATATAACTGTGCTTTTCTTCCAGTTGATTCCCCTCGTTCATTTGATGAAACAATGTATGTACTTATGTGTGGAACTGGTGTCGGATTCTCAGTTGAATACAAGTACATCAATAAGCTTCCCGCAATACCAGAAAAACTTGAAAAATCAGATACTGTAATTGTTGTCGAAGATTCAAAACAAGGTTGGGCTAAAGCTTACCGTGAATTACTTGCGTTACTATGGACTGGACATATCCCAGCGATTGATGTTTCTAAAGTTAGACCCGCTGGAGCAAGACTTAAGACAATGGGCGGAAGATCTTCTGGACCACAACCACTTATAAATCTTTTTGATTTTACAATTGCAAAATTTAAAAATGCGGCAGGAAGAAATCTTAAGCCAATTGAATGTCACGACATAATGTGTAAAATTGGTGAAGTTGTAGTTGTCGGTGGTGTAAGACGCTCAGCAATGATTTCCCTTTCTAACATCAACGATATTGAAATGGCGCAGGCCAAGTCGGGAAACTGGTGGGAGCAAAGTCCACAACGTGCATTATCAAATAACTCTGTTGCATATTCACGCAAGCCAGAGATGGAGCAATTTATTGCAGAATGGAAATCTTTATATGATTCAAAATCAGGAGAAAGAGGCATATACAATGTGGCCGCAGCTCAAGCCCAAGCAGCCAAGTTTGGAAAAAGAGATCCAGATATTCACTACGGAACTAACCCGTGTTCAGAAATTATTTTACGTCCTTATCAGTTTTGTAACCTTTCAGAAGTCGTATTACGTGAAAATGACACAAAGAAAGATATTGAGCGTAAGGTTGAGCTTGCTACGATTCTTGGTACTTGGCAATCAACGCTAACAGACTTTAAATATCTTCGTAAAATCTGGAAAGACAATACAGAAGAAGAAAGATTGCTTGGCGTATCGTTAACTGGACAGTTCGGGCACAAATTTATGTCTGGCAAAGAAGATCTAGTAATGCTTGAGTCATTCTTAATGACAATGCGTGAAAGAGCAAGAGAAGTTAATAAAGAAGAGGCTGGGAAAATTGGGATTCCTGAGTCTGCCGCCATTACTTGCGTAAAGCCTTCTGGAACAGTATCTCAATTGGTCGGGGTGTCTTCAGGAATGCATCCATGGCATTCACCGTATTACATTCGCACAGTTCGTGGCTCAAAAGGAGATCCTATCTCTACATTTCTAAAGGAAGTTGGAATTCCAGTAGAAGATGACGTAATGAAGCCAAACGACACTTATGTATTTTCATTTCCTATAAAAGCACCAGAAGGTGCAATTGTTAGAAATGATTTAACAGCTATTCAGCACTTAGATATATGGCTAGTCTATCAACGTGCTTGGTGCGAGCATAAGCCATCTATTACTGTTTCTGTAAAAGAAGAAGAGTGGATGGAAGTTGGTGCTTGGGTCTACAAGAATTTTGATGATGTGTCTGGAATTTCATTCCTCCCTCATTCAGAGCATACATATAAGCAAGCCCCATATCAAGAAGTATCTAAAGAAGAGTATGAGGCGCTTGTTCAAAAAATGCCTAAAAATATTCGATGGGAAGATCTATCATTTTATGAGACAGAGGATGGAACTTCACCTTCTGCCACCCTTGCTTGCAGCTCAGATGGCAATTGCGAGCTTGTAGATATTTCAGCATAGTGGTAGAATTATAGTATTCGGCTAAGGCCGAAAATTCCAGGGGCAAATTGCCCAACAAGGAGATAATAAAATGGCTAAATTTGCAAAAGCAGATTTAAACAAAGATGGAAAGGTAACTATGCAAGAACAGATCCTAGCAGCACTAGCAAGCTACGGAAGAGCATTTCTTTCAGCGGCGCTAGCTCTATATATGACAGGCAATACGAATCCTAGAGATTTATTGCTTGGCGGAGTTGCAGCAGTAGCACCCGTAATATTAAAGGCATTAAATCCAAACGATAAGAGTTTTGGATTTATCAACAAAGCCTAACTTATAGTTGATTGGGAACGTCCTTATGCTAAAATTGGCATAAGGGCTTTTCTAATTTAGGGGTAAATGTGGCAGCGCAAAAGAATTTTGAAGTTGATCAAAATACAACGTTTACGTTTGAGGTTCAATACCTAGACGAAGATCAAACACCTATTCAACTTCATAATCATATAGCAAAACTTCAAGTTAGAGATACTCAAGGCGGAAAAAAGCTAGCTTTTACATTAACAGAGCAAGATGGATTAACTATAAGTCCAGTAGAAGGCAAAATACAAATATCGATATCTGCAGACAGAACAAACAAAATGTTTTTTCCAAAATCTGCATATGACCTTGTTCTAATTGACCCTAGTGTTAATAAGACAAGATTATTAGAAGGATATATGACATTAAATAGGTCGGTAACAGTATAATGGCAACAAGATTAATAGTCACAGAAAACAACCCACTTGTTGTAGTAAGATCTACTGGAGCGCCTGGAAGAACAATAATAAGTGGAGGCGGAAACCCAGATGCAACGCTGGGAGTCCCAGGAGACTTTTATTTTGACACAAACACAACAAGGTTTTGGGGCCCAAAAGCTTCAACAAATACCTGGAATATAAACAACAGCTTTATCTTGGATAAACAAATTTCTTTGACATATCCATGGGAAATGGCACAAATAACTGGACCAGTTGCAGGAATGTATTCAGTTCGGATAAATCATAACCTTGGGTTCAACCCAAATGTAACCGTTAAATCTAGCGCTGGAGACATATTAGAAACTGGAATAGACTATAATAGTATTAATCAAATAACACTGACTATGGCGCAGCCGTTTTCAGGGACAGCATATCTGTCATAAGGGAGAAAGAAAATGGCAAAAAAGTTTTTAGTTAGCATTGACCTCAATAAAAATGAGCTCTTAAATGCTAGAATTCAGAATTTAGGCTCAGCTCCATCAAACCCAGTAATTGGTCAAATTTACTATAACAGTGGCGACAATGTTATGTACTACTACAATGGACTAGCATCACCAAACGGTCCATGGCAGTCAATGAGTGGTTCTCAAGAAGTAATTCAAGATGCAATTGGCGCATCAATCGAAGGCGGAGTCGGGTTAACAAAAACATACGTTGATTCTACAGGAATCACAACAATAGATTTAGACAATACAGCAGTAACAACTGGTTCATACGGATCACAAACAAAGATACCTACATTTACAGTAGATCAGCAAGGTAGATTAACTGCAGCTGGTCAAGTAGATGTTGCAACAGAGCTTTCAATAACTGGAGATACTGGAACAACTGCAATTTCTCTTCTTACAGAAGGTTTAACAGTAAATGGCGGAGAAGGAATTGATGTTGCTGTAACAAATAATGCAATTACAATTTCTGCTGAAGACGCAAGCACAACAAACAAAGGTGTCGCTTCTTTTGATGCAGCAGACTTTAATGTAAACGCAGGCGTAGTATCTGTAAAAGATATTAATTTAGATTCACAAACAACAGGCGACTATGTAGCAACTATTGTAGGAACAGCAAATGAAATTACTGTTTCTCCAAATAGCGGACACAACGCAGCGGTAACCGTAGGCTTGCCAGACAATGTAGAAATTACTGGAAACTTACAGGTTGGTGGAAACCTCAATGTTATTGGAACTGTTAACTCTGTAAATACAACACAGATTAATATTGAAGATAATAAGGTAAAGCTAAATAGCAATTTTGCTGGCACCCCAACAACAGATGCTGGAATAACAGTAGAGCGTGGACTAGAGACAGATGTAGAAATCCTATGGAATGAAACATCAGACAACTGGGCATTAACAAATAATGGAACAGCCTATCATGCAATTGCTAGAAAATATGCAGAAACACTTGGTGCGTCTGCCACATCTTATACAATAACACACAATTTAGGAACAACTGATGTAACTGTTCAAATATTTGAAGCAGCATCACCGTTTGCACAAGTTGAAGCTGATGTAAAAAGAACTAGCTCGAATACAGTAACAGTAGACTTTGCAATAGCCCCGTCAGCTGGAGAATATAAAGTAGTAGTTGTAGGATAATAAAATGTCCAGACAAATGAAGGTTGCACTTAATCTTCTTACTTCTATGGAGAACCCCGACATAGCCACTGTTGGAGATATATACTTTAATGTAGTAAGTAAGAATTTAAGAATATACAATGGTATGGTTTGGGTAGAGCTTACCCCGCCGAGCACAGACCCAACACCATTTTATATGCATACACATTCATTTGATGGAAATGTTCATACAATTGATGTTCAAAATAAGATTACATTTAAGGAAACAAATACTTCAGATTCTCCCAATCTAGTATTACCGCTTGTAATTGGATACGATGGACAAAGTCCTTCAACATCAAACCAAGGCGGAACATTTGAAAACCAAACATTGCTTGATGGCGGAAACCCAGAAGGCAGCGTTACAGTAGTACAAGACGAAGTTCTAGAAGGAGGAAGTTCTGCAGACAACGATGGTATAATTGTTGATGCAGGAGGTTCATAAAATGGCATCATTAAGAATACAGCTTAGAAGAGATACAGCAGCAAATTGGGTTTTAAACAATCCCATACTATTGCCAGGTGAACTTGGTATTGAAACAGATACTCTTAAATTTAAAGTTGGCAACGGCTCAAGATGGAATGCCACAACTTCCTATGCATTAAAAGTTGGAGAAGCAAACGGAGTCGCTACACTTAACTCAGCTGGTAAAATACCTACTTCCCAACTACCAGATTCTATTTCAGCAGGAGTTGATTTAAATGCTGCAATCGCTCAATTAACTTCTAACTCTATAGCAGAAGGATCTACAAATAAATATTTTACAAATCAAAGAGCAATCGATGCAGTTTCTGCTTCTATAGTTAGCGCAATTGCAACAGAAACGTCAAATAGAAATACAGCAATTGCTGCTGCAAAAACAGAAGCAATTAGCACAGCATCAAATGATGCAACGAATAAAGCAGCAACAGCAAAAGCTGAGGCTATTATTGCAGCGGCAGCGGCATCAGACACAAAAGATACAATTGCTACAGCAGCAGCAGTAGTCACAGCCAATTCTTATACAGATACTAAAATTGCGACAGAAGTTTCTGGTAGAAACACAGCAATAAATACTGCCATATCAACTGAAATTACAAATAGAAATACTGCAATCAATGCAGCAGTTTCTGGAATTACTGCTGGTACAGGAACTCCTGGCGCTACAGGTGCCACAGGTCCTGCGGGTCCTGCGGGTCCTGCGGGTGCCGCTGGTCCACAGGGATTAAAGGGTGACACTGGAGAATCTGGTCCAATTGGTATCGGAGCTACAGGCTTACAGGGTCCTAGAGGCGATGTTGGTCCTGCGGGTGCCGCTGGCGCAGCAGGTTCACAGGGTCTACAGGGATTAAAAGGTGACACTGGTTCAGCTGGCGCAAATGGAACACCTGGAGTCGCTGGAACAGCAGCAACAATAACAGTTGGTTCTGTTACCACTGGCTTAGCAGGTTCATCTGTAGCTATAACAAATTCTGGAACATCCCAAGCAGCAATATTTAATTTTACAATTCCACGGGGAGACGCAGGTACACCAGGATCTGGTGGATCAACATTTACTGGAACAACAGACGCAGTAACAGAGGGTACAACAAATCTTTATTTTACACCAGAAAGAGTTATCTCTGTAACAAATCAAAAATTTGCAGATGTTTATGTAAATGTAAATCAATCTCAAGAAGATCTTTTAACATATGCAAATAACACCTTTCCGACAAAAACATATGTTAATTCTACTTTTACAACACCAACTTCTTTAAATAACACACTTGAATCATATTTAACAGAAGCTGATGCAAATTCACTTTATCCAAAAATTAGTATTGCAACTGGAAAAATAGACTCAGCTGTCCTAAATTCAGATATTGCAAGAACTTCTGATATTGCAGCGCAAATAGCAACTGTTGTTAATGGAGCTCCTACAACATTTGACACACTAAAAGAAATTTCAGATTATATCGCATCAGATCAAACAGCTGCATCTTCATTAACTACGTTAGTTGGAACTAAGCTTTCTTCTTCAACTGCCGCATCAACATATGCGCCACTTGCTTCTCCAACTTTCACTGGAACAGTAACTATTCCAACAAATACAGTTAAAAGCTCCGATTTAAACTGGGACGTATACGATGCAGAAGCAAACCTCCCATCAGCAGCTACAAAGCATGGAATGTTTGCACATGTGCACGGAACAGGATCAGCATATTATGCACACTCAGGCTCATGGCGAAAAATATTAGATACCACATCCGCAGCATCAATTTACGCTACAGCTTCTAATTTAGATCTAAAAGCCCCATTAGCCTCCCCAGTATTTACTGGAACAGTAGATTTTTCGGGTGCAACGGTAACTGGAATAACAGCCCTACCAGCTCAATTAAACAATTCTGGTAAATATTTAACTACAGACGGAACATCTGCTTCATGGGCAACATTAAACTTAACAAGCTATGCAACAAAAGCTTCACCAGCATTTACTGGAACAGTAGATTTTTCTGGTGCGACAGTAACTGGTTTAACAACCACAATAGCAGATAGCTCTATAACTTCTGCAAAAATTCTAGATGGCGCTATAATGAATATAGACATTAATGCATCTGCCGCAATAGATAAAACAAAAATTGCTGGAACAGCAGTTACTTTATCTGATACGGCAACAGTTACAAATGTCATGCTTGCAAATAATTATGTTGGAATTAATGGACAGATAGTTTCTTTAGGATCAACAGTAACAATTCCTGTAGGAGCAAAAACATTCTATAATAATACTGGCATAGTCCCTGCTTCTGGAATGGTTGCTGGAGACATTTACGTACAATACTAGGGTATAAATGAAAATACATGATGGTTCAAATTGGCAAGAAGCTAAATCATTAAAGATTCATAATGGTTCTTCGTGGGTCAATGCTGTTAAAAGCTGGGTTTATAATGGAAGCTGGCAAATAGTATATCCAAACTCACCAGTTTCAACTGGTGGCCCAACATTTACGTATTCAGGTACCACTTATCCATCCCCTGGTTCAACATGGACACCAAATCACTCATGGAATATGGACCCAGCCTATGCGCCAACATCATATACATATCAGTGGAAACGCGGAAGCACAAATATTTCAGGAGCTACTTCTGCAACGTACACAGCAACAACAGCAGATATTGATCAGTCTATAGGCGTTACAATAACAGCAACAAATGGAAGAGGAAGCACAACAATAAGTGGAAGTTCTGGAACTAACATATTGCCAATGGTTACTTCAGTAATAGCTTATGATTCTACTCCATATCCAACTCAACCTACTGTATCTATATCTACATCTGATTTAAACTTTAGTGGATCTTGGGGAACATCTACGTATGCAACTTCATATTCAATTAGTACTAATAATGGATCAATCTCTCCAACTTCCGCCGTAAGTTCTGGCAACTTCAGCGGATCTGGTTCAGCTGGAGCAATACAAATTACTGTTACCCCAACAAATTCAAATAAACAAGTTTATATATACTGGTCTGCTGCAACTGGAGCATCATCTTACGATATTGTTAAATATGGAAATAACGTAACCACAACAGTAAATGTTCCATCTTCACAAACTAATTATACTTGGGCAATTGCAGACGGAAACGAATCAAATTATTTTACAGTATATCCAAGATCTGCTGCTGCACAAGGATATGGAATGCAAACAAGTGCTACTGCATCAAACAAATCAGCAAATCCAGGATATGCATCTGGAACACTGACTGCAGTAGTAATAGCAGTACCAAGCGGAGGATCAATAAGCCTTGCACCTGCTGGCACACAACAAGCACTTACAACTATTACCGCAACAACATCAGGTTGGAATGGAAGCCCCACAGCATATGAAATTAAAATTAATAAGGCAACAGGAACACCTCCAGGAGAAGGCGGCAGCGGAACATCTAATGGAACTGTTTCTGGAAGCTCAACTTCACACCAAATAACAACCTCAGAAGCTAGCGGAACCCCAGATCAATTTGCGGCATTTGCTAGAGCATATAATGCTGGCGGATGGTCTAACTGGATTCAATCAAATACAGTTGTTTCTACCCCAATACCAGTAGCAGTAACTTATACGGCTACGTATGGTGCCAATGGTGGCTCTGGTGGCGGAGAAAGTACATGGACCGCAGGAAATCCAACTACCGCAGCAGGCCAGCCATCAAGATCTGGATATACATTTAATGGATGGTACGACACGGCATCTGCAGACTACACATATAATGTTGGAGCAGGTGGAACATGGTATCCACCTTCTCGGAATATTTCAATGGTTGCAAGATGGTCAGCAGTAGCAGTCGCAGGACCAGGAGTACCAGACTTAACTTTTGCTTGGATTTCAGGTTCAGGCACAGCTTCAAGCCCCTCTAGCTGGCAGGCATCTTGGTCTGATGGTTCTGGAGGAACTCCAAGCTCATGGGATTATGAACTACAATTTGCAAGTTCAAACGGAGGCACAGTCCTAGCCTCAGACACAGGAACAGTTTATGGCCGATCAAAAAATTATAATAGCTACTCTTACGCTTGGTCTCGTTTTAGAGTTAGAGCAAACGGCTCTAGCTCATCAGCATTTACGCAGTGGAGCTCATGGCAATGACATTAACTAACGATGAACAAATAGAAATATTAAATGCTAAAATTGATTCCATATCAATTGTAATAAATGAATTAAGAAATGGAATACTAACACTTCCAGAAGAATTTGACGGAAAAGAGCTAAGGCAAGATGTCTTAGATAGATTTATATCTGAGGTAGATACCTATACTCAGATGATAGTAGAATTAAGAGGATAAAATGTCTTACGAATACCTTTCTGATCCAGAAAAAGAAGCAATTAAGCAGTCGGCAGTAAGAAATTTAGAGTATCAGAAGTACTCTTATGAAATTGAAAAAATAGCAGAATCTGCTAAGTCTAAGCCAGACAATGAAAGACTAGAGTCCTTACAAGAACAAATAGAAGAAAAAGAAATACAAATATCTGCGGTTTCATCTCAATTATAATTTTAAATAAGATATAATTAGTAAATGCAGTACCGCCAGGAGGCAACATGGCAAGCACTTTTCCAACAAGTAAAGACAGCCTTTTAAACCCATCTTCAAAAGATGAATTGGTTGGTCACGCAGAACAACATGCTAATGCTAACGACGCAATAGAGGCATTAGAAAATGTAGTAGGAATAACAAACTCAACGGATTCAAACTCGTTGACATATAAAATCAATTCCCTATCAACTTCAGTGGGAACTCTTGCAAATACATCGGCAAGCATAGAAACACTTATGGGTCTAGAAGGAAATAATGACTTAACGGTGGCGGGAATCCAAAACAAAACAACCATAGACTCATATGCATCAGCAGACTATCGGACTGCATCATATGCCCTGCAGATTGTAAAAACATCTACTGGAGAATCATATTTCTCTAACATAACAGCATTAAGAGGATCTTCTGATATATATGTCTCAGAATCCAATATTGTAACAAATGCCAATTCATCAATTGCGACAACAGCTTTTGAATCGTCAAATGGTATAATTAATCTAACAGTCACCCCAGTATCAGGAGAAGTAACTGTAAGATATTTTAGAACAGCGTTAAAATAAAGCAGTAAGAGGAGTCATAAATTATGGCAATAGTAAATAAGAACTTTAGAGTAAAAAATGGTCTTATCGTTGACGGCTCCGTCGCAACGGTAAATGGATTTAATGTATTAACAGAGGCATCAACAGCCTTCATCATCAGCACAGTTGGCGGATCAGCAGATACAGCCAATACTCCTAATACTGTAGTAAAGCGTGACGGCTCAGGAAACTTTGCAGCAGGCACAATTACAGCATCTATTGTTGGTAACTTAACTGGTAACGTAACAGGAACAGTTTCAAGTCTTTCAAACCATGATACTGCCGATCTTGCAGAAGGATCAAATCTATATTTCACAAATGCTCGTGCATTAGCAGCAACAGCTGCAGCATACGATGCAGCAGGTGCAGCATCAAGCGCACAAGCAAATGCAGCAACAGATGCTACATCTAAGGTAGCCGCAGAAGCAACAGCCCGTAGCTCAGCAATTGCAACAGCAATTGCAACAGAGGTTACAGACCGAAATGCAGCAATTGCAACAGCAAAGACTGCAGCAGAAGCCACAGCATCAGCAGATGCTACATCTAAGGTAGCAGCAGAAGCAACCCTCAGAGTATCAGGCGATTCAGCCTCAGTAGCAACCGCAGCAGCGGATGCAACGTCAAAGGTTGCTGCAGAAGCAGCACTTAGAGTATCAGGCGACGCAGCCTCAGTATCAACTGCAGCAGCAGATGCAACAACCAAGGCAGATGCCGCTCAAGCAGCCGCTATCTCTGCAGCATCAGCAGACGCAACTACAAAGGCTAATGCAGCAAAGGCTGGAGCAGAAGCAACAGCAGCAGCAGCACTTACAACAGCAATCTCAACAGAGGTTTCAAACCGTAATATAGCAATTGGAGCAGCAGTAGATTCATTAGTAGATGGCGCACCAAACCTTCTTAATACATTAGATGAATTAGCAGCAGCAATAAATAACGATGCTAACTACACAACAACCATTACAACAGCTTTGGCAACAAAAGCTACTTCAGCACAAGTTGCTACAGATATAGCAGCCGCAGCATCAACTGCTTCAGCAGATGCTACAACTAAGGCAAACGCCGCTCAAGCAGCAGCAGAAGCCACAGCATCAGCAGATGCTACATCTAAGGTAGCAGCAGAAGCAACCCTCAGAGTATCAGGCGATGCAGCCTCAGTAGCGACGGCAGCAACCGATGCAACCGCTAAGGTCGCAGCAGAAGCAGCTCTAAGAGTTTCAGGCGATTCAGCCTCAGTAGCAACCGCAGCAGCGGATGCAACGTCAAAGGTTGCTGCAGAAGCTACAGCACGTAACTCAGCAATTTCAACTGCAATCTCAGGTGAAGCAACAGCCCGTACCTCAGCAATTGCAACTGCACAAGCAGCAGCACAATCTTCAGCAGAATCAACAGCAGCAAGCGCTCTTACAAGCGTAAAAAATGGTACAACACCATTTACAAAGGTCAACGTAAATGATGTAGCAGCAGTACAGGCAGCAACTTCAACCGTAGCATCAGCAGCAACTGTTAATGCTCTTACATGGGCAGCGGCAGACTACAGAACAGCTAAAGCAATTGTTAAATTAAAAAATGGAGTCAATACTCAGGTTTCTGAAGTACTACTTACATTAGATACAAGCAATAACGTAGCAATAACAGAGTTTGGCTCAATCACAACAGGACTCGACCTTGGAACAGTATCAGCAGCATACGTTTCAGGAGATGTATCAATATCAGTAACAACAACCTACGCATCAACAGATGTAATGGTTTATGCAACACTAATTAAATAATTAATAAAAGGTATGGGGTCCTTTCAAAACCCCACCAAAACATTAGGGGATATGTGAACTTAAATGGCAATAGTAAATAAAAACTTCAAGGTTAAAAATGGCCTTAACGTAGCAGGACCTGCAACATTCGATGCAGCAGTAAATGTAGACAACTTAGTCTTAAATTCAACCCCCCTTGCCTTCGACTCATCAACTGGAAGATTAAAGATCCAGATAAATGGTGCTTGGAAGGAAATCGCCCTCCTTACAGATGCGGCGGAAGATCTAGGTGCTTTAACATTTATGGATATTGGACTGGCAATAGATTATGACGGCCAGCCAGTATATACAGTTTTTGCAAATGGAGTAAATACAGCAGCCACAAAGTTTGCGGATGGTGGAGATTACTCAACAGATATATACAGCATGACCTTTGATTCTGGAACAATTTCGTAATTGTTTTGGAATTATTGTAGTGCTATAATTAACAAATAAATCTAAACAAGGGGTGGCAAATATGTCAACAGTAAGAATTCAAGTAAGAAGAGGTACAGCTTCACAATGGACCTCAGTAAATCCAATTTTGGCAGCAGGAGAAATGGGTGTAGAGTCAGACTCAAACCTATTTAAGTTCGGTAACGGATCTTCTACCTGGACCGCCCTTGCATATGCAAATAATTCAGATGTAGCGATTGGTGAAATTTCCCAAGACGCAATTAACACCGCACTTACAATGGGAGCGGGACTAACAAAGACATATAACGATGGATCTAATACCATTACAATAAATGTCGATTCAAGCATTATTGCAACTAAAAATTACGTACAGGAAACCGTACTGGCATTATCAAATACAGTTGACGATGGATTTATACCACTTTCTGATCGCGGCACAGCGCTTGGAGTAGCATCACTTAACAGCAGCGGTAAAGTTCCAGCATCAGAGCTAGACATAACAGAAACAATTCAAGATGTTGTAGCCGCTGAAATTACTGCTGGCACAAACATTGTTAAAACTTATGACGATGCAGGCGGATACCTAGATATAGCAGTTTCAAATTCTCCAAATTTTTCTGGAACAGTAAATGCCACCACACTTAATGCAATTAACCTAGATGTTGCAACAGGCCTCACAGCTAATAACGTAACCATTTCAGGCAACCTGACAGTTAATGGAACTAGCACTACAGTAAATTCTACAAATGTAACAATAGACGATCCAATGATTTATATTGGAGATGGCAACCAATCAAACGCACTTGACCTTGGAGTCGTTGCAGCATTTAATGACGGAACATACCAGCATTCTGGTCTTGTTCGTGATGCATCTGATGGCGGAAGATGGAAACTATTTTCTGGTGTTACCGCAGAGCCTACAACAGTAGTAGACTTTACAACATACACAAAAGACGACCTTCAACTCGGAGGACTATTTGCAGACCGTGCATCAATTGGAGATGTTTCAAATGCTGAACTTCAGACATTAAATGGAGTTACTTCAGCCATACAAACACAACTTAATTCAAAATACGATGCAGCAAACATATCTCAGGTATACGGACAAATAGACCTAAAAGCTCCTATTATTAGTCCAACATTTACAGGAACAGTAACTTTGCCTGACTCTGCAGTTACAGAACCAATGATGAACGTAAGCTCAGTAGGATCTAGAGCAATTGTTTCTGGTTCAGTAATAACTACAAAGATTGCAGACGCAGCAGTTATTGCAACAAAGATTGCAGACGCAGCAGTCACTCCAAGTAAAATTGAAGACCTAGCAGTCAATTCAGCAAAAATTGCAAATGGTGCTGTTGGAGCTACAAAGCTAGCAGACCTTGCAGTGGAAACCGCAAAGATTGCAAACCAAGGAGTAACAACTTTAAAACTAGCCGACGACGCAGTAACAACTTTAAAGATTGACGACGCAGCAGTAACAAATCAAAAATTATCTAATGACTCAGTAACAACGTTAAAGGTTGCAGATCTTGCAGTAACAACCGCAAAGTTGGCTGACGATTCAGTAACAAGTTCAAAGCTAGCCGATGATTCAGTAACAGCAGCACAGATCGCAGCATCTGCTGTAGGAACCAGCGAGATAGCCGATAACGCAGTAACAGCAGCAAAGATTGCAGAATTAACAATAACAACTTTAAAGCTAGCCGATGATTCAGTAACAGCAGCAAAGATCGCAGCATCTTCTGTAGGAACAAGCGAACTAGCGGATAATGCAGTAACTTCAGAAAAAATTGCAAACGGAGCAATATCTAATTTAGATATTAGCGACACAGCAGAAATTTCTCCACTAAAAATTGCTGGAGAGGCAATAGTAAAAACTAACACTGGTGGAATTACAAACGTAATGCTTGCAGGATTTATTGATCAGTCTAAAATTACAGACTTGGTTTCAAACCTTGCAGCAAAAGCCCCATCAGCAGCACCTACATTTACTGGCACAGTAGTATTGCCAGCAACTACATCAATCGGAAACGTTTCAGCAGATGAAATTGGATATGTTGATGGTGTAACTTCAGCAATACAAACACAATTAGATTCAAAGCTAGCGATAGGTACAGCATCTTCAACCTACCTTGCTAGCGCAACAGCTGCCACAACTTATGCAACTATTACAAATGACAATCTTAAAGCACCACTTGCATCACCAACATTTACAGGAACTGTAGTTTTGCCAACAGTTACTGCAGGTGGAAGCATAGTTCCTGCAACTGACAACACATTTGACTTAGGTTCTCCTACAAAGATGTGGAAAGATATTTACGTAGGTCCAGGATCACTATACGTTAACGGTCAGAAGGTTATTCAAGATGAATCAGGAGCAATTGTTGTTTCTGCCGACATTGATGAAAACCTTGGCCTAAGAACAAGCGGAAGCGGTAACATTGAACTAGATCCAACAGGAACTGGCTCTGTTAATATCAAGGGACCTCTAGTAGTTGAAGCAGGGGCCAACTTCTCAAGCGCAGACGGTAATGGAATTGCCTTTAGCAATGGAGTAAAAACTGATAGCGTTACAAGCAAGACACTAAATACAGACCTATCATTATCTGGAAACGGTACAGGAAAAGTTTACCTTAATGATAATGCAGAAGTAAATGGAAACCTTGTTGTTGGTGGAAACTTAACAGTAAGCGGAACAACTACAAGCATTAACACAGAAACAATTTCTTTAGCCGATAATATTATTGACTTAAACAGCAACTTTACTACTGGTACTCCAACAGAAAACTCAGGAATAAGAGTTGTTCGTGGAGACTTAAACGCAGTTCAGGTTCGCTGGAATGAGTCTACTGATAAATGGGAATTTACAAATGATGGAACAAACTACTCTACAGTAGCAGGCATTGAGTCTCCTACATTTACAGGAACAGTTACAATCCCAGCAGGCGCAAGTATTGCAGGATTCGCTCCAATTGCTTCACCAACATTTACTGGAGCAGTAACAGTTGCAGCATCTGGCGTAGTCTTTACAGACGGTACACAGACTAAGGCTGGCGTCCCTTCTATTACTAACATTCCAACTGCATTAGCAGCAGGAGCAGTTACAATTGGAGCGGATCGGGCAGATCAGTTTATACCACTAACTGGAGCAGTAGTAATTACTCTACCAGCAACAGGATACGTAACTGGACAGTCAATCGACTTCCACCAGGCATCATCCACAGGAGCACGTTTTGAAACAACTAATGGAGTCGTTGGAACACCAGGACTTAAGTTTAGAACAACTAACTCAGTTGTAACAGCAATGAAAATATCAAGCGGATGGTTGGTCTTTGGAGACCTTTCAGCGTAATTCGGATTAAGGGAGAATATATAAATGTCAAAACAAGCAGGTAGAATGAGCCAGGGAGCTAATGACTTCCTGGCACCATATGCACCAATTATTGGTACAGCAACAAATGTTGGAACTAATCGTCCGTACAACAACGGCGCAGTTACAATAACATTTACCCCAGACGACAGAAATGCTGCAACATCATTTACGGCTTCTGGCTTTTGTAGCGTTCACAACACAATACACACAGCAACAGGGTCAGCCTCACCAATAACAATTACAGGTTTTGGTGTAGGCGCTACGCCAACCATAACAGTAACAGCAAGTAATGATAACGGAACATCCCTTCCTTCTGCCGCATCTAATTCAGTTACAGTAACAACAGTTACCTCAACACCAGCGGCTCCAGTAGCAACAGCGCAAACAAATCAAGACTATGTTACATGGTCAGCACCAGAAAATAATGGAGGCTCATCTGTAACTGGTTACATACTTAAGTCTTCTGATGGACCAACTTATTCAACAACTGGAACTTCATACACTGTACCAGAAACAGCAAATACTGCACAGACATATCAAGTACTTGCTGTAAACGGAAATCAAAATTCTGCTTACTCTGGAAGTTCAAATTCTGTAACAACTCTAGCCCCGTTCTTCCCGCCGTTCTTCCCACCAGCGTTCTTTAGCCCACCAGGCTTCTTCTCGCCACCTTCATTCTTCTCGCCACCAGCGTTCTTCTCGCCACCAGCGTTCTTTAGCCCACCAGGCTTCTTCTCGCCACCAGCGTTCTTCTCGCCACCAGCGTTCTTTAGCCCACCAGGCTTCTTCTCGCCACCAGCGTTCTTTAGCCCACCGTCGTTCTTTAGCCCACCAGGCTTCTTTGCGCCACCAAACTTCTTTAGCCCTCCAGGGTTCTTCTCACCTCCAGGGTTCTTCTCACCTCCAGGGTTCTTCTCACCTCCAGGATTCTTCTCACCTCCAGGGTTCTTCTCACCTCCAGGATTCTTCTCACCTCCAGGTTTCTGTATTGATCAAGATACACTGATTACAATAATCGGAGAAAACAATACAATAGAATACAAAAAAGCTTCAGATGTTCAAATTGGAGATAATGTTTGGGGTGTAACTTGGGACGGACTAGATAGCGAATTCTCAGTAGACCCTTACACATGGTCCAGCTCAGAACTAAACAATCTAGCAATTGTTCCAACTGTTATAACAAACATAATTCCTTCTGTTAAAGAAGTTACACTATGTATTAACGGTAACCCTGCTCACAGATTCTCTCTAGAACAAACAATTCTTGTGAAAAGAAATAACACATATTTCTTTGGAGTAACTGGAATTTTAGAGCCAGGAGACGAAGTAATTTCTAGAAATGAAGATGGATCTTTCTCTTCTATTCTAGTAAATGAAATTCAAATTATCGATGAAAACAGAAATGTTTATGAGTTCGATGCAGCTCCTAATGACATTTTAATAGCGGGAGGATTAGTAGTACATAATAGAAAATATTTTGCATAAATGTCTATTTACCACCTACATATCCCACGCACTGCTGGAATACATATAAAGAATCATGTGCTGCCCCACCTAATTACTGGTGGGGTTTCACATTTTGTTTCAAATAGAACAATAATAGAACCATCTGTTATAAATAAAAGTTTATTTGTTGGCGGACATTTTGGAACCATGCCCTTAGATTATATGAACAACCCAGAAGTATTTACAATAATAAGAAATCCAGTAGATAGATTTGTAAGCTATTTTAAATATACAACTGGTTTAATAAGGGCGGGCAAAGAATCTGAAGAAAAGCTTGAGAGCTGGCTATATGGAGAACAGTCCGAAATGCAGTCAAACCTTCAGACTAAATTTTTAATTGGAAAAACAAACATTGATCAGTTTAATAAACACTTTAATTATTTTCAGCATACTATTGATAGCGGGTGGTACTTGGAAGGAATAGAGGGCGGGCCTCAAAAAGCAATTGACAATTTACAAAATTTTTACTATTATACACTTGAGGATATATCCTTGTTTAAAGAAGATTTAAATAAGGCATTAAAAAATAATTTTGGTTTTGAGTCGTTTAAACACAGGTCAGACCCAGCAAATAGATCCCCAGGGCTAGAGTTAAATTTAACAAAATCTCAAATAAGTAAAATAGAAGATTTAAATAAAATGGACATGGAGGTGTATGAGTATGTATCAAAGAATAAAAAAAGATACCAAATGGTCAATTAAACATTTAGGCTTTTGTGATATAAAAATGATAAAAGCAGAAGTTTCTAATTTTTCTGATGAGTGGCTTTTAAATACTACAAGACAAAATCATGGACTTGTTCACACAAATACAGAAATGTTTAGAATATGCTCAACCCCATACGAATGGACCCCAGACCTAGAGATTGTTACAACTTATGAAAATTCTCTAAAAACAAAAGAAGCCCAAGAAGAATTAGATAAACTTTTTAATTATCTGGAAGAACGCTATTGCGGAAAAGTAATTAGATGTGAGATAATTAAGCTACACGCAAATTCAGAAGTTCATAAGCATGTTGATGCAGGCCCCCTATTAAATTTTTCTAGGAGAGTCCACATCCCAATCATTACTAATAAAGACGTTACCTTTACGGTCTTTAATAATACCATTCATATGGAAGAGTTTGGTATCTACGAAATAAATAATATGCTACCGCATGCCGTTAGCAATAAAAGCAGTGAAGACAGAACCCATTTAATTATTGACATACTACCTGATGATATGTTAAACTATACTAAACTAGGAGAATAAATGAGTAACATTAGTCAAAATTGGTCATCAAAAGAAATGCTATTTCCAGGCATGTGGGTATACCGCAACGTATTTACCCCAGAGCTTGACATCATGAACAGAGTAAGTGTCTTGCTAGAAAATAATTCAAGTGGCTTGTCATGGCAGGACGCCACAGTAGGATACATGGAAAAGAAGCCAAGCTATAGAGACTGCAGAGATTTTAAAATTGGAGAAATTACTAATCCAATAAACGATGATCAAGCCACACTTGCTACAATTTGGCAAGACTCTTACAACGCACAGATACCAGCAGTTGAAGATTATTGTGCTGCATATAACGTTAGAATGAATTACTGGGAAGTAATGAACTTTATTCAGTATGGTCCAGGACAACATTTTCAAGAGCATGCAGACCATGGATTTTCTTACAGCGCCACCGTTTCCTTAGTTGCTTACCCAAACGATGAGTATGAAGGCGGAGAACTTGTTTTTCCAAAATTAAACTTAAGCATTAAGCCACAGGCTGGAGACCTATACATATTCCCATCAACCTATCTCTTCTCTCACTTAGCCGCACCAGTAAATTCTGGTAGAAAATATTCAATTGTAACAATGCTTGATTATAATGATCACGCACACAACCAAGAGTTTATGCAAATGAGAGCCGAAAGGGTTGAACGTGAAAAACATAAAGGTATACAAAACTAGAGACGGTCTTGCAAACGTATCTCCTCTGTCTGTTAAAAGAGACTGGATGGATGATACTTGGAAGGCTCATGCATACAAATGCTTCCCCGTCAGCCTAACTAATCAGCTTGGCTGGGGCGTATCTTTCCCAGAAGACATAACTTTTATATGGGACGGAATTTCTGATACATCTGGAGAGCATGTAAAAATTCTTAAAGGTGAAAAATACGCCTATCCAGATCGTGCAAATGCGACTGTAAGCTTTCGTACTGGAGTGATGTTTATCACAGACCCAGAAGAAACTTTGCTTTCAATGCCAGTGCCAAATCAATTTATTGATGGTGTTGTTCCATTTACAACGCTTGTTTCAACATCATTTTTTAGGGGAGACCTTCCATGTGCTTGGAGAATTACAAGGCCAAATGTAGAAATAACAATAAAAGCTAATACCCCAATAATATCAGTCGTACCAATGAATTTAATGGAATTACAAAATTCAGAAATGGAATTGCGAGATATTCATGAAGTACCAAAAACAGAATTTCTTACTCCAGCATATTCAATAGCGCTTGAAGAAATTAATCAGTCTGGGGAATGGTCAAATTTTTACAGAGACGCCGTTGATAATCTTGGAAACAAAATAGGAGAGCATCAACTAAAATCAATAAGATTAAAGGGCGGTACAGATGCCAATTGAATTTAATGTATATAGGCTTTCAGATAGCCTAGGAAATTTAACTGCATTGGAAACTAAAAGAGACTGGATGGACGACACGCCAGAAAAACACGCATACAGATGTTTTCCGCTTGGCCTAGTAAATAATCTTGGATGGGGAATATCTTTTCCAAAAGATATAACTTTTATTTGCAACTCAAATCCAAAACCACAGCAAAAATATATAGAAGTAATTTCTGGAGAAGAGTACCTATACATTGATAGCAGAAATGATATAATTACATTTAACACTGGGCTGATGTTTAAAACAGATGAGAATTTAACCTTGTGGGTAAAAAGAGTTCCAAACCAATTTATAGACGGAGTTCATGTTTTAGAAGTTTTATTAAATGCTTCGTTTTTAAAAGGTCAGCTAAGCCCAGCGTGGAAAATTTCAAAAAAAGATGTTCCAATAACAATAAAAGCGGGCACACCAGTAGTTTCAGTATTACCAATAGATCTAGCACAAATAAATCACTCTACTGCCATAATAAGCAACGGATTGGATTTGCCCCTAGATGAAGTACAGAACGATCCAGAATATACCGAGTATGTTACTAGAAGACAAAAAGATGGGGATTGGGCTGGCCTATATAAAAATGCTGTTGATCATAAAGGAAATTCTCTTGGGTCCCACCAGGCCAAAAAAATAATACTAAATGTTCGTGATATTAGTAAATAAATAGAAATGGTATAATAATAATATGAATAATAATCAAGCAATAGCAAACGACTGGAATAAGCATAACGCCCCCAAGTCAATAACTCCATCTGGTTTTTTTGGAGACTCTTCCGATAACATCGTAGAGTTAGAGAATTTTTTAACCACAGAAGAGCGAGAAAGACTTATTAGTTTTGCTTTAAATAATAAAATTTGGGACCACACAGAAACCCATGCAGATGAAGATGGTCTTGTTTTATACGACGCCGACATTTGGAAGGATAGGGTATGTACATACAATTCCCTCATGGCGTCAGACCCAACAATTCTTGAGTTAATAAATAGCATGATTGCAAGATTAAAAATTGAAGTAGACAAATTTTTTGATGTTGATGCAAAAGAAACTGGCCCAGCAATTGTAAGGTGGCCAATAGGTGCAAGACAAGAGCCACATGCTGATAAAGAATTCCACACAGGAATTGAACAGGGAAGAGCAAATGATTTTCCTTGGTACGATTTATCGGGATTATTTTATTTTAATGATGATTACGAAGGCGGAGAACTTTATTTTCCGCAACACGGAATAGAGTTTAAGCCAAAAGCAGGAGCTGCTTATTTCTTCCCAGGAGATAGGTTTTATACACACGGAGTCCGCCCAGTAAAATCTGGTAATAGATTTACATCGCCGTTTTTTTGGACAATACAAAAGCATACTGGAGACAAGCAACCATGAGTAATTTAGAATATGTAGAGTTATACCCAAAAGTAGATGTATACAGAAATGTTTTGCGTGACCCAAAAGCTTTATACGAAACAATGAAAAAATCAGAAAGAACATCTGAAGGAAAGCATTATTTAAAAAATTGGGATAAGTGGGCATCTTTTGGAACATATACACAAATAAAAGATACTGCTGAAATAAATCAAGACAATCAGGACCCAATGTTTATCGAAGAAAAAGATTTTGCTAAACAGGTTCAAGATGCCTACGACCTAGTTTTAAGTGACTACATCACCAGACACGGAGTTGAGCTACCAGAAGACTGGTATTTTACTGGATCCTCATTCTCAAAATATAACGACCAGGTTGATGTTTTAGAAAACAAAATGACAATGCAGTACCACACAGACTATATTATTTCTCAAAGAGAAATGCCTGGACCAAAATTCTTACTTACATGCACAATGTATATCAATGATGATTATGACGGCGGAGACATTGAGTTTGTTGTTGATGGCAAGATAGTAAATCACAAGCCAAAGGCTGGAGACATTTTAGTGTTTCCTTCAGACGAACCATATTTTCATGGAGTTAAAACAATTTACAATGGAGAAAAGTTTTTTGTTAGAAACTTTGTAATGCACAGATATGCTGGCTCAAAAGAATGGCTACAAAACCAACTTACTTTTGGAGCATACAACTGGATGAAAAAAGAATCAAAAAGAATTGATTTTGAAGATGCAAGAAATATGAGATATTTGCAAGACGGAAAGCCAGTAGAGTATGACGATTTGGTTGGAGACAAATCGGGACCTGGTGCAATGTAATGAATCTAATAAAGCTATCTGATGATATATTTTTATATGAAGGTTTTATTACACCAGAGGAATGCACTTCTGTAATTAATGTTTTAAAAGAATTAGAGGAAACTGATGAGGATTACTGGAAAGGAATTTCTTTTTATGAATCTTATTCTGCTAGGTATCCTTACGATGGAGAGCCAATACTAGAAAAATTTAATTTATCAAATACTTGGTTTACAGACATACAAGAAAAATTTAAAGTAGCTGCATCTGAAGTTGCAAATAAAAATGTTTCAGATATGTCAAAAATAAGTTTTCACGTGCAGAGATGGTTGCCAGGAGCATTTGCCCCAAAGCATTCCGACAACAGTGACAATAAAGGTAAGATGGGAGCATTTACTAGAAGTAGATATGCTGGATTCTTATACCTGAATGATGACTTTGAAGGAGGGACATTAAAATTTGACGCTGATCACGGAAACCTTCCAATGGAAATTGTTCCAAAAGCTGGATCATTTTTAATTTTTCACGGCGGGCATAAAAATATGCACGAAGTAACAGTAGTAAAAGGTAGTCCAAGATATACACTTGGATCATTCTGGGACGACAGAGAAGAATCAGATTACCCACAAGAAGTCCGTGACGAATGGGCAAAAGAATTAGCAGAAGTTAGAGCAATGCAAAAAGGCGAACAAGAAGACTGGAAAAAAGTTCGTGACAAAGGGTTAAGATTAACCCCCGATGGGTATAATATCCCAGCGTCTGAAGTGGAGAATATTTAATGGAAATATCAAAAGAAACATTTAACCCAAACGACATGTATCACATGTTTGACGTACAAATTCTTGAAAAAGACATATGGTACTTTAAAAATGTTTTAAGCTACCCAGAAGAGCTATTAAAGTTTATACATCTTGTGGATGCAGACGAAAGAAGCCACCAGGCAATTACAAAGTGGGAAGACTGGACAGCAAGCAATGACGCCTCTCTTATTTATGGAAACAACAAAAATATTTTAACAGAAAATGTATTGAATAAAACAGATGATGAAAAGCTAAACCAAAAAATACTTTATATTAAAAACAGTTTTGAAATGGCAGCACAGATGTCTTTTGAAATGTATTTGGCTTCGCACCAGCTAGACAAGAATTCATATAGCCTTAAGATGCAAAGCATTCCATTAAGGCGCTGGGTAAAAGGATCTGCAATGGGTCCACATTGCGATAGCTACGACGGAGACACAGACCTAGCATTTTCTATGATAACTTACATAAACGATGAATATGAAGGTGGAGAAATAAGCTTCCCAAACCATAACATATCGTTAAAGCCAGCACCAGGAAGTCTTGTTATTTTTCCAAGCCAAGAGCCGTATCTTCATGAAGTTAAAGAAGTTGTGTCTGGCGAAAGATATACTTCACACTTATCTGCATATAAGATCTAAGGTGGTATAATTAAAAAATGGCAACAGTAGGCGTTAATGGATGGCGTTTCCCAAGTTACTCGGACTCACCCGACGTACCTAGAGATCTTGGTATTTTAGGAACAGACATCGCTGCTTTTATTGCAGCAAATCCTGGACCACAAGGCCTAACGGGTCCATCCAATACACTAAGCGTAGCCGCAACAAATACACTTAATGCTGGACAGAGTGCCTCAGTAACAATTAGCGGAACATCACCTACACAATCTTTGACATTTAATATACCAAGAGGTCAAGACGGAATTTTAGGCGGACCAGGACCCTCTAATATTTTATCAATAGGAACAGTAGATTCAGGATTAAGCGCATCTGCAACAATTACTGGATCCTCTCCGTCACAAATTTTAAACCTAATACTTCCCAAAGGTGACAAAGGCGAACCTGGAACCCCAGGAACAAATGGGACAAACGGAGCTAAGGGAGATACTGGCGAAAGAGGCTTACAGGGATTTCCTGCGGCAACAATTGCAATATCCCCGACAGTCACAACAGCTGCTGCTGGTTCCCAAGCTGCAGTAACAAATTCTGGAACAGCTAATGATGTTGTTTTAAACTTTACTATTCCAAGAGGCGCAGATGGCGCTCCTGGCGCTGCTGGCGCTCCTGGCGCAACAGGCGCAACAGGCCCATCTCCTAGCATAGATCCAATTGCAACAAGAATTTCATTGGTAGCCACGGCCACTTCGTCTACTGGTGTTAACTCTTCTTGGTATCCGTTTGTAACTAACAGCTTTAGTTTAGGTTTACTTGGACCAATAAACTCTGGCCCAGATAACGTAACAAGAGGCTGGAAAAATATATATTTAAATTCAGCAGCTACTGTTATATCAGATCAAAGAACAAAAGAAAATATTTTGCCTTCTGACCTTGGGCTATCTTTTATAAATAGTCTTGAGCCAGTAAAGTATAATAAAATTGATGGAAATAGAACTCACTACGGATTAATTGCCCAGCAGGTTAAATCTGTTTTAGATCAAGCAAATGTTTCAGATTTTGGTGGATGGGTTATATCCGATATTGCAGATCCAGAAGGCCAACAAGCATTAAGATATGAAGAGTTTATTTCTCCTTTAATTAAAGCGGTACAAGAGCTTACGGCAAGAGTAAAATCACTAGAAGAAAAGTAGGCTTGGGATGTCATACAAAAGCGTAGTCTTAAATGACCATCCAACATCATTTTATTTGTTAGACGAAGTTACATCAGGCAACATAGCATCTTACTCGGGACTAACTTCTCAATTTGCAACATATCAGCAACTAAAGGACAGCGGGTTAACATACTCTGCATTAAGCGGTTTGCCTGTATATGATTACTCTGGAAATTTAAACAATGGATATGCAGTAAACTCTTCAACAAAAGAGTTAATGCCATTAATTTCTGGTGGAATAAGAGGCACTCAGGTTCTTCCTTATACATCTATTAATTATATTTCTCAGGGTATTGCAAATGAATACAATAGCGATGATTCTTTTACGCTTGAAGCTTGGTGCTCCCTTCCACCAATTGAAAGCGATATAACAATAGTCGCAGACACATCTATTAATGCAGGTATTTTTTATAAAAATGGAAATATTGTTTTTATGGTTGGCTCAGCCGAAGCTCATTATACTGCATCAAACGCAGAGTCTTTGTATGTAGTTGGTATATTTCAAAATTCATCAATCTCTCTTTATGTAAACGGATATATTGTTGACACGGCTTCAGTAGAAGGATATAGATTCTCTAACGCAGCTATTAACTTTAAAACAGGTCCAGCGGATGGAAAATTTGTTATTGACTGTGTAGGGTTTTATAAATTTAATCTTTCCCCAAATCAAATCAAGCAGCATTACCTTGAAGGAATAAAAGAAATTAATTCATCTCAGATAGTTGATTCAGATGGCGGGTACATGTTTAGTATGAACTCCTCTGCAATTAAACCAAAGTTTAAGTTCTCCTATCCAGAATCAAGATCCTGGGCAGACGTATTTGCAAGTGGAATGTCTTTGTCTAATGATGGATCTTATTTATATTTACCAGAAACCACCGAGCCAGTTGCAGTAAGCCATTCCTTTACAGATTATTTTATTGTCCCTGATTACTTAGACATATCCACCAGTCAAATATACTGGTCTAATAATGTAAAAGGAATTAAGGTCGAGGTAAAAATAGATGGGGCGGAATGGAAAGAGTGTAAAAACGGAAGCTCCCTCCCATACTATAATAAAAATGATAATCAGATAGCAGATATATTAGAGTTAAGAGTCACCATGTCATCAGATGACACAAGCAAGTATCAGCCTATATTAAGAAATCTAGAGATATTGTTTTATAGTTCAAAAAATTTTTATAGCGACAACTCTGGGTATTATGTATCATCAAATTTTGACTATGCTTTGCCAAGAAACAATGAAAGAATTCTATCTTACAATAAGAGCAATGGATTAAAGATGCATAATGGGCATGGGTTTAGCTTAAACAACATACCAGATGTTAGATCAGTTGAAATGATATTTACCCCAGAATTGGGAGAAAATGTATTGGTATCTGCTTCTTCAAAAATATATGAATGGTCATCTTCTGGGGCTATATCTAAAACAGCAATTTCTTCAATATATGTAAATGGCATAAATAGGACAGCCGAGACAAATGTTTTTGACTTTATGTCAGCAGGGCTTCCCCACCATGTTGTTATAACCTTTACTTCGGCTGCATCTAACTTAAAATTTAATCAAAACCAGACAGATTCAAAATCAGGAATTGGAAGCATGTATAACAATTTGGCTATATATCAAGAGGCACTCACACAGGCCAAAATAGCCCAACACTATTTGCTATATACTGGAAATATTGTAAACCTTATAGATGACACCAATATGACTATATCTGAGGCAACAAACGGGAATGACTCTACTTCATTCACATTGACTTCTGTAGAGCCCCTGTCAGTAAGTCTTTAATATTTGCAAAGGTATGGCATAAATCTGGACTTTGGTCTCAGATAATGGTATGATTGTGGTCTATGGATATCTTAAAGAAAAACACTAAAATTGTCGAAGAGACAACCCTTGGCATATATGTCTGGGAAATGCCTGATGGCAGATGGATTGGAGATGATGATGGCAATTTTCTTTCGATCACGGCAATCAAAGGCAATAGATCCAAAATCGATGCTTTGGCTAGAGAGGTTCGCTCATACGGTATTCGTGAGGGCCAACCTAAATTCCTTTCAGGGCGCAGAAAAATTAACAACGAAGAGCTTGAAGAGCAAGAACAAAGACTTAGATGGGGACTCCCCCCAGATCCATACGACATAGGGGTTTACAAGGACTCTGTATCAAGAGGCGGTAAAGTACAATGACACGCAATATAGAAGTTTTAGAAGACGATGAGTCATCTAATACAATTGATATTTCAAACACATCCGACTGGTTTCATTTCCAAAAAGCGGAAGACTCCGAAGACCCATTTAAAATGGGCCTAGAAGAAATTAAAAAGCTTAGAGGCCTAGGAACAAACTTTAAACGTAAAATCAACCGTGATTTTTCAAAAGCATTTGTTGGTAAAGACGGAGCCGAAACACAGCAAAATCTTTTGCAACAAGCTATTAGCGGATATGCATTATTTGATCTTGTAGAACCAACTTATAACCTAGAATACCTTTCAAAAATTTATGAGGTTTCAACATATAACTACGCAGCAATTAACGCCAAGGTTTCAAATATTGTTGGTCTCGGATACATGTTTACAGAAACATCAAAAGCCAAAGACGCCATGGACGCCATCACCGATCAGAAGCAGGTGGACAGAGCACGTGCAAAAATTGATAGAATTAAAACACAGCTAGATCGCTGGCTTGATGATTGCAACGAAGAGGAATCATTTACAGAGACCCTTATAAAGGCCTACACGGACCTTGAGGCAACTGGAAACGGTTACATAGAGGTTGGACGTACAACCGCTGGAGACATAGGCTACATCGGCCATATACCAGCCAAAACAATGCGTGTGCGTAGGTTCCGTGACGGGTTTATTCAATTACTTTACGGCAAGGCAGTCTACTTCCGCAATTTTGGAGATCTGGAAACACCAAGCCCAATTGCCGCCCAAGAAGATCGACCAAATGAAATTATCCATTTAAAGAAATATACTCCAATGAATAATTACTACGGAGTCCCAGACATTATTGCAGCACAACAAGCGCTGGCAGGAAATGAATTTGCTGGTAGATATAACTTAGACTACTTTGAAAATAAAGCGGTCCCAAGATATATTATTACAGTAAAGGGAGCAAAGCTTTCCCCAGAGTCAGAAAGAAAATTGCTTGAGTTTTTTCAGGTTGGGCTAAAGGGCAAGAATCACAGATCCCTATATATCCCACTTCCAGCGGATACACCAGACTCAAAAACAGAATTTAAAATGGAGCCAATTGAAGCAGGAGAGCAAGAGTCTTCATTTAATATCTATCGTAAATCTAATAGAGATGAAATTCTTTTAGCTCACCGTGTTCCAATTAGCAAGATAGGTATCCCAGAAGGAATCAACTTAGCGGCTGCCAGAGACGCAGACAAAACATTTAAAGAGCAGGTTTGCAGACCTTCACAAGATAGACTTGAAAAGAAATTAAATTATTTAATTGCAGAAAAGACAGACGTTGTACAATTAAAATTTAATGAATTAAGCCTTACTGATGAAGAAACCCAAAGCCGTATTGACGAAATTTATTTAAGAATGCAGGTAATAACTCCAAACGAAGTTCGTATTAGAAAGAATATGACAACGGTTGACGGAGGGGACGAAATGGTAGATTTAAAGCCACAGCAGGTGGCTGACCAGAAGGCAAAATCTACTGGAAATAAAAAGCGAGATCAGCAAAGATCAGCCAATGCCCCAGATAAAAGCGGAGAAGCCAGAAACCCCAAAGGCGATGGTCCAAAAGTCAAATAAGTTTAATCAACTGTTATTTGCGTTATAGTAGATAAACCACTAAAATTAAGCATATGAACATTGAAAAAGGCCATTGGTCTAGTAATGGCGACAAGCTACATTTGTCGATTCCGTTTACTAAGGTCAATCGAGAAAATAGAACTGTATCTGGTTTTGCAACATTAGATAATGTTGACCAGACAGGCGATGTAGTCACGGCAGAAGCAAGCGTAAAAGCTTTTGAAAACTTCAGAGGAAATCTTCGTGAGATGCATCAGTCAAATGCAGTAGGTAAAGTTGTTTCATTTAAGCCAGAAACATATTACGATCAAAAGTCTCAAACTTTTTACAATGGAGTTTATGTAACTTCATACATTTCAAAGGGTGCACAAGATACTTGGGAAAAAGTTCTTGATGGCACTCTTTCTGGTTTTTCAATTGGCGGAAAAATTAAAGAGTCAGACAACGAAGTTAACAAAGCAACGGGAGAAGCGGTTAGATTTATCAAGGACTACGATTTAGTTGAACTTTCAATTGTTGATTCACCAGCAAACGAGCTATGTAATATTTTGTCAATAGAAAAAGTTAACGGACAAATGATTTACAAAGGCCTTGCTGCAAATGTAGTAACAGAAAATATTTTTTATTGCGAAGACAGCGACTCAGTTTTCATGTCCACAGAAAAAACTTTTGATTCACCAATATCTGGAAAGCCAGCTTCGCTAATAGGCTGGGTAGAAAGTTCAGATATAAATAAGTCAAAAGAAATAGATAAGATTCTTGCTTCATTTAAGAAGTCAAGATTACCGTTGCCTGAAACACAATTAGCAAAACAGGCAAACGTAGAAGGAGGTAATGAGATGTCAGACGTAACAAATGATGTAGTTGTCGAAGCCGTAGAAGCAGAAACAATTATTGAAAAGTCTGTCGATGTTGTAGAAGCCCCAATTACAGATGTAATTGTTGAAGAAACAGCAGAAGATACAGCTCCTGCCGACTCCGTTGAAAAAGCAGCCGAACTCGATAATGCTGAGGTCATGGTTGATGAACCTGATTTTGCAAAGATGTTAGGCGATCTAAAAGGCTTTTTCGCAGAGACACTCACAAAGGCTACAGAAGCGAATGCTGCACAGGTCACAGAGATTAAAACATCTGTTGAAGCTTTCAGCAAAAGCGTAGATGATAGAATTTCTGAGTTGGCAGAAAAGCACAGCGCACTTAGTGCTGCTGTGACAGAAATAAAGGGCACCATTGAAGGTGTTCAAAAGCAGGTAGATGCCGTAGAAGGCGATACCGCAATCAAGAAGTCCTCTGACCTTGGCGGGTCTGAGGTTTTTACTAAATCAAAATCAAAATGGTCTGGAGCTTTCCTCGGTTCCGTAAATGAAATCTTTAACTAAAATAAGGTAGGTGAAATAAAAATGAGTAATGAATTATTAGAAAAGGCCGCAGCAGCTGGTACAACAGTATCAACTGGATTCGGTTCCTCAACAGGTGGTTCAGGCGTTCATGTTGCTTCAGAAAATGGCAACGGTGGACTTCTAAACCCAGAACAATCAGCACGATTCTTGGACTATATGTTCGATGCTACCGTAATTGGTAAAGTTGCACGTACGGTCCGTATGAAATCCGACACAACAGAAATTGATCGTATGTCAGTAGGAGAGAAGCTTGTAAAGCTTGCATCCGAAGGCGAAAACACAGCTATAAACCAGGGTGTTACTTTCTCAAAAATTTCTCTAACAACAAAGAAGCTCCGCATGGACTGGGAACTTTCAACTGAGTCTCTAGAAGACAACATCGAAGGTGCAGATCTTGAAGATCATATTGCACGTATGATGGCAACACAGGCTGGAAATGACATCGAAGATCTTATTCTTAACGGTGATACATCACTTTCAACCGATGCGCTGTACAAGTCATTTGACGGTGCAGTTAAGAAGGCAAAGACACATGGTCGCGTAGTAGATGCAGCAGGTGCGGGAATTTCCCGTAACGTATTTAACTCAGCACTAAAGGCTATGCCACGTAAGTACAAGCAACGTCGTACAGACCTTCGCTTCCTTTCTGGATCAAACTTGATCCAAGATTACTTGTTCTCTAACTCACAGAACATCCAGAACGTTACTCCACAAGATATTGCCTCTGGCATTATCCGTGGTGATGTTCCTGTTCTTGGAGGTCCAGCAGGATATGTAGCTCCATACGCATTTGGTATTCCAATCGTTGAAGTTCCATTGCTTCCTGAGACACAGACAGGTACATACGCAAGCCCATCAGGTTCACACGGAGACGTCCACTTGACATTCCCAAATAACGTAGTTATTGGTATCAAGCGCGATGTAACTGTTTACCGTTTCTTCCAGCCACGTAAGGACACAATTGAGTACACAATGTATACTCGTGTTGGCGTTCAAATCGAGCAGGCAGACGCTTGGGTCGTTGTAAAGAACGTTAAGGTTGCTTCTTAATTAATTAAGAATTAGACCACAGAAAGGCCCCCAATTAATTTTGGGGGCTTTTCATTTAAATTTAACAATGCTATAATTAAAGGACCTAGAAAAAGGAGAAATAAAATATGTCGTTTGACACATTAAAAGTGGCTGAATTAAAAGTAATTGCAACAGATTTTGCAGTTGATTCAGAAGGCCTAAAGAATAAAAAAGACATTATTGCAGCTCTAGCAGAAGAAGGCGTTACCTGGAGTGTATATCAAAGTACGGTAGAGGCAATTGAAAGAGACACAGAAGAAGTTGAAATTCTTCCAAAGTTTGATCCAAAAGCGCAACCAGAAGATACCCTGCTTGTAAGAATGACAAGAGATAATCACAGATATGATATTCACGGATACACCTTTACAAAAGATCATCCTTTTATAGCAATGTCTGAAGATGACGCTCAAAAAATCTTTGATACAGAGGAGGGTTTTCGTTTAGCGACACCAAAGGAAGTTCAAGACTTCTATAACTAAACGTTAACATAAGTTAATGGCAGAAATATATGTAAAGCAAGCTTCACCAATAAGATTTAAATTATATTGGGGTGGAGAAATAACAGATGCAACTGGTAATGTAACTGCAGTAGTAAAAGAAGCATTGCCATCTGGTACTCTAAGCGCTACAATAGCAACTTATACTGCCACAAAACTAGATACAGATATTGGAACTTATGAGATTATAATTCCACATACAATTGCAAGCCAACCTAAAAAGCTTAGAATTGAATGGACTTATTCAGTCTCTGGCGTATCTTCTTCAAACATTCAAATGGTAGATATTGTTACGCCGTATGTAAATATATACGATGTAATTGACGATTTAAATATTGGGACGGACCCTTCTGACCCAAATCATAAAACATATAATGATCTACAGCAAGCAGAGAAGTATGCTAGAAAATTAATTGAAGCGTATACAAATCAATTTTTTCATAGTTATATTGGTACACAAATTGCACAAGGCCATGGGTCAGACATTCTCCCACTTCCAATTAGAATAGAGCAAATTACAAAACTTTATGAGCAAGACGTTAAAGTATTTGATTCTGCGCTTTCCGTAAACAACTGGTTCTATATACCAATAGTTTCTGAATCAAATTATGGAGTCAGAGTTAATCTACAAGATCTTCAAGACGACACAATATACTCAGCAAACGGAATGGTTACCCCATCAGTTAATAGCAGGGGCCATTCTGGAACATTTAAGAAAGACCTGAGATATCAGGTTGAAGGTTTATTTGGCTGGAACTATGTGCCAGACAATGTTAAAGAAGCCTGTAAAATTTTAATGAAACAATACTTTGAGCAAGATCGTGCATGGAAAGATAAATACGTAAAAAACATAAGCACGTTTGACTGGAAGTTTGAGTTCATGGAAGACGCACACAGAGGAACTGGAAACTTGTACGCAGATCAACTGCTTGCGCCATATGTAACAAATGGCATGGTCGTATTCTAAATGAGCCTGGCAACTTCATTAATGCCAATGAAGCTAGACATCTATCTTCAATTAGACACTCAAGATGAAAATACTGGTGCTATTAAAAAAGAGTGGATATTTACTAGGTCTGTTCCATGTTCCGCAAAAGGAATGATTTCAAATTCTGGCACAGGAAGAGGCGGAGACAAGCAAACGTTTAACAACAAGTATATGAATGAGCAGATGCTTGAGATAAGAACACCAGACCCAATAACGTATAGAGAAAAAATTACTAACGTTAGAGATATGAATGGCAACGTAGTGTGGAAAGAAATAAACTATCCAAACAATACCCCAACAGTATTTGAAGTTATAAGCTCTACCCCGATTACCGATCCATTCGGTAATGTCCTTGCATACAACTCTATTGCAAAGAGATCGGAGAATCAGGAAATTGGATTCTAGCGTAGCTTTAATTCAAACAGCAAGCGGCCTAGAAAGATTAATGGCAGGCTCAGTCCCAGGAGTTATCAAGGACAGTACGGTTGCACAAATATCAGCATTCTTATATTATGAGGCTGCAGTCCTTTCAAAATTAACCACAAACGAATCATTTAAAAATCTATTTAAAACAACTATCTTTAATCAGATAGAAAAAGACTTTGGGCTATATATGGATTCCCAAGCAAGAACAAGGCCCAGATCATTGCATCATGTTTATGAATGGAATAAAACAGGCATACCTTCTTCTAGATTATTTCATCTTTATGCAATTGAGATGGAAGGCTTATCATTTAGAATAAACTATAATTTTAAATTATCAAAATCATCTGTGCCCACCAAAAATAAAAAACAAAAGAAAAAATATGTATTTGGAAACAAAGCTGACGTGATGGAAGCTGGGATGCCCATAGTAATCCGCCCAAGGTCCGCTGAGCGCCTTGTATTCGAGATGGATGGTGAAACAGTCTTTATGCCCAAAGGCACCTCAGTGACCGTTAGGAAGCCTGGTGGGGCACAAGCATCTCACCAGTTCTCACTATCTTATGGAAGATTTTTTGGCGGGCAATTAGTAAACTCTTCAATAAAATCATCAGGCCTACAAAGAATATTTAATTTAAAAATGGCAAGGGCTCTGGGAGTACCTATGAATATTAAAAAAGTGCAATATAGCTTTACCCCTGGTAAAATAAGGATACAGGCAGACGCATCCTTGGATGCAGCATTTGGAGGCTCACTATGACCGTAGACTATAAAATAGACGCAATGTTTGAGCTCCGTAAATTTTTGTGGAAAGAACTAAAAGATTCTTTTATATTTAATGCCTATGACTACTATTCAGATAATCTCGGAAAAGAAATAATTCCAATCATCCCAGTACAGCAATCCCCAGAAATGGATCAATTTTTAAATGGAAAAAAGCATATAATCTATGACAAGATAGGAATGTCATATGAAGAGAACTGGTTAATATGCTGCGAGAAGATCTTATTTACAATATACTCCACAGACGTTACGGAAATATATGAGATTAGAAACCTCATGACTGATCTATTTAGAAGAATGGACGAATCGGCAGTAGATGTAAATGATCAAAATAGGCCCAGCAAGCTAAAGTTTCACAGCATCCATATTGTAGAGACATCCCCTATAGATCCGTCCATAGAGCTAAAGGGCTTTATGTCCACGGATGTGATCCTAGAAGTCAAGTATTCAAGGACTACAGACAAAAGCGGAAGATTCAACTAGTTGCTTTTAGGATAGTTATCCAGTAAAATTAGGCAAGAGGAAAAAGAGAGCCTAGCCAGCTTTGATTTAGATTTAAAAGTAAGTCAATATATATATTTATTTAATGGAGGTAATACAAATGGCATCAGCCAAAAATATTCTAGTTGGAGCTTCTCCACTATTCTTGTCAGCACTTGATTCAACATCAGCAGGCTACAAGGATGACATGGAGCCAGGTTCAACCGACGGTGTAAATTTTGTTACAAAAAATACAGCAGCTACACCAGCAATTCCAGCAACAGTTTCATACACAGATACTCTAAATGCAAACGCAGCAGGAGCATCAGCAAAGTGGAGAAACGTAGGATTTACAAACAACGGTCTTCAGATTACTTACAACCCATCATACGGTTCAGTAACAGTAGATCAGCTTCTTGACTCAGCAAAGCTTTTCAAAGAGTCAATGGAAGTTATGATTGCAACAGAGCTTGCAGAAGGTACTCTTGAGAACGTTCTTGCAGTATTCGGACAGTCAGGAACACCAACAGTAGCAGGAACGACAGACTCAAAGACATCTACAATTGGTATGGAAGCAGGAGCTCTTGGTATTGCACCAACAGAGCGTCAGCTAGTAGCAGTTGGACAGGCACCTACAGAATCTGCAACAAAGGCAGAGCGTGTATATTATGCTCGTCGTGTTCTTTCTGTACAACAGTCACAGTTCTCACTATCACGTAACGCAGCAACAACATTCCCAGTAACCTTCCGTTTGCTTCCAGTAGAAGCAAAGGCAGGCAAGGAATACGGCGTTATTGTTGACCGTGTCCTAGTAGCATAATTAATTTAATTTAATTAATAGATTGCCCCCCAAGAAATTGGGGGGTTTTCTATTGCTCTTGTATTTTGAATATGATACAATAATTAAGACAAGATCCTAGGAGGATTAAATTGGCAACTACAGTATACGACGTTGAAGAGATTCAACTACAAAATGGCGCAACCGTTAAGCTTAAGCCTTTAACAATTAAAGAGCTTCGCAAGTTTATGGTAGTCATTCAAAAGACAGCAGAAGTAACGTCAGAAGACGAGACACTAACAATTTTAATTGAAGCGTGTGCAGTGGCTTTAGAAAAGCAACTACCAGAGCTAGTTAAAGACATTGACGCATTTGAAGACACACTTGACGTTCCAACAATCAATCGCATTCTTGAAGTATGCGGTGGAATTAAGATGGACGACCCAAACCTTCTAGCGGCAACGGTACTGGCTGGACAGAACTAGATTTAGCCGCTTTAGAAGGGGAAGTCTTTCTACTAGGTAATTGGAAAAATTACGAAGAATTAGAAGATAGTCTTTCGATGCCAGAGATGGTCCAGACTTTTAAATCAATGCAAAAAACTGAAGAAGAGAAAAGAAAGTTCTTAGCTTTAATACAAGGCGTTGAGTTAAATGAAAGCAGTAATGAAAATAAGGAGGGATCATCCTTCGAAGACATTAGAAGAAGAGCACTAGGTATTAATGCATCAGCAGACGATGTTGTTTCATTACAAGGTGGCTTAGCAGCGGAAGCTGGATTCGGTGTCGGAGCGGGATTAGGATACTCTATAGAGTAACATATATATATGGCAGATAATATAATAACGACCAATATTACCGCCCACGCAGACTTCACGAGCTTAAGAGCTCAACTAGCTGCGGTTACTGCCCAACTCGTAAAGTTACAAGAAACAACAGCGGGAACAAACGCAAAGCTTGCAAACCAAATTGCAGTGATGAACAAGTCGTTTGCTACAACGCTTACATCAACAGGCCAGTTCTCTCAACACTTTGTATCACTATCTTCAGACGTAGACAAGTTCGGTAAGAACTTAGATAGAGGTCGCCTCAAGCTCAACGATTATTATAATGCTTGGAGCGGCCATACAAAGAAAACAAGCTCATTAATTAGAGATCTTGCTAAGCAGCAAGTAATGCTTCAGCAAGCAATAGTACAGCCTGTGGGTAAAAACGCACAAGGCCATATGCAATATAACGTAATGGTTGCAAAAGGTCTTGATGAAATAAAAAACAAGATGGCGATTGCTAGACAAGAAGCTGCAATCATGAATAAGGTCATGCTTGATGGATCAACAGGACTTATTAACTGGGGTAAAAATACACAGTGGGCGGGACGCCAGCTAACAGTAGGACTAACTGTCCCGCTAGTTATGTTTGGAGCGGCAGCACAAAAAGCATTTAGAGAAGCAGATGCAGAGTTAGTAAGACTAACAAAGGTTTATGGTGGTCTTGCCGCAACTTCATCTGCAGATTTAGCACAAGTAAGAAAAGACGTTACCGCAACAGCTAGAGAAATTGCTGGCTCTTATGGTGTTGCATATAAAGAAACAATTGCACTCGCTGCAGACTTAGCAGCAACAGGACAACAGGGCAATGATTTAATTGCCTCCACACAGCAAACAACAAGACTTGCCGTGCTTGGTGAAGTTGATAGACAAGATGCAATGAAGGCAACTCTTGCAATTCAAAATGCTTTTAAGCAGAGCACTGATGAACTAGCACAATCGATTGACTTCCTTAACGCAGTTGAAAACCAGACATCAACAAGCCTTGCAGATTTGACTGAAGCAATTCCTAAAGCTGGTCCCGTAATTAAATCTCTTGGCGGAGATGTAAAAGATTTAGCTCTTTACCTCACAGCAATGAAAGAAGGCGGAGTAAATGCTTCTGAAGGCGCAAATGCAATCAAGTCAGCAATGGCATCTCTCATTAACCCAACTAAAGTTGCAACAGAGCAGTTTATGGGATTTGGAATTGATCTAAAGGGTATTGTAAATGATAATGCTGGTGATCTAACTGCAACAATATTATCATTGCAGGCCGCACTAGACAATCTTAATCCGCTAGATAAATCTAGAGCAATTGAACAACTATTTGGTAAGTTCCAGTTTGCAAGAATGTCAGCTCTGTTTGAAAACCTAGGAAAGTCTGGATCACAGACACTTCAGGTTATGGACTTAATGAAAGCAAGCGTGACAGATTTAGCAGCAATCTCAGAGCGAGAATTAAAGATGATGACAGAGTCAGCCTCTGGACAATTTAAAAGAGCCTGGGCATCAGTACAAGCAGATCTTGCTGGAGCAGGAGAGCAATTTTTAAGAATAAGCACAAAGGTCTTAAAAGTTGTTGACGCAATTATAAAGTTTTTCCAAAAGCTTCCCGAGCCAGTTAAAACATTACTAAACGTATTGGGAGGATTAACTGCAATAGCTGGTCCACTAATTATGATGGCTGGTGTAATGGGTAACTTTATTGGTTACGTAGTTAAGGGAATATTCCACTTAAGACAACTTGCAAAAGGCGGTCAAGGGTTCAGGCTTCTAACGCCAGAGATCATAGCCGCAGATGCTGCAGCTAAAGGATTAGCCACCTCATTCTACTCAGACACAGAAGCAACTATTGTTTTATCTAATGCAGTAAATACTTTAGCTCAGTCTTTTATAAACTTAGAAACAAAAGCAAATGCAGCAAAGGTAGCAGTTCAGCCAGCAGTATCAACAGTTGCAGGCGGAGTAATTATGGCAGCAGGCGGTTCAGGCAGAGTAGTAGATAAAAATAACCCCCTAGTCGGTAGACCATATTCAAGAGATATGTCTCATTTGATCCCTTCTGGCAATCCCCAAGAAGGAACAATATTTGGAACAGTTCCAGGAGCAAAGCCAGTAAACATAAGAGTTGGTAGAAACCCACAGGCCTATATGGATGGAGATCTTCCAAAGATACCTGGCCTAACATCAGTAGGTGGAACCTCTACAGGAATTGTTGCAGCAGAGGCTGCAAAATGGCATGCTATGACAGCTGCTATTGCTATGCAATCTGAAGCAGAACTTAAAATATTAAAAGCAGAAGTTATGGCAACAGGAACTGTTACATCAAGCTTATCTGATTCGTATAAGGCATTGTTGCCAGAGTTTAGCCAAATAACAGACCTTGCAGCAAAAGAAACTGCAGCAATTGTTCAGCAGGTTCAAGCAAGCAAGATAACGGTAGAACAGGCCAGAGCAAAAATAATTTCATTAAATGCAACCGTAGAAGCAATGCTTGCAGAAACAACAAGACTAACTGCAGCAACAATGGGCAGAACAGCTAACTTAACAACGGTTCCACTAACATCACAGCCAGTGGTAGATCCATCTACAGGCAAGTCTAATATGAAAGAAATGTTTCATAAGGGACCTACAAAAGCAATGGTTGATAGAATTGCAAGAGCTCTCGGTGGCGTAAGAACATCAGGTGCTGGATATAACATTGAAACAACAAAGCCAAGGTTTGCAAAAGGAGGCTTTGTCCCAGGAACTGGTGACACGGATACCTACCACACCACAGCAGAGCCTGGCGCATTTGTAATTAATAAAGCTGCAACTGAAAAGCATCTTCCGTTAATAACAAATATACTTGGAGGCAAGTCTTATTATGCACAAGAAGGCGGACAAGTCCCAGTTGTATTAACACCTGGAGAAGCAGTCATACCAGCGAATATTGCAAAAAGAAATATGCCTTTGATGTATGAATTAAATGGCGGACCTGGAAATACATCTGGAAGCGGTATGCACGAATTTGGCGGAGAGACAGCTTTTGAAAGAAGCCACGTATCTGAAGCATCTTCTGCTGATCTTAAAAGGGTGCGGGCAACAAGAGGATATGCTAACACTGTAAGTGTTGGTAGAGGAATTCCAATTTGGATGAGCAGAGATGCAAATCAACAAACTCGATCAGTAGGCAGCGGAATGACTGGTCCACAGCTAGCAAAAGAATTTAGAAAAGCAATTGCAGCAGGAAGACACCCATTTGAGCCATGGATGACTGCAGCTCAAGGTTTAGGTGGAGACCCAAGAAATAATACTCAATTTAATAAAGTGTTTAATGAAATGCTTAGAAATCTTGAAAAAGATAGTAGAGTGTTTGGTGGTAAAAATGGAGCCATGACATTTGAAAAATGGTTTGAAAAAGAAGTAATTGGTTCTAAATCATTTAAAGATATAAGAGTTGGAGACAGGTCTTTTAGATCAATATTTAATTCAGTTCTACAGCCTATGGGGCCAAGAGACGGAAAGCCTATTGCGGCATTAGAAACACTTGTTAAATCCAGAAATGGCTTAACTACAATTGAAAATTCAAAGTTGGCTGGCCTTGCAAAAGGAATGCTTGGAACATTCAGCGGAAGCTCGTTTAATGCAAGCAGACAAAGACTTGCCATAATGATGTCAAGAGCATTTCTTAAAAGAAATGCTGGAGGATCTATTCCTGGAGGAACTGTAGAGCCAGGAAGATATGGATACGGTAAGCCTTTCTTTATTGGCATGCCTAAAACTATAAAACAAGTTGAAGAACAAAGAGCAAAAAGAGTTGCCATGGAAAAAGCAGACCAGGCAGTTACTGATTCTAGATTTGCAAAGACTCCAGTAACTCAATACGGAGAGCTTCTCTCTCCTACTTCAGGCCGTAGCTTCCCTGTTCCAGGAGTTGGCGGACTTTATATGAAGGGCGATGAAAAAGTATTTGTAAAGCCAGTGTTAGACGAGAGAGCAGCAGTTGCAGAAATGAGAGCAACACAAATTGCTCGTGAGGTTCATGGATTACATGCTCCAACACAAAAAGTTGTTGTAATGAGAGACCCTACCGATCCAACTGGTAGAAGAAAGCTATTAGCACTTGAGTCTAAATTTGATCCCAAAGTTGCAGCGACAGATGCTAAATTTACTACAGACGAATATTTTAGACAGCTAGTCGCATCAGCTTTACGTGGAGACAAAGATTTGGCAAGAGGTAATTTATCTGGAAACGTTCTTTCAGACGTAGGACCAGCTGGAGTATTCTCAGCAGCATCTGGGCTTAGAGGATACGCATCAGTTATGCCCTCAGTAAAAGATCAGGCTTATATAAATCTATTAGGGAAAAAAGGCAGCGGAGCTAAGAAATTCTTTGCTGAGTCAACCCACCAGATACCAAAAGGAATGACAGCTGATGAATATCATAGCCGTATGCTTAAAGAGATTGAAAGCGCTTTACCAAAGCTTAAGCAGACAGTTTCAAGATTTGATTTAAACCCAGAAGAAAAAGTTGTTTATGAAGCAATGATTAAAAGGCTATCTGATGCAAGAGGCGTAAATTGGAAAGAGCTTCATGGAATTCACTCTGGTTTACAGATGTCACCAGAAAAACAAATGACGCCAGCGGCTATAGCAAAGATGGTAGCGGCAGACGAACTAAAGCGCAGACAAACTGGCCATTCAGCAAGCCTGTCAGACAATGCATTTAAAACTGATGCAAACGGATTTAGATTTGGTGGATTGCTTGAAGCAATTACAAAGAGCAAAGCAATGCATAGAATTGGCGCAGGATTTGGACCAACAGGTGCACCTAAACCAAGCACGTATGAGTCAGCCCCATGGGGAGTAACATCATTACAGATAGGAATGGCTGAAAAACTTTTTGGATCTACTGGGTTAACAAAGAGAACGCAAAAAATTCTATATGATAAATTTGCTGCAGCTCTTGCTAAAGAAATGCCATATGGATATACCAAGAACGCACAGGGCCACTTAATAAGAGCAGTAGAGCCAGATGTTATGGATTCTGTAATAAGATCTGCGGCCTCCTCAACATTGTCTGCACCAGAAGGAAGAAAAGTTCTTTCTGCTATAGATAGAGAAATTCTTAGAAAAAAGTTTGCAAACTGGGAATCTAAAAAAGACACCCCATTAACAGAAACTTTAAAGCAGTTAGTATTTGGAATAGAAAAAAGAGAAATGGGTGGGCCAGTTAATGCGGGCCAGCCATACATTGTTGGAGAAAAGGGGCCAGAGCTATTTGTTCCAAGAAATGCTGGCGGCATAATTCCAAATGGATATAAGGCTGGCGGACCTATTAACGGGTTTAATCCAGGCGGCCTCATTCCAATGCTTAAACAATTGCTTTTAATTATGGGTTTAAGCGAAGGTTCAAAGTATGCTGGTGAAAAGGTTGGCGGAACTACTGGAAACGCAATTACCACAATGGGATCCTTCCTTCCATTTTTATTAATGGGTAACATGATGCCAAAGGGCGGTGGCAAAGGAATTAGCAACATGTTCCCTAAAGCTACAACTCCAATTGGTGCAGTAGGAGTTAATAAAGTTACTGGTGTACCGCAGTTAACTAAATACGGAACAATGTTAAGCAAGCTTACAGGAAGCTCAAATCTTTTAAGCAAAGCACTTGGACACTCACTAAGCATATTTACAAGATTTAATCTTGCACTCGGCAGTAGCGCAGCAGTAGTAAAGTTTGCCTGGGATAAATGGCAGGCTCACAAGGAAGCTCTTAGATTAAATGCTTTAGGATATGGAATGACAGCCGAGGCTGCACAAAAAGCAGGACTTAAGTTTACAAACTTTAATGACAAGATTAAAGAAGCAATTAATAATGCAAAAGCATTAAGAGAAAAAAATACTCTTCTTTATGAAAGCATGAAGGGATCTGGCACTCCTTTAAAGATTACAATTGAAGAATACAAGAAATTGAAAAAAGAAGTTAAAGAAAACTATTCTGATCAGGTTGCCCTTATCAATCAAACTGGAGACAATGCAGAAGATCAGAAAGCTTTGGCTATAAGACTCAAAGAGCAGCTAATTGCTATGGGAATGTCTGCAGAAGATGCAGCTAAAAAGATATACACAATGTATGCGGCTTCAGACTTTGCTCCAAATGCAGCAGCTTATACAATCAGTTCAAAAGGATTTAATGATATAAAAGATACAGCCTCAGCTGCAGCTAGCGCAATAGATAGCTTAACTACTGCAATGGCAACCAATCGTGATGCAACAGAGCAGGCAAACCAACTCAATACAGCCATGATGGCATTATCTACTGATGTAGAAGCTAGGCAGGCAAAGGCATTAAAAGAAGCACGTAAACAGGCTAACAAAGATGGAACCTATCTTTCAACAGGTGACGAAAAACAAATAATGCTTGATCAAGAACAAGCTGCTATCGATGCTATTAATTCTAAAGTACAAAATCAAGTATATTTAACTGAAGAAGTTGTAGATGAAATGGCAAAGATAGACCCAGCCATTAGACAAATTGCTAATGAGCAAGAAACTGCTTTGTCTCTATGGCAAAAAACAAGAATTCAAGTTAAGGGATACACAGGAGACCTTAGAGCGCTAAATGCTCAACAGACAAATGACTTGTACAACCTGCAAATAGCTTTAGGCAAATCAATAGAGGCTGCAAATAGAGCTCCTGGTGGTGCGCTAGAAAAGCAATATAAAGCATTAGATGCGAATAAAAAACTACAAGCAGCGTATGAAAAAGCAGCAAAAGGCCAATCAGTTGCACAGCAAATATCAGATAGAGATAAGATAAACTCTATCCAAAAACAAATAGATGCTAACAACAAGCTAACCGAGTCAAGATTAAAGGCTCTAGATGCTGCAAAACAAGAAGGCGATATTGGTAGAGAAATTGCAAAGAAGCAGGCAGAATATGATGCAGCGCTTGCAACTGGAAACATAGCTGGTGCACAGCAAGCAAGCCTAGATATCCAAGGGTACCAAAGCGAACTTCAATATAATTCACAAAAGAAATCTCTTGAAGACTCAAATATTTTAAAGAACTTACCGCTGCAAAAACTAATTGAAGCAATTCAAGGCAAGCAGCAGGGTATAGCAGATAAAGCAGCGCTTGCAGGTGAAAAATTAGGAGACCTTTCTAAGACAATTACTAATCAAGAAAGCGCAATCAGCGCAGTTAATACTGCAATGTTAAACTGGGAGATTGAATTATTAAAGCAGCCAGAACAAGAAAGAGCACAGTGGAAAGCAGGCAAGCAATCTGAAACAATGCTTGCCGCTGTTGCATCTGCCGCCAAAGATGCAGGAATTAAACTTAATGGATTAAAAGATCTTGACCTAGCAAAGGCCCTTACAGATGGACTTCAAAATAAATTAGGCGCAATGAGCACTATAGATGTTAAAGGAAATGTTAGCATCTATGTCGATGGCAAAAAGTTTGAAATTGGTGGAAAAGGATCTGGAACAAAAGATGCTCCTTATGATTTAGGAAAAGCTGGTGTCGGAACAAACACTATAAGCAAAACAACTCTGGCAGATTGGTCTGGTATTGGTGGTTTTGGCAAGTTAGGAACTAGACAAAAAGTTAAGGACATTGCAGTAGAAAGAGGAATTTTGCCTGGACAATTTTTCTCATTAACTGATGGCGAAGGAAAAATATTTGTATACAAGATGGGTGACAAAGGCCAGATCACGGAAATAACCGACCCATACAACAAAGCAGATGGCGGATACATTAGAGGAGCAGGAACTGCAACATCTGATTCTATTCCAGCCTACTTATCAAATGGCGAATATGTAATTAAGGCAGACTCCGTAGCTAAGTATGGAGTAGATCATTTTGATGCACTAAATGCTGGTAAATATGCAGGGGGTGGACCTATAAAGCCAACTCCTTTATCTACACACACTAGTTCATTTGGAAATGGATCAACCACTGTAGACGTAAATCATCGAGGCGGAAAATTGATGGGCCCAATAGAAGCATGGCAAGATGCTAATAAGCAGGTTATTAAAATTGAAGTTCCGCCGATCACAGCAAATTTTGCTACAAACTCTTACACATTAAATAAAGAACAAAGACTAGAACTTCAGGCAATCGCTAAAGATCTTATTAAACATAAGCTGGCATCAATAGTTGTTCAAGGACACACAGACTCTGTAGGTAAAGGAAAAGACAATAAGATCCTTTCACAAAATAGAGCAAATGCTATTGCAGAATATATGTCAAAGTTTGTTCCTGGTACAGCATTTACGCCAGTGGGATACGGGGAGTACAGACCTCTTGTTCCAAATACAACTGCTGAGAACAGAGCCAAAAACAGAAGAGCAGAATTATTCCTGCCTGATAAATATAAAACAATCTATCCAGAGTATGTTCCCGAAAAACATGAATACTTTTTAAGTAAAGGTAAACTTGAAGGTGGAGGAGAAATTCTTGGCACAAATGGCCAATTGATTGGTACTAATGGAACATTAGTTTCTGGCGGATCTATGCAGTCAACTATTAACTGGGGTAAGCTATTTAAGAAAATTAAAAAAGCTATTGGATTCCACACAGGTGGATCAGTTGGGCCTCATCGTCACGGAAGAAATCTGCCACAGACTAAGAGTAAGTATAAGAGCGTAGATCAATATCGTGAAGAGCAAGGAATGGATCTTGGTAACACTTCAGATACTGGAAATTCTGGAGGCACCAATTGGCTTAAGTTCTTAGAACCAGGAGAAGTTTCAGATCCAAGCAAGAGATCTGGTTGGTCTAATCTTGTGCATTCATTCTCTAATACAATGACACCAGCTATGAAACATATGAATCCTGGCGGCCCAATATTATATGAACTTTTTGGCAAATACCTTCAGCAGTCTGCGACTAATATATATGCAGGCGAAGGAAAATGGAACGACTACACAAGCATAGGATCAACGTTTGCAGGCGGACCGATAGCCAAGGGCGTTTCATCAATTCCTAAATTAATAAAAGGACTTATGAATCCTCAAGTTCGTGAAGCATTAAAGTTAATGAAGAGAGGAACTCATAATTCACCCAACCCAAATTTAGTTGATGATCTCCTAGATCCAATGTCTTACCAAGCTGGCAAGGAACAGACACTAGGAAACTTCACACACTTTGCAGCAAATCCAATGTATCAGGCTGGGCAGCCAAAATATGGACCTAATGTTTATAAGCCAAAGCTAGGGGTTAAAGCTTTTCTTGCCATACTTAAAAGTAAAGGGTTTCTTAATCCATCACAAATGGGTCAGTATGGATATCCAGGAAGTATGTATGGAGCAAAGTTTACTGACGAAGGGATACAGAAGGCTATACAAGATGGATTTATTGGAACAAAATTAAATATAAATAATCCAACTGCAGGACAATTCGCACCATTCTTTACTGGGTTTGGAAAAAATCACCCACTAGGCGGAATAAAGAAATTTGGTTTTGGAGGATGGGTTAAGTCTGGATTTAAAAAGATGCCACAGATTATGGGCTCTGCTGCAATCTGGCAATCAATGGAAGAAATTGAAAAAAGACTTTCATTAAAATGGGGTGCAAATGAAAATGCATCTGGGCTATCTAAATGGGGTAGAGCACTAGGTAGAGTCGCATTCAACACGGCGCAAGGTGGTCTTTCTGGATTAACATTTGGGGGGCCAGGAGGCCTTGCAGGAGTTGGAATAGGGCTAGTTGAAGGACTGGCTGGCCTAATTAAAGACGGATCTCAGTATGGAGTAAAGGGCGGAACTCAGTCTGGAGTTAAGGGATTTAATGCCAATAAAGAATTAAAGAATATGAGCTTCTCTAAGTCCGCACAAAATGTTGCATTAACAGCAGGACTGTCAGTACCATTTGGATTTGCTGGAAATAAAATAGCTCCTCATATAAGTAAAATAGTACAAAGGGTAAAGGATGCAAAAGCCTGGACGCACTTTGCACATAATTCACCAGATGCTCTAACTCCTAACATAGGAAGACGAACAGATGCAATGCATACTTATGGACCTGGTACCTACGGTGCCCTTGATAGCACAACATATGCAAGTGATCAATTTTCAACTAACGCACACAAGCTTAGCCTCTCTCCTCTCGCTTGGCTTAAAACTGCATTTGGCAAAGGCGCAATAACAGATGGCCCAGAAATGGCAGCGGAAAAATTACGCTATGCCAATAAATTTGGAGTCTCTCAGCCGACATACATAAGTGACGATTTCGCTAATTACCTTCGCAAAAGAGGATACTCTGGCTATAAAACAGAAGATGGCATTGTAACAAATTGGAACGTAGGATACCCAGGATTTGGATTAAAAAATGATTTAGGAAAAATTCCTTTTGCCGCTAAGGGAATACTTGCTAAGGCAAAGGGACTGCTTTCTAAGATTAAGAGTGGCGTTACAGGAATCCCAGCCAGAATAAAAGAACTACGCCTTCCGAATAAACTTGAAAACGAAACTTTAAAACATGGCTATCAGTACGGAAGAAAGTCTGGTCAAGCACAGACAGACTTACTACTAGATCCAAAACAATTAAAAGCAAGAAAAGACTATGAAGCACCGCTTATTAAAATATTAGACGAAGCTGGATATGAACCTAATGATTATGGAAGTGGTTGGGTAAGAAAAGGCACTGACCCCCAGCATCCAAAGACCAGCGACTTTTTGAGCGAGAGAGATGGTACGTTGTATGACATCTTAGGTCAGCTAAATAGAGGTATGTATGATTTTAATCCAATAGTTCATGGAAGAGGAAGGTATCACTATGGAAGCGCTGTTGGAGCAAAAGTAAAAAATATAGAAGACCGAATTATAAAGTTCCTTAAGAGCAAAGCTGTAAAATCAAACCCAATCGTATCAAAACTTATGGTTAACAGATTCTTTGGTAAAAAATTTACAGACTTTATGGTAAAAAATGCCAGTGATGATGTAATTGGAGTATTCCCCCCAGGACTACCAATGTCTTCAATTCAAGACGCATTAGGAACAACCTCTTTCCATGGAGGCGCACTGTCAGAGATAGCAAATAGAGTTTTAAGTTCTGGACCAGTAGGTGAGGCTGGCAAATTATTTAAAGGGCAAGCAATCAACCCAGCTAAAAACTGGTTTGGCTTAGACCTCTTCACTACATCCAGCCAGAGCGTTGGAAAAGCTTATAGACAGAAAAATTTAGAAACCAACCCATTGTCTAGTTTATTTGAGTTAGCCTTAAGAATAAAATCTGCCAAGCCTTTAGATATTAGACATGGAATACCTGCACTATCTATATCAAATCCTAAATTCTTGAGAACTTATATAAAGACATTATTAAAAGCTGGAAAACATAGAGAAGCATTTGAATTCCTTTTGCAAGAAGGTGGATCCGAATTAAGAAAGATTGGTAGCACTGCTTCCGATGCAAGAGCACAAGCTTTTAGCCAGGGAACTGAAACTGCAGAGGCTTTAATTAGATCAAAGCTTGATTCAATACTTCACACTGGAGGAATGCAGGTAAATCCAGGGGCAGAACTTCACAATGTTCTAGCGATGCTGGACCCAGAAAAATTAGTTGCTGGTTTTAAGAAAATTCTTGAATATAGTGGTAATGGCATAGGATCTACATATGGCATACCTCAATTAAAAACTGGAATAAATAACGTACCAGCTGATATGCTTGCCATGCTTCATAAGAATGAAGCAGTAGTTCCTGCTAACATGAACCCATTTAATCCAAACGCTAATAATGCTACAATGGGTGGAGGCGTATATAATATTACAAATAATATTAATGGATATGATGGAAACTTGGAGCAATTGTCTAGCATGGTAACTCAGAAAACAATTACAGCAATTAAGAGCCTTGATTCACGTAACGCTAAAATGGCTGGCCCATCATTTACTGTAGGAGCTAAATAATGGCAATGACACTTCCGCTTGGATCCCTTATAACATTTGAAAACTCATCAGTTACCCCTGCAGTCTGGCAGCCATTAAGTGAACACAATAGAGCAAGCGCCACATTAGATATACAGAGAATTGAAAAAACCCAGAGAATGTCAAATGGAACATTAAGAAAAATATTTATTGCTGACAAAGACATGCTCTCGGTCAGCTGGACAGGCTTACCAACCTATGCCTCTATGACAGTAGATGGGGCTTGGGGAGCTATGAACATTAAAGAGTTTTATGAATCAACTGCTGGACAAGGTGCATTTAATGTAAAGGTTTCTCCAAATGGAGTGGCTTCAAGAGAGAAAACAATGATGATGTCATTTACCTCTTGCACCTTTACCGTTACAAAAAGAAATTTAAGAACAGGCGGGGTATTTAAAAATTCAAGTATAACTGCAATATCATACGCCAGCGCAGTAACAACATATACTGGTAAAAATAGTTTTGCGGTTGGAAATAAAGTTAGCATATCTGGAGCAACATTTGCAGCATATAATGGAGTATTTACTGTTACCGCAGCTACCCCAACATCATTTACTGTTGCAGGGACTATAGCTGGAACACCTACTTCATCAACAGCATCTGCCATCACGGTATTGCCAGAACCGCAAGAATTTTGGGATGTATCTATAGCACTGGAAGAAGTTTAATGATTACAGGATCTCCAGGGCTGCTTAGCTACATTAATACATCAAAGTCATTTAAGATGACTAATGGGTGCACATTAGAATACAACATGAATGATTTAATTGATGGAGTCACCATGCGTGGACCAAACGGAACAGCCGCAAATCCTGCGGGAGACCTACAAGTAACAAAAACAGATTCGTATGGCAATACATACAAGCCATTTGAAAAGCTATTTCCAATAACAAGTATAATTGATCCAAGAAGACCAAAGTTGGCGGGCATTCAGTATATGATTGATGGAGATAGAAGCGTAAGGGCAAACCTAGAAAGCGGAATAGGGTCTAAACAATCTTATGCATCATCAAGTTCTTTTGATAAAAGACTATACTTTTCAAGCTTGCAGCTGCCATATAAATATTGGGTATCCCCCTCCGTTGTTCTCAGTGCCACTGGAGATACTACTTTAACTAATTGCACATTAACCGTTGAGTACCCTATTTTAAAAACAGCGGCAACCAATAAGATAGTTGTTAAATTTGAAACATCACATTCAACCCCAACAGAATGGACTTTAACTACAACAGATAAACTTGGAGCAGAGACAGTAATATATAATGGAACTTCTGCTGGAATAGTTAATGGAGTAATAAACTTATACTACAAAGGTCTTCCTCTATGGACAACCGTTGAAGCAGATCTAGATACCGAAAAATCTATTGATATACATAAATTAAAATTACAAGTAAAGAAAATTAGCGTACCTATATCAACCAAGCCAGATACAAGCACTGCTCCTAAATTAGGATTTCTTGGTATGGTAGAGCTATCGGCAAGATATGTTATTGATGTAAGCGATAGAGTAGAGTCATTTAATATATCGGCAAACTCATCTGACAAGGTTGACGGCCTAGTTCCAGTCGGAGACGTAACAGCAAACTCAATGAGAATTTCAATAAACGCATACGATAAAGCTTATGAAAATTATGACAAGGTAAATTCATTTAATAAAAACAAAATTAATTTATACAAAAACGTTATTGCTAGGCCGTATGTAAGAGTAGATATGGAAATTGTTAAGCTTGGAACATTTTATATAGACTCCTACAGTGCTGATGAGTTTGGCCTAGTTGACATAATGTCATTAGATGGGGCCAAAGAGTTGCAGTACATCAAGCCGCCAGACATAGTTACAACAGACATGTCTTCGGTTGCAATAATTAGAAGGCTTTTAGATTCAGTTGGATTTACAAACTATATTTTTAATTTAGCCGATGAAGATGATTCAACGATAACACCCTTCCATTGGTATACGGATAAAGAAAAAACAGTCTGGCAACACATACAGGACTTATGCAAAGACACACAAATGATAGCAATATTTGACCACAATGACGTACTGCAGTTTTATCCTAGAGATAAAATATTTGCAAAAGATAATCCCATTAATGCTTCTTTTAGGTACTCTTCAAAAATTAATGGGACCGTTACAAACCTAGCAAACATATCTTCTTTGTCTATTGACAACGTTCCTTCAGTGAAAGCAATTAAAGTTTTATATAGCCCGCAGCTAAGCTCATCTTATTTAGTAAATGCAGACAACCTATACACATCTCCAGTAGTAACACTAGGAGCTGCGGCTTTAACACATGATCTGGAACCAGTTGCGCCAGAAAACTGGAAGCCTGAAAGGCCAGACCTAAGCAGCCCTAAAGGAGTAATTAAGTTAGAGCCAGTTGTTATATCGGGATACGAAAAACAATTTTATTCATTTACTGGGTATCTAGTTGTAGAAAAAGAAATTATTGAATACGATGCAATACTGTATGAATTTATTAAAATTGGAACTAAATCTGAAACATCTCCAGGAATCCTAGAGTGGAAATGGGTAACATCTGAAGCCGATATTCAAAAATATCAAGGGTTAGCGATGCCAAACTCATTTAAACCAACTGGTGTGTATAGAATAAAATCTAGAAATGTTTTTGAGGTAGTAAAGCCTACAGATACAGAGTCTTTAACTCACAAAGTAAAACTAGATAGCCTTACTGCTGAGTGGAAAGCAAGAGAATGGACTCATAAAGCAGGAACGTTCGGTGCAGAAAAGCCTTCTCTATTTACATTAGACCAGGTAAAAGTAGAAAAAGACGAGAAAGGAAATCTTATAAAAAATAAAGATAACCTTTTAAACTCTATACCAAGATCAATGATGACAATCTATGCACCACTGCACACAGAAAAAGATAACGACGTTCCATCAAAACCAAAGATTATTACCCCAAATGAAATATACTCAATAGTCACACACGATAGTCCTAAATTTTTAGGAGAAGTAACTGCAGACAGTAACAACAGCTTTGCAATAGGAACAAATATGTATTTCCCATTATTAGTAGACGATGTGTCTCAAAAAGCAACAGGAAACCAAAAAACAATATCTGGGATTGCATTCTCTTTAAGTGCCGACAACACCAGTGGATACCTACTTACAATAGGAACTTCTCAAAATGCCACTGTAGATAAAAATTACAGAGATGTTAATTTTTATAAAATAGTAGCAGGCAAGATTGTTAAAATGACAACATCACAAAAAGAATCAGATGGAACAATTATAACAAACATTAATGGAGGAGAACTTTATAGAATTGACATAAAGGGGAACTGGTCAAAGCCAGCAGGTGAAACAAAAAAAGCTTTGGCTCTTAAGATATCAATTAACAATGCAGTTATTGCTGTGCTTGATACAAACCCATTAACAATAGTAGAAAAAATTGGTTTGCTATCCCTCCAGGGAATATCAGCATTTGACTATGTATATACAACATCAATTGCAAAAGAAGAATTTCTTGCAAAAGACGAATATGATTTATATAAAGGTTTTGTAGGAGGTACATCCTCTGTAATAAAAACTTTTGGAGACTTTATATTTAATAAAGGCGAGACGGTATCAACCGTGTCGTGGCTAAAAGAATTTGGGCCAGTGGCTAGAGAGCTAAGAAGAATCAAGGCTAGATATACAACGCCAGGCTTTCCAAGATATGCACAGCTAGTAAACAATGACGATGTAACAATTGTTGGAACAGCCTTGGATCCATTTACCATGGACACTTTTGTATTAAATAATACTGGTGCCTTTACATCGCTTGCCAACGGAGAAGAAAAACAATTTATTGTAGTTGGAGACTTTATAACTCCTTCTGATCAATTTGAATATATTGACCCTGACCTTACAGACGAAGACAAAAAAGAGCAGGTTGCATTTGATTCTACCTGGATCCAAAGAGAAGATGAAGCAAAGTCTCTTGCAAAATGGATGACAAACCAGTGGTCAAAACAACAAAAGGTTTTGACTCTTCAAACTTTTATTAACCCACTCTTGCAGGTTGGAGATGTAATTCAGGTATCTTACCCAGAGAATAAGATATATTCAACAGAGGACGTTGGGATTCCTACAGGATATTCTGCTAGTAAATTTGTTATATTGTCATTAGACAACACTTATGATTCCGCTTCCCCGCCAACTACAAGTATAGTCTGCAGATCGATTTATACTGGATGAAATGGTAGAATGTAAATATGACCTATAACCCAAGACAGCCTTCGTCCTCAAATGCAAAGCCCCAAAAGCTTTTTCTTTTTCCAGGCGACCCGTTAATTAAAATTTTAAAGCCAGACTACTATGTAATAGTATCTCCATATTCTTTTCAGCAAAGTGGAGTTGTATCTGGGGATGACGGTGGGGAAGAGCCGCTTCCTCCGCCACCAGGAGAATTTGGACCTCCAAATCTTGAAGACATTACTTTAGTAAGCAAGAAACTTATTACAGATAAAGATAAAAATCAATACGTTGAATTTATTTTTAATATTAAAAATCACGTAGGAGATGAAGTTGTGGGGGTAAGAGGATATGGAAAATAAAATTTACGGAGAATACATTTTTTATGAAGATGGCAAAGAGATTGCAAGATCTAAAAATATTTTAACCAAGTTTGGTAAAAGATATATAACCCAGTTCTTAGCTGGTCAGTCCAACACCTCATCAAAAGATATTGCTTTGGGAATAGGTTCAACCCCAGCCACGGTAAATGACACTCAATTAAATTTTGAATTTTATAGGTCGGAAGTAAATATTACAAGCGTAGATATACAAACAAGTACCTCAACTGGATTGACTACATATGGCGTTGTATATAAAACAACGATACCAGTAGATGTCTCTGGAATAATAAATGAGATTGGCCTGTTCCCAAGCATAACTCTTGGTACAACTGATTTTGGAAGTAGATCTATATCTTCTTTTGAAGACAATCAGTCTTGGCTAGATAGCGAAGGCAACTACCCAGCCCTAGTTACTGTCTCGTCTCCTAAAATAGGACCATACTACATGTCAGTAGTAGCTGCGTCTTCACAATCAAAAAATTATTTCTATGATTTTAATCTAGACATTTCTGGATATAGCGCAAATGACAGTATGACGATGGCCTACTATCAAAGCGATCTAAATCTAGACTACGTGTTCCTTAGAGCATATGACTCAAATAATAATTACTATGAAATAAGGTATCCGTCAGAAGCTACTGTAGGCTATAAGGTAAAATCGTTGAATCTAAGCAGCCTATATAGCAGCGGATTTACATCTGGCACACCAGATAAAAATTCTATTGTAAAAATATCAGTCGGAGCTAAAGCAAAAAGTTCTGGCGCAACAACTGTTTTACTAGATGGTCTTAGAATAAATGACGAAGATACATTTAGAGTAGACTATGGAATGATAAGCAGGTCAGTACTTTCGCCAAGCAATTTAATTACTAAGTCTCTAGGAAAGCAAATGGATATTGAGTATAGATTAGGACTTTCATTTTAAATGAGAGAAAATATGATGCACGACGGAGGAGGAATCCCCGCAGATTTTGAAAAAGATCCAGTAGCAGCCGCAGCTTCGGCATCCACTACGTCTGCACAATCATATACAAAAGTTATAAAGATGGTTCCTGTTGTTGGGAAAACATATAAGTTTTGGTTTACTTACTTATACGAAGATCCAGAAACTAAACAGGTAACAGAAAGTGCAAACTCTCCTATATTTTCAACTTCATTTGCAATTCCTAATGAGACCTTACCAGTAACAGATTTAGTTTTAACTTCTGGAATTAAATCATATGGAGTAAAGTTTAATGTAAATCCAGCAAGCGTACAAACAGATATCTTAATATTTGAAAGTCTTACTGGATCGTTTACTGGTGAAGAGTACATAGTTTATACTGGAACTTCAACAAATATAACTGTGCAAGTAGATAGCTTTGCTCCAAGATGGGTAAAGGTTACAGTAAGAGATAACTGGCTAGATGCAAACAGGTCTTCAGTAACTGCTGGCCCTGTTAATATTTTAGCAAACGACCCAGATACTTCAACTCCTCCAAAAGCACCAACTGGCGTCTCTGTTAGTGGAGTAATTGACCCACAAGATAAAAGCGGATTTAGCATACAGATGGATGTTTCTTGGACCGCAAGCACTGATTCTAATACAAACGGCTATGTAATAAGATGGTCTGCAAACGATCCCTCAACTGTTGCAAACCCATTGTGGGAATATGGCCAGGTAGACGGTAGAGCAACAAACAAATTTTCTATAACAGGCTTAACCCCCAATACAGTTTATTATTGGCAGGTTACAGCAAAGAGCCCTTTCAATGCAATCTCTTGGGATAAATCGGTGACTGGGCAAGTTGCTTCTGGTCAGTTTGGCCCGATATCAGATCCCAATGCCCCAGCAGGAAATATTCAATTAAGATCCATTATTTCTATCGGTGGCAAAACAGCAGACCTATTTAAAATAGGAACAGGAATTACACAAACAATAAATACATCAACAACAATTTCTCCATCTCAAACTATTGGAACCTATAATGGAATAATTTTAGATAGATCAACGACAAACTATGGTCACAACTATTGGTTAAATACTGGTCAGTTTAGAGTAGGAAGTGCGTCAGCGTTTTTTTATTGGGATGGATCTGATGTATACACAACAGGAAAAATCAATGCAACTGGTGGATCATTTACGGGAGATGTTAGATTAAATGGCGGAACTTTATATACTGGTCCAACACCTTTAGCTGGCGCAAGAGTTAGATTCGATAGCGCAGGTTTGTTTGGATATGACGCAACAAGCACAAGTAATACAACTGGACAAACTTTTGCATTAACAGCAGCAGATGGAAAAATTGATGCTCGTGAAGGATTTATTGGCGGATGGGAAATTAAAGGAACATCGAAAACAGTAGGAACAATTTCAAAAAATGGAACATCCTTTGGTAGCGATGGAAGCATAGTTTTAGGAGACACGACAGGAACGCTTGCATCTATTGTTAAATTAAGTTCAACTGATCCCACATATAGAATTTGGGTAGGGAGCCAATTAGCAACAAATGCTAAGTTTAAGGTTGGAGTAGACGGAATTGTTTATGCAAATGGTGCGGTGATTGATGGTGACGCATCATTTACTGGAACTTTAACAATAGGTACAAAGCTATCTGACGGAACAACATTAGATCAAACTAGGTCAAACGCACTTGCAGCCATTGGTTCAGCTAGTGCCGCCGCAGACAAAGCAGAAGCAGCAAGATTAAAGGGTGTAGAGGCATACGATAAAGCAATTGAAGCAGGACTGAGTGCAGCTGCTGCAAAGAAAAAAGCTGAGGATGCAGAAGCAATAGCAGTTCTTAAAATATCAAGGGATCAAGTAAACACTGTATTGGCCTCAGACACTACAATAATTAATGGAAGCGCTATTACAACTGGCACAATAAATCTTGCAAGATTAAATATTACGGGCGGAACAGCAGATGTAAACGGCTTTGTTGTAGATGGAAATGGAATAAGAGCATACAACGGATCAAACCAAACTATAAATATAGCATCAAATGGAACTATATCTTTAGGAGATACTACCAACGGTTGGACTGTTGGCAATAGATACATAAGGTCTAGAAGTTATTATGCTGACGGGTACACCCAAATTACTCTTGACGGATGGAACGGATCAATTTCTGGAGGAAGAATTTCTGGTACATCAATTGAAGGAAATACAATCACTGGTAATACTATTACGGGTGGAACAATTGTTGGAACTAAAATTCAAACAAGTACATCTGCTAATAGAGTTGAAATGATTGATGCAACAACTGACTCTTTAAGAGTTATTTATGGAAGCACCACCAGGGGTCACGTGCTTGCAACAGCAAGCACTGGAATAGCAATGCATGCGGGAGCAACAGCAAATGCAAATGCTACAACTTATGGACTATTTCATGCTTATGCTAATGGTGTTACTATGGCAGCAGACAATTCAAATTATCTTATATGTAGCACAACCCAAGTTCAAATGAAGGGTGATCAATTTGCCATAGATGCTGGAGCAAATGGAGTTGTATTTAATGCCTCAATTGGACAAGATCGAGGACAAGTTTATTTTCAAAGAACCACTACATCTTTAGGCACTTTAGCAAGCACAACAACAGCTGGAGCTAACGCATACCTAAACTCTTCGAGTGGGCTTATTGCAAGATCTACGTCTTCAAGAAGATATAAAACTAATATTGAAAGTGTAGATTTTACTGACGATCAGTTAAGAGCTTTGAGGCCAGTTAAGTTTCAGGGTATAGCAGATTCAGAAAGAGGTGACACTACATACAGAATAGGTTTAATTGCTGAAGAGGTAGCAGACATAGTCGGTTTAGAAAACATAGTTGAATATAATGATGACTCAACCCCAGAAAATATTAACTACAACAGTCTTGCCCCTATAATAATCAGCGTAGTAAAAAGAGTGTTAGACAGGCTTGACGCCCTAGAAGCAAAATGATATACTTTAAATCTATCAAGGAGATATAATGGATAAAACAGAACTAGTTATAACTGCGTTACAGCAACGCATTGGAGAGATTGTCTCACAATATGAGACCCATATTGCAATTCTTCGTGCTGAGATAACACAGCTTACAGAAGCAAAACAAGAAGTTCCAGCGGAACCAATAAAGGAGTAATAATGGCAATAAAGTCAAGGGCTATAACTGCGGGAGACCCAGTAACAGCAGAGATCATTAATAATCTTATTATAGATTTAGAGGCAGTTAATAAACAAAGCACAGCACAAAGCATTATATTGCAAAATGCTGAAGAAGAAGGAAAAGATCAATCCGTTTCAGGTAGAATCTGGAGCCAAGGACTTGTAAAATGTGACATTATTCCTACAAATTACCCATCTGGAAAAATTGAAGTAACGTTCCCAACTGGCCTATTTACAAAAGCTCCTAGAGTTTGGTTACAAGTAAATGTTAACAAGCAAAAACTAGATCAAACACAGCTTAGAATTCACCCAACAACTTTTTCTGTAACCAAAGACAAGGCTGTTTTTTATATGAGAAGTGGTTCTGGCGGAACAAAAGCAACATTATATTTTGATGTTTTTGCAACAGACGCCATATAAAACCTATTGACAACCATCACCAATATGTTACAATAAATGTAACATCAAAGTCACGTACCCGTGACTTTTTTACATATTAAGGTAGACAATGAGCAACGATTTAAAGTGGATGATTTCATCCGACCAGCAGTTCCCATATCAGGATGACAAGATGATCGCACTTTGGTTTAAAGTAATGAAATGGTTTAAGCCAGATGTCGTTGACTACCTAGGAGATACAGATGATCAGGCATGCTATAGCAAGTACACAGAAGGTAGATCTGCAGAATTTTTAAATCTTCATAAGACAGATAGTCGAGATCTAATTGTTCCAATGATGCGCCATGAAGCAAAAGGTGCAAGAGATTTTTATACAAAGACACGAGAGATGTTGCCAGAAGCGCAACTGTTTTCAGCACTAGGAAACCACGATGTTAGAATTTTTAATTATGTAGATGCAAAGCTTCCTGACTATATTAATGAGGTAACTCCAGAAGCACTTTGGGGATTAGACTCTTTGGGTTATGAATATATTCACTATAACGAATTGCCTAAGCGCCGTTTCGGAGATATCCACGTACACCATGGACTCTCAATTGCAGCGACTGGTTCTGTTCGCAAGGACATGGAAGACCTACAGGTATCTTTAATTCGAGGTCACTCTCACAGAATTGCATCCCACCTAGTTACTTATGAATTACGAAACGGCGGAGAAGGAGAAACACTTCGAGGCTATGAACTTGGTCATATGTGTGACGAAAAGGGTCCAGGAATGAAGTATATGCAACACCACGACTGGCAAAAAGGTTTTGCCGTAGCACATATAGTTAATGATTATCCACACATCAACATGATACATGTTGCCCCAGACTATTCATGTGTTGTTGACGGGAAGCTGATTACACTATAATGTGGTGCGGAAAATGTGGTGGAAGAGTTTTTGTAGACAGAGTGTTTTCTCAAAAACTACATATGGAATTATTCTGTATCATGTGCGGCAAACGCTGGATGTGCAATAAAGAAACGAGTGCTTTCGGAAAATGGCTGGAATCAAAAGAGACGGCAAATCAAAAAGCTTACGGTATTTCTTCTTAAACGATAAGATACATAAGGTTTTAAAAGCATCCAGATCAAAGGATGAAATGATTGCTTGGTGCTACCCAGACAAAAAGAGAGTTATGTATTCATATTCTCAAGTTAAAAAGAATATGGAAACAGCATACACTGTTGTAGAAGTTGCCTCTATGCTTAACAAGCATAGGGTAACTATACAAGAATATATATTAAATGAAAAGGTTTCCACCCCTCAAAAGATATATCCGATAGGACAACCAGATAGCGAAAATTGGTCTCAGTATATGTTTAATCAAAAGAACATATTAGATATACACCAACACATATTAGATTCAGGACACTCAAAAGAAATTCCTTCAAAGGCAGAGGTTCAAGCCCTTCTCAAAAACAACTTAGTATTGTATACTAAGACAGAAGACGGAAAGTTTGTCCCAGTATGGAAGGCGGAGTAATGGCTGAAATGGCACGTTATACACTTGAGACAGGCGCTGCAAAAAAACGCAAGCGTGAAGCAGAAGTTGAATACTGGAATTCTAAGAACGGCCCTGTGATAGTAAAAAAGGTTGAAGATGGAAAAAAGTAGATCGGTGACTTGCGATATCTGTAAGCGGGAAATAGAAGTTCGTTGGGGCATATTTGCTAGCGATACACTTAGTAGACATAAGAAGGCGGAACACAAATGACAACGAGAGTAAAAGTAGATCTTTCCTTTACTAGAAATCTTGGTAACTATGAAAGCATTAAGATTGGTGTAGGCATTGAAGATGATGTAAGGCAAGGCGAGACAGTAGAAGCTGCAACAGAGCGAGTATATGCTTTTGTTGAGAACAAACTAATTCAAAAAACAGAAGAGGTTGAGGAAGAGCTAAAGCGTGGCAAATAGCAAAGAGCCATATATCCTTCTCTCTCTCTATCAAAACCTTTACAAAGAGAAGTATGGTAAGGCTCCATCAATAAACAAGTTCCGTGAAAAATGGGCTATGCAAGATGTGATTGATAGTGTAGGATTTGATCGTGCTAAAGAGTTGCTTGAATACTATTTCAATCTAACAAAGCACGGACATACTATCCAGTTCTTTTTATACAACTTTGACAAGATGGATACAGTCAGGACTGAGATTGAAAAGGATAAGGCAAAGCGTCGTTTGTTACTAGAGGAAACGAAGAAGATGGTAGAGCAAGGCGGACTAGAGTGAATACAGAAGCAGAGTTAATCTCAGCGGTATGCAAAAATAAAGACATTAGTACACTCCTTGCGGATAACGTAGATGATCTATTTACATCACATAAAGATATTTGGGACGGTCTAAAGTCATACTACTATAAGTTTAAAGCCGTTCCAGAAGCAGGAATCCTACAAGAAAAGTTTAAAGACTTTGAGCCAGTAGATGTTAAAGGCCAAACAGGATACTACCTAGACACACTTAAGAATGAATTTATTTCAAACAAACTTAAGACTATTATTCTCCGTGCTGGATCATCACTTAAAGAAGATGCTGCCTCAAGAGTTCTTGAGAATATGCAGTCTCAATTGGCTGGTCTTAGTAGATTTACAAATAACGTGCGAGACCTAGACATCACAGATGCAGATGCAGCAATTAGACACATGGAGTTATTAAGGGTACGCTCTGCCGAAATGGGAGGATCTCCAGGCATCAAGACTGGTTTTGAGGCAATAGATTTGGCATACCCAACAGGTATGGCTCCAGGACACCTTATCGTTGCTATTGGCTGGCCAGGCCGTGGTAAGACCTGGTTTACTTCTTATCTTGCGTGTAAGGCTTGGGAACAAGGATTTAAACCAATGATTGTGTCTCTTGAAATGTCACCAGAAAATATGCGAGATCGCATTTATACAATGCTTGGCTCTGGTTTATTTAAAGCATCTGATTTTTCTAGGGGAGATATTAATATTGATAGTTTCCGTTCATGGTCATCTAGCAAGTTTGCAGATAAAAATGGTTTTATTTTAATTTCAAGCGAAGGAACTACAGAAGTAACCCCAGCAACAATTCAAGGAAAGATTGATCAGCACAAGCCAGATTTAGTTATTCTTGATTACCATCAACTATTTAATGATAATAAGAGAAGCAACTCTGAAGTTGAAAGAAATAGAAACGTTTCTCGTGAATTTAAAATGTTAGCTGTTTCTAATAATATCCCTATCATTGATATTACAGCAGCAACCGCTGATGATGTGTCGGATCAAGACAACCCACCAATGATGTCTCAGGTTGCTTGGTCAAAAGCTATTGAGTATGATGCAGACATGGCAATGGCTGTCCATAAGTACCCAGGAACAAATATGATTGAGATTGTTTCTCGCAAAAATCGACATGGACATGAATTTGGTTTATACTTAGATTGGGATATCAACAGGGGTATCGTCAAAGAGATTTATGAGAATCCGTTCCAAAATAATGAATCACAAGCCGATAAAAAGATTCCAGGTTAGAGTTGAATTTTTAGATGACTCTGATATGGTTCGCGTTAAGTATCAATATGAAAGTATGCTTACGCACCAAATGAGAGATAAAGGCTACCTTAGGGTACTTGACATAGACACTAACTTTTCGGTAGAATTTGATGGCACAACATGGATGTTCTTAATGACACTCTATGGAACCTATGTAGGAAAGAAGACGGCATGGCGGCACGAAGCAATTACGCAAGGAAAGCTGATACCACGCAATACTCTAAGCAGCATATAAAGGCAATAGTAAAAAGCCTTGGCTTACAGGTAGCTGGTGAAACAGACATAGAGATTTCTTTCTATTGCCCATTCCATTCTAATCGACACAGCGCAAGTTGTAGTATAAGTAAAACAACTGGTGCATGGCTATGCTTTAATCCAGCGTGTGGGGAAACTGGATCATTAATAGAATTGGTTAAAAGAGTTCTGCATAAAAATGATTTTGAGGCAATGAGATATGTATATTCAAAAGAGGCCGAGACTTTAGAAAACTTTGATGATCTCCTAAGCGATATGCTAGAAGACAAGCCAGACTTTGTAGAATTTCCAGAAGAGATATTAAAAAACCTATATAATGATTTAGTTGCAAGTCCTAAAGCACAAAGTTATTTTAAGTCTAGGGGAATTGATATGTCTTCAATGGCGCATTTTTCTTTAGGTTACTCTCCAAAGCAAGACATGGTAACAGTACCAGTGCACAGCCCAGACGGCCTTCCAGTAGGTCTTGTTGGTAGATCAATATCAGAAAAGAAATTTAAGAACAGTACCAATTTACCAAGAAGTAAAACTATGTTTAACATTCACCGTGCTAAAAAAATAGGTGACAATGTTATTATTGTAGAGTCTAGCTTTGATGCAATCCGTGTGCATCAGGCTGGATTCCCCAATGTAATTGCAACACTTGGTGGCAATATATCAACAGAAAATATTGCATTAATAAATAGATATTTTAATAAAGTTACTTTTATGACTGATTCTGATCACGCTGGCCGTGAGCTTGCCAACAGCATAGCCGCCAGATTAAAGAATAAAGACCTCTTGTGGGCTTCGTATGAATATGGTAAGATATATCCACATGATGCAAAAGATGCTGGCGACATGACCGAAGAGGAAATTAAAGCCTGTATTAAAAACGCAGTTTCCAATATTGAATATCAATCTTGGGCCCATGATAAATAATAAACAGATGGATGTATACCATCAACTACAAAGGAGAAACATATGGGAATAGTAAAGGGTCTGAAAGACCTTAATAAGGTTATGGACAAGCCTCAATCAAATGGCGATGGAGCAAAAGGTCGTTGGGTAAAGCTAGAGGATGCAGAAAGCGTTAAGATTCGTTTCTTGCAAGAGCTTGATCCCGACTCACCTACATACAATGAAAAAGCTGGTCTTGGATTTATTGCCGTAGAGCATACTAATCCAAAAGATTACCGCCGAAAAGGTCTTTGCATAATGGAAGATCAAGGCAAGTGCTACGGGTGTGAACAGCACCGCAAGGACTACAAGGCTGGATGGAAGGGTCGTTCACGACTTTACATTAATGTTCTTGTTGATGATGGCAAAGAAGACCCATACGTGGCTATTCTTTCTCAAGGTTCAAGCGGTAAAACAATTACCCCAACATTAATTGAATATGCTGGCGAGATGGGAAGCATTACTAATCTGATGTGGCGTGTTAAGCGTTCTGGAACAAAAACAGATACAAGCTACACAATCATTCCATTAGCAAAAGATGAAGCACCATTTGATGCTTCAGCATTAGAACTGTTTGAACTTGAAACCGCAGCAGTTCGTGACATGCCTTACACAGAACAAGAAGCCTTCTTCGCTGGAGAGAGTACTCATGCAGATGAGCCTTCAGCTACAAGCAGCAACCTTGACTGGTAATTAAATTAAACACAGGGGCAGTCTATTGACTGCCCCTGTTATATTTAGTAGAATAAGGCGGACATGACAAACAACTTTACACACCTACACGTTCATTCATATTATTCGTTAATGGATGGACTAAATTCACCTAAAGAATTATGCCAAGCAGCGCTAGATGCTGGGCAAACTGCGATTGCAATCACAGACCATGGTACTCTCTCTTCACACAGAGATATGCAGATTGCCGCAAAGGAAACTGGCATTAAGCCAATTCTTGGTGTTGAGGCGTACATATCTCCAACCGATAGGTTTGATAGATCTTCTAAAACAGATAAATCTATTCAAGCCTACAACCATATTATTTTGCTAGCAAAAAATAAAAAGGGGCTGGAGAATATAAATATTTTACAAGAGCTTGCTTGGAATGAAGGCTTTTATCATAAGCCACGTATTGATAGGGAGATTTTAAATGATTATAGCGAAGGTATTATCGTTCTCAGCGGATGTCTTAATGGACTCATTAGTAAGGCTATCGATAAAGGTAACATGGAGGAAGCAGAACTTCTTCTCAAAGGCTTTAAACAAACTTTCGGACAAGATTTTTACGTGGAAGTGCAATCACATAACCCTATGGAGATCAACTCCGCCCTTCTAGAGTTATCAGACAGGCTTGGAATTAAGGCGGTGGCAACAGGGGATGCTCACTTTGCTAAAGAAGAAGACAGAATATTAGAAGAAGCACTATTAATTTTATCCACATCTCCAAAAGCAGATAAAGACATGGACTTTGACATGTCTAGAAATATGAAAGATATGTTAGATAGATTTAACTATCTTTATCCTGACCGTAGAATATCATTTCAAGACATGAATTTATTTATTCAAAGCCGTTCCGAGATAGAAGCAGACTTTAATAAAACTGGAATTAATCGAACAGACATTTATGAAAATACAATGGAAATTGCTACCAAGGTTGAAGACTATGACTTCTATCAGGGCCTAGACCTCCTGCCAGTCCCAAAGACCGATGCCGATGAAAGACTAAGGGGATTGGCTGAAAAGGGCTTAGAGAGGCTTCAGAAGGCTTCAGACCCTATTTATATAGACAGGCTTAACGAAGAGCTTGGCATTATTGCTAAGAAAAATTTTGCATCATACTTCCTTGTTGTTGGAGATATGATTAACTGGGCTAAAGAAAATAATATTATGGTTGGCCCAGGGCGTGGCTCCGCTGCTGGATCTTTAGTTTGTTATACATTAGGAATTACTGATGTAGATCCAATTAAATATGACCTTCTATTTTTTAGATTTATTAATGAGGAGCGTAACGATTTCCCAGATATCGATACAGACTTTGAAGATCGTCGCAGAAAAGAAGTTAAAGATTATTTAAAGAAAAAGTTTAAGCACGTTGCATCTATTTCAACATACACTTACTTTAAAGACAAGGGTGTTATTAGAGATGCCTCTAGAGTGTTTATGGTTCCACTTCAAGAAGTTAATCGTGCACTAAAATCTGTAGATACATTTGAAGATTTTATTGATTCTTCAAACACAAAAGAGTTTAGGCTGAGATACCCAGAAGTAGTCTGGCTTTCGGATAGACTTCGTGGAAGAATTAGATCGGTTGGAGTACATGCTGCTGGAGTTGTGGTAGCCAAAGATGATTTAAGAAAGTTTGCGCCAGTAGAATCTCGTGAAGACTCCCAAGATAAAGTATCAGGAAGAATTCCAGTCGTCGCATACGACATGGATACGGTTGCGGATATAGGTCTTATTAAACTAGATGCACTAGGACTTAAAACCTTATCTGTAATTTCTGACACTTTAAAATCAATTAAAGATAGGCACGGCAAAACAATAAATCTTTCTGAAATGACTATGGAAGATGCCAATGTTTACAAGATGCTTAACGAAGGTTACACGAGAGGCGTATTCCAGGCAGAAGCAACTCCCTACACAAATCTTTTAATCAAAATGGGCATAGATAAATTTGAAGATCTTGCTGCTTCCAATGCACTTGTTCGACCAGGTGCAATGAATACGGTGGGCGCTGCATATATTAATCGCAAAAAAGGCAACGAGGCTGTAGATTACATGCACACAATCATGAAGCCATTTACCGAGAACACATATGGTGTTATCATATATCAAGAGCAAGTTATGCAAGCATGTGTACACTTGGGCGGCATGACTTGGGCAGAGGCTGATAAGGTCCGCAAGATTATTGGAAAGAAAAAAGATGCAAAAGAGTTCGACCAGTTCAAAGATAAGTTTATTGCTGGGGCTTCAGAGCACATTACTAAGAAAAAAGCAGAAGCGCTCTGGCATGATTTTGAAGCTCACGCAGGGTATTCTTTTAATCGTTCCCATGCTGTTGCTTACTCTATGCTTTCTTATTATACTGCTTGGCTCAAAACTTATTATCCTTTGGAATTTATGTTCTCAATTCTTAAAAACGAAAATGACAAAGACGCAAGAACAGAATATTTAATTGAAGCAAAGCGATTAGGCCTAAAGGTACTGCTCCCACATATTAATGAATCTCAAGTTTATTTTTCTCTTCAAGACAATGCAATTAGATTTGGCCTAGCTGAAGTAAAATTTATTTCAGATAGCATTGCTAATAAAATAATAGAAAGAAGACCGTTCAGTGACTATGCTGACTTTATTGATAAAGCATCGAAAAAAGGTTCTGGGATTAATAGCCGTGCTATTGCTGCTCTTAACTCCATCGGCGGTGCTGCGTTTAATGATAACAAAAGGCAAGGAAATGAAAAAGACAATTACTACGAATATTTAAATATCCCAACTTTTAACCTTGAAGGAATCCCACCAAGAATTAAGTCTCAGGCAAAACCAATTGATGATTTTGATGACCTTGGTTCGTTTGTAATGTTTGGTATGGTTAAATCTATAAAGCGAGGAAATGGGTGGGCAAGAGTAGAGCTAGTAGATGAGACTGGATCTGTCGGTTTATTTCATACGGAACAAACTCAAATTGAAACTGGACAAATGTACTTTATTCTTGTAGGGGATAATAGAATTGCCAGGTACGTAAAGGTGTCAGACATTAAGCCAGACTCTAATGATTTATTTGTTGACTACCTATACAGAAAAGAATATGATCTTGAAGAAGACCAGTACATTGTGGTAAACTTTACCCCATATACAACAAAAGCTGGTAAGCAAATGAGCCATATAGTTCTTGCTGATAAAGATAAAAATTTGACCAGAGCCATTGCCTTCCCAGCAATGTATAAAATGACTTTGGCAAAAATGCGTGAAGGAATGAAGTGCAAAGTTACACTATCTAAACTAGATGATGGAACGTTAAATATAAAGGAGATCAAGTAATGGATAATAAAAAAATAGAAAAAGTATTTGCAGGACTAAAGGGCAACAATGTTCTGGTTGCCTTGTTGAGAGAAAATGGAAAGCTAAGTGTTTCCTCATCTTTACTAGAAGAACTTAGTGACTATGAACAGCTGTTCCCAACTGATTTTATTTCAAGAAATGGAAGTATTATGAGAGTGTCTCACAATGACGATTTAAGTAAATTTAATTTTGAGCTTGCTTACGTAGATGACCCAATTACTCCTGGGGACCATATCATGGGGCACGTTTGCGTAAGACAGCATCCAGAAAATGGAGACATCCAGTACAGCGATGTCAGACCAGAATGGGCGGTCAAATAATGTCAGAAGATATAAAGGTGTCAACAGTTGAAGAGGTATTTGCTTCATTAAATGTTTCAAGAATTTTAATTGCAGCAATCGAAACTCTTGGAGAAATTAATGTACCGACAGATGTATTTATGGCAGCAGCAACAGAAGACCAGGAGTTAAAGGTTGATTATAACTCAGACAATCAAATGTTTACATTTACACTGAAGGGCAAAGATGAACCAGGGACAAATAACAACCAACTCATTACAGACTTCGAATAAAGACGTAGAGCTAGTCACTGATTATGGGCTAGATGTTCTGGCGGCATTGTTACATGAGACTGCTGTAGAAAAAGGATTTTGGGGAAGCCCAAAAAACTTTGATGTATTCGGCAATAAGCTGGCACTTGTGCACTCAGAGGTTACAGAAATCCTTGAAGCAATTAGAAAAAATAAAGGATCGGAACAGATTGTAGAAGAGATGGTTGATGTTTTAATTAGAACATTAGATCTTTATGCGTCAATGCGTAATGCTGGATTTGTAGAGCACAGTCTAGATGAGATTTTGTTTAAAAAAATAGAAATAAATAAATTTAGGCCGCAAAAACACGGTCATTTATTTTAATGATATAATGATATTGTGATGAAAAAATATATAGATACGTTAAATATATTTAACAGAATAAGCGCAACAACTATATTTTCTGCTGTGCTTGGTCATTACGGAGAGCTTCGCCTGCCAGACAATATTTTTGATGATTTGCTTACGGAAGAGCAAACCTTTCCAAATGATTTTGTTACAAAAAATGTAGCAATGTTTGTAATGAGACACGACCAAAGTTCTGGAGAATTTATTTTTGAGCCCAGGTATCCCTCTGAGGGAAATTTAAGAGATCAACTAGGGTACTTGTGTGTAAGAGGAACAACAGAAGTTGGGCATGTAGATTACGATAGCCCATATTATAAGAAATGATGAACAGTGGACATAGAATCAATATTATCAAAGCTTGATCCAAAAACAAGGGCAAGAGTAAAAGCCGCACAAGATGTAAAGGTCGAAAAACAAAAGACCCCAAGCATAGGGTTAAACATGGCTTTAAAAGGTGGTCTGGGCTATGGAAGGCAAGTTTTGGTATGGGGAAATAAGTCTGCTGGAAAATCTTCATTCTGCTTACAGATGATTGCGCTTGCACAAAAAGAAGGAAAAACTTGTGCTTGGATTGATGCTGAGGCTTCTTATGACCAGCAATGGGCAGAGATGCTAGGAGTAGATTCATCTTCCCTTATCTACTCTACAGCAAAAACAGTTAACGATATGGTTGATGTTGCTACAAAGTTAATGGACGCTGGGATAGATATTATTGTTGTAGATTCTATATCTGCACTGTTACCTGCAATCTATTTTGAAAAAGACGGAAATGAAATGAAAGATTTGCAAGACACAAAGCAAATCGGCGCTGAAGCAAAGGATATGACACACGCAGTCAAAATGTTAAACTATGCAAATAAAAACACATTATTGGTACTCATCTCACAACAAAGAAATCAGTTTGGATCTATGCATGCCTCCCATATACCGACAGGAGGAATGGCAGTCAAGTTCTTCTCTTCCACCGTCATTAAACTTTGGTCTTCTGAGGCTGAAGCTAATGCTATCAAAGCTGGCATTAAAGTTGGCGACAAGATTATTGAACAAAGGGTTGGCAGACCAGTCAATTGGATTATTGATTACAACAAGCTCGGCCCCCCTAACCTATCTGGACAATACGACTTCTATTACCAAGGAGAATCTTTAGGAGTAGACCTGGTTGGAGAAACTCTTGATGTTGCAGAAATGGTTGGTGCAATTGAAAAAGGTGGAGCTTGGTACACGGTAAATGGAGAAAGACTACAGGGTCGTGCAAAGGCTGTTGCATACTTAAGGGATAATCCCGATGTAGTCAAAAGTCTTATTGAGGATATTGATGCCAAATCTTAACGAGTTTTTAAAAAAATTTAATGCTGAGATCACCACCCTAGATGCTAATACAGAAATCATAGAACAAATGAGACCTTGTTCTAAATGTGATCTTTATGTAGACTCTTATCAATTCAATAGTCAGACTTTAGAAATGTACTGGCAGTGCAAAGACGGACACGAGACAAGGTACAGTGTAAGTTAATGTCAGAAAGATCAGAAGTTAAAAGAGACGGAGCAAAGGCTCAAAAGAATTCTGGGCGTGGCGACTATCAAAAGGGTGACGCACAGTGGAAGCAGTTCCTTGTAGACTATAAAGAAGCAGGGTCTTCTTTTACCTTAAACAAAGACAACTGGGCAAAGATATGTACTGATACGTTTAAAGTTAATAGAGACATGCACCCAGCACTAAAAATTATTATAGGAACAGATTCAAAGGTAAGGCTTGGTATAATAGAATGGTCAGTACTAGAAGAACTAATAGAATGTTGGGAGAATAATAATGAGAAGCATTGAAATTATGCCAAAAGTAACAGTGTATAAAGATGTATTTACAAAAGAAGAGCTAGATTTTTTTATGGATGTTATTAGAAAGTCTGAAAATTCAATAGAAGATATGACAAAAACAGCACCAGAAGATTCAGCCTACACGGACACACACGGACAAGCTCCAATAGTGAAAGAGGACTCAAGTATAATTAATATTTGGACTCCGTGGTATACATTTGGCTCAAGATCAAAGATGAACAGAAAGCCACTTAGTAAAAAACAACAGGACAGCAACATAGACCAGTTTAAGTTTAGAACTGCAGTGTATGGAGCTTATGATAAAATTCATGCTGATTATATTAATGAATGGAAAGACGCCAAAGGATGGCCAGATTTTGTAAACAGATGGACCCCAAACACAGACCCTGGGCACCTATTAACCTTATGCGATATAGAAATACTAAAGCACAAGATGATAACAGATGCTAATCAAGAGCATGCTTTACAATTTCATACCGATACTCATGAACATAGAATACATATGGCAGGTATAAAGCAGATCATAACTTATACAATGTATCTTAACGATGATTACGAGGGCGGAGAGATAGAGTTTATAGATGATGCTGGTGATCGTCTCGTAACATATAAGCCACAAGCTGGAGATGTAACCGCATTCCCAGCGGGTCTTCCCTACTGGCACTCAGCAAAATCAGTCAGAAGCGGAAACAATAAAACATTTTTAAGAGTTTTTGCTGTGTGGGATTACGAAGGATCAGAGGAATATCGTGAAGGAGTCAAGAAATATGGCAAAGAACAATGGGATGCAATCGAAATGGAAAATGCAAAAAAGATTGTTGACTCTGGGGAGGTTGGAAGGCAAGTAGTAAGAGCAGGCCAAACTTTCTCCGAACAAAGAAATTTAATTCCACTATATGTTCACGAAGGAAATGATGTTTATATAGACGGAAGGATAATGTAGTGACAATATTTTTATTAGGATTATTGGTGGGTTTATCAATTGGGTACCCACTCGGTCTATTTATAGATCAATTAGACAAAGGGATAAAAAATGACGGAAGATAAGAACACCCTGCAGCTCATTAGTGATATAACTGAGTTTAATGATCTTCATGAATATATGCAAGATGAGCACTTAGACAAAGCATTGGCTATTGTTGTAAAGCTTTTAATGAACCCAGACGTTCCTTCTGCAAAAGCTCCTATGTTAATAATGGAGCTTCAAGCAATGTCTACAAAATTTGCCGTAATGTCTTCCGTGTATTCAACCATTGCTAAAGATAAAGCGGGAACTGTAAATAACAATAAGAAGAACGTTTACTATTCAGTAAAGGAGTCCATAGACAAACTTGTAGATGCACTTAAGTATGTCGTTAGGTACAACTCATAAATGGCTAGAGATATTGTAAAGAACCTTAAGTTTAAGAAACATACTGGAAAGTTTTTTGACCCAGAAAAGTTTGCGTCATTGCTTGACGAGTCATATCGTAATACTAAAAGAGCAGATGGACAGATGACAAAGAAGTCATTTAGCCCAAGCTCACTTGGATATGGGCACGGAACATGCCCTAGATATTGGTACATGGCTTTTTCTGGTGCGGTATTTGTTGATGATAATGATGCCGTTGCAGTCGCCAATATGGCACAGGGAACTCAAGCCCACGAAAGACTTCAAAAGCTTATTTCTACAATGCCAGAGTGGAAAGCGGAAGAAGAGGAGATCATTAATGAGTATCCTCCTATTAGAGGCTTTATAGATCTAATCATGGAGTATGATGGCGAAACCGTTATAGGAGAAATCAAGACGGCAAAACAAGAGGTATGGGATACAAGGCAATCGGAGATGAAGTCTTCGGCAAACCACATGCTTCAGTTATTAACCTATATGAAATTAAAGAATGCCAAAGAAGGATTCTTCCTGTATGAAAATAAGAACACTCAAGAGATATTGATTATTCCAATTTCAATGAATGAAAAGAATAAAGCAATTATTGAAGAAGCATTTGCTTGGATGCAGCAGGTTTGGGACAACTTTCAAAATGGAGACCTCCCAGTAAGACCAGCAGGATCAACTAAATCCAAGATGCCATGCACCTACTGCCCAGTTAAAAAGGCATGCTATGACAAATCTGGACCCCTGGGTACTGTTGAGATAGATCTTTATAAGGTTCCAAAAATATGATTTGTGCTAACACCGAATGCACTAAAAAATTTGACTCTAAGACACACAATCAAAAATATTGTTCTGATGAATGTTGCAGGGTTGCAACAAACAAAAGAATTATGCAAAAATATTATGAAAAAAAAGCAATAAAAAATGGAGCTAGCAGATTGTGCAAAGAATGCAAGTCCCAGCTCAGTAGATACAACGCAGAAAACATATGCTCTTCTTGTTTAAAGGAAACAAATCCAAGATCTAAAAAACTTCTACAGGACATTATTGATGAAATTAGCTAGCCTGATTAAAACAAAAGCAAATAGAGTTTTGGGTATAGATGCTTCTACAAACTCTATAGCTTTTTGTTTGATGGAGGACGACATTCCTTTAAAATGGGGCAAAATAAATCTTGTTGGTGAAGACATATATGAAAAAATTTATGACGCAAAAAACAAAATGGCTATGATGTTAGATGAACTTAAGAGTGATTATATTGCTGTAGAAGGAGCTATACTTGTCAGATCACCAGATGCTGTGATAAAATTATCCTATGTATATGGAGTTGTTATTGCTGAGCTTATGTCTACTGGCGCTAAGGTTATTACAATTAGCCCATCCTCGTGGCAGGCGTACATTGGTAACAAAAATCCGACAAAAGATGAGAAGTCTGCAATAAGATTATTAAACCCAGGGTATGCGGAATCCTGGTATAAAAATCAATTAAGAAATATGAGAAAGCAAAGAACTGCTGACTACTTTAATAAGAAATACGGTTTAGAAATTGTGGATTTTGATGTTGCAGATAGTTTTGGTATTGCACATTATAGTAACCAGGTGCTTACTAAGCGATGAAGCTTTATCAGAGTAAGGATTGGCTATATAGAAGGTACGTAGTACAAAAGAAAACAGTCACAGAAATAGGTAAAGAGTGCGGAGTCTCTGCTATGACCATACAGAGATATTTACAACAGTTTGGATTGTTAAGAAAAAAATGAGCGAATACCCAAATAAAGATGGCGGATACCAAGCATGGATAACAGACCTTCAATTAATTGCAACCGATGCACCGTCAGGCCCTAAGATTATAGTGGAGTGCCTTGAAACAGCAGAGATGCTTATAAAGAAAAATATATCTTATGGAAACTCGGCCTTGGATCCAATTCGTATATTTTCAAAGGCGGATTCAACAGAACAGATTCGTGTTCGTATTGATGATAAATTAAATAGAATTCAAAATGATAAGGCATTCCCTGGAGATAATGACATTGATGATTTAATAGGGTATTTAATTCTTCTTAAAATTGCCAATAAGTCTTAGTCAACTAAAACATGGTATAATTTAAACATGAGCGAATTAGAGCCAGCAGTACATTTTGACCGTATGAATAAGGTAGTAGAAGAGCTTTTAAAGGGCAACTCAGCAACCCAAATAGCCACAATTACTGGGTTCTCCCGTAAAGAAGTTTTAGAGCACGTTGATGAGTGGAAGTCTGTAGTCCACAATGATAGCAACATTCGTGATCGAGCAAGAGAAGCAATCTCTGGAGCAGATCAACATTACGCAATGTTAATTAAAGAAGCCTGGAAAACTGTAGAAGATGCAGACACGCAGGGACAACTTAATGTAAAGGCAGGGGCTTTAAAGTTAATTGCAGATATAGAAACTAAAAGAATAGCAATGCTTCAGTCGGTTGGCGTTTTAGAAAATACACAGATAGCATCACAGATTGCAGAAACAGAACGCAAGCAAGAAATATTAGTCGGAATATTAAAAGAAACAACCGCATCTTGTCCTAAATGTAAAATGGATGTTGCAAAAAAACTTTCTCAAATTACTGGCATAGTTGAAGCTATTGTAATTGAGGATGCAGATGTCGTTTGATTTTTCAGATTTAATTGACATATTAGATGGCGAAGAGTTTGAAGAAAAGCCAGTCGATCTTCGTACATTTGTAAATAACCCCAACTATCTAGGACTACCCCCGCTTTCAGACTATCAATACATTTTGATTGAAAAAAGTTCACAAATATATAAAGAGTCTACTTTAAAAAAATTATTTGGTGAAGATGAAGGTCATATAAGATTTAAACAAACTGCTAATGAGGTTGTAGCTCAATTAGGAAAAGGCTCTGGTAAAGACTATTGCTCTACAATTGCTGTGGCATACATAGTTTATCTACTGTTGTGTTTAAAGGATCCAGCGACATATTACGGCAAGCCCCCTGGTGACTCGATTGATATTATTAATATTGCAATTAACTCTCAGCAGGCAACCAACGTATTTTTTAAGGGCTTCAGGAGCCGCATAGACAAGTCTCCATGGTTTGTTGGCAAGTACTATTCGAAAGCATCTGAAATCCAGTTTAACAAGGCTATAACGGTTCACTCGGGCCACTCAGAGAGAGAAGCCTGGGAAGGATATAACGTTATAGTTGTTATCTTGGATGAAATTTCTGGATTTGCAATTGAAAATACAACTGGTCACGATCAAGCAAAAACAGGTAGCGCAGTATATGATATGTACAGGGCATCCGTAGACTCCCGCTTTCCAGATTTTGGAAAAGTTATACTCCTATCATTCCCTAGATTTAAGAATGATTATATTCAACAAAGATATGATGCTGTAATTGGAGAAAAAGAAACAGTAATTAGAGACCATAAGTTCAAGATGTACGAGGAGCTCGCAGACGGAACAGTTGGAAATGAATTTGAAATTCAATGGGAAGAAGACCATATCCTATCTTACAAGATACCTAAGGTTTATGCCCTTAAGCGCCCAACCTGGGAAGTAAACCCAGTTAGAAAAATTGATGATTTTAAAACAGCATTCTACACAAATCCAACCGATGCCCTTTCAAGATTTGCCTGCATGCCACCAGACGCAGTTGACGCATTCTTTAAATCAAGAGAAAAAGTAGAAAAAGCTTTTAATGTTGGTGCTATTGCCGTAGACAACTTCGGCAGACTAGAGGAGTGGTTTTTACCAGACCCAGACAAAAAATATTATATACACGTAGACTTAGCACAAAAACATGATCATTGTGCAGTAACAATGGCACATATTAATAAATGGGTAAATGTTAAAGTAACTGACACATACTCCCAACCAGCCCCCATAGTAGAAGTAGATGCAGTAAGATTTTGGACACCAACAAAAGATAAATCTGTTGATTTTACTGAAGTAAAAGATTATATTCTTTCTCTTAAAACAAGAGGATTTAATATTGCAGTATGTACCTTTGACAGATGGAACTCTCATGATATGATGCAACAACTAAAACAATATGGCATCAATACAGAGATTCTATCTGTCGCTAAAAAACATTATGACGATATGGCAATGGTAGTGGCGGAAGAAAGGCTAATTGGTCCTCACATACCCCTGCTTATAGATGAGCTGTGCCAGCTTAGAATCATGCGAGATAAAGTAGATCACCCAAGAAAAGGATCTAAGGATTTAGCAGATGCTACATGCGGAGCAATATTTAATTCAATAAGCAGAACTAGGTTCGATGGAAACCAAGAAATTAATATACATACCTATGAGTCAATGAACTACGACAATGATTTTGGGTCTAAGGATGACCCAGACACAACATCTTACAATATGATTAGGGCGCCAAGAATGCCTGAAGATTTAAAGGAAGCAATGGACAGGATGCAAATAATATGAGTGAATACCAAGAGAGAGCAAAAGACTGTAAATGTTGCGGCAAGCATGTGCCGCTCCCTACTGTTTTGAGAGAGTACAACGGCACAGTAGTATGCCCAACAACTTTTGCCAATATACTAGAATATAAAAGAATATGGGAAGCGTACGGGTCCAGGCCCATGGGAAGTATAAGAAAACATTTTTCAGAGTATGTCCAGCAGTTAGTAGAGGCTGGGGCACCAGGTGAAAAATAGATTATTTTACTACATAAAT
>Ga0209552_1000005_pt1 | contig 84554 bp, 77 predicted proteins | sample LauGreFaBDMM15SD_2_FD_188214 | JGI IMG/M metagenome (GOLD analysis project Ga0209552, IMG submission 188214) | Freshwater lake microbial communities from Lake Michigan, USA - Fa13.BD.MM15.SD (SPAdes) (version 2) | ecosystem: Environmental > Aquatic > Freshwater > Lake | place: Lake Michigan, USA... | reverse complement strand
AGCAGAAGTTCAACGCTGGGGCCCGATTGTCAGAGCCTCTGGCGCCAAGGCAGACTGAAATTAAAATTCGCGGCAAAACACACTTTGCCGCGAAATCATCTCAAATCAAGCTGTGACACCGCAGGTGTATTGCCTTGCATGAATTTAAACAACATCTGATGCGCAAAGCAGATTCTCCACTTCGCATCATCGTGATGGGTGTTTCCGGATCCGGCAAATCAACACTGGCCGAAGGACTTTCAGAGGCCCTTGTTTTGCCCATGAAAGACGGCGACGAACTTCACCTGCCCGAAAGTGTGGCCAAGATGAGTGCCGGCATTGCCCTTGAAGATGCCGACCGCTGGCCTTGGCTGGACCGCATTGCCAACTACCTTGCCAATTCAGAACAAAACCCTCAGGGTAAAGCGGGCGCCATCGTGGCCTGCTCGGCCCTCAAGCTTATTTACAGAGATCGCATTCGGCAACAAGCAGGCCCGGTTGTTTTTCTATTTTTAGATGGCAAACCAGACCTGATCAAGCAGCGCATGCAAGATCGCAAGGGCCATTACATGCAAGCTGGCTTGTTAGACAGTCAATTGCAAACCTTGGAAAAACCCAGTGCAGATGAAAGTGATGTCATCGCTTTAAGCATCAACCAGACTGTATCGGATCTTTTGGAGAATGCCATGGCGAAGTTAGTCGCTTACCAAGAAGACTCCCTTAGGCATCACGACCCTCTCGTTCAAACCCATTCTCTTCACAAACATTAGGACTTTCATGTTCATTCGATGCGCATTTTTTCAAGGCAATGTCAAACCTGGCATGGAGCAAGCCTTCAACAACTACATTCGCAAGGAACTGGTTCCCTTGTGGACGCGGTTTCCAGGCGCGCAAGAAGTGCGCGTTTTAAGACAAGTTGAAAGCGATGTCGGCGATCCTCACTTTGGCATGGTGCTTTCCGTGCGCTACCCTACCCGTGAATCGATTGAAATTGCCTTGGCTTCAGAAGTGCGCCTCAAAAGCCGTGAAGTTTCTAAGGACCTCATTGCCATGTTCGATGGCACTGTATTCCACACTGTTTTCAGCGCAGATGAATATGCGCTGCCAACCGATTAATTTTTTTCAACCATGAGCGTACTTCAATCATTTCAACTGAACGGTCAGCTTGCCCTTATTACAGGCTCATCGGCAGGCATCGGCTTTGCCCTTGCTCGTGCCCTGGGCGAAGCTGGCGCGCATGTCATTCTCAATGGTCGCAATGCAGAGAAAGTAGCAGCGGCGGCTTCCCTACTGCAAGCTGAAGGCCTCAAGATCAGCCAATCTGTTTTTGATGTGACCAACGCCCAAGATGTGGCGGCGGCAGTGAACAAAATTGAAGCCGATGTGGGAGCCATTGAAATTTTGATCAACAACGCCGGTATGCAAATACGCGGTCCTTTGCATGAATACAAGGACGAAGATTGGCACACCCTCATGTGCACCAACCTCGACAGTGTTTACTACGTTGGCAAAACAGTGGCGCAAAAAATGATTCCGCGTGGCCGCGGTAAAATCATCAACATCTGCTCTGTTCAAAGCGAACTGGGCCGCCCAGGTATTGCGCCCTACACCGCCAGCAAAGGCGCGCTCAAAATGTTCACCAAGGGCATGGCCATTGATTGGGGCCAATTTGGCATCAACGTCAATGGCATCGGCCCAGGTTATTTCAAAACCGAACTGAACCAAAAATTGGTGGACGATCCTCAGTTTTCTTCATGGCTTGTGGGCCGTACCCCAAGCCGGCGTTGGGGCGATGTCGAGGATTTGGGTGGCGCAGCGGTCTTTTTAGCCAGTGACGCGTCTCGGTTTGTCAATGGGCACATCCTTTATGTGGATGGCGGCGTCACGGCTACACTCTAACTTTCCCGTTGAAAGGCACTTTTATGCGCGCGCTCATTTGCCACTCTGCCAAAGACTTAAGAATTGAAACAACCCAGCTGCCCGACATGGGCCCCGATCAAGTTCGCGTGAACGTTGCATTTGGGGGTATTTGTGGTTCTGATTTGCATTATTATCAACACGGTGGTTTTGGCACGGTGCGCATCAAACAACCGATGGCACTCGGGCATGAAATTTCAGGCGTCATCAGCGCGCTGGGTGCGAACGTCAAACACCTCACAGTGGGTCAGCGAATTGCCATCTCGCCTTCGCGCCCATGCGGTTCTTGCCGCTTCTGCCAAATGGGTCAACAAAATCATTGTCTGAACATGCGCTTCTTTGGCAGCGCCATGCCCTTCCCTCACATTCAAGGCGCCTTTGCCGAGCAACTCATCATTGAAGCCTACCAGGCCCACGCCATCGGCAAGCATTTAAGTCTTTCCGAAGCCGCTCTGGCCGAGCCCCTGTCGGTGGGCTTGCATGCCATTCAACGCGCCGGCGGCGTGCTAGGCAAGCAGGTTTTTGTCACAGGCTGTGGGCCCATTGGCTCGCTGCTCATTGGGGCTTTGCGCCGTGCCGGTGCGGCCCGCATTGTGGCCGCCGACATTGCAGACCTGCCCCTGAAATGCGCCAAAGAAATGGGCGCCGACGAAACCATCAATCTCAAAACTCAGCCCGAGTTGCTTGACAAATACAAAGCCGACAAAGGTCAGTTTGACGCCGTGTTTGAGGCCTCTGGCAGCGAGCCTGCATTGCGGGCTGGACTCGATGTCATTGTGCCGCGCGGCGTCTTGGTCACGGTGGGCATGGGCGGCGATATGAGCTTGCCCATGACGCAGTTGGTGGCCAAAGAAGTTGATTTGCGCGGCACTTTCCGCTTCCATGCCGAATTTGCCGCAGCAGTTCAGTTCTTGAATGAAGGCCTGATCAATGGCAAACCTGTGATCACGGGTATCTTGCCCATGGACAAAGCGGTTGAAGCCTTTGAATTGGCTTGCGACAAATCGCAATCATTGAAAGTACAAATCGAATTTGAAGCCGCTTGATGAAAAGCCAAATTGACCATTTGGTCGTTGCAGCCCACAGTTTGCAACAAGGTGTTGAATGGTGTGAGGCCACCTTAGGCATCACACCCGCTGCAGGTGGTGAGCATGAAAAGTACGGCACACACAACCGCCTGTTTAAAATTGCCACGCCCGCTTTCCCAGTGGCCTATTTGGAAATCATTGCCATCAACCCCGATGCTGTGATTGAAAAAAAACCGCCACCTACGCGTTGGTTTGATTTAGATAACCCACAACTCCAAGCAGAGTTGGTCAAGTCGCCTCGCCTCATTCACTTTGTAGCCAATACAAGCAACATCCAAGACGCACGTCACGCATGGAAAGCCCAAGGCATTGATCGCGGGCCGGTCATCCATGCCAGCCGCAAAACGCCCAAGGGCTTGCTGCAATGGCAAATTACGGTCAGGCTGGACGGCGACAGGCTCTTTGACGGCACTCTGCCAACGCTCATTCAATGGGGCAAGCCTGAGGCAGCCGATCCTATGAAGTTGCATCCTCGCAATCACTTGCCGCGTTCAAGCGTGTCACTGAAGTCTTTGACCGTCTCGCATCCCAGTGCTAGCAAAGTTCAAGCAGCCTATGACGCCATTTCGCTTGGCAACATCCTTGTCGCTGAGGGGACTGCAAACATCGTTGCCACCCTTCAAACGCCCAAGGGTCTGGTCACACTAGAGAGTTTAGGCATTTGAAAATGAACGTTTCGCTTCAATCCGCATCAGAGAGCGCGGTTAACGACAATTCGCCCATTGATGTCTTGATTGTGGGCGCTGGTTTGTCTGGCATTGGTGCCGCCAAACATTTGCAAATGCACAGCCCGCAAACCAGTTGGTGCATTTTGGAATCAAGAGACGCCATTGGTGGCACATGGGACTTGTTTCGATATCCAGGAGTTCGATCAGACTCAGACATGTACACCTTAGGCTATTCCTTCAAACCTTGGGTGGATCACAAGTCGATTGCCGATGGCAGCACCATTCGCCAATATATTCAAAAGACGGCCGATGAAAACGGCATCACACCGCACATTCGCCATGGCCATTCCGTGACGCATGCCACATGGTCATCGGATGAAGCCTGTTGGACCATTACGGCCAGTCAAAAACAAAGTGATCAGCCCGTCATTTTGAAAGCAAGATTTTTGTACCTGTGCTGCGGCTACTACAGCTACAAAAACGGCTACCAGCCTGCCTTTCCAGGCCAAGCCAACTTCAAAGGCCAGTGGGTTCATCCGCAATTCTGGCCAGCCAAGCTGAACTACGATCAGAAAAAAGTAGTGGTCATTGGCAGTGGCGCAACTGCCGTCACCTTGGTGCCAGAAATGGCGAAAACAGCAGCTCATGTGACCATGTTGCAGCGCTCCCCCACTTATGTCGTCTCTAGGCCAGCAGAGGACAACTTCTCGCTGACTTTGCAAAAGTACCTGCCCATGAAATGGGCCTATCAAATCACACGCATTAAAAATGTCAGCTTTGGCATGCTGACCTATCAATTCGCTCGCAGGAAACCCGAGTTTGTGAAGCGCTACTTGGTGAAGATGGCTGCCAAGCAATTGCGCTCCGATGAACAAGCCAAGCATTTTTCCCCTGATTACAATCCTTGGGATCAAAGACTCTGTCTTGTGCCGGACGGCGATTTGTTCAAACAAATCAGAAGCGGCAATGCCAGTGTGGTCACTGACACCATTCAAGCTGTCACTGAAAATGGCATTCAATTGAAAAGCGGCAAGACCCTTGAAGCAGACATCATCGTATCTGCCACCGGTTTAACTTTGAACCTCTTAGGCGACATTCAAATTGAAGTAGATGGCAAGCCCTTCAAGGCATCTCAAGCCATGGCGTACAGGGGCATGTGGTTGTCGGACTTGCCCAATGCCATCATGACCTTTGGTTACACCAATGCTTCTTGGACTTTGAAAGCCGATCTCACCGCTGTGTACACCTGCAGGCTGTTAAATTACATGCGCAAAAAGGGGTACAGAAAAGCTGTGCCAATTCGAGATGCCCAGGTCGAAGAGCAAGACTATTTATCGTTTACGTCTGGCTATGTCCAACGCGCACGCGACGTGCTTCCAAAGCAAGGCAAAATTGCGCCGTGGCAAGTGAATCAAAATTATCTGAAAGATATCTTTCTGATTAAATACGGCCGCTTGAACGATGGTGTGATGCGCTTCAGCTAATTCTGCCGTTTCACATCTTTTTTTGAATATCTTCTTTTTCGGATTAGCCAAGTCGAGGTACGCATGCTTGCTTTATGGATCTTGTTTTTGCTCTTCATGAGCCTCGTCGGATTGGTTTTGTTTGCCGCCTTTTCAAACAAGAAGGCTGAACAACTTTTACCGCCAGCCGGCAGCTTTGCCAAATTAGGGTCTACTCGCCTGCACTATGTTGATCAAGGACAGGGGCCCGCCATTGTCATGATTCATGGCATAGCCGGTAATCTGCAAAACTTCACCTATGGACTTGCAACACCTCTGGCCCAAACTCACAGAGTCATTTGCATTGATCGGCCTGGCTATGGTTATTCCAAACGTTCATTCAACGCAGATACCAGTTTAGAAGCACAAGCCGATATCATCGTGAGTTTGCTAGACCATTTGCAAATTGAGTCTGCCGTTTTTGTCGGTCATTCCTTGGGAGGCACCATATCCTTGGCCGCTGCACAAAGACACCCGGACAGGGTTAGGGCCTTGGCTTTAATTGCCCCCCTAACCCATTTACCCGAAGCACACTTACCCGCATTCAAGGCACTCGATTTGCCCTCCCCGCTGATTCGATTCATTCTCGGTTGGACATTGGCCATTCCTGGCACGCTTTATCGAATGTCATTGAGTTTGAAAATTATTTTTGGGCCTGAAAGAGCACCTAGAGATTTCGCCATCCGTGGAGGGGGCATTTTGTCACTCAAACCTCAAACCTTTATCACTGCCTCTAGTGATGTCCAAAACGCTATTCAGAGCATGCCTGCTATTGAGGCGGCTTACGCCAACATGAAAACACCGGTTCATGTGCTGTTTGCACACGAAGATCGAATTTTGGATTGCAAACAGAATGGCGAAGATTTGCCCTCTCGCATTCCTGGCGCACAAATTACCTTGGTATCCGGTGGGCACATGCTTCCCGTCACCCAGGTAGAACAGTGTGTTCAATTCATTGAAGGCGTGGCAGGGTAAGCCACAGGCTTGGCGTCTTGGTGCCACACTTTGTACTTGTGCATCACCTCTGCATAAGCGTCTGAGTCTTCAAAACTTGTCAGCCAATTTTGCAAAGGCTTCCACGCTTGCGCATCAAACCATGCTCGGTCTGTTCTGGCAAATTGCCGCACAAAGGGCGCAATGGCTGCGTCAACCCAGCACCATGCGGGGCCCATCAAACATGCCGTCTGGCTCAGTTTGACATTCAATTGGCTTAGGAACAATGAACCCTGTTGTCTGTTTGCCAATCCATCGGGCAGATCGTAGCGATTGGGGTATTTGTAGCGATCTAAGTGGTGCTTAAATTCGCTGTCACATTGGTGCACCAGCGCCACCGCATCTTGGTGCAAGGAAGTGCCAGCAGTCGACCAAGACTGTGGGTCACTTTGATGCAAAGCCCAGTTGATGATGTCCAAACTTTCTTCGAGCACTTGGTCCTTCAAAACCAAAACCGGCACAGTGCCTTTGGGCGACACAGCCAACATACTTTCTGGTTTTTGCGACAGCGCAATTTCGCGTATTTCACAGCGTATGCCGCTCGACAACAACGCCAATCTGGCGCGCATGGCATAAGGGCAACGTCGGAAAGAATACAAAACAGGTGCATCAACTGGTAACAAGGCAGCCACCCTTTCTTGACGTTGTGGCGTGCCAATGTGATTGGTATGACGCGCCTTGGCAATTTCCCATTGTTTTTGTCGTTCCCGAGCGCCGTTCTTTTGAACCTCGCTGGTGTGATCATGACACCGTGGGCAACTGACGCCCAACTCAAACATGTCCGATGCTTTGGCGCCAGGTGGCAAGGGTTCACGACAAGCGCGGCACAACTCATGTGGGCCCGGTGTTAAACCATGGCCCACAGACACTCGCTCGTCAAACACAAAGCACTCGCCCTCCCACAAGCTTTTCTCTGGGGGCACAAGCTCTAGGTATTTAAGGATGCCACCTTGCAAATGATAAACATCTTCAAAGCCATGTTCCAACATCAAGGAAGTTGATTTTTCGCAACGAATACCACCCGTGCAAAACATGGCAACACGAGGCTTTTGACCATTTTTAGCTTCCAAAGCTTTCGCCTGCTTCACCCAATCAGGCAGTTGCGAAAAGCTTTGAATCTGCGGATCGACGGCGCCTTTGAAGCTGCCAATTTCGACCTCGTAGTCATTGCGCGTGTCGATCACCACCACATCCGGTGCTGAAATCAGATCGTTCCAATCTTCTGGTTTGACGTACTGGCCCACACGCTTGGTCGGGCTGATGCCATCAACACCCAGCGTGACAATTTCTTTTTTAAGGCGAACTTTCATGCGGTGAAAAGGCGCTTTGTTTGAAACAGACTCTTTGTGCTCTAAGTCGGCCAGCTTGGGATCTTGTCGCAAGTAGGCCAGCACCGCATGCACGTCTTCTGGCATACCCGCAATCGTGCTGTTGATGCCTTCACGTGCCAACAATATCAAACCCTTGACGTTGTGCGCTTCGCAAAATGCCAGCAAGGGAGCACGCCGATCTGCATGGTCAGGCAAATCAACAAACTTGTAAAAGGCCGCAGTCAGAAAAGTAGTTTCAGTCGCATTCAAGGTCATGGCGCTATTTTGCCTTGAGTCAGGTCGGAGACGGGCTGATCTATGTCAGATGCTTCAAAATACGCTGGTTTTATGGTAGCGGGTAAGCATTCAAAAATGATTCTTCTAAGTTCTTTCAAAGCGCCTCCTCATCTTGGTCAGAGGCTTTGCCTCATCTTTTCGCTGTTCAGTTCAGCCGCTTTCGCTCAAAGCCCATTTTTTGAGATTACCCAAAAGCCGGCTCAGGTGGCTGTGACCACGGCACACCCTATGGCCACCGAGGCCGCACTCAAAATGCTTCAGCAAGGTGGTTCTGCGATTGACGCAGCCATTGCAGCGCAGTTGATGCTGGGGCTGGTTGAGTCGCAATCGTCTGGCTTAGGGGGCGGCGCTTTTTTGATGCATTGGGATGCCGCTCAAAAGTCACTGACCAGCTTAGATGGGCTTGCCATCTCACCTCAAAAAACGACAGCCTCCCTCACCACCGATGTCGATGGGAGTCAACTGCCCTATGAGTCAATGAGCCGCGGCGGTCGAAGTGCCGGCGTCCCAGGCACCCTCCCATTGTTAGCCAAGGCGCACGCCAAGTTTGGCAAACTGCCCTGGCCAGCATTGTTTGTTCCGGCCATAGAGGCAGCCAGCAAGGGCTTTCCCATGCCGGCCTACATGCATCAAATTTTGTCAGCCCCAACAGCCGCCAAAGATCATCCCGACATGTTGGCTTTGTATTTTGACGATGCTCAAAAGGTAAAGCCAGTGGGCACGCTCATAGCCAACCCCGACTATGCCAAGACACTTCAAAGGATCTCCCTCAAAGGCCCATCCGCAATTTGGGCTGATGGTGCCAGTACAGATTTTTTGGCGGCCGTTCAAAAGGGCTACAAGCCGTCTCTGATGACAGAAGAAGATTTAAAAAGCTACCAAGTAGAGGAGCGTGAGCCCCTTTGTGGCCCTTACCTTCGTTACAGCGTTTGCGTGATGGCACCCCCTTCATTTGGCGGCGTGGTGGTTCTTCAGGTGCTGCAAATGTTGGCGGAAAAATCCAGCTTGGGCACTGACTTTAACCAGCCTGAATTTGCTCATGCCTTTGCCGAGGCCGGCAAATTAGCGCAAGTTGATCGCCGTCGCTACGTGGGAGACCCTGCATTTTTCAAAGTGCCGGCCAAGGCCTTGGTTAATCCGGCTTACGTCAAACAAAGGGCCTACCTAATTCAACCCAACACCCTGCCCAGATATTCACCAGGACAGCCAGAAGCCATGTTGGCTGAGGCATCAGGGCAGTCCATGGCACAAGCCGCAGCAGCACCTAGCTCCGATGCAACCAGCCAATTGGCAGTGGTGGATGCACAAGGCAACGCAGTCAGCATGAGCACCACCAACAATTTGAATTTTGGTTCGCGCATCTTGGTGCAAGGTTATGTTTTGAACAACGCTATGACCAACTTCACCACATCGCCCAAACCAGGCGAAATAGCACCCAACAAAATGGAGCCCAGAAAAAGACCTGTTACGTCCATGGTACCCACCATGGTTTTTGACGAGGCAGGTCAATTGGTCACGCTAGGCGGATCGGCAGGCGGCGGACAAATCGTGGACTATGTTGCTGCCAACTTGGTTCGCATGTTGGCAAACCAATTGAGCCCCTTTGAAGCCTTGGCACAAGGGCACATATCAACGGCCATCCCCAATCGGGTTCAGCTTGAAAAAGGAACTTCAGCCGCCCAATTGGCCGAGGCCCTTCAGGCCAAAGGGCAAAAGGTTGAAGTCGTGCCCATGAACAGCGGCATGGGGTTTTTAAAGCGGAATGGCAATGGTTGGATCGGATCTGCTGATCCGCGCAGAGAGGGTGTTGCTTGGGGCTTTAACCCCAAACCTTAGGAAACAACGCGTCGTTCATCTCGGCACCATCTGGCAAGCGTTGATCCAAACCAACAAATGGCGGCGAGGTCAGCCAAGGACGCACTGCATGACGCGCATCGTCTCCCAAGTACCTGGCGGAAAACACGCGTCTTCTAGATTGAGGCCCTACACCACTTGAGGCATGCAAGGACAGCATCTGAAAAGCCACACAGTCACCTGGCTCTAAAGCCCAAGCAAGCTGCTTAAACTCACTGGGCTTTTCTTCAATCGAAGGCAAGTCAGCCAAGCTGCCTTCAGGAAACCATTTGGCTTGTTGGTCTCTGAACGTTCGCGGCATGTACCAGGTGCCCAAATGCGATTGCGCTACAAACCTAAGCGTGCTGACCAAGGGTACAGGATCAACTGGAATCCAAAAACTCACGTTTTGGCGACCGCTCACGTTGTAGTAGGGTTGATCTTGGTGCCAAGGTGTTGCTTGCTTGGTGCCAGGTTCCTTCACCAACAAATGATCGTGATAAAGACGCACCGTTTTGGACTGCATGAGTTGCGCCGCCAAATGGGGCAAGGTCGAATTGGACAAAATGCTTTGATAGTCTGGGTTCGATTGCCAAGTGCAAAAGTCTTCAATGAAGCGACCAGGATCATCGGCCTGGCTGGCCACTTGCACCAAAGGACTTAAATGCGCCAGATTGTGTTCAATGCCCTTTTCAAGGGTTTGAATTTCTTGTGCGTTGAAAACACCGCGCAAAACAACAGCCCCCATGTTTTGATAATCCTCAATGGTGTCAGGCAAAAGCAAATGTGTTCTCGACATTGGAATTGAATTAAATGTTTTTCAACAACACGGAAGTCTCAAAGAGTGGCAAGCCCATGATGCCTGTGTAGGAGCCGTGTATGTCTGAAATATAAGCAGCGGCCATACCTTGCACACCGTAGGCACCGGCTTTGCCAAAGGGCTCTCCACTTGCGACATAGGCTTTGATCTCCGACAGCTTGATTGGGGTAAATGTCACTTTAGACACTGACACACTCAATAAGCGTCGGCGGCCTGAAGCTACAGCCACGGCAGTCAAGACTCTGTGAGTTTGGCCAGACAAAGTTTTTAAAATTCGCACGGCATCTTGTTCATTTTCGGGTTTGCCTAAGATCACTCGGCCTAAGGCCACAGTGGTGTCAGCGCACAACACTGGCGCAGGTTTTAAGCTTCGCGCTTGCATGCGTTTGACGGCAGCTTCAAGTTTCAATTGCGTCACACGCTTCACGTAGGTCAAAGGGGCTTCACCGGGTATCACGCGTTCTAGCGATTCAGCGTCTTCGTCTGGCGTGGCCAACAACAACTCATACCGAACGCCTATCTGTTCGAGCAATTGTTTGCGTCTAGGACTTTGCGAGGCCAGGTAAACGAAATCTTTCATTGCAAGTTTATTCACGGTGGTAAGGATGGTTGGCATTGATCGACCAAGCTCGGTACAACTGTTCGATCAGCAAGACTCTGGCCATGGCGTGTGGCAGCGTGAGATCGGACAATCGAATGCGTTCGTGTGCTGCATCTCTAAAGGCTGGCTCTAAACCATCTGGCCCCCCAATAATGAGCGCAACATCATCACCGCCAAGTTGCCAATCTTTCAAACGCTGTGCAAGAGCGGTGGTTCTCAATGCGGTGCCGCGCTCGTCCAACACCACAATGCGAGTGCCGCGTGGTATGACCGCCTCAATGCGTTGGCGCTCAGCTGCCACCAAGTTTTCATAGGTTTTAGAACTGCGGGGCTCGGTCTTCACAGCCTTCAGCTCTACTTTGAGCTCAGGGGGAAAGCGCTTGGCGTAATCGTCCCACGCAGTTTGCGCCCAATCGGGGACGCGTTGCCCCACTGCCACAATTAGCAGCTTCATGAAACTCAGGCCTTAGGCTTGGCCTTGGCGAAGGACTTGTTTGCTGGCTTAGGTGTTGCCTTAGGTGCTGCCTTGGCTGCTGGTTTGGCGCTAGGCTTGTTCGCAGGTTTGCTGGCAGGTTTACCGACAGATTTTGAAGCAGGCTTGCTGCTTGATTTGGCAGGTGCTTTGCCCGCTGTTTTAGCAGCAGGTTTGCCGCTTGATTTAGCCGGCACTTTGCGCGTGGGCTTGAGCGCTTCCGAGCCCATGGGCCCAACCGGCACAGAATCACGCCTTGCAGGCGTGCGTCCTGCACTGACATTGGCCTTCTTCTTGGCAACGGGCTTGCGCACAGGTTCAGCAGGCTTGGGTGCGCCCAGTTTCAGACGCACCGGCTTATCGCCCCAAATTTCTTCAAGATTGTAGTAAGAACGAATGGTTGGCTGCATCACGTGCGCAACGACGCTGCCGCAATCGACAATGATCCACTCTCCATTGTCTTCACCCTCAATGCGAGGTTTGGGGTAGCCCGCTTCTTTGACCTTGTCGCGCACGCTGGCTGCCAAGGCTTTGGTTTGACGGTTGGAAGTACCTGACGCGATGATGACCCGCTCAAAAAGAGCGGACATCTCTTCTGTGTCGAACACCACAATTTCTTGTGCTTTCACATCTTCCAATGCATCCACAACGATGCGCTGGAGTTTTTGGGTGTCTTTTTTGGCAGAGGTTTCGTTCATCGTGCAGGCTGGTAGAGGTGATGGCTTTGAATATACAGCGCAACGGTCGGTGGGACCAGAGCGTCAATGGCTTGCCCTTGGGCCACCCGTGCTCGAACTTGCGTTGCACTGTGTGGCAAATTGGGCAATTTCAGGGCCTGAGTGGGGATGTCATGGCTGGGAGCGTCGGAGTCTGAGAATTCGGACATCTCGCGTTCAGCGACGCAAATTATAGCTCGCTGGGCAATTTCTCCAATTTCATGCCATGTTGCCAAGGCTTTGCCCTGATCTTCCCCGATCAATAAAAAGAACTGGGCATCTGGATACTGATCAGAAAGACTTCGCAAGGTGTCGATGGTGTAACTAGGGCCCCCTCGATTCAACTCAATCTCATCCACCCGGGCCTTGCTTAAGTGACTGAAAGCCAGCCTGGCCATTGCAGCCCTGTGCTCCCCATTGCTTAAATCTCTAGGTTTGTGCCAAGCTTTCCCAGTAGGCACCACAATCAACTCGTCCAAATGAAATTGAACGATGGCAGCTTCGGCCATGGCCACATGGGCAATGTGCGGCGGATCAAATGCGCCGCCCAAAATGCCAATGCGTTGTGATGTCAAACCCAATCCCTTGGTTTCAAAAATTGACTGGCTAATTGAGCTTCTGCTGAATCGGGCGCATCGACTCTGTTGTAGGACCATGTCACCAGCGAAGGCATGGACAACAAAATCGACTCAGTGCGGCCGCCTGATTGCAAACCGAAATGAGTACCCCGGTCCCAGACCAAATTGAATTCGACGTACCGACCACGGCGATAGAGTTGGAAATCTCTTTCGCGCTCGCCGTAAGGCGTGCCTTTTCTGCGCATCACGAGAGGCATGTAGGCTTTCAAAAGTCCGTTGCCCACGTCTTGCATCATGGCGAATCCTTTTTCAAAACCAAGTTCTGCAAAGTCATCGTAAAAAATGCCGCCAACGCCGCGTGCTTCGTTGCGGTGCTTTAAAAAGAAATACTCATCACACCATTTTTTAAACCGTGGGTGTAGTTCTGCGCCATAAGGCTGAACAGCCTCTTTGCAGGTTTGATGAAAGTGCACCGCATCTTCTTCAAAACCGTAGTAAGGGGTAAGGTCCATGCCGCCACCAAACCACGCCACAGGCGCTTTACCCTCGGGCTTGGCCACAATCATTCGAACATTCATGTGAACGGTGGGCACATAGGGGTTGCGTGGATGAAAGACCAAAGACAAGCCCATGGCTTCAAATGGCGCGCCCGCCAACTCGGGTCGATGCTGCGTGGCCGAAGGCGGCAGCTTTGGGCCGGTCACATGTGAGAAGCCGCAGCCAGCCCTTTCAAACACAGGCCCACCTTCCAGAATTTGGGTAATGCCGTCGCCTTGCAACATCTCGCCTTCTGGCTTTTTCCAAGCATCGACCACAAAAGGCGTGCCATCCAAGTCATGCAAAGACTTGGTAATTCCTGCTTGAAGCTGAATGAGGTATTGCCGAACGCTATGGGCTTGGCTAACTTGCATGCTGTGTCTTTCTAAATTCTCTGTTTGTAGTCTATTGGCTGTTTTCTCTAGCGGGCAATGGCCGAATGGGGGCGACTTTGTCTTTGTGAAAACCTTCAACACCTTCGTACATTTTTCGGATGCGAGCGTAATCAAGTTCGACATCGCCAGAAAGTTTCAAGAAGCCTTCAAACTTCATCTGCTTTTTGGCGTAATCAAGATGCACCACAGCCAAGGGTAAATTGGCGCCCATGGCCAATTGATAAAAGCCACTGCGCCATCCCTCTGTGCGCCTTCGAGTGCCTTCGGGCGACAAACCAATCCACAAGAATTTATCTGCGCGCTGGTGTTCTGCAAAAACCTCGACCATGGCACCCACGACACCGCGCGATGAAGACCGATCAATGGGCACGCCACCAATCCAGCGAAGCCAAGGACCAAACACAGGAATTTTCAACAAGGAATCTTTGCACCAAAAAAACAAGGGCAAGCCCATGGTCCATTTGCACAACATGGCTGTGCAGAAATCCCAATTGCTGGTGTGCGGATACACAATGGCCACACCTTGCAGCGTGGGTAAACCATGGAAATCAACTCGCCAACCAATCAGCTTGAGTAGCCAAGCGGCCCAAACATGGCCCTTCATTTGATGCGCATAGGGCCCGGGAATTAACGCCGATGCGGGTACTGATTGTTCTTCGAGCGTGTTCACGATTTGATGGCCCTAAACCCAATATCTTTTCGATATTGTTGTCCGTCAAAGTGAATGCCTTTGGCCACTTCATAGGCTTTGTGTTGTGCTTGCTTCACCGAATCGGCCAGCACAGTGACGCACAGGACGCGCCCCCCTGAACTGAGCGTTTGGCCCTCCTTCGCGTTTGTTCCAGCATGGAACACCATGGCATCCATCTCGTCTTTAGGCAATCCCGTAATGACATCACCCTTGCGTGGGTTCATGGGGTAACCAGCGGCTACCATCACGACCCCCAAAGCGACTCGCCTGTCCCACTCCAACTCAACCGTGTCCAATTTTTCGCTGGTGGCAGCCAACATAACTTCCACCAAATCGCTCTTCAAGCGCATCATGATCGGCTGGGTTTCCGGGTCACCCATGCGGCAATTGAACTCCAATGTTTTGGGCTGACCTTGTTCATCAATCATGAGGCCGGCATACAAAAAGCCGGTGTAGGGAATGCCATCTTTTTCCATGCCCTTGATGGTCGGCATGATGACTTCACGCATGGCGCGCGCGTGCACTTGGGCCGTGACCACGGGCGCCGGAGAGTAAGCACCCATGCCTCCTGTGTTGGGGCCTTCATCGTGGTCTAGCAAGCGCTTGTGATCCTGGCTGGTAGCCAAGGCCACCACATTCTTGCCATCACACAACACAATGAAGCTGGCCTCTTCGCCTTGCAAAAATTCTTCGATGACAACGCGGGGTACGGCTGTTCCATCTGCGCCTGCGTTGTGTACAACACCCAGCTGGTTGCTCTGCAACATGAAGTCAATGGCTTCGTGCGCTTCTATGGCTGTCATGGCCACTACCACGCCCTTGCCTGCCGCTAAGCCATCGGCTTTCACCACAATAGGTGCACCCATTTTGTCGATGTAAGCATGCGCAAGTGCTGCATCCGTGAAGGTTTCATAAAGTGCAGTTGGAATGCCGTGTCGATGCATGAACGCTTTAGAAAAAGCTTTCGAGCTTTCCAATTGCGCAGCTGCTTTCGTGGGCCCAAAAATTTTCATGGCATGCGCACGAAACTCATCCACAATGCCTGCGGCCAATGGGGCCTCAGGCCCCACCACCGTGAGATCGATTTTTTCTTGTTGCGCCCATTCGCGCAGTGCCTTTACACCGGAGATAGGCACATCGACCAAATTGGGGTCGCGCGCTGTGCCGCCATTGCCTGGCGCTACAAACACTTTTTGAATGCGTTGTGATTGCGACAACTTCCACGCTAAAGCATGCTCGCGTCCGCCACCACCTACTACCAATACTTTCATTGATCAAGCCTTATTCAGAAATGGTTGCGTTGTGGAAAACGTTTTGCACATCGTCTAAATCTTCCAAGATATCCAAGAGTTTTTGCATTTTGGCAGCATCATCGCCTGAAAGATCGATGCTGTTCTCTGCGCGCATGGTGACTTCCGCCATGTCTGCCATCAAACCAGCGGCTTCAAGGGCATTTTTAACTGTTTCAAAATCTGTCGTCGACGTCAGTACTTCGATGGCGCCTTCATCGTCGGCAATGACATCTTCAGCGCCGGCTTCTAGTGCCACTTCCATCACTTTGTCTTCTGAGGTGCCCGGTGCAAAAATCAATTGGCCGCAGTGCTTGAACTGAAAAGCCACCGAACCTTCGGTGCCCATGTTGCCGCCATGTTTACTGAAGGCGTGTCGAACTTCTGCCACGGTGCGCACGCGGTTGTCGGTCATGGTGTCAACAATGATGGCCGCACCGCCAATGCCGTAGCCTTCGTAGCGAATTTCTTCGTAGGTCACACCTTCCAAATTGCCTGTGGCCTTGTCAATGTTGCGTTTGACCGTATCGGCCGGCATGTTGGCCGCCTTGGCCTTCTCAATGGCCAGGCGCAAACGGGGGTTGGCAGTAGGATCACCGCCGCCGGTTCTGGCAGCCACCATGATCTCTCGGACGACACGGGTCCATATCCGCTGGCGTTTTTCGTCCTGCCTGCCCTTGCGGTGTTGAATATTTGCCCATTTACTGTGGCCAGCCATTTCAAATTCCTTGTTGTTCTTTAAATCGTCCAGGTAAGATTTTACTTTTCATCTGGGGACGGATTTGAATCACATACCCTGCCTTCAGCTTGATCAACAAAAAAGCCGGACGAATCCGGCTTTTTTCAGTTGGCAGTTGCCTCTTCAGGCTCATGGGGTTCAGATTTTGAATTCCGCCCCTCTTTCTTGGGCAGAGGCTGGATGTCTAACAAAACCTCATCCTTTTCGTCCAAGTCGACGCTCAAACGACCCCCATCAATAAGGCGACCAAACAACAATTCGTCGGCCAAGGCCTTGCGAATGGTGTCTTGAATCAAGCGCTGCATGGGTCTTGCACCCATGAGTGGGTCGAAACCTTTTTTGGCCAAAAACTTGCGCAAATTGTCGCTGAATGTGACGTCGACTTTCTTTTCAGTCAACTGGGTTTCTAGTTGCAACAAGAACTTGTCAACCACGCGCATGATGATTTGCTCGTCCAAGGCCTTGAAGCTGACCATGGCGTCCAAACGATTGCGGAACTCTGGCGTGAACAAGCGCTTGATATCGCCCATTTCGTCGCCCGCCTGACGCGGATTGGTAAAGCCAATGGTGGCCTTGTTCATGGTCTCTGCGCCGGCATTGGTGGTCATGATGATGATCACATTGCGGAAGTCGGCTTTGCGGCCGTTGTTGTCCGTCAAGGTACCATGGTCCATGACCTGCAGCAACACATTGAAAATGTCGGGGTGCGCTTTTTCAATTTCATCGAGCAACAAAACGCAATGCGGTTTCTTGGTCACGGCTTCGGTGAGCAAGCCACCTTGGTCAAAGCCCACATAGCCTGGAGGCGCACCAATTAAGCGGCTAACAGCATGACGCTCCATGTACTCTGACATGTCAAAGCGAATGAGGTCGATGCCCATGATGTAGGCCAACTGCTTGGCCGCTTCTGTTTTACCCACACCGGTGGGGCCACTGAACAAGAATGAACCAATGGGCTTGTCTGTTTTACCCAAGCCAGAGCGCGCCATTTTGACAGCGGACGCCAAAACTTCAATGGCCTTGTCTTGCCCAAACACCACACTCTTCAAATCCCGCTCAATGGTTTGCAATTTGCTGCGATCGTCGTTGGACACATTGGCTGGCGGAATGCGTGCAATCTTGGCCACGATGTCTTCAACCTCGGCCTTGCCGATGGTTTTCTTGCGCTTGGAAGGTGGCAAGATGCGCTGGGCTGCGCCGGCTTCGTCAATCACGTCAATGGCCTTGTCGGGCAAGTGGCGATCGTTGATGAATTTGGCAGACAACTCAGCGGCGGCTTGCAGGGCGGCATTGGCGTATTTCACGCTGTGATGTTCTTCAAAGCGAGACTTCAAGCCCTTCAAAATGTCGACTGTTTCTGCCACAGTAGGCTCGACCACGTCGACCTTTTGGAAGCGACGTGACAGGGCCGCATCTTTTTCAAAGATGCCGCGGTATTCGGTGAAGGTGGTGGCACCAATGCACTTTAGCTGGCCGCTAGACAGCGCAGGCTTGAGCAAATTGGAAGCATCCAATGTACCCCCCGATGCCGCACCGGCGCCGATGAGCGTGTGAATTTCGTCGATGAACAAGACCGCGTGCGGCCTGTCTTTCAAGGCCTTCAAAACACCCTTCAGGCGCTGCTCAAAATCACCTCGGTACTTGGTACCTGCAAGCAAAGCACCCATGTCCAGTGAATAGACCACAGCCTCTGCCAAAATTTCTGGCACGCTAGATTGCGTGATGCGCCAAGCCAAGCCTTCTGCAATGGCCGTTTTACCGACACCGGCCTCGCCCACCAACAGAGGATTGTTTTTACGCCGACGGCACAAAATTTGGATGGTGCGCTCGACCTCATATTCGCGGCCAATGAGCGGGTCGATCTTGCCCTCTTTGGCCAGCTGGTTCAAGTTCTGAGTGAACTGCTCTAAAGGCGATGCCTTCTCGTTTCGTTCAGAGTTGCCGCTGCCCTCTTCACTTTCAGGCGCAGGTGCAGAATCACTGCCCTTGGTGGCTTCGGGTGGATCGCTTTTTCGAATACCGTGGGCGATGAAATTAACAACGTCCAAACGTGTAATGCCTTGTTGGTGCAAGTAGTACACAGCGTGCGAATCTTTTTCACCGAAAATCGCAACCAGCACATTAGCACCGGTGACTTCTTTTTTGCCACTGCCGGTCGATTGAACGTGCATGATGGCGCGCTGAATCACACGCTGAAAACCCAATGTGGGTTGCGTGTCGACTTCTTCGGTACCCGCCACTTGAGGCGTGTTGTCTTTGATGAAGGTGGCCAGCGATTGACGCAAATCGTCGACTTGCGCCGAACACGCGCGCAACACTTCTGCTGCGCTGGGGTTGTCTAGCAATGCCAACAGCAAATGCTCTACGGTAATGAACTCGTGTCGCTGCTGACGCGCCTCAACAAAGGCCATGTGCAAACTGACTTCCAATTCTTGGGCAATCATGTGATTTCCTTCAATGCATTGCGGAGGTTAAAAATATTAGGTTGGGTAGATTTGTTAGATTGCAACTGCTTTATGCCACATTCTTGCCGACTTTTTGTGCGATTCATGCCACAGGCTCGCTCACACACTGAAGTGGGTGTCCGGCCTGATTGGCTGCATCAAGCACTTGATCGACCTTTGTAGCGGCCACATCACGAGAGAAAACCCCACAAATGCCCTTGCCGTCCAAGTGAATTTTCAACATGATTTGCGTTGCAGCTTCTCGGTCTTTGTTAAAAAACTCTTGAAGCACCAAAACAACAAACTCCATGGGGGTGTAGTCGTCATTCAGCATGACAACTTGGTACATCTGAGGCGGTCCAACTTTGGCAGGTCGTCTTTCTAAAACCACAGAATCACTATTTCCGGGGGTACTAGCAGGATCCCCAACCGATCCGGGCGGGTTTGGTGAATTTGGTTTTTTAGGTTTCTCTGTTGCCATGATTTCATTCTATAGAGACTCAGCGGGGTTCTGAGCCGACCCCTTAAAAAGTCCTTATGTCGCAATGCAGCAATTTTGCATCAGTCGGGTAAACCTTGAATTGACAACGTCAAAAACAGTGCTTTAAATGTGTTCTATAAATCTAACGGATGGAGACATGCATGCTCAACGGAACAGTGAAGTGGTTCAATGACGCCAAGGGATTTGGATTTATTCAGCCCGATGGTGGCGGCCCAGACGCTTTTGCGCACTTTTCTGCCATCACCATGGAAGGCTTTAAAAGCCTTAAAGAGGGTGCTAGGGTTAGCTTTGACTTGACCGATGGCCCCAAGGGTCCTATGGCCATTAACATTCAGTCTGAGCAAGGTGCTGCGGCGCAGGAAGCCAAACCCGAGGCGTCTTGAGGTGTCTTGAGGTGTGATAACTCGCCAAGAAAAAAGCTCTTAAGAATTTGTTCTTAAGAGCTTTTGTCAAACATCAATGGTCGGCGTGGCGGGATTCGAACTCGCGACCCCTTGCACCCCATGCAAGTGCGCTACCAGGCTGCGCTACACGCCGACAAGCTTTAAATTATAGCCCGAGAATGCCGTCAATTTGAGAGCAAGTCTCTGATATCCATCAATTCACGGCGCAGGGTTGGCAGGCTGCTTGAGGCTTGCAGTTGTGTTGCCCTTTGAGCGCTTTCCATGGCCATCACAGAGGGTTGCTCACCCTCTGAGAAAGCGGCCATGTCTTCGTCGAATTCTTCCATGATTTCATCGTCCGCAGTGCTCAATTCAAGGGCATCTTTTTTCAAGCCTTTTTGAGATTGAGCCAGTTCTTGCATTTTGTTGCGAGCGCCACTGATGGTGAAGCCTTGCTCATAAAGCAAATCGCGGATACGGCGAATCATGAGCACTTCGTGGTGCTGGTAATAACGGCGATTGCCGCGGCGCTTGACCGGACGAAGTTGGGTAAATTCCTGCTCCCAATAGCGCAGCACGTGCGGCTTGACACCGCAAAGCTCGCCCACCTCACCAATGGTGAAGTAGCGCTTGGCTGGTATAGACGGGAGGGAGTTCTCCATTGAAATCACTAACTTGCTAAGGGGAATGCAAGCTTACTCTAAGCATGGGGGCCGAGTAAAGGGGCTATTGATTAAATTTTTGAAGGATTCCAGAAAATATTTTGAAGAGACTGGAAGTCAGCAAGATTCAGTGAACGTCAGTCTCACAATTTTTCATCGCCTTGAATGACCGCTTTCAGCTTGTGGCTTGCATGAAAGGTGGACACACGCCTGGCTTCAATGGGGATCAGTTCACCGGTGCGCGGGTTGCGACCTGGCCGCGGCGCTTTCTCACGAATTTGAAAATTGCCAAAGCCGGAGATTTTGACATCTGCTCCTTGTACCAGTTGCATCGCAATCAAGTCAAAGAAAGAATCAACCATGTCCTTAGATTCGCGCTTGTTCAGACCAATTTGTTCGAACAACAAATCAGCCAGGTGCGCCTTGGTAAGGGCTGGTGTTTCGAGGCTTTCAACAGAAAAATTCATAGTCACTTTCAAGCAGGCATCAGGTGCGCAAACGGGCAGCTATCTTCAATGCCAAATGATCTAGCACAGACTTGACTGTGGATTCAATTTGCACATCTGTCAATGAGGCTTCGTCGCTGTTCAAAACAAGTCGCACAGCCAAACTTTTTTCAACACCAAGCGAGGCCTGTGGACGGAACACATCAAATAGAACAGCACTTCGAAGCAGGCCAGCTGTAGGGGCTTCATGAACTGCTGCCATCAATTCAGCGTGTGTTACTTTTTCGGCCACCACGACTGCAATGTCTCGCTCTACGGCTTGGAATTTTTCGACGCCTTGCGCCACTGGCACGTCTCGCTGAAGGACGGCCTCCAAATCGAGTTCAAACAAAATAGGCGCCTGCTGGAGGTCCCATGACTGACGCCAACGAGGATGCAACTCCCCCACATGGCCAAGCACATTGCCATACAAAGAAACCTGAGCACAACGTCCAGGGTGCATGGCAGGATGTTCAGCCGACGCAAACACCGGCTTGGCGGGTGCCAACAAAGCCTCTATTTCACCTTTGACGTCAAAGAAATCGACGTTTCGAACCTTACCGCTCCAGGAAGTAGAAGACACCGGCCCATAAGCGACGCCCGACACACGCATGGGCTGACTCAAACCTTCAACGGTGGTGTCTGAATCCTTCACCGAGGCATCGCGCAAAAACACCCGCCCCAATTCAAAGACACGCACGCGATCGGCTTTGCGATCTAGGTTGAACTTCACCACTTGCAACAAGGATCCCAGCAGGCTGGTGCGCATCACACTCATTTGGCTGGCAATGGGGTTGAGCAATTTGAGCGGGTTGGGGTTGCCCGCCAGTTCATGCTCCCAGCGTTCTTCCACAAAACTGAAGTTGATGGTCTCTTGGTAACCAAGCGCTGCCAAACTGCGACGCACTGCAAACGGGCCGCGCACACTTTCTTTGCGAATTTTGGCCGTGATGGGGGCCAAGGGTGGCGTGGTGGGAAGCTGGGTGTAGCCCACCATGCGTGCAACCTCTTCAATGAGGTCTTCTTCAATTTCCAAATCGAAGCGCCAGCTGGGAGGGTTGACCGTGATCAAGCCTTCTGTTTCTGAAACTTCAAAACTCAAGCCACGCAGTGCATCGGCACATTGCTTCTGGCTCAAGGTCATGCCGATGACTTTGTTGGCACGCGCCACGCGCAATGTGACGGGCTTGCGAACTGGCATGTTCAACTTTTGATCATCGACAGGGCCAATTTGCGTTGAAGGTGTACCGCAAATATCAATCACCAATTGGGTAATGCGCTCAATGTGTTCAACCGTGCTTTCAGGGTCGACACCGCGCTCAAAGCGATGGCCCGCGTCGGTTGAAAAGTTGTAACGGCGTGACCGGCCGGCAATGGCTTTGGGCCACCAGTAGGCGGCTTCGATGTAAATGTTTTGCGTGTCATCAGACACCGCAGTGGCATCGCCACCCATGATGCCAGCCAAGGACTCTACTTGAGCGTCGTCTGCAATCACACCCACTTTGTCGTCTACCGTCACGGTGCTGCCGTTGAGCAGCTTCAGTGACTCATCGGCGCGGCCCCAGCGAACTTGCAAACCGCCATGAATTTTGTTGAGGTCAAAAATGTGGGAAGGCCGCCCAAACTCAAACATCACGTAGTTTGAAATGTCCACCAAGGGGCTCACACTGCGTTGGCCACATCGCGCCAAACGGTCCACCATCCATGCGGGCGTTTGGGATTTGGGATTGACGCCCTTCACCACCCTGCCGCTGAATCGGCCACACAAATCAGTGGCATGCACGGCCACCGGCAATGTCTCTTGAACTTGTGCCGCAAGTGATTTGAATTCAGGTGCTTTTAAGGGCGTACCCGTTAATGCAGAAACTTCTCGGGCAATGCCGTAGACACTCAAGCAATGTGCCAAGTTAGGCGTGAGTTTGAGTGTGAAAAGCGTATCGTCGAGCTTCAAATAAGTGCGAATGCTTTCGCCCAGGGGGGCATCGGCAGGCAACTCTAGCAAGCCGCCATGATCGTCTGCAATTTTGAGTTCTTTGGCTGAGCACAACATGCCCTGGCTTTCGACACCGCGCAGTTTGCCCACCTTGATCTGGAAGGGTTGACCATCTTCACCGGGGGGCAACTCTGCGCCCACTATGGCGCAAGGGATGCGGATGCCCACACGCGCATTGGGTGCGCCGCAAACAATGTTGAGCAAGGTGGGTTGGCCTACATCCACTTGGCACACGCGCAAGCGGTCTGCATTGGGATGCTGCTCGGCACTTTTAATTTCACCCACGACCACGCTGGAAAACGGTGGTGCTACAGGCTGAAGTTCTTCAACCTCCAAGCCCGCCATGGTGAGGGTTTCGGCGAGTTGTTCGGTAGTGAGGGGTGGGTTACAAAACTCACGCAGCCAAGATTCAGGAAATTGCATGGTCTTTTAGGATTGAAATTGACTCAAGAAGCGAACGTCGCCATCGAAGAACAAGCGCAAATCATTGACGCCATATCGGAGCATGGTGAGACGGTCGGGGCCCATGCCAAAGGCAAAGCCAATGAATTTTTCTGGGTCGAGGCCCATGTTGCGAACCACATTAGGGTGAACTTGGCCAGAACCGGCCACTTCTAACCATCGACCGGCCAAGGGACCGGTTTGAAATTGAATGTCAATTTCTGCGCTGGGTTCTGTGAACGGAAAGAAGCTGGGGCGAAAACGCAGAACCAAGTCGTCGCTTTCAAAAAACGTGCGGCAAAAATCGGTGAACACCACTTTCAAATCTTTGAAACTGACGTTCTCGCCAATCCACAAACCTTCGCATTGGTGAAACATGGGCGAGTGAGTGGCATCGCTGTCAACACGGTACGTGCGACCAGGCGCAATGACCCGAATTTCAGGCATGCCCTGCTCTGCTTCCAGCTGTGCTTTGAAGCGCTTCACGTGCTGAACAGCATGGCGAATTTGCATGGGACTGGTGTGGGTGCGCAACAAATGACCGCCTTCTACATAGAAGGTGTCGTGCATGGAGCGGGCTGGATGATCTTCAGGTGTGTTCAAAGCGGTGAAGTTGAACCAATCGGTTTCAATTTCAGGGCCTTGCGCCACTTCAAAACCCATAGAGCCAAAAATTTGCTCAATGCGTTCTAAAGTGAGAGAAACTGGGTGCAGGCCGCCTTGTGTGAGGGGGCGCCCTGGCAATGACACGTCGAAAGCTTCTGCTTTCAGTTGAACGGACAACTCGGCATCGGCCAAAGCTTGGCGGCGCGCATTGAGCGCAGCTTCAATGCCCTGCTTGGCCATGTTGACGGCCGCACCAAAGCTTTTCTTTTCTTCAACGCTTAAGGCGGCCATGCCCTTCATCATTTCGGTGATGCGGCCTGACTTGCCCAAATACAGAGCCTTGGCATTTTCAAGATCGGCGGGGGTTTGGGCCTGTGCAAAACTGGCACTGGCCGCTTCAACCAAACTGTCCAACTCGGTCATAGTGGGAACTTTAAAAGGAACTTAAATTCAACATAAAAAAAGGATTGAAGCCTTCGCAAGCCTCAACCCCCTTGATCGACTGTGATATCGACTGCGTGAGTGCTTAAGCTGCGGCCAACTTGGCCTTGACTTGGTTCACGATACCCGCAAAAGCGGCCTTGTCGTGCACGGCGATGTCCGCCAACACTTTGCGGTCGATTTCGATGGCAGCCTTTTTCAGGCCATTGGCAAATTGACTGTAGGTCATGCCGCATTCACGAGCCGCAGCATTGATACGAGCGATCCACAACTGACGGAACACACGTTTCTTGGTACGACGGTCGCGGTAGGCATACTGACCGGCCTTCATCACCGCTTGTTTAGCGATGCGGAAGACATTACCGCGGCGGCCGCGGAAACCTTTGGCCAAGGCCAATACTTTTTTGTGACGGGCTCTTGCCGTGACACCACGTTTTACGCGAGGCATATTTTCTCCTTGTTCGTCAGTGAATTACAAGCCAGCCGAAGGCAGCATTTGTGCCATGTGACCCATATTGGTCTCATGCACGCCTACTGAACCACGGAGGTGACGTTTGTTCTTGGTTGTCTTCTTGGTCAAGATGTGACGCTTGAAGGCTTGACCGCGTTTAACGGTACCACCAGGACGAACTCGGAAGCGCTTTTTAGCGCTGCTTTTGGTCTTCATTTTGGGCATTTAACTGCTCCTTAATTTGTGCTCGTGAGGCGTCTGCAAACTCCTTGCAGCCTTGTTGGCCCCGAGACACTTTTAATCAGCCATTCATTTGCATGTTTGGCTGTGCGAGGTTTTTGCAAACCTCATTTTTCAGAGATCCCGAAGGACCTCTTCAAACTCACTCTGAAGCTGCCGGAGCGGCTTCGTTGGCTGTTTTACCAGCCGGTTTTTTGCGACCTGGTGCAATCATCATGATCATTTGGCGGCCTTCCAACTTTGGAAACTGCTCAACCACAATCAGATCACCCAAGTCATCGCGAATACGCTGCAACAGTGCCATGCCCAACTCTTGGTGGGTAATTTCGCGACCGCGAAAACGCAAGGTCACTTTGCACTTGTCACCATCGGCCAAAAATCGGCGGATGTTGCGCATCTTGATGTTGTAGTCACCGTCATCGGTACCAGGTCGGAATTTAATTTCCTTGATCTCAATGACCGTCTGCTTGGCTTTGGCTTCGGCAGCACGTTTTTGTTCTTGGTATTTGAACTTGCCGTAGTCCATAAGCCTACAAACCGGGGGCGTTGCGGTGGCTGCAATTTCAACCAAATCAACGTCCAACTCTCCTGCCATGCGCAAGGCATCTGACAAAGAAACGATTCCAAGGGCTTCGTTCTCGGGTCCGGACAAACGGACCTCAGGGAAAGTGATTTCACGGTTCAGACGATGCTTACGCTCTTCGCGCTGGCGGCGGTCACGAAATTCAGTGGTAGCGATGGTTCAAATCCTTTAAAAAATAACTGCACAAGGCAGCCCAAACCGACGGGCAAGCGTCAAGCTAAAGCAATCGGAAAATACCTTCAAACTTTAGATTCAATGTCTGATTGGATGAGTTCAATGAACGCATCAACAGACATGACACCGAGGTCTTTGTTACCCCGGGCGCGAACCGCGACAGTACCTGCAGCCTTTTCTTTGTCGCCAGCGACAAGGATGTAAGGCGGCTTCTGCAATGAATGCTCACGTATTTTATACGTGATTTTCTCGTTTCGGAGGTCTAAATCGACCCTAAGGCCTTGATTTCCCGCTAGTTTTTGCATTTTTTGGGCAATTTCGCGACAGTAATCGGCCTGAGAATCGGTAATGTTGCACACCACCACCTGAATTGGAGCCAACCAAACAGGCAAGGCACCCGCGTGCTGTTCGATCAAAATTCCGATGAATCGCTCCATGCTGCCAACGATGGCGCGGTGCAGCATGACGGGGCGATGGCGGTTGCCATCCTCGCCCACATATTCAGCATCCAGGCGCTCAGCCATTGAGAAGTCAACCTGAATGGTGCCGCACTGCCACTGGCGGCCAATGGCGTCTTTCAAGGTGTATTCAATTTTGGGGCCGTAGAAAGCACCATCACCCGGGGCAATTTCAAAATCACAGTTGGAAGCTCTCAAACTTTCCATGAGTGCGTGTTCTGCCTTGTCCCAAATTTCATCGGAGCCAATGCGCTGTGCAGGACGCGTGGCCACTTTGTAGATGATGTCGGTAAAGCCAAAGTCTTGGTAGACCTTTTGTAAAAGAGTGGTGAAGTTAACGCTTTCAGCCAAGATCTGATCTTCGGTACAGAAGATGTGACCATCGTCTTGCGTAAAGCCGCGCACACGCATGATGCCGTGCAAGCCGCCAGTGGGCTCGTTGCGGTGGCACTGTCCGAACTCACCATAACGCAGCGGCAAATCGCGGTAGCTCTTCATGCCCTGCTTGAAAATCAAAATGTGTCCGGGGCAGTTCATGGGCTTCAAAGCGTAGTCGCGCTTCTCTGACTCGGTGGTGAACATGTTGTCGCGGTACTTGTCCCAGTGACCTGTTTTTTCCCACAAAGATTTGTCAATGATCTGCGGGCCTTTGACTTCTTGGTAGCCGTTGTCTTGGTAAACAGCACGCATGTACTGCTCAACCTTTTGCCAAACAGACCATCCCTTGGGGTGCCAGAACACCAAGCCTGGTGCGTGCTCGTCAATGTGAAACAGATCGAGTTCACGGCCCAATTTGCGGTGATCGCGCTTCTCTGCTTCTTCCAATTGGGTCAGGTAGTTTTGTAAATCTTCTTTGCTGGTCCAAGCGGTACCGTAAATGCGTTGCAGCATTTCGTTTTTGCTGTCGCCGCGCCAATAGGCACCGGCTACCTTCATGAGTTTGAAGTGCTTGAGCTTGCCGGTGCTGGGTACGTGCGGGCCGCGGCACAAATCTTCAAACGCGCCCTCTTTGTACAAACTCACATCTTCATTGGAAGGAATGCTGCCAATGATCTCTGCTTTGTAGTTCTCGCCCATGCCTTTGAAATAAGCAACGGCTTCATCACGCGGCAAAACACGACGAAGCACGGGCTCATCTTTGTTAGCCAATTCGGTCATGCGCTTTTCTATGGCAGCCAAATCTTCTAAGGTGAAAGGACGGCTGTAGGCAAAGTCGTAGTAAAACCCGTTTTCAATAACAGGGCCGATGGTGACCTGAGCATCAGGGTACAAATCTTTGACGGCATACGCCAACAAGTGAGCCGTGGAGTGACGCACCACTTCAAGGCCGTCTGCATCTTTGGCCGTGATGATGGCAAGTTGGGCATTGCTAACAACGCTGAAACTCGTGTCCACCACTTTGCCATCGACTTTGCCAGCCAAGGCGGCCTTGGCTAAGCCTGCGCCAATGGACGCTGCAACCTCTGCCACGGTGACGGGACCGGGAAACTCACGCAATGAACCGTCGGGAAGTGTGATCTGAACCATGTTCGACTAGAAAAAAAGAAGGCGCCAATGCGGCGCCAGAAATGAAAAACGCGGCATTTGCCGCGTCTTCAAACGCTCAGGCCAGATTTTACGCTGTGCCTGAGGTGTTTTGAATCAATGAAACTGTTCTTCTTCAGTAGAACCCGTCAAAGCCGTCACGCTAGAGCGGCCGCCTTGGATCACGGTGGTCAATTCATCAAAGTAACCCGTGCCCACTTCTTGCTGGTGCGACACAAATGAGTAGCCGCGATCTCGGGCAGCAAATTCGGGTTCTTGCACCTTCTCAACATAGGCCGACATGCCACGCTGAACATAGGCTTGCGCCAAGTCAAACATGCTGTACCACATGGAGTGAATGCCCGCCAAAGTGATGAACTGGTACTTGTAACCCATAGCGCCCAGTTCTTTTTGGAATTTGGCGATGGTGGCATCGTCCAAGTTTTTCTTCCAATTGAAAGAAGGTGAGCAGTTGTAAGCCAACATTTTACCGGGGTGCTTCTTGTGAACGGCTTCCGCAAACTTGCGTGCAAATTCCAAATCGGGTGTGCCTGTTTCACACCATACCAAGTCGGCGTAATCGGAGTACGCCACTGCACGGCTAATGGCTTGGTCCATGCCCTTCTTGGTTTTGTAGAAGCCTTCAGCGGTGCGCTCACCTGTAAGGAAAGGCTTGTCGTTTTCGTCATAGTCGCTGGTAAGCAAATCAGCCGCTTCTGCATCTGTGCGTGCAATGACCAAAGTAGGAACGCCACACACGTCAGCCGCCATGCGGGCTGCGATCAATTTCTGGCAAGCCTCGATGGTGGGCACCAAGACCTTACCGCCCATGTGACCGCATTTCTTCACGGAAGCCAATTGGTCTTCAAAGTGAACGCCTCCTGCACCCGCAACGATCATGGCCTTCATCAATTCGAATGCATTGAGCACACCACCAAAACCCGCTTCAGCATCGGCAACGATGGGGGCGAAGTAGTCTGTGTAGTCTTTGTCGCCGGGGTTGGTGCCTTTGGACCATTGAATCTCATCAGCACGGCGGAAGCTGTTGTTGATGCGCTCAATCACCTTGGGCACAGAATCCACGGGATACAGCGATTGATCGGGGTACATGGAAGCGTTGGAGTTGTTGTCAGCAGCCACTTGCCAGCCAGACAAATAGATGGCCTTGATACCCGCCTTGACTTGTTGCATGGCTTGACCACCGGTCAGAGCGCCTAAACAATTGACATAGGGTTCGGTGTGGAGCAAGTCCCAGAGCTTCTCTGCACCGCGACGAGCCAAGGTGTGCTCGATGGGAAAAGAGCCACGCAAACGAACGACATCTGCTGCGGTGTAACCGCGCTTGATGCCCTTCCAACGGGGGTTGGTGGCCCAATCTTTTTCCAATGCGGCAATTTGTTGTTCACGGCTCAGTTGTTCAACGATATTTTGTGGCATGACGATTTCCTTCGAGGTGGTTGATGTAGAGGCCAAAGAACACTTTAAAAATCTTAGGCACCGAGGAAATTCTAAGTCTTATATAAGACTTTTAAAATATTCAATATCTTATATAAGACATTTATTTATTCGTTAAAAATCAATATCTTATGACTTATATTTCTCATCGTGGAATATTATTTCTCATATTGAGAAAAATTAATGCAATGCAACAAGTCTTTATTTCGTATTGTGAAAACAAATTTCAACATCAAAACGCATGCTTGGCAAAAATTCAAACCAACAAGCACCCACGTCAGTCAAATGCGAACGCACTGAGAGAGGAAAATCTACAACAACAAGGGGAAAAAATCTTCACTACCCCTAGGAAACAGCGTGTTTCTCCAGTAGCATGCGCTCAGCCGGATAAATAAGTTTCCGGCTGCGAACCAACTTCCGTCCTAAGGAATTTCAAAATGGCAACTGCAAAAAAATCTCCGGCGAAAAAAGCTGCTCCTGCAAAAAAGGCAGCACCCGCCAAAAAACCCGTAGCGAAAAAAGCTGCTCCTGCAAAAAAGGCTGCTCCAGCTAAAAAAGCTGCGCCAGCCAAGAAAGCTGCTCCAGCTAAAAAGCCAGCAGCTAAAAAAGCCCCTGCTAAAAAGCGCACCCCAAATGCTGCTTTCATGAAGGCTTTAACACCTAGCGCCGCATTGGCTGCTGTGGTGGGTGCAGCTCCTCTGCCACGTACAGAAGTCGTGAGCAAGTTGTGGGTTTACATCAAGAAACACGGCCTGCAAGACAATGTCAACAGGCGCAACATCAACGCTGATGACAAGCTGAAAGCCATCTTTGGCAAGGCTCAAGTCACCATGTTTGAATTGGCTGGCTTGATCGGCAAACACTTGAAGTAATTCAGTGTTTTCCAAATGAAAAAAGCCGGGTCACCCCGGCTTTTTTTCCCCTTGGCAACTCACTTTGACTTCAAGGCATTCTGCGTGATGGCTGATAAAGTGACGCGCGTTGTGATGGCTTCGGGGTCGAGCATGATTTCAATCAAGGTGCCTTGATTTCGCGCCAATGCTGCTGTGAGTGCTGGCTCAAACTCTTCTGTTTTCGAAATACGCACACCCTCATAGCCATAAGCTTTGGCCAAATTGGCAAAGTTTGGATTGTTCAGGTGAGAGCCCATGTTGTGGGTTGGAAAATCTCTTTCCTGATGCATCCTGATGGTGCCGTACATGCCGTTGTTCAGAAGAACCACAATTGTTTTGGCGCCGTGCTGAGCGGCGGTGGCCAGTTCTTGGCCGTTCATGAGGAAATCGCCATCGCCTGCAATGGTGAAGACGACCCGACCCGTGAGCACCGCCGCCGCAATGCCAGCAGGCACGCCGTAGCCCATGGCACCGACAGTCGGGGCCAACTGTGTTTTAAAACCCTTGCTGATGCCGTGGTGCTTGTAATACCGGTGCACCCAACTTGCAAAATTGCCTGCGCCGTTGGTCAGCACCGCGTCCGCAGGCAAATGGCGCTGCAAAACTGAAATAACTTCGGGCATGTTGACAAGACCTTGGGCAGAGTCAGCCGGCAAGCCCGCCAAGGTCTGCGGCAGTGTGTTGGCCAAGTAGTCTGCATTGGCTTGTGACGCCCAATAGGTCCAAGCCACACTGGACGGCGCAGTGAGAACTTCCAAGCTCCGCGCCGCGGCATTCATGCTTGCGCAAATGGCCAAATCAGCGTGGTAAACACGATTCAACTCTTCAGCACTCGCATGAATGTGCACCAACTTTTGTTTGGGTTTTGGAACTTCTAACAAGGTGTAACCACTGGTGGTCATTTCGCCTAAGCGCGGACCAATGGCAATGATCAAATCGCTGTCCTTGATGCGTTGCGCCAATTTTGGATTGATGCCAATGCCGACATCTCCGGCATACAAAGGGTGAAAATTGTCAAATGTGTCTTGAAAACGAAACGCATTGCCAACGGGCAGTTGCCAATTCTCTGCAAAGCGCTGAAGGGCTTGCGCTGACTGCGGCGTCCACCCCCCTCCTCCGGCAATCACGAAAGGCCGTTGTGCCTGCAACAGCAATTCACGCAACTCACGCAAGCTGCCAGGATCACTCCAAGCCTGAACGGGCTCAAGTTGCGGCAACGGCCTCGAAGAGACCTCATGGGTCAGCATGTCTTCAGGCAAGACAAGCACAACAGGGCCAGGACGGCCATTCATGGCAGTGGCAAAGGCGCGGGCAACGTACTCCGGAATTCTGCTGGCATCATCGATTCGCTCTACTCGCTTGGCCATGCCTTTGGTGCTCGGGCCAAAGAAGGAACAAAAGTCGACTTCTTGAAAAGCTTCACGGTCGCGGGTTTCAGTGGCCACATCCCCCACAAACAAGACCATGGGGGTGGAATCCTGAAACGCCGTGTGAACGCCAATCGAGGCATTGGTGGCGCCTGGGCCCCGGGTTACAAAACAAACCCCTGGACGGCCCGTTAAACGGCCTTGTGCATCTGCCATGAAGGCGGCCCCGCCCTCTTGCCGGCAGGTGACAAACTGAATTTGGTCCTGGTACTTGTGAAAACCATCTAGAGCAGCTAGGTAGCTTTCGCCTGGAACCCCAAAGGCGTGGGTCACACCTTGAGCAATGAGGCACTCAACCAGGAGGTGTCCCCCTATTTGAGATGAAGGCTGGACTTCTTGAAGTTTGACTTTTTGATCGCTCATAGGGACTCTTGTAGTGATGGCCGCATGATACTTTCAAAGCGCCAAGGACGCCCGCCCTTGGCGGCTTGTTTAACTGACAACCCGATCAAATTTAAAGACGCCAGGCTCATTGACGGGGTCGACATCGACCGGAATGACCGACTTGGGCAAGAACTTGCCTTCTAAAAGCAATTTTGACAAAGGGTTTTCAATCCGTTGCTGAACGGCGCGTTTAAGGGGACGTGCACCAAACACAGGATCAAATCCCACTTTGGCCAATTCCGCCACAGCAGCAGTCGAAACCTCCAAATGCAAATCCATCTTGGCCAATCGGGCTTCCAATATTTGAAGCTGTATTTTGGCAATCGACTCAATGTGCTTGGCATCCAAACTGTGAAAGACCACTGTTTCATCAATTCGGTTTAAAAATTCAGGTCGAAAATGGTTTTTGAGTTCGCCCCAAACAGCGTCTTTGATGTCTTCCCTGGGCTCGCCCACCATAGACTGAATCAGGTGCGAGCCAATGTTAGAAGTCATCACAATGACTGTGTTTTTAAAGTCGACTGTGCGGCCTTGACCGTCTGTGAGGCGACCATCGTCTAGAACTTGCAACAACACATTGAACACATCGGGATGCGCCTTTTCAACCTCGTCCAACAGCAGCACAGAATAGGGCTTGCGACGAACTGCTTCGGTTAAGTAGCCGCCCTCTTCGTAACCCACGTACCCAGGCGGCGCACCAATGAGACGCGCCACAGAGTGCTTTTCCATGAACTCGCTCATGTCCATGCGAATGAGGTGGTCTTCGCTGTCAAACAAGAACCCCGCCAGCGCTTTGCACAGCTCTGTTTTGCCAACGCCTGTGGGGCCTAGGAATAAAAAAGAGCCCGTGGGTCTTTGCGGGTCTGACAGGCCCGAACGCGAACGGCGAATGGCATGGGAGACAGCCGCAATGGCCTCGTCTTGCCCCACCACGCGCTCGTGCAACTTCACTTCCATTTGCAACAATTTCTCGCGCTCACCCTGCATCATTTTGGACACGGGAATGCCGGTGGCACGGCTGACAACTTCTGCAATTTCTTCGGCGCCCACTTGGGTGCGAAGCAGCCTTGGCGCAGCGCCTGCTGCAGGATTGAGCTCATTGGCTTGCGTTTCTTTCAGCAGCTTTTCGAGCTCTGGCAACTTGCCGTATTGCAGTTCGGCCACTTTGTTGAAATCGCCCTTTCGAGTGAGCTCTTCAATTTGCTGGCGCAGTTGGTCAATTTTTTCGCGAACGTTTTGACTGCCCTGCGCCTGGGCCTTTTCTGTCTTCCAAATTTCTTCCAAATCGGCAGCTTCTTTTTTCAAGCTGACAATTTCTTCTTCGATCAAGCCCAAACGTTTTTGCGATGCCTCATCGGTTTCTTTTTTAACGGCTTCACGTTCAATTTGAAGTTGAATCAAGCGCCTGTCCAGCTTGTCAATGACTTCGGGTTTTGAATCAATTTCAATTTTGATTTTGGAGGCCGCCTCGTCAATCAGGTCGATGGCTTTGTCGGGTAAAAATCGATCCGTGATGTAACGATGACTGAGTTCGGCAGCCGCCACAATGGCAGGATCGGTGATGTCAACGCCGTGGTGAATTTCATATTTTTCTTGCAAGCCGCGCAAGATGGCAATGGTGGCCTCCACACTGGGCTCACCCACCAAAATCTTTTGAAAGCGCCGTTCTAAAGCGGCATCTTTTTCAATGTATTTGCGGTATTCGTCCAGGGTGGTGGCGCCTACGCAATGCAACTCACCCCGCGCCAAGGCTGGTTTGAGCATATTGCCTGCGTCCATCGCGCCTTCGGCCTTGCCAGCCCCCACCATGGTGTGCAATTCATCAATGAACACGATGGTCTGACCTTCATCTTTGGCCAACTCATTCAGCACTGACTTTAGTCGCTCTTCAAATTCACCTCTGAATTTAGCACCCGCCAACAAGGACGCCATGTCCAAAGACAAGACCCTCTTGCCTTTCAATGAATCAGGGACCTCACCGGCTACGATGCGCTGGGCCAAGCCCTCCACAATGGCGGTCTTGCCGACACCTGGCTCGCCTATGAGCACGGGATTGTTTTTGGTTCTGCGTTGCAAGACCTGAATGGCACGGCGAATTTCATCGTCTCGACCAATCACAGGATCGAGCTTGCCCATGCGAGCGCGCTCTGTGAGGTCCATACAGTATTTTTTGAGGGACTCACGCTGGCCTTCTGCGTTAGCACTGTTCACGTTTTGCCCGCCTCGAACAGCATCCACGGCTGCCTCTAAACTTTGACGGCTTAAACCTGCAGCCTTGACCGTTCGCGTCAATTCCGACTTGCCATCGGCCAGAGCCAATAGAAAGAGTTCGCTGGCAACAAACGCATCGCCCCTTTTAAGGGATTCTTTTTCAGCGGCCTGCAACAATTTGACCAATTCAGGCCCAACCTGAACTTGATCTTGGCCGGTGACCTGTGGCGAGCGCTCAACCGCGGCACTGGCCGCTGACATCAGGGCTGTCATATTGACCCCCGCCCTCTGCAGCAAGGCCTTGGGGCCGTCTTGCTGATGCAACATGGCCAACAAAACGTGTGCGGGGTCAATGTAGGCATGGTCCTTGGCCAAGGCCAAGCTCTGCGCATCGCCCAGTGCTTCTTGAAACTTAGTGGTTAGTTTGTCCATTCGCATCGAAAACTCCTATTGCCTGTCATTTTGGGCCGATCAGGCTATTTTTCAAGAGCCACCTGCAATTGAGTCTGGCAAGCCCACTAAGGCCCTAAAATGGACGAATGAACATTCACCAAATGTCGGTCCAATATGACGAGCGTCAAGATCGCTTGGCGCTCAGGGTCAGCAACCAAGACAACCAAGAATTTAGGCTCTGGCTTACGCGGGCCATGACGCTTCGCTTGTTACCGCATTTGCAAGCCTCGGTGGTTCAACTAGAAGCCCGCGACCCTCAAGTCATGGCCACAGACACCACCGCCCAACAAATGCTGGCTGAATTGAAGCGCGAGAATTTTCTGGCGCAAGCCGACTTCTCTACCCCCTTCGTTTCAGAAAACCTCAACCTGCCGCTGGGCGAAACTCCCATGTTGGTCACAGACGTACAGCTCAATTTGCACAACAGCGGTGGCCTGAACTTGTTGTTTCAAGATAAAAACGGCGACAGCGCCAGCGGTGCATCGTGTGAATTCAATTTACAAGCAGCTTTGTTGCATGGTTTGTTGCACCTCATTGAGCAGTCTCTCAAGAAGGCACAGTGGCAGCAACCCGATTTCTCGCAACGCTCAGAGCACCTTGAATCACCTCAGTCAGAGCGCCCAAGCTACAGGCACTGACCTGCAGTCAAAACTTAAGCCACGTTGCGCGATTGAATACCCCAACGTGCCAGTGCAGCGTCATCAGTCACTCTGGCATCCACCCACTTTGCGCCGTTTGGTGTGGCTTCCTTTTTCCAGAAGGGTGCCTGCGTTTTCAGGTAATCCATGAGAAATTCACAGGCCTTGAAACTCTCGCCGCGGTGCGCAGAAGAAACCGCCACCAAGACAATTTGATCAGCAGGTTTTAACTCGCCCACCCGGTGAATGACATGGGCTTGGTAGAAGTCAAAGCGTTGATGGGCCTCGTCAATCATGGCCTCAATGGCTGACTCTGTCATGCCAGGATAGTGCTCAAGCTCCATCGAGAGAATTTGGTCAGCTGCATTGCCCGACAGCATGCGGGTATCGCGCACAGTGCCTACAAAACTGCAAATGGCACCGACCCTTAAATCACCTGCCCGAAGCTGATCCAACACTTGAGATACATTGAAGTCTTCGGTCTGAATGACAACACGTGCGATCACTTTTCATCCTCCCGTGACAGGTGGAAAAAATGCCAACTCAGCGTTTTCTTGAAGCATGGCATCTTCATTGACCATGACCTGATTCAAGGCCAAGCGAACAGAACGCTCACGGCCCAAACAAGCGTAGGCCCCACCTCGATTCAGCAATTCATCGCGCACTTGGCCCGCATTGAGTGCTGTGGTGTGAAGCTCTTCTTGCGAATGGCCAATGGCCTCGCGCAATGATGCAAAGAAACGCAAAGTGATCTTCATTGAAGCCACTCAGAGAAAGGGTAGAAGTGAACCAAGTCACCCGATTGAATGGCGTTAGAGCCTGGATTGTCAACCACCCCATCGCCCCACACCACCGAGGTTAGAACACCTGAGCTTTGATTGGGAAACAGGTCTAAGCCACCCTGTGAATTTCGTTTCACTCGCAAAAACTCTCTGCGTTTGTCAGGCTTGGGCATGTCAAAGTTAGCCTGCAACCGAAGGGGCTCGAAATGCACTTTGCGAACACCCTGAAGGGCCAATAAAAACGGTCTGACCAAGAGTTGAAAAGTGACAAAGCTTGAAACAGGGTTGCCAGGCAGCCCCATGAAAAAGGCCGATTGATCGGAAGCCTTTGATTGGAGAAAACCAAATGCAAAAGGCTTACCTGGCTTCATTGAAATTTGCCACAAATTCAAGCCGCCCAATGCCTCCACCGCCGGCTTGACATGATCTTCTTCACCCACCGAAACCCCGCCGCTGGTCAACACCAAATCGTGGTGCGAAGCAGCATCACGCAGGACCGACAAAGTTGCTTCAAACTTGTCGGGCACGATGCCCAAGTCTGTCACTTCACACCCCAGTCGAACCAGCAAGGCACGCAAGAAAAATCGGTTGGAATTGTAAATAGCACCGGGCCGCATGTTTTCGGGCGCAACATCGCCGGGCATGACCAATTCATCGCCAGTAGAGAATAAGGCCACGCGAGGTTTGCGCGTGACTTCCAGTTGGGCCAACCCAATGCTGGCAGCCAAACCCAAACCTGCAGGATCGAGTCGCGTGCCTTGAGGCAAAACTACGGCACCTTGGGACACATCTTCACCACTGCGGCGAATCCATTGCCCTAAACTAGGCACCGTGTTGATCACAATGACGGGCACACCTGCAGCCGCATTTTCAGTTGAGGTCACTTGCGTATCCTCTTGCATGACCACAGCGTTGGCACCCGGTGGAATGGGTGCCCCAGTGAAAATACGCGCGGCTTCACCCGGGTTCAAAGCATGACCGTGCTGACCCGCAGGTATGCGTTGTGTGACTTTTAAGCTTGCGCCCGAATGCACGACATCTTCAACCCGCACAGCGTAGCCATCCATCGAAGAATTATCTTGCGGTGGTACTTGCAACCCAGATACCAGGTCATGCGACAAAACACGGCCATCCGCTTCAAATGTGTTGACCCATTCGGTTTGAGTCAAGACAGAAACCTCTTTCAGGACCAAGCTCAAAGCTTCGTCCAAAGACATTAAGGGCGGACGCTTGGTGACCTTGTTGTCAGTCATAAGTTCAGTCGCAATGTTTCGCAATGTAGGCTTTGACAGCATCGACCGATTTGGACATGACCAGCACGCGCTTAGGCAAGGCTTCAATGCCTTCAAATTTTGCGGGGCGATCGGGTTCGCGGCCTAAAGCTTCCACCAAGGTGGCGGCAAACTTGATGGGCAATGCTGTTTCTAGCACCAACATGGGAACACCGGGTTTTGCCAAAGGCACGGCCACCTTCAAACCATCTGCGGTGTGCGTATCCACCATGATGTGATTGTCAGCATAAATAGTTTGAATCGTTTGCAGTCGATCGGCATGGGTGCTCTTGCCACTCAGAAAACCGAATTGAGTTTTGGCTTTCGCAAAAAGGGGGTCTTGCCCTAAATCAAATTGGCCTGTTTGGTTCAATTGATCGTGAAAGAGATGCTTCACGCGTGCTGCGTCGCGATTGAGCAAGTCAAACACAAAGCGTTCAAAGTTGCTGGCCTTGGAGATGTCCATGGAGGGGCTGGATGTCTCATGGGTATCGGCAGAGCCACGCACACGGTAGACACCCGTTCTAAAGAACTCATCGAGCACATCGTTTTCGTTGGTGGCCACAATGAGATGCTCGATAGGCAGACCCATCATGCGGGCCACATGGCCTGCGCACACATTGCCAAAGTTGCCACTTGGCACACTGAAGCTGACTTTTTGAGTGTCATTTTGCGTGGCTTGAAAATAGCCCGCAAAGTAATACACCACCTGCGCCAACAAGCGCGCCCAGTTGATGGAGTTGACCGTGCCAATTTTGTACTTGCGCTTGAACTCTAAATCGTTGCTCACCGCCTTGACGATGTCTTGGCAATCATCGAACACGCCTTGTATGGCAATGTTGTGAATGTTGGCATCGAGCAAGCTGAACATTTGCGCTTGCTGAAAAGGGCTCATTCGGCCCTCTGGGCTGGTCATGAAGACACGCACCCCTTTTTTGCCGCGCATGGCGTACTCGGCGGCACTGCCCGTGTCTCCGGAAGTAGCACCAAAAATATTGAGTTCAGCATTGCGCCGAGTGAGTTCGTACTCAAACAAGTTGCCAAGCAGCTGCATGGCCATGTCTTTGAAGGCCAATGTGGGGCCGTTGGAGAGGGCCTCTAAATAAACAACTGCGCCAAGTGCGGCTTTGGTTTTGAGCGCCTTAATGGGAACAATTTCAGGGGTCCCAAAACTGGCTTCGGTGTAGGTTTTTTCGCACAAGGCGCGCAAATCCTTGGCAGGAATGTCATCGATGTACAAAGACAATACTTCATAGGCCAGAGCGGCATAGCCCTGTGTGTTGAGCACCTGACGCAAATGACCCAACTGCGGCGCCGATATTTGCGGGTAAGCCTCAGGCAGGTACAAGCCGCCATCAGGGGCCAAGCCTTCTAGCAAAATTTCGCAAAACCTTTTTCGGTCTGCATGACCGCGGGTTGACAAATAACGCATCAGTTCAATTCTTCCTTGCGAATTTTTGTAATGGGTGCCATCACGGTTGGCAACGCTTGCATTTGCGCCAACACTTCGTTCATCTTGCCTTCAACGGTGTCATGCGTCAGAATAATCACATCGGTTTGATTTTCTCCGGCTTGACTCACTTGGTCTGCCTCACGCTGAAGCACGGCATCGATGCTGATGTTGGCGTCGGCCAACAGACTCGTGAGCTTGGCCAGCACACCTGCTTCGTCGGCCACACGCAAGCGCAAGTAATAACTGGTGATCACGTCTGACATGGGCAAAATCTTCAAGTTGCTCATGGCATTGGGCTGGAAGGCCAAATGCGGCACCCGGTTCAATGGGTCGGCCGTGTGCAGCCGCGTGATGTCGACCAAGTCGGCAATGACCGCACTGGCTGTGGGTTCTGAGCCGGCACCTTTGCCGTAATAAAGCGTGGTGCCCACCGCATCGCCTTGCACCATCACGGCATTCATAGCGCCTTCCACATTGGCAATGAGGCGTTGTGTTGGCACCAAGCTTGGGTGAACACGCAACTCAATGCCTGCTTCAGTGCGCTTGGTGATACCCAGCAGCTTGATGCGATAGCCTAACTGCTCGGCGTATTTGATGTCGGCGGCCCCAAGCTTGGTAATGCCTTCGATGTAAGCCTGGTCAAACTGAACAGGAATGCCAAAGGCCAATGCGCTCATCAGGGTGACTTTGTGAGCAGCGTCCACACCTTCAATGTCAAAAGTGGGATCGGTCTCGGCATAACCCAATTGCTGCGCCTCTTTGAGGACCACATCAAAATCCAAACCTTTTTCGCGCATTTCGGACAGAATGAAATTGGTCGTGCCATTGATGATGCCCGCCACCCATTGAATTCTGTTGGCTGTTAAGCCTTCACGCAGCGCTTTGATGATGGGAATGCCACCCGCAACGGCAGCTTCAAATGCCACCATCACACCTTTGGCACGGGCGGCTTCAAAAATTTCGGTGCCATGAACTGCCAACAATGCTTTATTGGCCGTGACCACATGTTTGCCCGCCGCAATGGCTTCAAGCACCAGTGCTTTGGCGATGCCGTAGCCACCAATGAGTTCCACCACAATGTCGATATCTGGATTGGCAATGACTTGGCGCGCATCACTGACCACTTTGACATGGGGGGCACACAAAGCTTGGGCTTTGGCAATGTCCAAATCGGCCACCATGCTAATTTCAATGCCGCGGCCAGCACGTCGTTTGATTTCTTCTTGGTTGCGCTGCAACACATTGAAAGTACCACTGCCTACGGTGCCCATGCCTAACAGGCCAACTTGAATCGGTTTCATTGTTTACTCACTTAAACGGCTGTACCAAAACGCTGCCGCGCTTTTTCTAAAAACTTGGCCAAGCGTTCAATGGCCTCGCGCAAATCGTCCAAATGGGGCAAAAACACAATTCGGAAATGATCTGGTGCTGACCAATTAAAGCCCGTGCCCTGAACCAACATGACTTTGGTTTCTTGTAAGACTTCAAGAAAAAACAGCTGGTCGTCCTTGATGGGATAAATTTTGGGGTCTAGCTTTGGAAACATGTAAAGCGCAGCTTTAGGCTTCATGCACGATACCCCTGGAATTGCGTTAATGAGTTCGTAGGCCAAGTCGCGCTGCTTGCGCAAACGCCCTCCTTCGTTGACCAACTCATTGATGCTTTGATGGCCGCCCAATGCCGTTTGAATGGCCCACTGACCTGGCACGTTGGCGCAAAGTCGCATGTTGGACAACATGTTCAAGCCTTCAATGTAGTCTTGTGCGGGTTGCTTGTCGCCAGTGACAATCATCCAGCCTGCGCGGTACCCGCATGACCGATAACTCTTAGACAGCGAGTTAAAGGTCAGCGTCAAAACATCTTGGCTCAAACTGGCAATGGGGGTGTGCTTTAAACCATCGTACAAAACTTTGTCGTAGACCTCATCGGCAAAAATCACCAAGCCGTGGGTTCTGGCAATTTCTACAATGCCATTGAGAATCTCGTCTGAGTACAAAGCGCCCGTGGGATTGTTGGGATTAATGACCACAATGCCCTTGGTCTTTGGTGTAATTTTGGCGCGAATGTCGTCTAAATTTGGTGTCCATCCTGTGTCTTCATCGCACACATAATGCACAGGCGTTCCGCCCGACAAACTGGCCGCCGCTGTCCACAACGGATAGTCGGGTGCTGGCAACAGAAGTTCGTCGCCGTTGTCTAGCAAGGCATTGGTGGCCATCACGATCAGTTCGCTGGCGCCGTTGCCCAAATAGATGTCATCTAGCGTAACGCCCTTGATGCCTTGCTTTTGTGTCTCGTGCATGACGGCCTTGCGGGCACCAAAAATACCTTTGCTGTCGGAATAACCTGCAGAATTGGGCAGGTTTCGTATCATGTCTTGTTGAATTTCCTCAGGCGCATCGAAACCAAACACAGCCAAATTGCCAATGTTGAGCTTGATGATCTTGTGGCCCTCTTCCTCCATTTGTCTGGCGCGGTCCATGATGGGGCCGCGAATGTCATAACAAACGTTGGCAAGTTTGGCTGATTTTTGGATAGTTTTCAAAATCCCTCCGAGGGGTGTTGTCGCTTGGGAAAACCTATAATTTGACCACAGAACTGGCCCTTTTTAAGAAACTCACAAGCATGAAACTTCATCCTGATGCCAGCAATGGCTTCTCAATCCAAAGTTACAGCGAAGAAGGCGTGGTTGTGAATGGAAAATGCCAAGTCGGCCCCTTGCTTTTGTGCTCGGTTCAAGGACCCCAAAAATGGTCTGCTGAAAACTTTGAGTCTCTCACCCAGGCGTCTTTCGACGAATTGTTGCCTTTCACCCCAGAGTTGGTCTTATTTGGCAGTGGGAAGGGCATTCAATTTCCCGCACCCCATTTACTCCAAGGGCTATTTAAGCAACGAATCGGGTTAGAAACCATGGACAACGGGGCTGCTTGCCGTACTTTCAACGTCTTGGCTGGGGAGGGTCGGCATGTGGTTTTGGTCCTGATCCCCGCAATGACCAGCTAAATGAACTGTTTTCAGGTCATCCAAAAAACTCACAGGGTTTCGGTTTAAAATACGAGATTGCCGCCGCAGTGATGCCCCCTCAGGGGTTCATTGGCCATGCGGTTCATTTCAGTCACGCGAGATTAGTTCTATGGCGATCGTTGTTAACAAACCCCTTCCCGAATTTGAAGCAAACGCAACGGGCGGACTCAAGGTTTCAAACACATCTCACAATGGCAAAATCATGATTTTGTACTTCTACCCGAAGGACAACACGCCTGGTTGCACCACTGAGGCCATGCAATTCCGAGACAAATTCAAAGACTTTGCCAAGGCTGGCGCTACAGTTTTTGGTGTTTCTCGTGACAATATGAAGTCACACGATGACTTTAAAACCAAACTTGAGCTGCCCTTCGAATTGATTGCAGACACAGAAGAAAAAATGTGTCACATGTTTGGCGTGGTTAAAAACAAAATCATGTACGGCAAAAAAGTCAAAGGCATTGAGCGCAGCACCTTCCTGATTGGCCCTGACGGCCTGGTCAAAGAAGAATGGCGCGGCCTCAAAGTGCCAGGACACGTTGAAGACGTTTTAAAAGCCGTCAAAGCACTGAAAAAAGCCGCATAATTGCGACATGCAGCTGAATAACAGCCCCATTTATTTTTACCTTAGCAAAGCCGCCTCGGCCTCAAGGCGGCTTTTTCTTTGCGTCAACACCTTTCACATTTCTACTGAGGCCTTGATTTATGCCACTGCCACCCGCACCGACACAGCGCGCATCCTTGCTCGCCACTAAAAATATTGCTAAATTTGAAAAAAAATCGGAGCCCCCTTTTTCCCTAAGCAGTGAGCTTGCATCTGCCAAAAAACCTGCGGCAAAAAAGCCGTTGGATGAGCATCCTTTGAATCTGGCCCCACTGCACCCCTCTGAACTTGCGCCTGCAAGTCCAGAGCCCAGCAAACGCGCGCCAATGCCTGTAGCTTCCAAAAAACCAAAAGCGACCAAGAAGAACAACGGCCCCACCAAATTGTTTGTGCTGGACACCAATGTGCTCATGCACGACCCCATGTGCCTGTTCCTGTTTGAAGAACACGACGTCTACTTGCCCATGATTGTTCTGGAAGAACTGGACAGCCATAAAAAAGGCATGACCGAAGTGGCCCGAAATGCCAGACAAACCAGCCGGTCCCTGGATGCGTTGGCAGCCACACTGGGTTCTGACATGAAACTAGGCCTGCCCTTGAATGGCACGGGTCACATCGAAGCCCAAGGCAAGCTTTTCTTTCAGACCCAAATCATGGACGTGACCTTGCCCATGAGTTTGCCTCAAGGCAAAGCAGACAACCAAATCTTGGGCGTAGTCCAAGCCTTGGTAAACATGCACACGCCCAGAGAAGTGGTGTTGGTGTCAAAAGACATCAACATGCGCGTCAAAGCCAGAGCCTTGGGATTGGCGGCAGAGGATTATCAAAACGACAAAGTATTGGAAGACGGCGACCTGATGTATTCAGGTGCCTTGGCATTGCCCGCCGACTTTTGGAATCGTCATGGCAAAGCCATTGAAAGTTGGCAACAAGGCAGTCACACTTTTTACCGCTTCAGTGGCCCCTTGGTTCCCAGCTTACTCATCAACCAATTTGTTTACTTAGAAGCACCCGGAGAGCCTAGCTTGTATGCCCGCGTCACTGAAATTAGGGGCAAAACAGCGGTCTTGAAAACACTCAAAGATTTTGGGCATGCCAAAAATGCCATTTGGGGCGTGCTGACTCGCAATCGCGAACAGAACTTTGCCATGAACATGCTCACCGATCCAGAAATTGACTTTGTCACCTTGGCTGGAACGGCAGGCACAGGCAAAACACTCATGGCTTTGGCTGCGGGTCTCACTCAAGTCCTAGACGACAGGCGTTATACAGAGATCATCATGACCCGCGCCACAGTGAGTGTGGGCGAAGACATTGGCTTTCTGCCAGGTACTGAAGAAGAAAAGATGGGCCCATGGATGGGCGCTTTAGACGATAACTTGGAGTTTTTGGCCAAGGGTGATGGCGGCAATGCCGGCGAATGGGGCCGTGCCGCCACCACTGAGCTCATTCGAAGCCGCATCAAAATCAAAAGCATGAACTTCATGCGCGGCCGAACTTTCATGAACAAATACGTGATCATTGATGAGGCGCAAAACTTAACGCCCAAGCAAATGAAAACCTTGATCACACGGGCAGGCCCCGGCACCAAAATCATTTGCATGGGCAACTTGGCGCAAATTGACACGCCCTACCTCACAGAAGGCTCGTCGGGCTTAACCTACGCCGTCGATCGTTTTAAAGGATGGGCTCATGGTGGCCACATCACGCTGGCGCGTGGTGAGCGTTCAAGACTGGCCGACTTTGCCAGCGAAGTGCTTTAAGACTTGTGGCGCGGTGATTTAGTAATCACCACTGCCACCGCCTGAAGCCAGGCTTTCAAAGCGCGTTAAAGGTTTCAAGAAAGTTAAACGAACGGCGCCGGTGGGGCCGTTTCGTTGCTTGCCGATGATGATTTCTGCAACGCCTGGATCTTTTGAGTCTTTGTTGTAATAGTCATCACGGTAAATGAACATGATGATGTCGGCATCTTGCTCAATGGCGCCCGACTCTCGCAAGTCACTCATCATGGGCCGCTTATCGGTTCTTTGCTCCACGCCGCGGTTGAGCTGAGACAAAGCAATGACAGGACACTGAAGCTCTTTGGCCAGCATCTTGAGGCCCCTGGAAATTTCGCCCAGTTCAGTGGCACGGTTTTCACCATCGCCGCTAGAAGAACCGGTCATGAGTTGCAAGTAGTCAACCACAATCAAGCCTAACTTGCCACATTTGCGCGCTAAGCGACGTGCATTGGCTCGCAACTCGCTGCTTGTGAGTCCTGCCGTTTCATCAATGTGCAAGGAAACAGTTCTGAGGCGCTCGATGGCATCTGTGAGGCGTGGCCATTCTTCATCGGTGAGCTTGCCAGTACGCAAGTGCCCTTGATCGATTCGACCTATGGAGCCCACCACGCGCACCGCCAATTGAGCGGCGCCCATTTCCATTGAAAATACGGCCACAGGCAAGCCTTCGTTCAAGGCAACGTGCTCGGCAATGTTGATGGCAAATGCGGTTTTACCCATGGAAGGACGTGCCGCCAACACCACCAAATCGCCAGCTTGTAAACCTGAGGTCATGCGGTCTAGATCGTAGAAACCCGTGGGCACCCCGGTGATGTCATTGGGGTTGTCGGCCATCTCTTGCACGCGGTCCATGAGGTCGACCACCAAGGTGTCCATGGATTGGAAGCCCTGCTTCATGCGAGAGCCTTCTTCACCGATGTTGAAGATCTTTTGTTCAGCTTCGTCTAGGATTCTCTCTACAGGACGACCTTGGGGGTTAAAGGCGTTGGTAGCAATTTCGTCGCTGGCCGTGACCAACTTGCGCAGGATGGAACGCTCGCGAACAATTTCAGCATAGCGCCTGATGTTGCTGGCACTAGGCACATATTGAGCCAAGGAGTTGAGATAGCCTAAGCCACCCATGCCCTCTGCTTTGCCTTGATTTTTCAACTGCTCGAACACCGTGATGACATCGGCTGGCTTGGAGCCATTGATCAAAGTTGAGATGGCCGCAAAAATCAACTTGTGCTCGTGCCGATAAAAATCGTTTTCAGACAGCAAGTCACCCATTCGATCCCAAGCCGTGTTGTCTAGCAACAAACCACCCAGCACACTCGACTCGGCCTCGATGGAGTGAGGCGGCACACGCAGCTGTGCAATTTGCTGATCTTGGCTGACTGCGCTGAAACCCAGTTCGGATTCAGAGTGAGACTGAGGAGAAAAAAGTGCGGACATGGACATTCAATGTGTAGAGCTTGATCTTAAGCACTGCGGGGCTTTTGGTCATGGGACAAGCCTGTGGATAAGTCGTTGGTAAGTGAAGAAAGTCTTGTGAATAAAACCAAATACCTGCCAAAAACAAAAAAGCCGCCTGCCGCAAATTAGATTGCGACGGGCGGCTTGAGAAAGCGCTTAAAAATTAAGCGGTTTCGCCGTAGACAGAAACAGTGACTTCAACCACCACGTCTGTGTGCAAAGCCACAGCAACGGTAGATTCGCTGACAGTTTTGATGGGGCCATTGGGCATGCGGATTTGGGCTTTGGCCAAGCCGTAGCCGGCTTTGTTCAATTCTTCAGCAATGTCGTGGTTGGTGACAGAACCAAATAAACGACCGTCAACGCCAGCCTTTTGAGTGATTTTGACCACAGCACCCGCAAGCTTTTCGCCTTGGGCTTGGGCTTCAGCCAACTTTGCAGCTGCTGCCTTTTCGAGTTCGAGGCGGCGGGCTTCGAATTCAGCTTTATTGGCTTCGGTGGCGCGACGAGCACGGCCACTTGGAATGAGGAAGTTGCGAGCGTAACCGTCTTTAACTTTAACGATTTCACCTAAATTGCCAAGGTTCACAACCTTATCGAGCAGAATAATTTGCATGGTTGTTCTCCTTAAACTTTGTGCTGGTCGCTGTAAGGCAACATGGCCAAGAAGCGAGCGCGCTTGATGGCTGTGTTGAGTTGGCGCTGATAAATAGCGCGCGTGCCTGTCAAACGAGCGGGAATGATTTTGCCGTTTTCAGCAATGAAGTCGCGCAGTGTGTCGACGTCTTTGTAATCAATCTCTTCCACGCCTGTGACTGTGAAGCGGCAGAAACGCTTGCGCTTGAACAGCAGTGACTGGGTGTTGCGCTTAGGGCGCTTGTCTTTGTTAAATTTTTTGAAAGTGGCCATGGGGCCTCCTGAAAATTAAAGTGTCTTAAATTCTTGAATATGCAGAATCACATTTTTTCCGTTTTTGGGAGTAGCCAAAAAACCGCTGAATTTCCAAACACTGCCAATGGGCTGGGTTTGAATTCTCTCTGCAATCGATCCGATGGCAACAGCTTTCACTGTGGCTTTGACCTGTCTGAGAGTTCCCGCTTCTTGAATGCTAGAGGCATGCTCTAGAACCAAGTCAATGACTGGCAAGCCAGCCGGTGTGTATCGAATTGCTTTTTGCTCTGCGATACCAGCGGTTAATTCAAGGTGGTTTTCTTCTGTCACTCCGTCAACAAATGTGATTAGTTTGCAAATTCGGCTTGTTGGGCTTTGCGAGCTTCTTCGCGTTCGACTTGTTTCATCATGGAAGATGGGCCTGCATCGGCTTTCTTCTTCAGAACAGTCAGGTGACGCAAAACAGCATCGTTGAACTTGAAAGCATGTTCGAGTTCGGCCATCACAGCCTGATCAGCTTCAATGTTCACGCACAAGTAATGGGCTTTGCCCAACTTGTTAATTTGGTAGGCCATCTGACGACGACCCCAGTCTTCGACACGGTGAATCTTGCCACCGCCGGCAACGATCATGCCTTTGTAACGCTCCAACATGGCTGGAACTTGTTCGCTCTGATCCGGGTGAATCAGCAAAATGATTTCGTAATGACGCATTGAGACTCCTTTTGGTTTTGAACCCGATGGGTTCTGATAAAAAGCTACCCCCAGCGTCGGATGGAGTGCAGCAAGGTGAGCCAGAGATTATAGCCTAGGAATTAGAGTCCTGGATAGGGATTTTGAGAGGGCGCTAGAGGTTCGGGCGCCATGGGGCGATCTGGCCAGGCCCAACTTCCCAAGAGGATGGCCAAAAATCCAACCGGTACCCCCAAAATGCCCGCAGAGATAGGCAGAATCCCTAGAAATAAACCGTTGTCTGCTGGCCAATGAAGCGCTGCCCTTACCGTAGGCACGTTGAGGGTCATGTAAAGCAGCGTGGTGATCAGGCCCAAAAGCATACCTAGAACCACGCCCTTGCGACTGGCGCGCTTCCAGAAAATTCCCATGACCATGCCGGGAAAGAAGGCGGAAGCTGCCAAAGAAAAAGAAGCTGAAACCAAAGCCAGAATTTGCGCAGGTTTCCAGGCGGCCACCAAAGCGGCGCACATGGCCACAGCCAACAAAGCAAACTTGGACAAAATCACCCGACCATCTTGAGATTCAACGCCATTTTTCATGCCTAAGCGCATGTCATGTACAAAAGCGTTGCTGATGGTCAAAAGCAAACCGTCTGCCGTAGACAGGGCGGCGGCAAAACCCCCAGCGGCCACCAAACCTGAAATGACATAAGGCAGCCCAGCCAATTCAGGGCTGGCCAACATGATCATGTCCGCCCCCAATTTAAGCTCACCAAATTGCAAGATGCCATCTAAGTTCACGTCAGTCACTTCGACCAAAGCGCTGTCAACCCGTGACCACTGGGCCAGCCAAAGGGGCAACTCAGAAAAGGAGCTGCCCACCAAGTTGTTCATGACCTCAAACTTGACAAGCACAGCCAATGCGGGCGCACTGAGGTACAAGATGACAATGAAAAACAAAGACCACGCCACCGACAGTCGGGCCTCGGATTCGTTGGGCACCGTGTAAAAGCGGGTTAACAAATGCGGCAGGCCAGCGGTGCCGGCCATCAGGCAGAAAATAAGTGCAACAAAATTGATGCGCGAGTGCTGGAAAAGTTCTTGCTCTTGAGGGGTGCCATCGGGCTCCCCCTGAAAAGCCTTGCCGTGAAGCGGCATGCCACCCAATGGCTTTGAGCGCTCATAGTTTTCAAGCATGGCCTTTTGCCAAACCTCCTTTGCGTCGGTGGCATTTTTGGGCAATGCCTGCAAGTCGCGCCGTGCTTTTGTAATGACTGAAAATTCAGCGTTTTGAAGTTTTAAATCTCGCACATGCTGCTCTAACATGTACCGCTCATTTTGCAGAGATGCTTCCACATTTTCCAGCTTTGATCGCAGCGACTCAGCTCGGCGCAAATACTCTTTCCTGACAGCCAACTCAGCGGGGTCTGCAATGAGTTTTTGTTCTAAATCTGCAATCTTAGAAAGCTGCGAGCCATAAACCAGCGGTGCCAAAGGCGTTCCCAGTTGTTTGTAGGCCAGCCATGACACTGGAATTAAAAATGCCATCATCAAAATGATGTATTGCGCAACTTGGGTCCAAGTAATGGCCCGCATGCCACCCAAAAAGGAACACAACAAGATGCCACCCAAGCCCAGCAAAATACCAATTTCAAATTGCACCCCAGTGAGGCGAGACGCAATCAGGCCTACACCATAAATTTGCGCAACCACATAGGTGAATGAACACAAAATGGCCGACCAAGCTGCCAACAATCTTGGCCAACGTCCGCCAAAGCGCTGACTGAAAAAGTCTGGCAATGTATACAAGTTCATAGACCGCAAATGGGGCGCAATCAGCAAGGCCACCAAGCAAAATCCGCCGGTCCATCCCATGACATATGCCAAACCGCCTGCTTGATCGCCACTGCCAGAAAAGCCTTGCAAGTAAAGTGCCCCGGCCAGGCTGATGAATGAAGCCGCACTCATCCAATCTGCGGCTGTGGCCATGCCGTTGTAAAAAGCGGGGATGCGTCGGCCGGCTACGTAGTATTCGTCTGCATTGGAAGTTCGACCTGCGACACCTATGAAGGCGTAGATCATGACCGTCGAAAATAAAAAGATAGGGCCAATTAAATTTCTAGAAAGGCCTTGATGTTCCGCCCAACCCATGATGCCCATCAAGCCAAGCAGCAAAACAACGTAAGCCAAAACGTTGCGATGCAGCCGCCATTGGTAGGCTGCATACTTTTGCTGAAATAAGGCAGATGGTTTCAATCGGCTTTTCCAAGTTGCAACCAGGTTTCAACGACGGTGTCTGGATTCAATGAGATGGAGCTGATGCCCTGCGCCATGAGCCAACGCGCAAAGTCTGGATGGTCGCTTGGGCCCTGGCCACAAATGCCCACGTATTTCCCTTGACGCAGGCACGCCTGAATGGCCTGTGAAATCAAGGTTTGCACTGCCAAATCGCGCTCGTCAAAATCGACAGCCAACAACTCCAAGCCGGAGTCGCGGTCTAAGCCCAAAGTGAGTTGCGTCAGGTCGTTAGAGCCGATTGAAAAGCCATCGAAGTATTCCAAGAACTGCTCAGCCAAGATGGCGTTGCTGGGGACTTCGCACATCATGATGATTTTCAGTTCGTCCTGACCGCGCTTCAGGCCATGTTTGTCCAACAACTGGGTGACACGATCGGCTTGACCCAGCGTGCGAACAAACGGCACCATGACTTGCACATTGGTCAAGCCCATCTCGCCGCGGACACGCTTGATGGCTTCACACTCCATGGCAAAGGCCTCGCCAAAATCTTCGCTGATATAGCGCGCTGCACCCCGAAAACCCAACATCGGATTTTCTTCTTCTGGTTCGTAGCGGCTGCCGCCAATGAGTTTGCGATACTCATTGCTCTTGAAATCTGACAAGCGAACAATGACCGGCTTAGGCCAAAAAGCGGCAGCAATGCTGGCCACGCCTTCTGTGACTTTGTCGATGTAAAACGCCTTGGGTGAAGCATGGCCCCGGGCCACAGACTCCACCGCTTTTTTCAAGTCGGCATCGATGTTGGGATAATCCAAAATGGCTTTGGGGTGAACACCAATGTTGTTGTTGATGATGAACTCTAAACGCGCCAAGCCAACGCCTTGATTGGGCAACTGCGCAAAGTCAAATGCCAACTGCGGATTGCCTACGTTCATCATGATTTTGGTGGCAATTTCGGGCATGGTGCCCCTGACCACTTCCGTCACTTCCGTTTCGAGCAAGCCATCGTAAATTCGCCCCGTATCGCCTTCGGCGCAACTCACGGTCACAAGCGTGCCATCTTTCAATTGGCTCGTGGCATTGCCGCATCCCACCACCGCCGGAATACCTAACTCTCGTGCAATGATGGCAGCGTGACAAGTGCGCCCTCCTCGGTTGGTCACGATGGCGCTGGCGCGCTTCATCACTGGCTCCCAATTGGGGTCTGTCATGTCAGTCACCAACACATCACCGGCTTGTACTTGGTCCATCTCTGAAATGCTTTGCACCAAACGAACAGGGCCTGTGCCAATTTTTTGGCCAATAGCACGACCCTCAGCCAGTACCGTGCTCGTGCCTTTGAGTTTGTAACGAAGTTCTGCGGTGCCTTTAGACTGGCTCTTCACGGTTTCAGGACGAGCCTGCAAAATATAAATCAAGCCGTCGGTGCCATCTTTGCCCCATTCGATGTCCATCGGGCGGCCGTAGTGCTTTTCGATCACCATGGCGTATTGCGCCAGCTGCGTAATGTCTGCGTCTGACAATGAGTAGCGATTGCGCAACTCCATGGCCACATCCACCGTTTTCACCAACTTGCCTGAGCTGGCTTTTTCTTCGGGTGTGGAGAAAATCATTTGCAGAAGCTTAGAGCCCAAATTGCGTCGAATGACGGCTTTGTTGCCTGCGGCCAGCATGGGCTTGTGCACATAAAACTCATCGGGATTCACGGCGCCCTGCACCACTGTTTCGCCCAAGCCATAACTGGAAGTGATGAACACCACATCTTCAAAACCTGTTTCGGTGTCAATGGTGAACATCACGCCTGCAGCGCCCAGGTCAGAACGAACCATGCGCTGCACCCCTGCTGACAATGCCACTTCTGAGTGTGCAAAACCTTTGTGCACGCGGTAACTGATTGCACGGTCGTTGTACAAGGAGGCAAACACCTCCTTCATCTTGTGCAGAACATCCTCAACGCCAACCACATTCAAAAATGTTTCTTGCTGGCCTGCAAAAGACGCATCTGGCAAATCTTCGGCCGTGGCCGAGGAACGCACCGCAAAGGAGGCTTGCGCGTTGCCAGCGCTCAAAACTGCAAATTGCTCACGAATGGCCTTCTCCAAATCTACAGGGAAAGGCTGCGCCTCGACCCAGCCACGGATTTCGGCACCCACTGCGACCAGGGTTCGAACATCCTCCACATCCAAATCGTTCAATTTTTGGTTGATGCGATCGACCAAGCCGCCGTGCTTTAAAAACTCTCGAAATGCATGCGCTGTGGTGGCAAAGCCTGTAGGGACTTTGACACCGTTAGGCAGTTGCGAAATCATCTCGCCCAAGCTGGCATTTTTGCCCCCTACAGATTCAACATCCGTCATTCGAAGAAGTTCAAAGGGAACGGCCAACGCGTCCTTTGCAAAAAGCTGAGACATAAAAACTCCAATATTAAAAAACGGCTTTGAGCCCGAACCAACTCTCAGAATCTTGATTGTTTTTAGACTGGATGACTGAGCGCCAGCAGGCGGTAGATAATGGAAGTGATTTTAGGTCTCAACTCCCTGCTCACCCCATTAAAATTTCAACAATGCCCAACAGAACCGTTTTTTTCATCTCCGACGGCACCGGAATTACAGCCGAAACCTTTGGCAAGGCCATCTTGGCCCAATTTGAGATGAAAACAAGGTACATCCGGCTTCCTTTTATAGACAGTGCAGACAAGGCACACCAAGCCGTCCGCCAAATTAACCACACTGCAGAGATCGAGAACAAAAAACCCATCGTGTTCACCACCTTGGTGAACATGGAAGTTCTCCAAGTGATTCGGGATGGTTGCAAGGGCATGTTGCTGGACATGTTTGGCACCTTCGTCAACCCGCTAGAAGAAGAGTTGGGCATCAAATCGCACCACCGAGTGGGCCGCTTTTCCGATGTCAGCAAGAGCAAGGACTACCACGATCGCATTGAGGCCATTAACTTCTCACTGGCTCACGATGATGGACAGTCCAACCGAGATTTGGAGTCAGCAGAGGTGATCTTGGTGGGTGTGAGCCGAAGTGGCAAAACCCCCACCAGCCTGTATCTGGCCATGCAACACGGTTTGAAAGCGGCCAACTACCCCCTCATTCCGGAAGACTTTGAACGCAAGCAACTGCCACCGGCTTTGGTGCCACACCGCAAAAAGATCTTTGGGCTGACCATTCACCCAGATCGACTTTCAGAAATTCGAACAGAGCGACGCCCGAACTCCAAATACGCCAGCATTGAAAACTGCCGTCAAGAAGTAGCAGATGCTGAATCAATGATGCGCCGATCGGGCATTCGGTGGCTCTCGACCACCACCAAATCGATTGAAGAAATTGCCACAACCATCCTGCAAGAAATCAAACCCGAGCGTTTGATTTACTGATGCGCTGATTTAGCGCAGGGTGTCGGCCAATTTTTCAGCACAGCGTTGCGCCACTGACAATTCACGCGCCTCTACCATCACGCGAACCAGCGGCTCGGTACCGCTAGGCCGAATCAGGACGCGGCCCGTGTCTGCCAATTCTGCTTCAACGTCCTTCAAGGCTTGCGCCAGTTGAGGGCTGTCTTTCCAGTTTTGGTCTTTGGTCAGGCGCACGTTGATCAGCACCTGCGGAAAGAGCACCACATCGACCAATAACTCAGCCATGGTTTTGCCTGTGGCCACACACGCCTGCAACACCTGCAAAGCGCTGATCAAACCATCGCCTGTGGTGTGCTTGTCTAAAGCCAACAAGTGACCTGAGCCCTCTCCGCCCAGCAGCCAAGCATTCTCTTGCAAGGCTTCCAACACATAACGGTCGCCCACCTTGCTTCGGATGAAGGGAATGTTTTTGTTTTTCAGGGCCACTTCGACAGCCATGTTGGTCATGAGGGTGCCCACTACCCCAGACACCACTTCGTCGCGAGCCAATCGATCGCAAACCATGAGGTAGAGCAACTCATCGCCGTTGTACAAGCGGCCCGATTTATCGACCAGCTGCAGTCGATCGGCATCGCCATCTAGCGCAATGCCGTAATCGGCTTGATGGGCTTTGACGGCCTCTACAACCGCTTCGGGGTGCGTGGCACCAACCCCCTTGTTGATGTTCAGGCCATCGGGCGAACACCCAATGGCAATGACATCGGCACCCAGTTCATGAAATACCTTGGGTGCAATTTGATAGGCTGCGCCATTGGCAGCATCCACCACAATCTTCATGCCCTTCAAAGTGAAGTCATTGCTGAAAGTGCTTTTGCAAAACTCGATGTACCGACCCGCAGCATCGTCTAAGCGCTTGGCCTTGCCCAGCTGCGCAGATGAAGCCCAAACGGGGGGCTGATCGACCAGCGCCTCGACAGAAGTTTCCCAAGCATCACTGAGCTTGGTGCCTTTGGCGCTGAAAAACTTGATGCCATTGTCTTCAAAGGGATTGTGGCTGGCACTGATGACCACGCCTAAGGAAGCGCGCCTGGCCCGTGTGAGATAGGCCACAGCAGGTGTTGGCACAGGGCCCAACAAAACCACATCAACACCCGCCGAATTAAAGCCAGACTCCAGCGCACTTTCTAGCATGTAGCCAGAAATTCGCGTGTCTTTGCCAATCAAAACGACAGGATGATCCTCCGTTTGACGCAACACACGACCGACGGCGTGCGCCAAGCGCATGACGAAATCTGGCGTGATGGGCGCTAGGCCAACGGTGCCCCGAATGCCATCGGTTCCAAAGTATTTTCTGGTCATGGTTGTTGTTCTTTTTGGATCGATTGTGAATAGCTAGATTTTAAATCTTCAGAGACCGCCAAACACGCAAAGCCTGCACAGTTTCTTTCACATCGTGCACTCGAACCACTGAAGCCCCGTTTTGAACGGCAATAAGGGCTGCAGCCACACTGGCACCCACTCTGTCCTTGGGCTCAGGTGCCTTGCCTTGAATGGCTGTCAGCTTGCCCAAAGTGCCTTTGCGCGACCAGCCTGCCATCAGCGGATGGCCAAGAGACAACAACTCTGATTGACGCTGTAGCAAACTTAAATTTTGCTCAAGCGTTTTACCAAAACCAATACCTGGGTCTAAAACAATGCGATTGGCCTGTACCCCACTGTGCCTCAATTTCAAAACTTGCTGAGTCAAGAAATCTTTGACCAAAGGCAAGGCATCACCGGTCATAGGCTGCGCCAACATGGTGAGTGGTTCTTGGTGCATGTGCATCAGGCAGACGCCACATTGAGGATGACGCGCCACCACCTGCAGGGCACCTGCTTGGCGCAAAGCCCAGATGTCGTTCACCACATCAGTCCCCAAGTCCAAGGCTGCTTGCATCACTTCTGGCTTGTAGGTATCGACCGAAATAGGCACGTTCCAAGTGAGTGCTTCTTGCAAAAATGGCAACACGCGCTTCAACTCTTCTTCGACGCTGACGGGCTCTGCACCGGGCCTAGAAGACTCTCCCCCAATGTCCAAAATGTCGGCCCCCTGAGCCAGCAGGATTTGAGCATTTTCAAGAGCAATCGACAAGCTACTGTGACGCCCCCCATCAGAAAAAGAATCGGGCGTGAGGTTCACAATGCCCATGACTTTGGGCTGGGTGAGGTCAATCGCGAACCTAGAGGTCTGCCAAATGGGTTGGGTCATGAAGTACAACGGATTTGGAGTTTCAGTTCAGCAGCTTCAAACAATAACGGGGCCGAAGCCCCGTATTGATGATGGATAGGATTAGGCCGCGTTGGGCTCTGGATCGACTTTAACAGCAGGCGTGCCACCTGCATCGTCACTGCCAGAAGGCGGAATGCGGGGCGTCCAATCTTTGGGGGCCTTGGGTTCACGACCGGCCATGATGTCGTCAAGCTGAGTGACGTCAATGGTTTCCCACTCTAACAAGGCCTTGGCCATGGCGTGCATCTTGTCGCTGTGCTCTTCAATTAAGCTGCGCGCCAATTTGTACTGCTCATCAATGATGCGGCGCACTTCAGCGTCAACCTTTTGCATGGTGGACTCGGACATGTTGGTGGTCTTGGTGACAGAGCGACCCAAAAACACTTCGCCTTCATTTTCGGCATAGACCATGGGGCCCAAGGCAGTGGTCATGCCATAACGCATGACCATGTCGCGGGCAATTTGGGTAGCACGCTCAAAGTCGTTACTGGCGCCCGTGGTCATTTGCTTCATGAACACTTCTTCGGCAATGCGGCCACCAAACAACATGCTGATTTGGTTCAGCATGTATTCACTGTCGTAGCTGTAACGATCGCGCTCGGGCAAGCTCATGGTGACACCCAAGGCACGTCCACGAGGAATGATGGTGACCTTGTGCACAGGATCACATTTGGGCAACAGCTTACCGATGAGGGCGTGACCCGACTCGTGATAAGCCGTGTTACGACGCTCGTCTTCAGGCATGACCATGCTCTTGCGCTCAGGGCCCATGAGAATTTTGTCTTTGGCTTTTTCAAAGTCTTGCATTTCCACAACGCGGGCGTTGCGACGTGCCGCCATGAGGGCCGCTTCGTTGCACAAGTTGGCCAAATCGGCACCACTCATGCCAGGTGTACCGCGAGCGATCACGCCGGGGTTCATGTCTTGGCCGATTGGGATTTTGCGCATGTGCACAGCCAAGATTTGTTCGCGGCCGCGAATGTCGGGCAAGGTGACATACACCTGGCGGTCAAAACGACCGGGGCGCAAAAGCGCTGCATCCAAGATGTCGGGGCGGTTGGTGGCAGCCACCACAATCACGCCGAGGTTGGTTTCAAAGCCGTCCATCTCAACCAACATTTGGTTGAGGGTTTGCTCGCGTTCGTCGTTGCCACCGCCCAAACCAGCACCACGCTGGCGGCCGACTGCGTCAATCTCGTCGATGAAAATAATGCAGGGTGCATTTTTCTTGGCGTTCTCGAACATATCTCGAACACGGGCCGCACCCACACCCACAAACATTTCAACGAAATCTGAACCGGAGATGCTGAAGAAAGGCACCTTGGCCTCGCCTGCAATGCTCTTGGCCAACAATGTTTTACCGGTGCCGGGAGGGCCAACCAGCAGTAAGCCACGCGGAATTCGGCCACCGAGTTTTTGAAACCTAGCGGGGTCTTTCAAGAAGTCGACGACTTCTTTCACTTCTTCTTTGGCTTCGTCGCATCCTGCCACATCGGCAAAAGTAACTTGATTGGTGTTTTCATCAAGCATGCGGGCTTTGCTTTTGCCAAAGCTAAAGGCACCGCCTTTGCCGCCGCCTTGCATTTGGCGCATGAAATAAACCCAAACACCAATGAGCAGGAGCATGGGGCCCCAGCTGACCAGCAAACTCATGAGCAGGGAACCCTCTTCGCGAGGTTTCACATCAAACTTCACGCCATTGGCAATGAGGTCGCCAACCAAGCCGCGGTCTAAATAGGTGGCAGTGGTTTTGATCCGGCGATCGTCGGTGGTGACGGCTGAAATTTCGGTGCCGCCTTGACCCTCTTGAATGGTGGCCGTTTTGATGCGGTTGCCTCTAACTTCCTCTAGAAAGTCAGAGTAACCCAAGTAACCTGAGCCGACACCCGGTCGGTTGTCGAATTGTTTGAATACAGTGAAGAGCACCATGCCAATCACAAGCCATACGGCGATTTTTGAAAACCAAGGGTTGTTCAAGAAGAGCTCCCAGTTAAACGTCTAATGAATAAACATTCTAGACTTTTGAAAGTGCTGCGGTGCCAATTTACCTTGACTTAGCCTTAAAAGTAGAAGGAAATTTGATGTTCTGCGTTGCGATTAAGTCGATTCGGCAGGACTGGGCCTGTTTTTAGGTTCAATTCCCACCAAAAACTGCTCTGAGGATTTGTCTCGGGAAGCCTTGGGTTTGATCGGTTTGACGATTTTGAAAGAGTCCTTGAACAGCTTCACCAGTTGGCTGTAGCCACTCCCGTGAAAGACCTTCACCACCAAGGCCCCTTGCGGCTTCAGGTGCATTTGAGCAAATTCAACCGCCAATTCAACCAGGTGTGTAATTCTTGCAGCATCCACAGAATCAATGCCCGACAGATTGGGCGCCATGTCAGACACCACCACATCGACAGGCCGATCGCCCACAATGGCTTGTACTTGGGCCAGCACGTCGGCTTGCGTAAAGTCACCCTGAATGAAGTGGACGCCTTCAACGGGCTCCATGGGCAACAGGTCCACAGCCAAGATGGTGCCGTTCAAATCACCCACTGCCGCACCCCCTGGCGACAGCCTGCGCCGAACATATTGACTCCAGGCCCCAGGCGCTGAGCCCAAGTCAACGACCAGATTGCCTGGTTTGATGAGGCCAAAAGTTTCGTCAATCTCTTTCAGTTTGTAGGCCGCCCTCGCCCGATAGCCCTCTCTTTTGGCCAACTTGACATAGGGGTCATTGACGTGGTCGTTCAACCACGACTTGTTGACTTTTTTACTTTTGGTTTTTACTTTCATGATCTTCCGTTCAAGCAGGGATAATAGCGCCATGCCCCAAATTCAATTGACTCCCGCCCAACGCAAGGTTCACCGAGCCGAAGCGCACCACCTCGACCCCGTTGTCATGATTGGCAACGACGGCCTCACGCCTGCTGTTGTCAAAGAAACAGACGCGGCCCTCAAAGCCCACGGCCTGATCAAAATTCGTGTTCTGGGTGACGACCGAGCTGCCCGCGAAGCCATGTACAACCAACTGGCCGATGTCTTGAGCGCAGCGCCCATACAGCACATCGGTAAATTGCTGGTGCTTTGGCGCCCCTTGCCGGAAAAGGAAAAATCTGTTTCCGAAGATCGCATGGCCGGACCCCGTGATTTTAAGGTCTTAAAGTACAGCAGTCGCGGTGGCCAACGGCCTGAGGTTAAAACTTTGCGCGTCTTGGGCAATCAGCGCCTGACATCGGGCGGCCAAGTCAAGCGCGCCAAAGTGAAACAAAAGTCGATCAAAAAGCGCAATCAAGCCTAAGCCAAGACAGTGTCCATGCAGACCTCCCAACGACACATCATTTGCATGAAGTGGGGCACCAAGTATGGACCCGAGTATGTCAACCGCTTGTACGCCATGGTGCGAAGACATCTCACGGGCGACTTCAACATGGTCTGCCTCACTGACGATGCCAAGGGCATTCGCAGCGAAGTTCAGTGCTTGCCTATACCTGCATTGGATTTACCCCCAGGCATTCCCGAACGGGGTTGGACCAAACTGGCCTCCTTCACCAAAGACCTGCATGGCCTGACCGGCACCGCCTTGTTTTTAGATGTCGATGTGGTCATTACAGGTAGCCTCGATGGGTTCTTCGAAGTGCCTGGCAAGTTCATGATCATTCACGATTACAAACGACCTTGGCGAATTACCGGCAACTCTTCGGTCTACCGTTATGAGTTGGGTGCACACCCTGAGGTGCTCGAATACTTCCGGCATAATTTCGAAAGCATTCGCCAACAATTCAGAAATGAACAGGCCTATCTCTCAGACTTCATGAACCGTCTAGGCCATCTGGCTTACTGGCCCTCAGAGTGGTGCCCCAGTTTCAAATACCACAGCATTCCAAGGTGGCCCACCAACTATTGGACAGCCCCACACATTCCAACCGATGCTCGCATCGTGATTTTTCATGGTGAGTGCAATCCGCCCGATGCCTTGGCCGGCAAGCGCAATCGAAGATTCAGGTTCATCAAGCCAGCGCTTTGGGTGGCCGAGCATTGGAAAGAATAGAACACAAAAAAAGGCGTTGCAATGAACGCCTTTTTGAATGAAGTTGCGCGTTCTTAGATGTAAGACACCGCCACAATTTCATAACGCTTCTCGCCACCAGGTGCTTGAAACACAGCCACATCGCCCTCTTCTTTGCCAATGAGTGCGCGCGCAATGGGGCTGCTGATGTTGATCAAGCCCAACTTGAGATCGGCTTCGTCTTCGCCCACTATTTGGTACTTGACCACCTCACCCGAGCTTACCTCTTCCAGCTCGACAGTGGCACCAAACACAACACGACCACCGGCATCCACCGATGCAGGGTCGATGATTTGAGCTGCAGAAAGTTTGCCTTCAACTTCTTGAATGCGGCCTTCTACAAAGCCTTGACGGTCTTTGGCAGCGTCGTACTCAGCGTTTTCACTCAAGTCGCCTTGCGCCCGGGCTTCGGCAATGGCGTTGATCACCCAAGGACGCTCAACGGTTTTCAACTGGTGCAATTCAGCTTTAAGCTTTTCAGCACCGCGAAGGGTAATGGGAATGGTCGCCACTGGGATGTCTCCGTATTTCTTTTAGACGCTCAACATAGCGTGCATTTCTTGAATAGAAATGACGTCCAAATTGTCGATGTATTTCATGCCTTCAACCGCGGCTTCAGCGCCAGCAATTGTAGTGAAGGTGGTCACCCGTGCCAAGAGCGCTGATGTGCGAATGGCTCTGGAATCGGAAATGGCATTGCGGCGCTCTTCCACCGTGTTAATGACCAAGGCAATTTCCTTGTTCTTGATCATGTCCACAATGTGCGGGCGTCCTTCTGTGACTTTGTTAACCGCCTGAACCGCAACGCCTTCTGCCGCAATGGCGGCCGCTGTGCCTTTGGTCGCAAAAATTTCAAAGCCCTGCGCTACCAAATCGCGTGCGATTTTCACAGCGCGCTGCTTGTCATTGTTCTTCACCGTGAGGAATACTTTACCCTCTCGTGGCAGCTTGGTGCCGGCACCCATTTGGCTTTTGACAAATGCTTCGCCAAAGGTTTTACCCACACCCATGACTTCACCGGTGGACTTCATTTCGGGGCCCAGAATGGTGTCTACGCCAGGAAATTTCACAAACGGGAACACCGCTTCCTTGACACTAAAATAAGGGGGCGTGACTTCTTTGGTAATGCCCTGTGATGCCAAGCTTTGGCCGGCCATGCAGCGTGCCGCCACTTTGGCCAATTGAATGCCTGTGGCCTTGGACACATAAGGCACCGTGCGGGAAGCGCGGGGGTTAACTTCCAACACATAAATGACATCTTTGCCGTCAACGTGTTGAATGGCAAACTGCACATTCATCAAGCCCACGACACTTAAGGCGCCCGCCATGGCGGCAGTTTGTCTTTTCAGCTCGTCCACGGTGGCCGCGCTTAAGCTGTAAGGTGGCAAGGAGCATGCTGAGTCACCGCTGTGCACGCCGGCCTGTTCAATGTGCTCCATGACGCCGCCAATGAAGGTTTTGCCTTCAGGGTCGCGAATGCAATCAACATCGCACTCAATGGCGTCGTTCAAGAAACGATCGAGCAACACGGGAGAGTCGTTGCTGACCTTCACCGCTTCGCGCATGTAGCGCTCAAGGTCACGTTGTTCGTGAACAATTTCCATGGCCCGGCCGCCCAGTACGTAGCTGGGGCGAACCACCAAGGGGTAACCAAGGGCAGCTGCTTTTTCCAAGGCTTCTGGTTCTGTGCGCGCGGTGGCATTGGGCGGCTGACGCAAGCCCAACTCGTGCAACAACTTTTGAAAACGCTCACGGTCTTCTGCCGCGTCAATCATGTCGGGGCTGGTGCCAATGATGGGCACGCCAGCGGCTTCTAAGCCCAGCGCCAACTTCAAAGGTGTTTGACCACCATACTGAACGATCACACCCAATGGCTTTTCTTTGTCCACAATTTCAAGCACATCTTCCAAAGTGAGTGGCTCGAAATACAAGCGGTCTGAGGTGTCGTAGTCTGTTGAAACTGTTTCGGGGTTGCAGTTGACCATGATGGTTTCGTAGCCATCTTCGCGCATGGCCAAGGCGGCGTGCACGCAGCAATAGTCAAACTCAATGCCCTGGCCAATGCGGTTCGGGCCGCCACCCAAGACCATGATCTTTTTGTTGGTGGTGGGTTCTGCTTCGCACTCGTCTTCATAAGTGGAATACATGTAAGCCGTGTCGGTAGAGAACTCAGCAGCGCAGGTGTCTACCCGCTTGTAAACCGGCCGAATGTTCATGGCATGACGCTGAGCGCGCACTTCATGCTCGGTGGTTTTAAGCAGCTTGGCCAAGCGGCGATCTGAGAAACCTTTTTTCTTCAAGGCGCGCAATTCATCAGCAGTGATGGCTTGCAGCTTGGTGGTTTCCAACTCAAGTTCAATCTTCACGATGTCTTCAATTTGCACCAAGAACCAAGGGTCAATTTTGGTGAGGTTGAACACCTCATCCACGCTGAGTCCCATGGCGAAGGCATCGCCCACATACCAAATGCGATCGGGGCCTGGCTCGCCCAATTCTTTTTCCAGCACTTCGCGGTCTTGGGTTTTTTCATTCAAACCATCAACACCCACTTCCAAACCGCGCAAGGCTTTCTGGAAGGATTCTTGGAAGGTGCGGCCCATGGCCATGACTTCGCCCACTGACTTCATTTGGGTGGTGAGACGGCTGTCGGCTGTCGGGAATTTTTCGAAAGCAAAACGGGGGATCTTGGTCACCACGTAGTCGATGCTGGGCTCGAAACTGGCAGGTGTGGCACCGCCCGTAATTTCGTTGCGCAGTTCATCGAGCGTGTAACCAACCGCCAATTTGGCGGCCACTTTGGCAATGGGGAAGCCCGTGGCTTTAGAGGCCAAGGCAGAAGAACGTGAAACACGCGGGTTCATTTCAATGACGACCATTCGGCCGTCTTTGGGATTGATGGAGAACTGCACGTTAGAGCCGCCCGTGTCGACACCAATTTCACGCAAAACAGCCAAGCTGGCATTGCGCATGATTTGGTATTCTTTGTCGGTGAGGGTTTGCGCAGGCGCTACTGTGATGGAGTCGCCCGTGTGCACGCCCATCGGGTCTAAGTTTTCGATAGAGCAGATGATGATGCAGTTGTCCGCTTTGTCGCGCACCACTTCCATCTCGTATTCTTTCCAACCTAACAATGACTCTTCAATGAGCAATTCATTGGTGGGAGAGGCTTCTAAACCACGTTTGCAAATGGTCTCAAACTCTTCCGGGTTGTAGGCAATGCCGCCACCCGTGCCGCCCAGCGTAAAGCTAGGACGAATGACTGTGGGGAAGCCCACAGTGCGCTGTACATCCCAAGCGTCTTCCATGCTGTGGGCAATGCCCGAGCGCGCAGAACCCAGACCAATTTTGGTCATGGCGTCTTTGAACTTCAAGCGGTCTTCGGCTTTGTCGATGGCTTCGGGCGTAGCGCCAATGAGTTCGACTTTGTATTTGTCGAGCACGCCGTTGTGCCACAAATCGAGCGCGCAGTTGAGCGCGGTTTGGCCGCCCATGGTGGGCAGAATGGCATCGGGGCGTTCTTTGGCAATGATCTTTTCAACCGTTTGCCAAGTGATGGGTTCGATGTAAGTGACGTCTGCGGTGGCGGGGTCGGTCATGATCGTGGCGGGGTTGCTGTTGATCAAGATAACTTTGTAGCCCTCTTCGCGCAAAGCTTTACAAGCTTGCACGCCAGAGTAATCGAACTCACAGGCCTGGCCAATGATGATGGGGCCAGCGCCAATGATGAGGATGCTTTTGAGGTCGGAGCGCTTTGGCATTTTAATTTTTCTCCATCAGGTTGATGAAGCGATCAAAGAGATAGGCAATGTCGTGAGGGCCCGGAGAGGCCTCGGGGTGACCTTGGAAACAAAACGCAGGCTTGTCAGTACGGGCCAAGCCTTGCAAGGTGCCGTCAAACAAAGACACGTGCGTGGCGCGCAGATTGGCGGGTAAGGATTTTTCATCCACCGCAAAACCGTGGTTTTGGCTGGTGATGGACACGCGGCCGGAGTCGAGGTCTTTGACGGGGTGATTGGCACCGTGGTGACCAAACTTCATTTTGAAAGTTTTGGCACCGCTGGCCAAGGCCATGATTTGGTGACCCAAGCAAATGCCGAAAGTGGGAATGCCAGTTTCAATGAGTTCTTGCGCAGCTTGAATGGCGTAATCGCAGGGCTCTGGATCGCCGGGGCCATTGGACAAGAAGATGCCGTTGGGTTTGTGCTTGAGCACTTCGGCGGCGGGCGTTTTGGCTGGTACCACCGTGACTTTGCAGCCGCGTTCGGCCAGCATGCGCAAGATGTTTTTCTTCACGCCAAAGTCGTAAGCCACCACATGAAAACGAGGTGCTGTTTGTTGGCCATAGCCACTGCCCAGTTGCCACTCAGACTCGGCCCAAGCATAGGAAGATGAGACAGATACTTTTTGGGCCAAATCCAAACCGGCCATGGCAGGCGCAGACTGCGCGGCTTTGACAGCATTGGCTTTGAGTTCGGGCGTGACCGCCTGGCCGGCAGCCAAGGCCACAATGGCACCGTTTTGGGCACCCTTGCTTCTTAATAGGCGAGTCAGTTGGCGGGTGTCAATGTTGGCAATGGCCACTGTGCCACTGCGTGACAAGTAAGCCGAAAGCGTTTCTGTTGAACGGAAATTGCTGGCAACCATGGGCAGATCTTTGATGATCAAGCCAGCAGCATGGACTTTGTCAGACTCGACATCCTCTGGGTTAACGCCATAGTTGCCGATGTGCGGGTAAGTGAGGGTGACGATCTGCTGGCAATAGCTAGGGTCAGTGAGGATTTCTTGATAGCCTGTGAGGGAGGTGTTAAACACCACCTCGCCAACAGTAGAGCCAGAGGCTCCGATCGAGTTGCCGACAAAGACCGTGCCGTCTGCAAGCGCCAAAATGGCTGAGGGGAAGGTTCCCTGAAGAGACAAAAGCACTGGGTTCTCCGGTATGGTTCGGGTACGCCCCAGCACGCGCAAGATTTACCCTAGAAGGCTGTCTTTTTGGCTGCTTTTGAAGGGAAATGGCTTGTTGTGAGCGGGTGCGTACAGATTGATGCGGGAAAGCCTCTCATTATAGACGTGACTCTCAGCTTGACCGAGACGCATGTCACTGATTTTTTCAGTGGCCGGCCTTTCACATTGAGGTGGCACTGGCGTGAAGGCAAATGGCCGCAGCCGTGGCCACATTCAAAGATTCCTCGCCGCCTGGTTGAGAAATTCTGATTTTTTGGGTCACCAGAGCCATGATTTCGGCTGAAACGCCCTGCCCTTCATGCCCCATCACCCAAGCACACTTCTGAGTCAACCCACCCTGTTTGAGCAATTCGTGCAAATACGGGCCCTCGTGCACGTCAGTGCCAAGCAAAGGCATCTTGAGAGATTGAAGATTCTCTGCACTGGCTGACTCAATCAATTGCAAGCCGAAATGCGCGCCCATACCGGCACGCAATACTTTGGTCGACCACAAGCCGGCCGTGCCCTTAATGGCCACCACCTGCTTGAAACCAAAAGCAGAAGCGCTGCGCAAAATGGCGCCTACATTGCCAGCATCTTGAAGTCGGTCTAACACCACTGTGGCGGCATGAGGGTCTAACTCAGGCGGCTCAGGCAGCTTCAACAAGAAACCCATTTTGGCGGGAGATTCAAGTGCACTTAAACCTGCAAACAAATCATCAGGCACCGTCCAAACTTCATTCGCACATTGCGACCACTCAAACTCTGAGGCTTGCCAAATAGACTCTGTGAAGATGGCCAATTCGGGCTTGAAGCCTCGCGCCAGTGCAGCACGGCACAGATGGTCGCCTTCCAACCAAACCCAACCCAGTTTGCGATAAGCCTGCGAGTCTTGGGCCAAACGGCGAATGGTTTTCAGCCGAGGATTGTCTTTGGAGGTGATCAGTTTCATGATTTTTGGGCCGCCAAGATGGCCTGGGTCACTGGCGCAAAAGTTTGACGGTGAAAAGGTGTGGCACCCCAAGTTTGCAAGGCCTTCAGGTGAACCGCCGTGCCATAACCTTTGTGAGCATCAAACCCATAGGCCGGATACTGCCGATGCATTTCATCGCACATTCGATCGCGATGTACTTTGGCCAAAATAGAGGCGGCGGAAATTTCTTGAATTTTTTCATCGCCCTTCACAATGGCCTCTGCGCGCACATCCAAGATGGGCAAGCGGTTGCCATCAACATAGACCAGCGTGGGCTTTAAACGCAAAGCTTCTACGGCTCTTTGCATAGCCAACATCGTGGCTTGCAAAATATTCAAGCGATCGATTTCTTCTACGCTGGCTTCTGCAATGGCAAAGCACAAAGCCTTGGCACGGATTTCGTCGAACAAACGCTCGCGGGTTTTGGCCGATAATTTTTTGGAGTCTGCCAAGCCTTTGATCGACTTGAGATCGTCCAAGATGACCGCAGCGGCCACCACCGGACCGGCTAACGGGCCCCGCCCAGCCTCATCCACACCCGCCAGTAAACCAGGCGTGTCCCAGGCCAAGCTGACCTGTTCAGGCTTTAACAAGCGTTTGGATCGCATAGGCTGCCAATGTGGGCGTATCACGCAGCAAGGACTGGTGCATGGTTTCAAAACGACTGGCCAAGGCTTGGGCCTTCTCGGGAGAACGCAACCAGTCCAAAACAGCCACAGCCATATTCTCTGGCGTGGCTTGATCTTGTAAAAGTTCAGGCACGCAAAACTCTTGCGCCAAGATGTTGGGCAGGCCCACCCATGGCTGCAGTTTTTTGCGCTTCATCATTTGCCAGCTGATCCAGTTCATGTTGTAAGCAATGACCATGGGCTTTTTGAACAGTGCTGCTTCGAGTGTGGCCGTGCCACTGGCAATGAGTGTGACATCGCAAGCCGCCAATGCCGCATGCGATTGCCCCTTCAAAATTTGAACGTGTGTGGCGCCCACCTTGTCGCGAATGCGTTCGATGCGCGATTGCATGGCAGGCATGGCGGGCAAGACAAATTGCAATTGAGGTTGTTGCTGACTTAGCAACATGGCTGTTTTTAAAAACCGTTCGGCCAAATAGGTGATTTCTGATTCGCGACTTCCCGGAAGCAATGCCACCACGGGCCTGTCTGCTTCCAATTTCAATTCTTGCCGCGCTTTGAGCGCATCAACATACATGGGAATGGCTTGCGCCAAAGGGTGACCTACATAGGTGGCTGGAATGCCGTGAGCATGCAGCAAATCAGTTTCAAAGGGGAAAATGCACAGCACATGGTCCACACTTTGTTTGATTTTCTCGATGCGCTCCGCGCGCCAAGCCCAAATGGAAGGACACACAAAATGCACCGTCGGAATGCCCGCTTGCTTTAAGTCGTGCTCCAAGTCGAGGTTGAAATCGGGTGCGTCTACACCCACAAAAACCTGGGGCGGTTTGGCCAACAATTGTGCTTTGAGTTGATTGCGAATTCCTACAATTTCTCTGTAGTGCCGCAATACCTCGACATAACCACGCACGGCCAATTTGTCTGAAGGCCATAACGCGTTAAAGCCTTGGGCTTGCATGCGAGGCCCACCAATGCCATACAAATTGGCGTTAGGCCATTGCGCGCAAATGCCCTGCATCATTAAACCTGCTAACAAATCGCCTGAAGTTTCACCAGCCACCATGGCCATGGAAAAAGCCCCATCAGGGGCTTTGGACAGCTGAGACATGCCAGGCGCTTGCACCACTTATCTCACAATGCCGCGGTCTGGGGATGTGCCTTGCAAGAAGCCGATCATCATGTCGACATCGCTCTTGGCTTCTGGGTACTTTTGCGTCAGCAACTCAATTTCAGTTTGGGCCTGAGCCAGTGTGAGTTGCTGACGGTACAAGCTTTTGTACATGGCCTTGACTGCTGAAATTCTTTCAGGCGAGAAGCCGCGCCTTCTCAGGCCTTCAAAGTTCATCGATCTTGGCTGTGCTGGCTGACCTTGGGCCATGACAAAGGGCGGTAAATCGGCAAACAACAAAGAATGCATGGCGGTGAAACTGTGCGCACCCAAACGACAGAACTGATGGACCACCGTGAAGCCGCCCAAAATAACCCAGTCGTCTACGTGCACATGGCCCGCCAGTTGCGAACTGTTGGCAAAAATAGTGTGGTTGCCCACCTTGCAATCGTGCGCCAAATGGACATAGGCCATGATCCAGTTGTCGTTGCCCAACTGGGTGACACCGGTGTCGCCAGGCGAGCCAATGTTGAACGTACAAAATTCGCGGATGGTGTTGCGCTCGCCAATGACCAACTCACAGGGCTCGCCGGCATATTTTTTATCTTGCGGCACTGCACCTAAAGAGTTGAACTGAAATATTTTGTTGTCTTTGCCAATGGTGGTGTGGCCTTCAATGACACAGTGGCTGCCCACCGAGGTTCCCGCATCAATGCGAACATGAGGGCCAATGACCGTGTAAGGCCCTACCGTGACACTGCTGTCTAGCTGAGCAGCAGAATCAACAAGGGCCGTGGCGTGAATACGAGACTGCGTCGTCATAGTCTAGATTGTTAAGCCACTTTGCGCATGGTGCACATGAGTTCGGCTTCCACCGCAATTTCTTCGCCTACTTTGGCGCGCGCCTTGAACTTGAAAACACCTGCTTTCATGCGATCGAGTTCAACTTCCAAAATGAGTTGATCGCCTGGCTCTACTGGCCGCTTGAACCTGGCACCGTCAATGCCTGCAAAGTAATACACGGTGTTTTCGTCGGGCGTCTCGCCCATAGTATCGAAAGCCAACAATGCCGCCGCCTGCGCCAATGCCTCTAGCATCAACACGCCGGGCATGACCGGGCGCGATGGAAAATGTCCGGAGAAATAAGGCTCGTTGACGGAGACATTTTTCAGCGCTTTGATGCGCACACCCTTTTCAATTTCAAGCACACGGTCCACCAACAAAATTGGAAAACGATGTGGCAACTGTTTGAGGATTTGGTAGATGTCCATCATGATTTTTTGTCCTGAAATGGTGGCTGAAGGAGTTGAGCCTCCAAGGATTTAATTCGATCGCGCAACTTGTGCAGTTGCTTCAAGCTGGCGGCATTCTTTTCCCATGTGGCATTGTCGTCGATGGGGAACAGGCCTGTGTAATTGCCAGCTTGTGAAATAGAACGCGTGACAACAGTGGCCGCAGAAATATGCACGCCATCTGCCAAAGTGAGGTGTCCCAAAACAATGGCCCCGCCACCCAGCGTGCAATGGGCGCCAATGCGCGCACTGCCCGCCACACCCACACAACCCGCCATGGCAGTGTGTTTGCCAATGTGCACGTTGTGGCCGATTTGAATGAGGTTGTCTAATTTGACGCCGTCTTCAATGAGGGTGTCTTGCAAGGCGCCACGGTCGATGCATGTGTTGGCGCCAATCTCTACATCGTTGCCAATTTTCACAGCGCCGAGTTGTTCAATTTTTTCCCACGTACCTTGTTGCGGGGCAAAGCCAAAGCCATCAGCACCTATCACGACCCCTGAGTGAACAATGCAGCGTTCGCCAATTTCGCAAGCCTCACCCAAAGTCACTCTCGATTTCAATTGAGAATGGGCACCCACCTTGGCCCCCCGCTCGACCACACACAAAGGGCCGATGATGGCTGTGTCGGCAATGTAGGCTTCGGGGTCGACCACAGCACTGGGGTGAATTCGGGCATGCCCAGCAGGTGTGGTTTGTTTTTTCCAAAATTGCGTGAGTTTGGCGAAGTAGTGATAGGGGTCTTCGGTCACGATGCAAGCACCGCGCGTGATTGCCAATTCTTTGAATTGCGGCGTGACAATGACACAAGCCGCAAGTGATTGCGTTAAGTGCATTTGGTACTTGGGGTGACTGAGAAAACTCAAGTCAGCCGGGCCCGCGGTTTCAAGCGGGGCCAGTTTTTCAATGGGGGTTTGTGGACTGCCTTGAAGGCTGCCGCCTAGAGCCTTAACGATGTCGCCAAGAAGCAGCACAACACGAGTCCATTTCTCTCGGTGCGGGCGCTTATTTGCCAGCCGTTGCGTTGAGAGACTTGATGACTTTGTCGGTGATGTCGTGCTTGGGGTTGATGTAGACAGCTTCTTGGAAAATAACGTCGTACTTTTCAGCTTCAGCCACCACTTTCACGGCTCGGTTTGCACGTTCAATGACCACTTGTTGTTCTTCATTTTTGCGCGTGTTCAGGTCTTCTTGAAATTCACGGCGCTTGCGTTGAAACTCGCGGTCTTGGTCCATGAGTTGCTTTTGACGTGTGTTGCGCTGTGTTTCAGACAGTGTGGGCGCTTCACGCTCAAACTTATCAGACGCAGTTTTGATAGTGTTACCCAAGTCGACCAAATCTTTTTCACGCTTGGAAAATTCTTGCTCCAACTTAGCCTGTGCAGTCTTGGCAGTACTGGCCTCGCGAAAGATGCGATCTGTGTTGACAAAACCGATTTTGAATTCCTGCGCGCTGACCGCGGCCGCACCCAGTGCAACGAATGCCAACAAACAAACTTGTGAGAAATGACGAAGTGTTTTCATTAAAAGGAAGTTCCGATTTGGAATTGCAATCTTTGGATTTTATCCGTAACCTGACGCTTCATAGGCAAGGCATATGAAAAGCGCAGAGGACCCATGGGTGAAATCCAGCTTAAACCCACGCCGATAGAGGAGCGGAGTTCGTTGAAATTGATCTTTTCGTTCTCGCCAAAGGCTCGACCGACGTCGGTAAAGGCAAAAAGTCGCAAGGTGCGATCGTTGCCAGCACCTGGAAATGGGGCCATGAGCTCGGCATTCAAAACAATTTTCTTAGGTCCGCCCAAATACAGGCTGTTGGTGCTGTCTGAAGGCCCCAAACTGGATTGCTGGAACCCGCGAACGCTGCCCAGGCCACCTACAAAGTAGTTTTTGAACAGCGGATAAGGCCGATTGGACAGGCCTTGACCCCAACCCAAGTCGGCATTCAAAGCCAATGTGTACTTTTTAGTTAAAGGCGTGTATTGCTGAATTTGGTAATTGGTGCGAACGTAACGGGCATCGCCGCTGGCACTCAAATCAGAGTTGAAGCGCTGCAAAATGCCTCGCGTTGGCACCAAAGCGCTGTCGCGGCCGTCCCTTGCCCAGCCAATGGTGAAGGGAAGTGAATTGCTGGTGTAACCAAATTGCTGCATGTATTCAACATAGGCGTTTGGCAAGTTGTTGCCTGGGCGGATGGACGTCTGCTCTAGATTGGCACCAAAATAAACGGTGTCAATCTCGCTGAAGGGCACACCAAAGCGCATGCCTGCACCTGAGCTGACCAAGCTGTAAGCATTCAAATCCCCCAAATAAGGCCGCGTGGTGCGATGGAAAACATCGATGGTTCGCGAAATGCCTTCTGGCGTGAAGTACGGATCGGTGGTGCTAACGACAATGGTTCTGTTGTATCTGCTGGTATTGACTTCGGTGGCCAAGTAGTTGCCCGAACCAAATGCATTTTCCTGGCGAATACCAAAGCTCAAAGCCACTTTTTCAGTGGATGAGAAACCAGCACCCAGTGAAACACTGCCCGTTGGTTTTTCAATGACATTGACGGTGAGGTCAACTTGGTCAGTGGTGGCCGGTACTTCTTGGGTATCAATGTTGACTTCGGTAAAGAAGCCCAAGCGGTCAACTCGGTCGCGCGATAACTTGATTTTGTCGCCGTCGTACCAAGCTGACTCCAGCTGACGAAATTCGCGCCTGACCACCTCGTCGCGTGTTCGGTTGTTGCCAGCCACATTGATGCGTCGAACATAGGCACGGCGTGAAGGCTCGGCAATGAGGACGAAGGTCACGCGGTTGGTCACGCGATCAATTTCGGGACGGGCATCGACACGCGCAAAAGCAAAACCAAACTTGCCAAAGTAATCGGTGAACGCTTTGTTGGTTTCGGCCACGGTTTCAGCGTTGTAAGCTTGACCTAGGCCAATTTTGACAAGGGCTTTGAACTCGTCTTCTTTGCCCAAATAGTTGCCTTCAAGCTTGACACCAGAGACAACAAACCGCTCGCCTTCGGTCACATTGATGGCAATCGAGATATCTTGCTTGTCGGGTGAGATGGCCACTTGGGTTGAGTCAATTCGGAACTCTAGGAAACCACGGCTTAAATAGTAAGAGCGAAGCGCTTCCAGGTCGGCATTGAGCTTGGTCCGGGAATAACGGTCGGATTTGGTGTACCAACTTAGCCAGCCGCCTACATCCAAATTGAACTGATCCTTGAGCGTGCCTTCAGAAAAGTTTTGATTGCCCGTGATGCGAATTTCTTTGATTTTGGAAGGGCCACCTTCAGATACTGTGAAGGTCAGCTTCACTCGGTTGCGGTCTACTGGGGTGACTGTTGTGACCACCTCGGCGCCATACAAGCTGCGCGTAATGTATTGACGCTTTAATTCTTGCTCGGCTTTGTCTGCCAAGGCTTTGTCAAAGGGGCGGCCTTCAGAAATACCCACTTCTTTCAATGCCTTCTGCAAGACATCTTTGTCGAACTCTTTCAGACCCACCCATTCAACTTCTGAAATGGAAGGACGCTCTTCAACAATGACCACCAACACATCGCCTTGGGCATCCAGCCTGACATCTTTGAACAAGCCCAGCGCAAACAAAGCGCGAATAGCGGCCGCACCCGATTCATCGTTGTACATGTCGCCAACGCGGAAAGGCAAAGAAGCAAACACCGTACCGGACTCAATGCGCTGAAGACCCTCAACGCGAATGTCCTTCAATTTGAAAGGCTCAACGGCCCACGCAGACATGCTGCTAATGGCCGCTGCAAGCAACACACACAGGTGATGCAAGCGAAATCGATTGGGGAGAAAGTTCATGCGTTTGAATTAAGTAAAGAGTCGCGTCAGATCATTGAAAAAAGCCAAGGCCATGATGAAAATCAACAAAGCCAAACCGACTTTTTGCAAACCCCGTTGCCAAGCAACGGAAACCGGTTTGCCGGTCAGAGACTCCCAAAGATAATACATCAGGTGTCCCCCATCCAACATGGGCAATGGCAAGAGATTGAGAAGTCCCAAACTGACGCTGATCAGTCCCAGAAAAGTTAAATAAGACGGCAAACCTCTTTGGGCAGACTGCCCAGCCTGCTCCGCGATGGTCAAGGGACCGCTCAGGTGCTTCGAAGAGGCCTCGCCCGTAAGCATTTGGCCAATGAGTTGGCCCGTCAGCAGCGTTATTTGCTCGACTTGACCGTAGCCACGGGCTAAGCCTTCCCAAAAACCGGCACTCACCCACTCTGAGTCGGAGGGCTGCCCCACCACCGCCCCGATTCGCCTGACGGCACTTGATTCAGCCTGACCTGGCAAAGAGGTGAGCAAGGGTTTGACGGCCAGAGAAAGGCTCTGACCTTGTCGGTCAATTTCCCAAACTGCCGCCTTGTCCAATTCTTCTGCATTGTCTTCAGGGTTCACTTCGCCGCGAATCAAGGCCCTTAAGTGCTGAGCGTCCCTCACCTCTTGAGAGCCCACTTTCAAAACGCGATCACCTGTTTTCAGACCTGCAAGATCGGCCGCAGCGCCAGCCTCAACGCGGCCAATGATGGGCAAGATTTTGGGATGGCCCCACCAAGCCACTGCGCTGAACAAAACGACTGCTAAAAGCAAGTTGGCCAAGGGACCAGCCGCCACAATGGCCGCGCGAACTTTCAAACTGCGTTGGTCAAAGGCAAACGGCAGTTGATCAGTGGGCACGGCAGCTTCGCGGCTGTCGAGCATCTGAACATAGCCGCCCAAAGGCAATGCGCTGATCACAAACTCGGTGTTTTGTCCTGCTCTTGGGTGCTTGGAACGCCATCGGTAAAGAGCTTTGCCAAAACCAATCGAAAAAACCAAAACAGGTACCTTACAGGCCACCGCCATGCGGTAGTGACCATACTCATGCACCGCAATTAAGAGGGTGAGTGCAAATAGGAAAGAAAACAGCGTTAGCACGTTAAAGCGTCAAGCACGGCAAGCACGAGCCACTTCGGAAGCTGCAGCGCGGCTTTCTGCATCAAGCGCCAGCAGGTCAGGCAAACTTTGGGGCGATTTCGCTTGCACCTTGGCCAAAGTTTCGGTGTTCACTTGGTGAATTTGATCGAATCTAATTTGCTTGTTCAAAAAAGCTTCAACCGCAATTTCATTGGCGGCATTGAGCACTGCGCAGGTACCTGAAGCAGCGCTCAAAGATTGCCAAGCCAATTTCAAACCAGGAAATCTATCGGGATGGCCATGGTCGTCAATGGCTTCAAAGGTCATGGGCTTGAGCTTGTGAAAATCAAGCGTTTGAGCACCCGAGGTGATTCGCTCGGGCCAACTTAAACCATAAGCAATAGGCACACGCATGTCGGGCGTGCCCAACTGCGCCACGATGGACGTGTCTTTGTACTTCACCATGGAATGAATGATGCTTTGGGGATGAATGACCACAAGTAGCTGATTGGGCGATACGCCAAAAAGATAGCGCGCCTCAATGACTTCCAAGGCTTTGTTCATCATGGTGGCAGAGTCGACTGAGATTTTTCGGCCCATGACCCAATTGGGGTGTGCACAGGCTTCATCGGGCGTGACGTTTTTCAAGCTGGCCACATCGCGCTCTCGAAAAGGGCCACCCGATGCCGTCAAGATAATTTGATCAATGCGATCAGCCCAAGTGGCTGGGTTTTCAGGTAAGGACTGAAACACAGCCGAGTGCTCACTGTCGATTGGCAAGAGCACCGCACCACCCTTTTTAACCGCGCTTAAAAAGACCTCACCACCCACCACCAAAGCTTCTTTGTTGGCCAACAACAAACGCTTGCCTGCATGGGCCGCAGCCAAGCAGGGAGACAAGCCCGCGGCGCCCACAATGGCGGCCATCACGGCATGAACTTCTTCGTGGGCTGACACAAAGTCCAGAGCCTCTGGCCCCCAAAGCACCTCGACGGGCAAGCCTTCGGCCTTGATGCGCTCAGCCAGCAAACGACCTGCATCTTCTTGAGCCATCACGGCAAATTTGGGTTTGAACTGAGCGCACTGCGCCAAGATCAAATCGACCTGCTTGGACGCCGTTAAAGCAAACACCTGAAAGCGGTCCAAGTGTTTTGACAGCACATCCAGCGTGTTAGTGCCAATGGAACCGGTAGAACCCAGAATGGTTATGTTTTGTTTCATAAGGCAAACAAGGTATTTAAAATTTGGGCCAATGCAGCAACATCATGGCGATGGGCAATGCTGGCAGCAAGGCATCTAAACGGTCAAGCACGCCACCATGACCGGGCAATAACCTGGAACTGTCTTTGACACCTGCACTGCGTTTCACCAAAGACTCGACCAAATCACCGACCACGCTCATGGTGGTTAAAAAAATCAAACTCAATGCCCATAGAAAAAAACCATGTTGGGTCATTTCCATGAAAAAACTGGCGCCTGGCCATTGGTAAATTTGCTCAAAATGCATCCACCCAAAAGCTATCAGAAACACACCGAACATACCGCCAATGGCACCCTCCCAACTTTTGCCAGGGCTGACGCTGGGTGCCAATTTTTGATGGATGATCTTGCCACCCAAAGCCCTGCCAAAGAAATAGGCAAACACATCGGCCGCCCACACCACACAAAATATGGAGAGTAACAATTGCACGCTAGAAGTTCGCGCTTGCGCCATGGCCAACCATGCCAACCACAACATGATGACACCCAAAACCCAGCGAACATTGGGGCGCCATAAGGCCCAGCCCTGAACGCCACGCATCAGCATCCATGCCGTCAAGCCCACCCAAGTTGCGCCTGCCAACCACCAAAGCCATGTTTCGGTTTGAGAGGTCCAACCCGCCCACCATGCAATGGCACACATGCCGGCACACAACACGCCCGATAAAACAGACTTCACGCTGGCCATGCCGTTCATGCGGGCCCACTCCCAAGCGCCAGCAGCAATTAGGAGCGCAGACAAAACAAGAAAGGCTTGAGGGGTTTCTGCAAAAAGAGCTGGCAGCAAAACGGCCAACAGTGCCAATGCAGTGAAGATGCGTTGTTTGAGCATCAAATCAATGACCGTTAAACGGCCATGATCTCTTGTTCTTTGCCAGCCACCAGCTGGTCAATTTCTGCGATGTGTTTGTCCGTCACTTTTTGAACTTCTGCCTCTGAGCGTTTTTGCTCATCTTCAGAAGCCAGTTTGTCTTTGACCAGTTTTTTGACAGCCTCATTGGCATCACGGCGCAGATTGCGCACAGCAATTTTGGCGTTTTCACCTTCAGTGCGAACCAGCTTGGTCATTTCCTTGCGCCGTTCTTCGCTCATGGGCGGCATGGGCACGCGAATGATGTCGCCCATTGAAGCGGGGTTCAAACCTAAATCGCTTTCACGAATGGCTTTTTCAATTTTAGCGCCCATGCCTTTTTCCCAAGGCTGAACGCTGATGGTACGTGAATCAATGAGCGACACGTTGGCCACCTGGGACAAGGGGACGAAAGAGCCGTAGTAATCTACCTGAATGGTATCTAGGATAGCTGGATTGGCACGGCCTGTGCGAATCTTGGTCAGGTTGTTTTTGAAAGCCGCAATGGATTGGTCCATTTTGGTTTGCGATGTTTTCTTGATGTCTTCTAAGCTCATGAAATACTCCGAGGCCAAAATTGGCGGGTTCAAGAATTAAGCGAAATGAAGGTCTGATTCAGGCATACACCAAAGTGCCCTCGTCTTCGCCCATGACCACTCTCTTGAAGGCACCATGCTTGAAAATTGAGAACACTTTAACAGGCAACTTTTGGTCGCGGCACAGCGCAAAGGCTGTAGCGTCCATGATGCCCAAATTTTTAGAAATGGCTTCGTCAAACGAGAGTTTGCTGTAGCGGGTTGCGGCAGGATCTAGTTTGGGATCGGCCGAGTAAACACCATCGACCTTGGTGGCTTTGAGAACCAACTCAGCCCCAATTTCGGCACCGCGCAAAGCGGCAGCGGTGTCGGTTGTAAAGAAGGGGTTGCCCGTACCGGCGGCGAAGATGACCACTTTGCCTTCTTCAAGGTACTGAAGCGCCTTGGGACGAACATAAGGCTCGACCACCTGCTCAATGGCAATGGCCGACATGACGCGGGCTGTGAGCCCTGCTTTTTCCATGGTATCTGCCAGGGCCAACGAGTTCATGACGGTGGCCAACATGCCCATGTAGTCGGCCGTGGCACGGTCCATGCCCACAGCGCCGCCAGCAACACCCCTGAAGATGTTGCCGCCGCCAATGACTACGGCCACTTGCACACCCAAACGGGTGACTTCGGCAATTTCATTGACCATTCGAACAATGGTGGCTCGGTTGATACCAAACTGATCGTCACCCATCAACGCCTCGCCTGACAGCTTGAGCAAAATACGCTTGTGGGCTGGTTTGGCAATGGTCATGACGGGCTCCTCATAAAGACAGATTCAAGTTTAGCGTTGAATCGCCCTTTCGGGCGACCCTTTTTACCCGGGTTTTAACCCAGATAGTGGCAGCTTTAAGCTGCGTTTTGAGCGGCAGCAACTTGTGCGGCCACTTCAGCCGCAAAGTCGTCAACCTTCTTCTCAATACCCTCGCCCACGACGAACATCGTGAAGGCTTTGACTTGAGTGGCTTCGGCTTTGAGCATTTGCTCGACGGTTTGCTTGTCGTTTTTCACGAAAGCTTGGTTGTTCAAGGACACTTCTTTGAGATACTTTTGAACAGAGCCTTCGATCATCTTGGCAGCGATCTCAGCGGGCTTGCCAGACTCGGCCGCTTTGGCTGTGGCCACTGAACGCTCTTTTTCAATCAGGTCGGCAGGCACATCGTTGCTGGTCAAAGCCACAGGCTTCATGGCGGCCACGTGCATGGCAACGTCTTTGGCAGCCGTGTCTTTGCCTTCGTACTCGACCAACACACCAATGCGTGTGCCGTGCAAGTATGTAGCGATTTGGGCGCCACCGGCCACGCGCTTGAAGCGGCGAAAGCTCATGTTCTCACCGATCTTGCCGATCAGGCCTTTGCGAACTTCTTCCAGTGTCGGACCGAAGCCGTCTTGGCTGTAAGGCAACTCGCCCAGAGCGGCCACGTCGGCGGGGTTGTGCAAAGCAGCCAGCTTGGCCGCTGAATTGGCCAGGGCCAAGAAGCTGTCGTTTTTGGTGACAAAGTCTGTTTCGCAATTGACTTCTAGCATGGCGCCCGTTTTACCTTCTGTATAGGCAACGATCACGCCTTCGGCTGTCACGCGGGAAGCGGCTTTGCCAGCTTTTGTACCCAATTTAACGCGCAACAACTCTTCTGCTTTGACCATGTCGCCATCGGCTTCAGTCAGAGCTTTTTTGCATTCCATCATGGGGGCATCTGTTTTGGCGCGCAGTTCAGCGACCATGCTTGCGGTAATAGCCATTTGATTTCTCCGTTTCGTCTTCGAATTAAGGTTCGAGCTAAATAAAAATTGATAAAAAGTCAGTGAGACTCAGGTTAAAAAAAAGGGGCAAGAAGCCCCTTTTCTCTGGTTGAGAGGGCATTAAGCAGCAGCTTCTTGCACTTCAACGAATTCGTCAGCGCCTTCGGCGGCCACTGCATTGACCACGTCTTGAACGGCGTTGGCACGGCCTTCAATGATGGCGTCGGCAATGCCGCGAGCGTACAAAGTAACGGCTTTGGAAGAGTCGTCGTTACCTGGAATGATGTAGTCAATGCCTTCGGGTGAGTGGTTGGAGTCAACCACGCCGATGAGTGGGATGCCCAATTTCTTGGCTTCCAAAATGGCAATCTTGTGGTAACCCACGTCGATCACGAAAATGGCATCTGGCAAAGTGGCCATGTCTTGAATGCCACCGATGTCTTTTTCAAGCTTATCGATCTCGCGCTTGAACATGAGTTGTTCTTTTTTGCTCAAGGTGTCGAGGCCGACTTCTTGTTGAGCTTTCATGTCCTTCAAGCGCTTGATAGAAGTCTTGACGGTTTTGAAGTTGGTGAGCATGCCGCCCAACCAGCGTTGGTCAACATAAGGCACGCCGGCGCGCTGAGCTTCAGCTGCCACGGTGTCACGGGCTTGACGCTTGGTGCCCACCATGAGGATATTGCCGCGGTTTGCAGAGAGTTGTTTGACGAACTTCAATGCGTCTTGGAACATCGGTAAAGATTTTTCCAAGTTAATGATGTGGATTTTGTTGCGGTGACCGAAGATGAAGGGGGACATCTTGGGGTTCCAGAAGCGTGTTTGGTGACCAAAGTGGACACCGGCTTCCAGCATTTCGCGCATGGTAACTGACATAGATTTTCTCCGAAGGTTGGGTCTAAAATCCGGCTCACACATCGGCTGGTTGAATAAGCCCTTTCGGGTTTAATCTGTACAGCCAACACCTTGAAGGAGCCGGTTTGCGATTTACTTGCAGGGAAATTCCTGCTAAGCCGATCGAGTATAGCATCCAAAATGTCCGTTTTCCAGCCCTTTTCAAGCCTCCCTACCTCTAGGAATCCATCACCATGCGCCCTGACCTGATTGCCACCCTGCAAGCCATTGCCCAGCAACAAACCAGCCCGCAAGCTGAATGGGAAAAAAGCCATGAAATTGCCCGCAGTGCAGCATGCGACAAGGTTTTCATGGGCTTAGCAACAGCGGCTGGCCCGTCTGTCTTGCAGGAAACAAGCTTGGTCAACTCGGCCCTCAAGGGCTTGGCCTTCTCTGTCAAAGACCTTTTTGACGTGGCTGGGCAAGCCACTTTGGCAGGCTCCAAAGTGCTGAAAGGCGTTCCTGCAGCACTTGCAGACTGCCCTGCCGTGGCAAGGCTCAAGGCAGCTGGCGGTAGCAATTTGGGCCGAACCAACATGGTGGAGTTTGCGTTTTCTGGCATTGGCAACAACCCGCACTACGGCACACCGGCGGCTTGGGATGCCAAAACAGGAAAAGCTGTCATGAGCCACGGCAAAGGCCATGTTCCCGGTGGATCATCTTCTGGGGCAGCTGTTTCTGTGGCTACGGGTGCTGCTTTCATTGGCATGGGCTCTGACACCGGCGGCTCCATTCGCATTCCGGCTGCCCTCAATGGCTTGGTGGGATTTAAAAACACGGCGCGCCATGTGCCCACCTTGGGCGCAGTGCCCTTGTCGACCACCATGGACACGATCTGCGCCATGACGCGCAGTGTGCGCGATGCCGTTTTGGCACACGAAATTTTGGCCGCTCGAACCGTAGCCCGCTCAAGCAGGTCTCTGTCCAGCTATCGACTGGCCGTGCCGACACACCTCATGCTCGATGGCATGGAGGCTGGCGTGCAGAAGGCTTGGGAGCGCAGCCTGTCTCGTTTGTCGCAAGCGGGTGCGCGCATTGTGGAAGTGCCACTGACTGAAATTAAAGAGCTTGCAGGACTGCTGGCCACGGGCGGTTTCAGCGCTGCAGAAAGCTACACCTGGCATCGCCATCTTTTGGACAAGGATGCAGCAACCTACGACCCTCGCGTTTCGGCGCGCATTGTTCGGGGTGCCAACATGAAAGCCTTTGAATATTTAGATTTACAAGCTGGCCGCGCAGCCTGGATTGCACGCATGCAATCGGCATTGAACGCTTGCGATGCGGCCCTCTCCCCCACTGTGCCGATTTATGGCCCTACTTTAGAAAGCGTGGCACCCGGCGCAGAAAGAGACGATGCATTTTTTGCGGCCAATGCTTTGTTGCTGCGCAACACCAGCGTAATCAACATGCTCGATGGCTGTGCATTGTCATTGCCCATTCATGAGGCCGGCGAATTGCCTAGCAGCATGATGGTTTGGCAAGGCCCCATGAAGGACGATGCCATTTTGAATGTCTCACTGGCCATCGAAAGTGCTTTAAACACTTAAGCGGCTTGGCACAACTTATCCGCGGCCCGCAAACGGCATCTTGGTAGCCATCACCGTGTGGAACATCACGTTGGCTTCAAGGGGCAAGCTGGCCATGTAAACCACCGACTTGCCGACAACAGCCACATCCATCAAAGGCTCAGCTTTGATTTCAAGATTGGCTTGGGGCACACCCTTTGCCATTCTCATGGCCATGGGTGTGGCAGCATTGCCCACATCAATTTGACCCACCGCAATGTCGTACTGACGACCATCCAATGAAGCTGTTTTGGTCAGGCCAGACACCGCATGTTTGGTGGAAGTGTAGGCAATGGAAAAGGGCCTTGGCGTGGTAGCTGAAATAGAGCCGTTGTTGATGATGCGGCCACCCATGGGCTTTTGGTCTTTCATGACGCGAAAGGCTTCGCGAATGCACAAGAACATGCCGGTCAAATTGGTATCAACCACGCCCTTCCACATTTCCAAACTCAATTCGGGCAAGGGAATAGCGGGTGTACTCACGCCTGCATTGTTGAACAACAAATCGACACGGCCAAATGTTTTGACACACTGCGCAAACAAGTTGGCGACTGAGTCTTCTTGCGTCACGTCGGTGGGCACGGCCAACACACGCGAGCCTGCGTTCAAGGCCTTGGCTTCTTCAACCACCTCTTCCAAATTGGCCTGCCTTCGGCCCGCCAACACAACACTCCAGCCATCATGCAACAAAGCCATGGCGGTGGCTTTGCCGATGCCAGAACCTGCGCCGGTCACAATGGCAATTTTTGAATTTTGTGTCATGGCTTTTGTCTCCTGCTGATATTGAGATGAATGAACTTAACTGTAATTTGTGTGTCTTGAAAAAAGCTTCAGCGTCGATTCTTACGCGCTTGACTGGATTTTTTTTGACCGGCCGACTTAGGTGGCGCCCCTTTTGCAGAGGCTTTGCCTTGACGATTGGGTGAGCTTAAGCCCTCAAGCTTTCGTCCCTTGAAAGGACGCGACTGATTGGCCTTTACACCATCGGGACTCAATTCAGAACCTCTTGAGGCGCCGCGAGCGCCAGATTTCTGATTGCCCTTGTCACGCAATTGACGAGGGCTGAACTCTTCAGCAGGATTGACCAAGCGGAAATCAATTTTCCTGCCGTCCAAGTCAACACGGCTGACCTGAATTTGAACACGCGTGCCGATGGCATAACGAATGCCTGTTCGCTCACCTCGCAATTCTTGGCGTGCTTCATCAAATCGGAAGTACTCGCCGCCAAGTTCAGTGATGTGCACCAAGCCCTCCACATACAAAGCGTCCAAGGTGACGAAAATTCCGAAGCTCGTGGCCGATGTGACCAGACCAGAGTATTCCTCGCCTAAATGCTCGCGCATGTATTTGCACTTGAGCCAAGCTTCAACATCGCGGCTGGCTTCATCGGCACGGCGCTCGTTGGCACTGCAATGCAAACCTGCTGCTTCCCAAGCCTGCTGTTCGGCGGGCGACATTTTGATGCGCGGTGCGACGCCCATTTGAGCACCCGCTTTGTTTTTCTGCAAACGCTTGGCCAACTTGGCCTGCGCTTCACCGGGCAATGGCAAAGCAGGCAACTGGTATTTTTTGTTCGCCAAGATGGCTTTAATCACGCGATGCACCAGCAAGTCGGGATAGCGGCGAATAGGGCTGGTGAAGTGCGTGTAGGCTTCGTAGGCCAAACCAAAGTGACCACTGTTGATGGGCGTGTAAATGGCTTGCTGCATAGAGCGCAACAGCATGGTGTGAATTTGCTGCGCGTCAGGTCTTTCCTTGGTGGCCTGTGCAATGTGTTGAAACTCGCTGGGCTTTGGCTCATCACTCACGGTATAGGGCAAGCCCAATGCTTTCAAGTAATTGCGAAGCAAATCTTTCTTCTCGGGCGTGGGGCCTTCGTGCACACGGAACAAACCAGGATGCTTGCTGTTCTGAATAAAGTCGGCACTGCACACGTTGGCGGCCAACATGGCCTCTTCAATGAGACGGTGTGCTTCAGTGCGAACACGCGGCACAATTTTGTCAATGCGGCCGTTGTCATCGCAAATGATTTGCGTTTCAGTGGTCTCAAAATCGACAGCGCCGCGAACTGCACGCGATGCCAACAAGGCACGGTACACATCGTGTAAATTGAGCAAATCGTTCACGCGGGCTTTGCGCTTGATGGCCTCGGGGCCGCGTGTGTTGGCTAGGATGGCGGCCACTTCGGTGTAGGTGAATCGCGCGTGGCTGTACATCACTGCGGGATAAAACTGGTAGGCGTGAACATCGCCTTTGGCTGTGATCAGCATGTCGCAAACCATGCACAAACGCTCTACTTCAGGGTTGAGTGAACACAAACCGTTGGAGAGTTTTTCTGGCAGCATGGGAATAACGCGGCGCGGAAAATACACGCTGGTGGCGCGGTCGTAGGCATCGATGTCAATGGCACTGCCCGTGGCCACATAGTTGCTGACATCGGCAATGGCAACAAGCAAACGCCAGCCTTTGGTCTTGCCAATTTTGGCGGGCTCGCAATACACGGCATCGTCAAAGTCGCGCGCATCTTCACCATCAATGGTGACCAATGGAATATCGGTGAGGTCAATTCGGTCTTTAGAATCTTGCGGACGAACTTTGTCAGGCAACTCGCGCGCCAATTCCAAACACGCTGCAGAAAATTCGTGCGGCACGCTGTACTTGCGAACGGCAATGTCAATCTCCATACCGGGGTCGTCAATTTCTCCCAGTACTTCTTTCACACGGCCTACAGGTTGGCCAAACAATGCAGGCGGCTCGGTGAGTTCCACCACCACCACTTGACCCGGCTTGCCAGTGCCAATGCCCACTTTGGGAATGAGAATATCTTGGCCATAACGCTTGTCTTCAGGCGCCACAATCCAGATGCCACCTTCATTGAGCAAGCGGCCAATGATGGGGTGTGCAGGCCGCTCCATGATTTCAACCACACGACCTTCCGGCCTGCCTTTTCGATCTTGTCGAACGATGCGAACCTTCACACGATCTTTGTGCAACACTGCTCGCATTTCGTTGGGTGGCAGAAAAATATCACCATCACCATCATCACGGATTAAGAAGCCGTGACCATCGCGATGGCCTTGCACACTGCCCTCGATTTCATCGAGGACTCCAGAGGGTTGGCTAATTTTTTTGATATACAATCCTTTGTTCTTGTCCTGAGAGCCCAGGTGGCGGAATTGGTAGACGCACTAGTTTCAGGTACTAGCGAGTAACTTCGTGGGGGTTCGAGTCCCTTCCTGGGCACCAAGTTTAATCAAAGCTGCAAATAAGGCAGCTTTTTTTTCGAGACTGTTTTTCAAATTTGGGTGCATTTCTAAATGCATTTTAGACAGGCAAAGCGACAAGATCGTGACCATCCACGCCCACAATTCGTGCACGTGTGAACTCACCGACCTTGTAGGTCTTGCTGATCTTCTCGGGCGGCAGCAACTTCACTACCCCATCTATTTCAGGCGCATCGGCATAGGTTCTGCCAATGCCGCCTTTTTTGCCCATGGCTGTGGCGGAATCGACCAACACTTGCATGGTGGCGCCGATGCGCTGCTGCAAACGCTGGACAGAGACTTCCTCGGCCACTTGCATAAAGCGTGAGCGACGCTCTTCTCTGACAGCTTGTGGCAACATGCCTGGCAATTCATTGGCCAAGGCGCCCTTGATTGGGCTGTATGCAAAACAGCCCGCTCTGTCAATTTGTGCTTCCCGAACAAAGTTAAGCAGGTGCTCAAACTCTGCTTCAGTTTCTCCAGGAAAGCCCGCAATGAACGTGCTGCGAATGACCAACTGCGGACACACTTCGCGCCACTTTTGAATGCGCTCTAAATTCTTTTCGCCACTTGCAGGACGCTTCATGCGCTTGAGCACATCGGGGTGGCTGTGCTGCAATGGCACATCCAAATAAGGCAAGACGGAACCGGTGGCCATGAGCGGCAGAACTTCATCAACCGCAGGGTACGGATAGACATAATGCAGTCGAACCCAAGCGCCATACTTCTGCGCAATCTCACCCAATGTTTGCACCAGCTCCAGCATGCGCGTTTTGACAGGACGACCTTCCCAGAAGCCCATGCGGTATTTCACATCGACGCCATAAGCGGAAGTGTCTTGGCTGATCACCAACAACTCTTTCACGCCACCTTCAAACAAAGCCTCTGCTTCTTTGAGCACGTCGCCAATGGGTCTTGACACCAAATCGCCGCGCATCGATGGAATGATGCAAAAAGTGCAGCGGTGGTTACAGCCTTCGCTGATTTTCAAATATGCGTAATGCCTGGGTGTGAGTTTGAGTCCGGCCACGCCAAATGAATTGGGCATCAAGTCGATGAAGGGATCGTGCGGTTTGGGCAAATGCGCGTGTACTGCATCCATGACTTCTTGGGTGGCATGCGGTCCGGTGACGGCCAGCACACTGGGGTGAATTTCACGGACCAAGTTGCCACCACCCTCGGCTTCTTTGGCACCCAAACAGCCAGTGACAATGACTTTGCCGTTCACGTTCAAGGCTTCAGCGATGGTGTCCAGGCTTTCCTTCACGGCATCGTCAATGAAGCCGCAGGTGTTGACGATGACCAGATCGGCACCTTCAAAAGTCTTGGAAGTTTGATAACCCTCGGCGCTAAGCTGCGTGAGGATGAGTTCGGAGTCAGTGAGGGCTTTGGGACATCCCAGACTGACAA
>Ga0209552_1000003_pt1 | contig 110040 bp, 133 predicted proteins | sample LauGreFaBDMM15SD_2_FD_188214 | JGI IMG/M metagenome (GOLD analysis project Ga0209552, IMG submission 188214) | Freshwater lake microbial communities from Lake Michigan, USA - Fa13.BD.MM15.SD (SPAdes) (version 2) | ecosystem: Environmental > Aquatic > Freshwater > Lake | place: Lake Michigan... | reverse complement strand
TATAACCAACCTCTGAAGATACCCAGTATAACCAATTGCTCTAATTATATTTGACATTTAAATTTGATACCAAATATCACCGTCGCTACCGCCTGCGGGGTTGCCAGTTGACACATATCTTGTGCCATATCCGTTGCTGTTATTGGCTATAGAAATAGTTCTACTGACAGTCAAATTGCCTCCGCCAGTCAGTCCTCCTGCGCCGGTAATACTGACTGTGGCAGCATCGGGAACACCCAGATTTGTTCTGGCAGTGGCAGCATCAGATGCTCCTGTACCCCCATCAGCAATGGCCAGATCAGTTATGCCAGTAATCGAACCGCCAGTGATGTTGACGTTGTTGTTGTTTTGTGTGGCCATGGTGCCCACTGTGGTCACAGCACCCGAGGCTAGACCCAAGTTGTTTCTGGCATCACCGGCAGTGCTGGCTCCTGTGCCACCTGATGCTATGGGAATAGTTGATGATAATCCTGTGATACTGCCACCAGTGATGTTGACGTTGGCGCTGTCTTGCACCGCCATTGAGCCCAGGCCCAAGTTTGTTCTGGCACCACTAGCGGTACTGGCTGCTGTACCACCTGATGCTATGGGAATGGTTGACGATAATCCTGTGATACTACCACCAGTGATGTTGACGTTAGTGCTGTCTTGCACTGCCATTGAGCCCAGACCCAAATTGGTTCTGGCATCTGCGGCATTGCCGGCCCCTGTGCCTCCATCTGCAATGGCCAAAGCAGTGATACCAGTGATGCTTCCTCCAGTGATGGCCACTGAACTGGCATTTTGTGTGGCCATGGTTCCCAGATTCAAATTGGTTCTGGCATTTGCGGCATTGCTGGCTCCTGTGCCTCCATCTGCAATGGCCAAAGCAGTGATACCAGTGATGCTTCCTCCAGTGATGGCCACTGAACTGGCATTTTGTGTGGCCATGGTTCCCAGATTCAAATTGGTTCTGGCATCTGCGGCATTGCTGGCTCCTGTGCCTCCATCTGCAATGGCCAAAGCAGTGATGCCAGTGATACTGCCCCCAGTGATACTGCCCCCAGTGATGGCCACTGAACTGGCATTTTGTGTGGACATGGTTCCCAGTCCCAAATTGGTTCTGGCACTGGGCGCAGTATTGGCTCCTGTTCCGCCAGATGCTATGGGAAGAAAAGTGGTCAATCCAAAAATTGCTCCCCCAGAGATATTCACATTGTTGCTATCTTGCGTGGCCATAGTGCCAAGGCCTAAATTGGTTCTGGCATTTGCGGCATTGCTGGCTCCTGTGCCTCCATCTGCAATGGCCAAAGCAGTGATGCCAGTGATACTGCCCCCAGTGATGGCCACTGAACTGGAATTTTGTGTGGACATGGTTCCAAGAGAACCAGCAACATTATTTACAAACGCAGTGGTGGCAATTTGTGTGTTGTTTGTGCCTGTGGCAGCAGTGGGTGCTGTGGGCACACCAGTCAATTGAGTATTGTCTTTTATACCTTGTGCAAATGCAGTGGTGGCAATTTGTGTGTTGTTTGTGCCTGTGGCAGCAGTGGGTGCTGTGGGCACACCAGTCAATTGAGTATTGTCTTTTATACCTTGTGCAAATGCAGTGGTGGCAATTTGTGTGTTGTCTGTTCCAAAATCAGCGGTGGGCGCCCTGGGCACACCTACAAACTGTGGCGAACTAGTCACAAACGCAGTGGTAGCAATTTGCGAGTTTGAAGTTGCTGTGGGTGCCGTGGGTGCCGTGGGTATGCCTAAAAAAGCAGGACTAAATTTTTCTCCTTGCACAAATGCAGTGGTGGCAATCTGAGTATTGGCAGTACCTGGTGATGCTGTGGGTGCTGTGGGTGCACCTACAAATTGTGGTGAGTTTGCCACAAATTCTGTGGTAGCTATCTGAGTATTGGCAGTACCTGCAACCGCTGTGGGTGCTGTGGGTGTGCCTGAAAAAGCAGGACTGACTTTTTCTCCTTGCACAAATGCAGTGGTGGCAATCTGAGTATTGGCAGTACCTGGTGATGCTGTGGGTGCTGTGGGTGTGCCTGAAAAAGCAGGACTGACTTTTTCTACTTGAACAAACGCAGTGGTGGCCAGTTGAGTGTTGTTTGTACCTGCAACCGCTGTGGGTGCTGTGGGTGTGCCTGAAAATTGAGGTGAGTTTATTTGAGGTGAATTTGCAACAAACCCAGTGGTAGCTATTTGAGCGGTAGCTGTGCCTGCGGCAGCAGTGGGCGCAGTTGGAACACCGGTGAACACAGGACTGATTTTTTGGGCCTGTACATAATCTTGGCTGGCCAACGGTGACCAAGCATTGGCAGAATTGTATGTGTTGATGGTGTCTGTGCTGCTGTTGTACCACAGTTGACCCAGTATGGCCGAAGTTGGAGGTGTGGGATTGGCAAAATTTTCCAACAGATACACATAGTTTTCGTTTTCGTACAGTCCGTAATCTGACAATGCTCGCCCAACCAGGGTCAAGCTGACAGCAGTGGTATTGGCTGTGCCATCGGGTACTACCGCTATGATATTACCACGACTGTTATTGATCACATATGACATTCTAAATACTCCAATTCACAGTATTTAGCCTGTGTTTTTGGTAATTAAATTCTTGATTCACAGCTGGTAAATAATGGATCTAGGATAGAAAAAATGGCCCAACAAATCATCAACATCGGACCTGTTGCCAACGACGGGCTTGGAGATCCGCTGAGAACTGCGTTTACCAAAACCAACAACAATTTCACGGAACTTTACAACACCGGGGGCATACGCGGTATTGCTTCTGGCAACAGCAACATTGTGGTCAACGAAAGTTCCACAATAACATTTGCTGTGGCCGGTGTTTCAAACGTCATGACTGTGGCCAATACTGGGCTCACAGTGATCGGAACAGTCACATCAAATGTGATTTCAGTCACTGGTAATATCACTGCCAATGGAGTTTTTGTGGGCAACGGGTCAGGACTGACTGGGATCACATCCAGTGCGCCTGCTGCACAACTCACAGGCAATACACTGAGTGCTAACGTTTTGTTGAGTAGTTTGACCGGCGTGGGAGTGTTGACCAATCTTTCAGTGGTGGGCAATGTCACTGGTGGAAATTTATTAACTGGTGGATTGATTTCAGCAGCAGGCAACATTACCGGTACCAATCTCAACACCGGAGGTGCATTATCTGCAACTGGACTGGTCCAGGCCGGTGGCATCAGTTCCACAGGAAATGTCAATGTAACTGGAGTTATAAGTGCCACTGGCAATATCACTGGCAATTATTTTGTGGGCAATGGCGCATTATTGAGCGGGATCGACCCCAGTGCCAATGCTGCCTTGTTGGTAAATTCGCTCTTGAGTGCCAACGTTATCAATAGTTCGTTGCAATCTGTTGGCGCACTTGCCAATTTAACTGTGAGCAATGCACTGGGTGGTACAGGAAACATTACCAGTAACAATATTTCAGCTGGTGCCAGCATCTCAGCAGCTGGCAATGTCACCGGTGGTAATATAATTACTTTGGGCACTGTATCAACTGCCTCAATGACAGCAACCAATGACATCACTGGAGCCAACCTCAGTACTACCACTGCCAATGGCAATGTTGGCGGCGGCAATGTGAATGCTACCAATTCAGTCACTGGCACGGTGATTTCTGCCACGGCCAATGTCATTGGAGGCAATATTCGAACCGGTGGTTTAATTTCAGCCACAGGCAACATCACAGGTGGTAATGTTTTGAACAACGGATTGATTTCCAGTTCAGGCAATAGCACAGCAGCAAATTATCTAACAGGTGGTCTGATTTCAGCTGCTGGCAACATCACAGGTGGCAACATCAATGCCACAAGGCTAACAGGTACCACAGTGAGTGTGACTGGCAACATCACAGGTGGCAACATCCTGGGTGGCGCAAACGTCAATGCTACCACACATACAGGTACCACAGTATCAGTTTCGGGCAACATCACAGGTGGCAACTTGAATGCCACTGGGTTGAGTTTGAGTGGTAATGTTGCCGGTATATTGAATGTGACCAGCAACGTCAACGCCGCTCAGATTTCCACAACCGGCAGTGTGTTATCAAGTTCATTATTATCGGCCACTGGCAACGTGATTGGCGGCAACGTAATTTCGTTGGCAGGCGTGAGTGCTGTGTCAGTCAGTGCCTCGGGCAACATCACTGGTGGCAACATCCTGGGCGGAGCCAATGTCAACGCTACCACACACACAGGTACCACAGTATCAGTGTCAGGCAATATCACAGGTGGTAACTTGAATGCCACTGGGTTGAGTTTGAGTTCAAATGTTGTGAGTGCATTGACTCTAACATCTTCTTTGACAGCAGGAACTACTATTTCGGCTGTGGGCAACATCACTGGTGGCAACATCCTGGGTGGAGCCAATGTCAACGCAACCACACACACAGGTGCCACAGTTTCGGTCACTGGCAACATTACTGGTGGCAACATCCTGGGTGGAGCCAATGTCAACGCAACCACACACACAGGTACCACAGTGAGTGTGACTGGCAACATCACAGGTGGCAACATCCTGGGTGGAGCCAATGTCAACGCAACCACACACACAGGTACCACAGTGAGTGTGACTGGCAACATCACAGGTGGCAACATCCTGGGTGGCGCAAACGTCAATGCTACCACACATACAGGTACCACAGTGAGTGTGACTGGCAACATCACAGGTGGCAACTTGACAGTATCAACTGGTACAGTCACAGTAGGCAACATTGTGAATGCCAACGGCAATGGTGTGGGCAATATTGGATCCAGTGCCACCTATTTCAATCGTTTGTTTGCCACCGCTACCACCGCACTATACGCTGACTTGGCTGAAAATTATGAATCAGATCACAATTATGAACCTGGTACCGTGGTCATATTTGGTGGTAGTAAACAGATCACTGTGACCACTGAATTAGGCGATGAACGTGTGGCTGGTGCAATATCTACCCAACCGGCTCATTTGATGAACGCTGGTATGGCTGGAATACCAGTGGCCTTGCGAGGGCAGGTTCCGGTCAAACTAACAGGCCCAGTGACCAAAGGTGACAGTCTGGTTACCAGCAGCCAAGCAGGTTTTGCACACAGCGTGGGACGAGATCGTTCTTATGCACAGGCTGTGTTTGCCAAGTCTCTAGAAACCAATCTTGAACCAGGCAATAAAATCATTATTGCAGTGATACTTTAAAATATGTCACAACCCGAGTGGATCACCCCTGCAGGCAGTCTGGGCACCATACCAGAAAGCATATTTTATCAACAAGTTTTGTTGGCGTATACACCTCCCTTGAGCTTTGCGCCCACATGCACTGCCACTTCAGCAACCACTAATCTTATCACTTGCAGCAGCACCCAGGGCATTTATCCTGGACTCAATGTCATATTTTCGGGCACTGTGTTTGGCGGTATCAGTTCTACTGTGAGATATTTTGTGCTGTCGGTACCCAATGGCACACAATTCAGTATTGCTGCCACAGAAAGATCCACCACTCCTGTTGTATTGACCACAGGCACGGGACTCATGAACACTGTGTTTACCCAACATGTGCTTTACAAATTGCAAGCTGGTAGTGTGCCGCCAGGCATTCAAATCAGCGACAACGGACTTATTGAAGGTGTGCCACAAGCTGTGGCCAGCATTTCTGGTGTGCCTTTACAAGTGTCAAAAAACATAACCAGCAAATTTACCATCAGAAGTTACACACAAAACTATGTCAACGGCGTGTATGTGCTTGACGGCATAAGAGATCGAACATTTTCACTCACAGTGACCGGCAACAATATACCGTATTTTGTCACACCAGCAGGCAGTATTGGTACCTACTATGACGGAGATCTAATAGATTTTCAATTTGTTCTAGCTGGTACTGATCCCGGCGACACTGAAGTTGTGAGACTGGTGTCAGGACAACTGCCTGGTGGAGTCACTGTGTCGTCCGAGGGCTTGTTGTATGGATATATAGAGCCAGCAGCCAATGTAAACCAACCAGTGGGCTATGATCTCACTCCTGAAGATTTGTTTCCTTATGATTTTATAGTGGCTGCTATAAACAAGAATTATCAATTCACTCTGGAAGTGACCGACGGCAAAAGCAGTACTCTTCGTACATTCAATTTCTTTGTGTACAATAGAGATTCTCTTACTGGTGACAACACCACAATCACAACAGACAATATCGCGGTCACCGCAGATGAAACCACTGTTAGGCCGCCATTTTTGACCAACGCTGCGCCCAACAATCTTGGCACCGTACGTGGAGACAATTATTATGCCTATCAATTTGTAGGCGACGATTATGATACGGTTGACCTGCGTTATAGTATTTCGGTAAATCAAGGGTCAGGATTGCCACCAGGACTCACACTTGATCCCAAATCTGGATGGTTGTATGGATACGTGCCAGATCAGGGCGTCACACAGGTAGAGTACAGTTTTTACATCACTGTGAGACAAAGGGATCCTATTGGCACGCCTATCACATGCACTGCCACCACATTTGGTACCAATCTCATCACTTGCAATAGCACCGCACAACTGGGCACAGGCACAGCCATTAAATTTTCTGGCAACCCTGTTGGTGGACTAAGCGCCAGCGACACCACAATTTATTATGTACTCCAGGTGATCAACAGTACACAATTTACTGTGGCCACAAATCTCAACAGCACAACGGCTGTGTCATTAACCACAGCGTCGGGATCATTCACAGCTGAACTAGTGGTGGTCAGCAGTCAATATCCGTTCATACTCTCTGTGAGTGGAGCCATCGATGCCGAAGTCACCTGGCTCACGGCCAGTGATCTTGGCAGCATTGAAAATGGCAGTGTGAGTTTGTTGAACGTACAAGCGGTCAATCGTGGCGGAAGACAATTGAATTACAGACTCAAAAGTGGCGCATACAATGAATTGCCCCAAGGACTGCAACTGCTGCCCAGCGGAGACATAGTGGGTGATGTGTCATTCAACACATTTGCAGTTGACATGGGAACCACCACTTTTGATGCCACTCAGTCGGTGGTACTCAATGCCACTGTTAGCGGAACCACATTTGACAGCACATTTGTATTCACGGTGAATGCCTATGCATTAGACACAGCTCAGACACTGTACAAGGTTGAGAGTGTGACAGTGGCCAATGGTGGTACCGGCTACAGTTCTGTGAGTCCTCCAGTGATAGAATTCAATTCTCCTGTGGGTGCCGCAGCGGTCACCGCACAAGCTGGCAATGTCACAGTCAGTGGTGGTGCTATCACATCAGTCGCTGTGGCCAACTCAGGAGCAGGTTATACTGCTCCAGCAACCATAACCATAACTGCAGGATTTGGTGGTAGTGGTGCCAGTCTGGTGCCAGTGATGCAGGCCACCGGCGCACGAGATGTGGTATCGGCCTTTCGAACTTTTCGAGTCAAGGTCATACGTGTCTACAACCGACCATATCAAAATCTCACAGTGCAGGCCATGCCACCAGAAAATGATCGTGTGCTGATTGACAGTTTGTTGACCGATCAAGAAATTTTTGTTCCTGATTATATTTTTAGACCCGACGACCCCAACTTTGGACTGTCCAGTCGAGTGGTGTATCAGCATGTGTTTGGTCTAGCACCAGAAACTCAGGCACGCTATGTTGAAAGTCTGTATCTCAATCACTACTGGAAAGAACTGGTGCTGGGAGAAATCAACACCGCTCAGGCTCTTGATGCTGACGGCAACGTGATCTACGAAGTTGTTTACAGTAAAATTCAAGACAACCTGGTGAACAATCAAGGACAAAGTGTGAACAAAATTGTCACACTACCATATGCCATCACGGATCCTACAGATCCCACCAAAGAAATTAATTCTGTTTATCCCAACAGTCTTGTGAACATGCGAGATCAAGTGATAGACGTTGTGGGACAAATCAGTACCAAGCTGCCATTATGGATGACTTCAAAACAAAGCAATGGTCGAGTGTTGGGATTCACTCCAGCCTGGGTGATTTGCTACACCAAACCTGATAGATCAGCACAGATTGCCTACTACATGCAAGAATATTTTGGTACTCAGTTGAATCGCGTGGACTTCAAGGTTGATCGATACATCTTGAATCGCAAACTGAGTCGTAACTGGGATACTGAAACACAACAGTGGACTCCGAATCCCAGTCTTACCACATTTGATCGATTCGACACATCAAGTTATATCTTCTTGGGCACTGTTGACATAGGCACCAATTTGGCCTTTGCTGATGTGAACGAGCGTACCTTGGATTATATTGAAAATTTAGGCGGTCTAGACGGCAATATTCGTACTATAGATGGCAACACCTTGATATTTGTCAATCAAGAAACTTATCCAGATTACAACAATATTGATGATGCCTGGCAAAATTATCTACACCCTTTTGACACCAGCGGTTTTGACGCTACAGGCGAAACATTTGACCAAGCTGTGACCATTCCTGGCGGAGATTTCAGCACAGTAGATCAACGCATGGCCATCTGGACCATTTCAGTGGATCCTGTGACCACCGTAGTGACATTGACACTGACCCAGCAAACTGTGCTCAATGACTATGTACAGGTCACACGCGGAGACGAATATCGATCAGCTTATTTGTATTATCCAGGGTCACCGGGCCCTTCATACACACGTATCAGCTGGTTGCCGGTGCCCACTGTGGTCACAACAGAAACCATATTTGATGGTGGCAGCATGGCTTTTGAAGTGCCGGTGGATATGTACGATCCCACAGATCGTTTGGATAAATATCTGGTATTTCCCAAAGCTAATATATTGGAATAATTAGGATCATAAATGACAAGTGCTATCAACCCCAACAACATCGATGGATCATATCCAGTAGCCGGACAAGACAACAACAGTCAAGGTTTTCGAGATAATTTTACCAATATCAAGGTAAACTTTCAAGACGCGGCTGCTGAAATCACAGACCTGCAGAACAACGTGCTATTGAAGGCTCCGCTGTCAGGAACAACCTTGAACAACAACATGGGCAATGCTTTGATCTATGCTGCTCAAATTCAAGCATTCAGTGCAGTGAAAAATACAGTGAGTGGCACATCGGGATCTATTGCTGTTAACTATCAATCTGGCCACTATCAAACCATCACCACCACTGGTTCAATTTCTTTGAGTTTCTCCGGATGGCCAGCCACAGGCAGTTACGGTTATCTTAAACTGCAGATCGTTATTGCCAATCCTGCTTACACTGTGACCTTGCCAGCAGAGGTGTCGCTGGGCACTTCAGGACTGCAAGGATATTCAGCAGGCACTATTACATTTGCTGCCGCAGGCACTTATGAATTTGCATTTGGCAGCTACAACAACGGCACAACCATTACCATATTTGACCTAAATCGCGCACTGACCAATTTCACATCAGCCACTTATACCACACTGAGTGTGACTGGCAACATCACCGGTGGCAACTTATTGACCGGTGGTGCAATCAGTTCTTCTGGTAACATCACAGGTGGCAACATCCTGGGTGGTGCCAATGTCAATGCAACCACACACACAGGTACCACAGTGTCAGTGTCGGGCAATGTCACAGGTGGCAATATCAACGGATTTGTTCATCCCACAACAGGTACTGCCAGCCAGGCTCCGGTGCTGTTTGCTGCTGGCACAAATTTAAGTGTGCCACTGAACGGTGCCCAGGAATATGATGGTGCTGTGGCCTACTTTACTCCATCATCCAATCGAGGCGTGCTGGCCGCACAGCATTTCATCACTTTGACCAGTCCTTACACAGCCAGTGATGTGGCCACAGCTCAACAGGTATTCAATTCCACTGCCAATGGTGCCATTGATCTCAGTGCCACAAAAACTTATTTGTTTGATGCTGTGTACTATATCACTAGAAGTGCAGGCGCTACCAGTCGCACACTCAGTGTGTTGTTCAACTCAACCAGTGCTCTTACTGGTATCAGTTACATTGCCGAAACCACCAGCACTGCCAGCAATATTTTGGGCACAGTCAGCAGAATCTACGGCACAGCCGCCACTGCTACAGTGGTCACTGCGGCCAGCACTAACACCAACCAAAACATCACAGTGGTATTGCGTGGTATGATTCGTACCAATTCTGCCACCACACTCACCCCGCAAATTCAATTCAGCGCCATTGCAGGAGGTGCTCCCACTGTGTTGGCCGGCAGTTATTTCAGATTGGTCAGTTTGGGCACCAGTTCTGTGACCAGTGTGGGCAATTGGGGTTGATCAAATTGATTGACTAACAGAGATTTCCATTGTAAAATAAGCACATGGAACATCCTTTAATAGGCTCACTTGATGATCTAACATTGGAACAGCTGGGCACTCAGGTCAGCGAACTCAGTAAGAAACTGGGCATAGCTGCCCGGACCGGCAATGGTCACTTGTGTAACCAAATACGCATGGCCATGGAAAACTATCAAAACATGTATCAACAAAAATTGCAAGAGAGCTATCAAAAGGCTCAAGGCGATGCCAACTTCGACAACAAGATCAATATCCAATGAACGTTAGACTACAATACGATCTAGACTTCCTGGCCGGCATCTATTATGATGACCGTCTGCAACTGAACAGTTATTCCATCAGCATGAGTCTGCTGACCAAGACCACGGATGCCGTTAACACCAACATTGCTATGGATCGACTCAAAATGTTCATGCATGGCGAACTGGCCAACACTGTGTTCATCAATCAAGCTCTGCAAGAACGTGCCGAAATGATGCAGATCATGGGCATCAATGTGACCACCTTGCCTGAAGAACCGGTAGACCAAATCATTGGCATGATGCTATACTACAAACTCAACGCCATCATGGAAGGACGCATGGCAGTAACACGTTTAGACCTCATGAGCGCATTGGGTGACTCAGTTTGGTATCAACACGACGAGGATGAAGACTCGCCTGGACCATTCCGTGTGGAAGGTTGGTGGCATGCGTCCACTGTGCAACACAATACTGTGGACGTGGGAGATGTGGGAGACAATGTGGTCAAGGTTGTGCCCAATGCCTGGATTGAGTATGGCCTGACCTGGCCTGAAGACACTGCTGAGCCCACTGCCAACACTGTGGTGTTTGCTAATTTTTCAAAAAATGAAGACTGATCAATACGGACAAATCATCTACAACGAGACAGATCTTGTGAACATGATCATGCGTGGTCGCACTGTGGAACAGTTGTCTAGTATGCTGGTAGAACCAGATGTGAATTTATCGGCAGCAGTGACATATTTGCAACAGATACCTGAACTAGTTGAATACGCATTCACAGACATGACTGTGGCGGAATTTGATACAATCAAACAAAATGCCTGGCACATGCCCGTCGAATACCGACACATGGACATTGCTGAATACATTTTAGGCCTGTGTGACTCAGATGCCAAACTACAACGCTGTGGTCAAGAATTGCTGTTGTTCCAGGAACGCAATTTGTTTGATTTGCTACGCTATCTCAAATATCTTGTGGACACATTACATGCCAACTGCATGATTTGGGGTGTGGGACGTGGCAGCTCGGTGGCCAGTTATGTGTTGTACCTCTTGGGAGTACACAGAATTGACTCAATGTACTATGATTTAGACCCACAAGAGTTCCTGCGTTAAATACAATTTTAGGAGATTCCGATGACACAAATGATATACAAAAGTTCTCAAGGCAAAATGGTAGACATGGGCAAGTTGATGTTGCAAAATGAAAACGTCAGAGCTGTTGGCAATATGAATGTCAATGCTCGCGGCGAAGTAATCAACGATCGCAATCAGCCTGTGGCAGTGCAGAACCAGCCTGTGCAAACACATTATCGACAACAAACTCAGGCATCCACACACAAATGGCATCTAGACTAATGAAGGCAGCATATTCAGCACACAGAGTCAGCCGGTTACAAGCACTAAATGATTCAGTGCTTGTGGAGGACATGACCTTTGATGAACGACTGTCAAATGGCGGTATTGTATTACTAAATGACAATGGCAAAAGCTCAGGTATCCGTCCAAGGTGGGGCAGGGTTTATGCTGTTGGTCCAGAGCAGCAGGATGTGCATGTGGGCGAGTGGATTCTTGTGGCACATGGGCGTTGGACCCGTGGCCTGGATATCGAAGATGATGGGGGTAAACGAACCATCAGAAAAATTGATCCCAAAGACATACTAATGAGTGCAGATGAACGTCCTGCAGATGCCACATTCTCAGATGCCATTCACGTTGAACGAAAAGAACGATGACCAAAGATTGGAATGTGAATCAGGTGATTGACGAATGCCAACGCATGTACCATGGCGCAACTGATCCACACATGACAGGTTGGGTAAACTGGCCTTGCAAACAAGACCTGTATCGTGTAAAATTTGCTGTGGACGAGATGTTGTCCAAAATTGGACAGTTCTCTGGTGAAGAAGAATGGCTGTTGGAACAAGAGCAACAACAGATGTGGAAAGTTTTAAAGTCAAGGTGACAAAATGCAAGAGCTATGGGTAGAAAAATATCGTCCCCGAACAGTGGATGGTTATGTGTTTGTTGATCAAGCACAACGTGAACAAGTAGACAGTTGGATTCTAGCCAAATCAATTCCACACTTGTTGTTGAGTGGTGCTGCCGGAACAGGCAAGACCACCCTGGCCAAGATGTTGATCAATGAATTGGGTGTGGATGAATATGATGTGATGTATGTGAATGGATCCAAAGAAGGTCGCAAGATTGAGTGGATTGATCGATTGATCAACTTTTGTCAAACCATGCCATTTGGTGACTTCAAAGTGGTCTTGATCGACGAAGCTGATTACATGAACAATCAGTCAGTACAGCCAGCCTTGCGCAACTTGATGGAAGACTATTCAAGAACTGTGCGATTCATAATGACCTGCAACTATCCACACAAGATCATTGCCCCATTACACAGCCGACTGCAAGGTTTTCATATCACCAAAACAGATCACACTGAATTCACGGCTCGTGCTGCCACAGTGCTGGTCACAGAAAATGTGCAGTTTGATCTGGACGTGCTGGACACCTATGTCAAGGCCACATATCCTGACTTGAGAAAATGCCTGAATCTGTTGCAACAAAACAGCACCAACGGCACCCTGGTTGCTCCCAGCGCCACAGACAAAAGTGCAGGTGATTGGAAACTGGACAGTGTGGACTTGTTCAAGCGTGGACAAACCAGACAGGCTCGCTCACTGATTTGTCAAAACAGCACACCAGAGGAGGCCGAAGACGTGTTTCGTTGGATGTATGACAATTTGGAACTGTGGGGTACCACTCCTGAGCGCCAGGATCAAGCAATTGTGATCATCCGACAGGGCCTGGTCAATCACAACTCAGTGGCTGACGCAGAAATCAATTTGAGTGCAACCATTGTTGAATTGTGCAATATCCCGTGAGATATTTACTTTTGACCTACGTGACCAAACCTGATGGCAAGATTGACGAAGTCATGACAGTGGCCAAAAACTTGAAAATGCATGATCATCAAACTTGCAATGTAATACTTGACTTCAAAAAATTAGAAGTCGTCAAAGCCAACATGGCAGGTACTCAAGTGCCAAGAGATTTTGACCGAATCGCTGGTTATTATCATCAGCATTATGCTGCCACAATAGAACGATTATTCAAAGAGAACGGATACGAAGTTGAAGTCAACACAAAAAAAGAACCTGATCCTAGTTGACGCAGATGGCGTGTTGCTTGATTGGGAATATGCATTTTCAATCTGGATGGAAGAACACGGATTTGTATTAAAAGACGGTTACCAATTTGAATACGACATTGGCACACGCTATGGTATAGACCGAGATCAAGGTCGCAAACTAATCACCATGTTCAACGAATCAGCTGCCATTGGATTCTTGCCACCGCTACGCGATGCCATGTTCTATGTGAAACGCCTGCATGAAGAGCATGGATATGTGTTTCACTGCATCACCAGCCTCAGCACAGATGTCAATGCCAAGCGTCTGCGTGAAATGAATCTGCGCAAACTGTTTGGTAAGACTGCGTTCGAAGGTGTGACTTGTTTGGCTACAGGTGCAGACAAAGACTCGGCCTTGGAACCTTATGCAGGATCAGGACTCCACTGGATTGAGGACAAGCCGGAAAATGCGGACCTAGGACATCGTCTGGGTTTGCAGAGTATATTAATGGAACACGGGCACAACATGAATCATGAGTGCCCGTACCCTGTAGTTAAAAATTGGCGGGAAATCTATGCAATAATCACCTCCTACACTGCGTAGAGTTTCAACACTGACCCAATGATGCTGTGGCGTTGCACATCACGAGTTTGCATTTCGCACACAGCAATTCCTGCCACTGACGTTTGAGTCAGTTTTGCACATAGATCGTACAGGCCATTGTCGCCCTGAACACGGTCTGCTTGATCCACATCTCCTGTTATTACAATCTTGGAGTTTTGTCCAATGCGTGTCATCAGCATCTTGACCTGTGCTGGTGTTGCATTCTGCATTTCGTCTGCGATGATCCACGAATTTTTGAAGGTCCGGCCTCTCATGTATGCCAGAGGAGATATTTCCAGAATCTGATCTTCAATCATGGCCACGATTTCTTGTGGCCTATAGTATTCACGCATGACGTCCAGTAATGGACGAGTCCAAGGTTCCATTTTGGCAACTAGGTTGCCTGGAAGAAAGCCATGACTCTCTCCCTCCACACCCACTGCGGGTCTTGTCAGCACTATTCGATCGCATGCTCCTTCTTTTAGATTCTTAACAGCGGCCAGCATGGCCAGGTACGTTTTACCTGTTCCAGCAGGTCCTGCTGTGACTACGATATGTTGATCTGGATCTTGCAAAGCCATGACCAAGCGTTCTTGATTTCGTGTGCGAGGGATCAAGTCAATGCGGCGAGTGTGTGTTCGCGGCGCTGAGTTAAAGGCTATGGTGTTTGCTACTTCCAGGTTCATACGTTTTTGTGCTTTTTGTGCTCTTTGTCTACTCAAGTGTGATTCTCCTAAGCCCTGTAGGGCCAGGTATTTACGGTGCAAGATTTGACAATAACGGAGTGGTATTTTCAATGTTTTGGTTGCTAAATATTGACCAGGTGACGGTTTTCTAGACTAGATACGTTTGATCCCTGGTCCGGATAAATATCAGTATCATAACTGAAAGACAACAAAATGGCCACACAAGGACCCACCCCTGTAGATACTGGTACCTTAACATCAGCTGTAGTTAGACCACTGGATCGATCTCCGGCCGCTGTGCCACCAGGGCCGGGCACGACTGGACAAATTGCCTCTGCAAGAACTCCAGTGGGGCCTCCTGAATTGGCGCCGCCTGCTGTGCCGCCAGGACCGGGGGCTGGACAGTCTGCTAATGCTGGCACTGCGCCTGTTGTGCCAGTGCTGCCTCCATCAAACACAGCCGCATCTGCAATTCAATCTGTAACTGCAAACACCAGTGAAGTTGGTCCCAATATCACTCCTGGCAATATTCCCAACTATATTGAAGTACTGGCCAATGGAGTGATTGTGGTACAGAATTCCACAGCAATCAATTTCACAGGCACAGGTGTCACTGTCACTGCCAATGGTGCTGTGGCCACAATAAATGTCACAGGCGGTACTTCGTATGGAGACAGCAATGTGGTCACATTGCTGAGTAATTTTGGAAGTAACACAGTATCAACCACTGGCAATGTCACTGGTGGTTATATCCTGGGCAATGGCTCACAACTGACAGGTATCATAGCCGCATCAAGTTATGGCAATGCCAATGTTGTGGCCAACCTGGCAGCAATGGGCTCTAATCCAGTATCAACCACAGGCAATGTCACTGCTGGTTATATATTTGGCAATGGCTCACAGCTGACTGGGCTGCCTGCCAACTATGGCAATGCCAATGTGGGAGCTTTCTTGCCCACATACACAGGCAATCTCACAGCCAACACCATATCAACCACAGGCAACATAACCACTGCTGGTTATTTTGTGGGTACTTTTGCTGGCAATATTTCTGGCAACCTCACAGTGCCTGGTTCAAACACTCAGGTGTTGTACAACGCCAATGGCAATGCAGGTGCCAGTACTAATTTTATATTTGACTATGGCACCAACGCTATGGTTGTGACAGGCACAATCTCAAGCACTGGCAACATCACCGGCGCCAACATCATTGGCAATGGTGCAGCCTTGACGTCAATCACCGGAGCCAATGTCACAGGCACAGTGGCCAACGCCACATTTGCTACCTCAGCAGGCACTGCTACTTCGGCCACAACTGCTGGCACAGTTACTTCAAATGCACAGGCCAATATCACCTCAGTGGGTATTCTCACAAGTCTCAGTGCCAGTGGCAATATTACAGGTAATTACATCCTGGGCAATGGCTCACAACTGACAGGTATTGCAGCCACATATGGCAATGCCAATGTTGTGGCCAATTTGGCTGCATTAGACACAAACCCTGTGTCAACCACAGGCAATGTCACTGCTGGTTATTTTGTGGGCAATGGTTCAGCTCTGGGCTCATTGACTTTTGGTAACATAACAACTTTCAACACAGCAGGGTTGACCACAGATGAATTGTATCTGCAGGGCATAACCAGACTTAATGTCACAGCCAGTGGCTCATCTGGGTATATTTTTGATCAGTATGGCACCAGCACACTGAATCCTGTGTTGTATATTTCCAGTGGTCAGACACTGGCATTCAATCTAAATGTGTCTGGACATCCATTCTTGATTAGAGACAGTGCTGGTGCCAACTACAGCACAGGCCTGTCACATGTGGCCACCACAGGCACAGTGCTGGCTGACAGTGCAGCACAGGGTCAGGTAGCGGGCACCTTGTACTGGAAAGTGCCTTATGGCATAACAGGCAATTACAAATATCAGTGTAGTATTCATGGTGGTATGGTGGCCAATATTGTGGTGTCTGATGCCAATGTGTCAAACATAGCAGTTGGCAGTGCAGTCACAGCCACAACAGCAGGCACAGTGACCACAGCAGCCCAGGCCAATATTACTTCAGTGGGTACTCTTACTAGCCTAAATGTTACAGGGAACACAGCCACTGGCAATCTTACCACTGCAGGACAAGTCAGTGCTGTGGGCAATGTGACAGGCAATTATTTTGTTGGTAATGGTTCACAATTGACTGGATTGGCAGCCACGTATGGCAACGCCAATGTTGTGGCCAATTTGGCCGCATTGGGATCAAATCCAGTCAGCACCACAGGCAACATCACAGGTGGTAATATTCTGGGTGGCGCCAATGTCAATGCAACTACGCACACAGGCACCACTGTGTCAGTTAGTGCAAACGTAACTGGTGGTAACGTACTCACAGGTGGATTGATATCAGCAACATCAACTATCACAAGTGCAGCAAACGTCAATGGTGGCAATTTAAATGCCACCGGACTCAGCTTGTCAGGTAATGTTGTGTCGGCACTGGTTTCAGCAGCCAATATCACCACAACTGCCAATGTCTCTGGTAACTTTTTTATTGGTAATGGAAGTCAATTGACTGGCATTGCCGCCACATATGGCAATGCCGACGTTGTGGCCAACTTGGCCGCATTAGGTAGCAATCCAGTATCAACCACAGGTAATGTCACCAGCGGCAATGTCTTAACAGGTGGATTGATTTCGGCCACAGGCAATGTCACAGGTGGCAATTTGTCAGCTGTTAATCTTGTGATCAACAACATCACCAGCGATGACTCAACCCTGGTGTCTGTACACGATGGACTGCAGGTGTTTGGCAATATCATTGCTGACAACCTGGGCAACGTTGCTGCAATCAATCTAGATGGCAATGTGAGCAATGTGCTGTCGGGCACAGGAACTTGGATTGCGGCTGGAGGAGGTGGTGGCAACACAGGCAATGTCACATTCGACGATCAAGCTGTGGTAGGCACTGGTGATCAAGTGGGTGGCAGTGGCCTGTACCTGGCTCCGGGCACAGAAAGCGTGGGCAATTTACAATATATTCGAGTGCGTGGTGGCGATGTTGCCACACACATACACCTTGATACAGGCAACAATGCTTATTTTGACCAATACTTTGGTGATGACGGCAAGTATGTAAAACTGGCTAATACCGGCAATGTTGTGATCGGTAGCGATAATGCCAATGGAAACTCAGCACAATGGACATTTGGCACAGATGGTAGTTTAACATTACCTATTGGTGTATCAATTGATTATAACGGAAACGTTCAGTATCCTAAGATCATTGCAGACTCTGGAAAGCTATTCAGCGTTCAAGGACAGGGTAATAGTGGTTCTGCGGCACTAGCGTGGACTGTAGATCCCAATGCGGCAAGTCAGTATGCGGCTGTCGCTGTTAACAGAGCCGGCGACAATCTTGCCAAGGTGATACTACAAGCACAATCTGATTCAGGTAATGTTGCGACTGTGAAGCTTTGGAAATTTGATGAAACTGGTAATTTAAGTGCTCCTGGCAATGTCAGTGCTGTGGGCAATGTTACCGCAGGTGGGCTGACCATTAATGGAACTGGTGTGGTTACTGGTAATCTACAAGTTCAAGGCAACTTGACCTACAACAATCTTACCAATATTACCACGACTAATTTGGTATTTGGCCTGGCCAACGCCACCACAGGCATCAGTGCCAACGGTGCTGGATTTGTGGTTGGCAACACCAATGAAGCCACTTTCTTGTACAACTACAGCGCCCAGGCCTGGAACAGCAACATTGGCATCAGTGCAGTGGGCAACGTCACAGGTGGCAATGTTGTGACTGCTGGTCAAGTGAGTGCCACTGGCAATGTCACAGGCAACTACATTCTGGGCAATGGCGCACTACTGACTGGTGTGATCACTTCAGTGGCCAACATCAACTCTGGCACAAGTAATGTCACAGTGGTCAGCTCAGGTGGCAACATCACTGTGGGCGTGGGCGGAACTGCAAACGTTGTGCAATTTGCCACCACAGGTGCGTTTGTGACTGGGGTTGTCAGCGCAACTGGTAATATCACAGGTGGCAATGTAAGAACTGGTGGTGTTGTTAGTGCTACTGGCAACATCACTGGTGGCAACATCTTGGGTGGTGCCAATGTCAATGCAACCACACATACAGGCACCACAGTAAGCGTCACAGCTAATGTTACAGGCGGCAACATACTCACAGCCGGTCAAGTATCTGCCACAGGCAATATCACCACAGCCAACTCGTTTGTGGGCAACTTGACAGGAACCACAGTGAGTGTCACCGGCAACGTCACTGCTGGTAATGTGGTTGCCACCAGTGTTATCGTCAACGGTCAGCCAACAACTTATGGTTATGTCAATGGAGCATATCTACTGGCACAAAACACCACTGACCAATCAGTGGGACTAAATGGCGTTGTTAACTTTCAGACCACAAATGCCAGCAATGGCAGTATCATAACCAAGACCAGCAACTCGCAGGTGACACTGGCAGCCGGTAATACTTATAAATTAGAAGCCATTGTTAGACGATTGACTTCAAGTTCAACCTGGGGCGCATTTAGATGGTATGATGTGACCAATGCCGCTTATGTTGGTATAGAAGGATTCAGTGAAGTAGTAACTGGTTCAGCGGCAATCGGTTCAACCAATGTGGCCACTGTCTATGTCACACCCAGTGTTAACACCACATACGAACTAAGACAAACCACAGTTAATACAATCTCTGTAAGTGCTAATTATGCCACAATTGAAATCACACAGGTCAATCCTGCCATAGCGGTTCAAGCCACTGCTACTGGCACCGTTGCCACAAACTACATAGCAACCACAAGAACAGGAACAAACCAAACTTTTACAAGTGCTGGTGATGTGATCCTAAACACAACAGACCAATCTGTGGGTAGTTCAGTCACATACAATACCAGCACTGGTGTTTACACACTGGTTGCTGGTACAACTTATGAGTTGTCATTTACTCCAAGTTGGACTTTTAGTGGAAGTTCCAATGATGCATATGTTCAGTATGATTGGGTTGATGCTTCTACCAACACAGCATTAGATGGTAATAGCGGATCATTCGCCACAGCATATAGTTACAACTATAATTATGCACAGCATAACTTTAACATAATCAGCAAGTTGGTTTATACTCCTTCAACCAATCAAACAGTAAAAGTTAGAGTAACTGGTACTCAAGCAGGTGGTATTACAACAACGTTGGGTGTAAACAGTAGTGCCTATGTCAAGGCAATGAACGCAATCTTTGCCCTGAACACGCTGGAAACAATGACCATAACTGGTAATGTGTCAGTTGGTGGAAGTCTTTCTGCCGCACAGTTTGTTGGCAACTATTCAAATGGCACAAGCAATGTCAACATACCAGCAGCCAACGGAAATGTCAATATATCTTCTGGTGGCACAGCCAATGTTGTTGTGGTCACTCCTAATGCCGTGGTAGTGACTGGTAATGTCACAGCTGGCAACATACTCACAGGCGGCCTAATCAGTGCCACAGGCAATGTCACAGGTGGCAACATTTTGGGTGGTGCCAATGTCAATGCTACTACTCATACAGGTACCACAGTAAGTGTAAGTGCAAACGTTACTGGTGGTAATATATTGACAGGCGGATTGATTTCAGCAACATCAACTATCACAAGTGCAGCAAATATCACTGGTGGCAATGTGTTGACAAGTGGGTTAGTTAGTGCCACTGGCAATGTCACTGGCGGCAATCTAAATGCTGCTGGCCTGAGTCTTAGCTCAAATGTTGTCAGCAATCTAAACGTAACGTCAAACATTGCTGGTGGTAATATTACAACTCCTGGCTTGATTAATGGCACAGGCAATGTCACCGGTGGCAACTTATTGACAGCAGGAATCGTATCTGCAACAGGAACCATCACATCAGCAGGCAACTTGAGCTTGACAGGTAACATTGTTGACATAGGCGAATTGTGGATCAATACATCATCCAATGGCAACATCAACCTGAACCCCAATGGAACCGGCAATGTCAATATACCTGTTGGTGTACTCAGTGTGACTGGCAACGTTCAGAGTGGCAATTTACGCACTGGCGGATTGATCTCGGCCACAGGCAATGTCACTGGCGGTAACTTGATTGGTATCTACGCCAATGGCACCAGCAACATCAGTATTCCTACTATCAGCGCAAACATACTGTTCAGCACTGCTGGCAATGCCAACGTGTTGGTCATAGCCAACACAGGTATTGTGGCCAACGTGCTGGCACCTACCACAGCAACTCCTGCCAACGGTGTGGGTTACATAGGCCTGCCAGTGAGTTCTGTAACAGGTACAGGTACACTGACCATTGTGGATGCTGGCAAACTGGTCTACATCACAGGTGCCAGTCAAACAGTTACTATTCCTGCCAACAGTTCAGTGGCGTACCCCATAGGCACTGCCATAACATTCATTGCCGGACCGGCTTCAAGCGCCACCAGCATTGCCATCACGTCAGACACCCTGTATCTGGCAGGCACAGGCTCAACAGGCACAAGAACACTATCAGCCAATGCCATGGCCACTGCGGTCAAGGTCACAAGCACAGTGTGGTACATCAACGGAACAGGACTGACATAATGAGTGGAATAATGGGTGGGTTGTTATCCAGTTACAGCATTGATGCACCAGCCACGCTGGTGTACAATCTAGATGCTGCCGCATTGGGCGGCCGAGTTGGCACCAGCATAACAACCAGTGCCAGTTTTGACGGTTCGACCCAATATTTAACATTACCGGCCAGCACTGATTGGGCCTTTGGTACGGGCGATTTTACCATTGAATGGTGGCAATATCAGACCGGCGCAGGTACCTTTCCGCGAGTATTCTCAGTTGGTACCTCCCCAACTGCATCAGTTGCAGTCAGCATAGAAAGCGGCACATTTTATTTTTGGGAAAATGGTAATTTTACATTTAGCAGTGTACTATCTAGTTACTTGACTACTTGGGTACATTTTGCTATTTCGAGAGTTAGTGGTCAAACAAGTGTATATCAAAACGGAACGCAAATAGGTTCAACCTATGCTGATACCAATAATATCAATGATAGTTCATCTGTTCTCAGTATTGGGCGTGACATGACAGCGGCTGCTAATACTTATTGGCCCGGATATATTTCAAACTTCCGCATAATCAAAGGCACAGGAATTTATACTGCTAATTTTGTTGCACCAACCACTACACTGAGAGCTGTGTCGGGTACAGTTGCATTACTACCATTAACCGCCGCACCGTTTATGGATATGTCTTTGAATAACTATTTATTAACTAATACTGGCACAATCACAACAACCACAGCGGCGCCTGCTCTCACAACAGGTACCACTGATGTCACCGGCACTTATACATTGACATACAGTTTGCCTGTGGCAACATTTACTGGCAGTAGTACAGGCACAACACTCACAGTGGCCAGCGGCTTGACTGGCACTGTCACCACAGGTATGACCATAACCGGCGGTTCAATTCCAGCTAATACATACATCGTGAATCAACTGACCGGTACCACTGGCAGCACAGGTACGTATACCATCAGCGCCAGTGTGTCACAGTCATCAACCAGTATCACAGGTGCAAGAATCACGTGGGCCGGTACCCAGGGCGGTATATTCAGCAACTATTTCAGTGGCGACGGTATTGCCGCTTATATCACTGGTGGCCCAAACATTGGTGCTGCCACAAAATACACAGTGATGATGGCCTACAAGTTAAATGTTGGTACTACTGCTAATTACGGTCGATTGTTAAACTCCAATACCGCAAGCCCAGACTGGCTCATGGGCGGATATTCAAATTATCCCAAAGCCTGGTTCTCTAATGGAGTCACTATTAATTTGACCAGTGCTGCCAGAGACACTGTGTGGCACATAGATTTTGTGACATTTACTAAGACTGTGGGCAACATATATTCAAGCACCACAGTCCAGCCCACATCAACACCAACATACACCAATACCAGCAGTACCATCAGCGGATTTAACCAACTCAAACTGTACAGCAAGAGTGACGGCAATGAGTGCGCGGCCGGCAATATTGGCATGGTCAAAGTTTGGACTGGTGTATTAAGTACTGCACAAATGCAGGCACAATACGCGGCCTACAAGGCAAGATTTGGATACTGATCACAGGGTCCATAAATAAACTATCATGCAAAGCAAAAACATCCACGGCATCAACGACAAAGAGCTGTTTAAAAATCACGAAGATTATTGGCAGGTGGCCGACAACATTCGTGATATCTACATGAGCGATGGCAGTCTAACCACGCTGCTGGACTTTGAGCGTGTGCTGGACGAAATGGATATCTACGCATTCAAGAACTGGGAAATTGGTGAATTAGTAGCCGGACCGGATATCAACAAATACACAGTGGGTGTGACATTCATGTGGCCGGAAAAGATGATGCCCGACCCCCGAGGCGGCAAACGCCTACTGCCATTTGATTGCAAGGTCACATACAAAAAGCAAAAGATCAAGATTCCCATCCAGATCAATGATCCGTCGGACTACATTCCTGGTACCAAAAAAGCTCGCATTGTTGAAAAACCTGTGTGGCTGGTGGAAATTGTCATGCCCAAACGACTCATGAGTGAGATCCGCACAGGCGCCATAGACATGGAAGATCAGGACATTGACCTGAGTGAACTAGATGCAGCCTATGAAAATGATCTAGACAAAGAAGACACACAAAGTGATGCAAAGGCCCAAGATGCACAACAAAACCTCGAACAAGACCTCCAGCCCGTTCCCGCTGCTTGAAGGGCTACAGTATCGTGACCTAGAAGGCATGATGAAGCCCACCATTCACGTGGATGAATTTTCAGGCAAAATGGGCGATGATGAAGACATCATTGTGATCAGCTTTTTTGTGCGTGACAAACAAGCTGCCAAGGACCTGGTGGCCTGGTTTGAAAAGGGCTATGACTTTGTGTTGGATGCTGATCGCTCACCAGGCGAAATCAAACCCAGCCGTTATCTAGTGTATGTGGAAATACGTCGTCGCAGTGCAGCACCACAGTATGTGGCCGAGCTGATTGATGACCTGGGCACACTCACAGAGCACGAATCTGAAGACTGGACCATGCGGTACAATGGTCGGACACAGTCATTCTCAGAAGAAGCATTTGCCAGCACTGTGCCACTGACTCCTGCGGATTATCGTCGCACACACGAATCAGATCTAAATGAGTGGCGCACTGCCGCTGGCCTGCCAGTTAAACAGATACACGATACCAAAAATGACATGCGTGAATTGCAATCAGCTGCTGGAATTTTGTAATTGTGAGAAACTATATCAACTTGATTGAAGCAGTGCAGCGCGGCTGTCCCTTGGCCACACATGACATAGATGAAAATCTAAAGAATCGTCAAACAGCCATAGATGAGTATCACTATGGTCCTGCCAATCCTGACCGTGCTGAAGACTACTGGACCAAGAGTGCCAAGATTTTCAATGTTTCGGTGGCTACTGCACGGACCATGCAGTGTGGCAACTGTGCGGCATTTGATGTGAGCAACAGCATGAGAGAATGTATTGCTGCGGGCATACGTGGTGATGCCACTGGGGTGGATGCCAATGCCAGTATCAACCTGGCTGACCTAGGCTACTGCAATTTTTTGCACTTCAAGTGTGCAGGCACACGATCATGCAAGGCCTGGATCACTGGTGGTCCCATTACTGAAAAAGACAAGAACAAAAATGCGGATTAAACTCGGCCATGCGACACTATGAAATTACTGCCGAAGCCAGTCCCAGCACATTAGCAGGAAGTTTTACTCCAGATCTTGTGACCGGCAAGACTTGGCTGTGCAGTCAACTGAAAAAAGAACTGGGCGGTCGCAGTGCCGGCGATATCTATATCCTGGGCTCATGGTACGGTAATCTGGGCATATTTTTACAACAGGCCAACATTGATTTTGATCAACTGATCATGGTGGAAATCAACTCACGCCGGTTGGCCACAGCAAGGCAACTGCTGGAACCCTTGTATCGTGCGGGCCGACTGAAGTTGGTACTGGGTCGTGCTGAACAAATTGAGTATCCCAACAAACGTATCACAGTGATCAACACCAGTACCAATGAAATGAGTCGCGCCTGGATGCAACGTGTGCCTAAAGGCACACTTACAGTGATGCAGGGCCGAGACAACTTGGTGGATCCCCGAATTGAAACCGAACGTGCTGGCGTGTTTTATCTAAAGTTTCCCTTGGAAACCACTGTGTATTGGGGTCAACGCCGACTGAGAGATCCCGAAACTCGCTACACACGCTACATGAAGATTGGTTATAAATAAACAATTATGACATACCGAGAAATTCTTGAAGCCTGCTGGGACGGCTATCGCCGTAAACCTGGTACTACGGAGTATTCCAAAGGCAGTTGTGAAAAGATCAGCGAGCAGGATATAGAAGAAAATCTTCGAGACTGGTTCCGAGAAAAATGGGTGCGTTTTGGTCCCGACGGCAAGATCCGTGGAGACTGTGCAAGAGGTAGTTCAAAAGAAGGCAAGCCCAAGTGTTTGCCACAGGCCAAGGCACATGCACTGGGCAAAAAAGGTCGTGCGAGCGCAGCCGCAAGAAAGCGCAGACAAGATCCCAACCCTAACCGTACAGGAAAGGCCATCAACGTGGCCACTAAAAAGAAATGATTATAGACGAACTTTTTGAAGCCCCGCAACCATGCCCCGAATGCGGCGGTATCAGTTTCTCAGACTTGATCCTGGCTGAAAAGAAAGACGCTTGTTACTACAAGGTCAAAGCGTCGGCCAAGGTGTGGCCTTCAGCCTATGCGTCCGGACGCTTGGTACAGTGCCGCAAAAAAGGTGCTGGCAACTATGGCAACAAGTCAGAAGGTGTAGAGGAGGGTGTTAGAGATTTAGGGTATGATGCACAATCTCTTATTTTTAAACTTCGTAGAGATGTAGAAGAAAAAAGATTACAGCCAACTAAACAAGCAGTGTTGATGGCTGCAAGAGAACTAGCCGGTGATATGGACTTTGCTCCTGAACTATTAGTTCGTCAAGTGTTGGGACAAGGTGTGGCGGAAGAGTATGAACTGGCTGGAGTAGGTGTGGCTTACGAACTTGGCCGCCGCGCATACCAAGAACGCAAAACTATCAAGGACAATCCTTACAGTGCCACAAAACAAGCTCGCAAATACGACGAGTGGGAAAAAGGTCTAGAACGCGGCAAACACGATGCTAATGATGCCAAACTTTTCCGCCGCAGTGTGGGAGAAAATGCCGGTCAGCCACTCAGTGTACAACAGTTGGCCACCATAAGTGATACAGCATTGGATCAAGCATACGGCTACGGTCGTAGCACACCAGGCAACACATTTGGCTGGCAGGCCAACTTGAAGTCAGCTGCCTATGCCAAACAGATGATCGATCAAGGTGTGACAGACATTGAAGCCATAAGTGATGCCATCCACAAAGGATGGAATACCACTGCACAGGCATTTGTACAAGATCCCAAACAGTTTGACGACACAGCAAAGTTGGCCGCAGCCGGCAAACTAGAAGCCAAACTTCAACAGCGAGCACAGTTGATGAAACAAAACTATGCTCAGTTGCCTGAAGAAGAAAAAGAAAAAGACCGTGTGGTTGCTAGGGCGTTGTTGCAGGCCATTCGTGGTGCACAACAACCAGGCATGGCAGAAGGTGAGCAACAAAAGGGCGCGGACTACCGTGACCCCGAAGAAGTTGACTACGATGATGAATACGATGCCATGGTTGCTAGAGTCAAAAAGCTGGCCGGACTGGGTCCCATGAAAACTGTGTACGATCCTGCCAAACGTGTGTACCGAAACGTGCCCACAGCAGTTCAACCACCAAGAAAATGAGAGCACAAGAGTTTGTTGCGGAAGGTGACGATAAAAAACAATCGATTCGCCGCATACAGAAAATGTTGAATGACCGATTCAACGCAAATTTAGACGTTGATGGTGTGCTGGGACCACTCACTCAAAAAACCATAAATCAGTTCATGCCCAGTGCCAGACCAGACAGCGCAGATGAACCCAACCGGACCACTGCGGTACAAGGCAAAAAAGTCAAAACAAACACAGTGGCGGAAGGTGCAGTGGAAGATTTGGAAAAAGATCTTGACAATCCCAAAAGCTACAGTGCAATTGATCACATGATGCAGACCATTGCTCGTGACCACGGCATTACCGGCCGGCAATTGCATGACAAGTTCGTGGCCAAACACGGCGTGATTCCTGACAAGTGGACACGCGATCAGCTGAGAGAACTCAGCTTCTTAGGATCCGAATGCACCAAAGACTGTTCGGGACACCGAGCCGGATATGAGTGGAGCAAGAGGAAAGGCCTACGCCAAGCCAATTCCTGGAGCCCCAGTTTCAACAAAGGCGCCGGCCTGGCAGTAGCAGGAAAATAATCTCCGCAGGCCGCAGCAGATACATATCTGCATGATGTTAAAAAGTTTTGGTTGTAGTTTTACCTTTGGCAGTGATTTACCAGACGCTGGTGAATTTGTAAATCAACACAGCCAACACACCTGGCCCAGCTTGTTGGCCCAGCATCATGGTCTGGAGTATCAGTGTCATGCATTTCCTGGCATCGGCAACCTGCGCATTGCCGAGTCGGTGCTGCAACAAGTGGGTCACGATCAGGCACCAAACGTGTACGTGATCAATTGGACCTACATGGACAGGTTTGATTATGACCGAGAAGGCAGATTTTCAGGACATTGGAAAACCGTTTGTCCCACAGATACGTCTAGCGAAGCTGCCTACTACTACAAGCATTTTCATTCACAATATCTAGACAAACTGACTGATTTGATCACAATAAAATCCGTGATAGATGCTGTGATATCTGGCGGTCATCGCATGATCATCACATGCTTGGATGATTTGTTGTTTGAAAAATGCTATCATTACAATTCAGCTATAGAATTGTTGCAAACTCACATTCAGCCACATGTGGTCACATTTGACAACAAAAATTTTCTTGAATGGTGCCGCCAAAATTGTTTTGCCATCAGCGATCCAGGCCAGCATCCCTTGGAAACTGCGCATCAAGCCGCTTTTGAATTGATCAGCAGTTACAACTTGGTATAGACAAAATACAAGCGATCATTGGTATCTTGTTTGAAAGTGTCCAGGCGTAGGTTGTATATTTCTGCAAACTGGTTCACAACTTCAAAACTCCACGCAAACACATCCACATAAGGACCGCTGCGATGTGCAATCCCTGGATTGGCACGTAGATAAAACTTGCCTCCAGTCTTTAACAGTCCCACACAGTGAGCAAAACGCTGTTCAATCTCGTCACGTGAGTTGAAATTGATTGATCCCAGAGCCAAGATCACATCATGAGATTGGGCTCGCACTTTGTAATCCAAGATGTCTACTTCATAATCTGCGCAGTTATTGTAAGGATCTATGCCCACAAGATTGTGTATGCGACCCTTGAAAGGATGATATCCACAGCCCACATCTAGCACAGAGTCAGGATTGAGAGCATTGACTTCGTCTACCAGAGTCCAACCAGTGTAGTCATAATCCCCTGTTCTGGGCTTCCACATTTCAGCAAAGAAACGATGGGTGTAACGCTCGCTCAAATCTGCCACAATGTCTTGTACAGTGCCCACATAATCACAAGGCAGACTCAGTTCGTTGTCTACAGCGTCTTTGAATTTTCGATATCTTGCAGGAGTCCAGGGCAGGTCCTGTACCCGAGTATCAGCATCGATTTGGATGTTGGCGTACTTGGGTAAATTAAAAGAGTCCTGCAAATTTTTGCAGATTAGATTAAAAATTTTGGTGTTCATTAAAAAATTCCATTTTAGATAAATAATTTTACAAAGAAAGCAAAAATTTGCAGCTTCCTTTGTTTTTAGTTAAGTATATATCCAAGGAGACCACATGCTTACAGGAAAACAGTTTGTAGAAAAATTGGTTCAAGACAACCAAGCCCTATTCAAAGCCAGCCAACACAATGTGAAAGCATACTTTGATTCTAAACCTGCTCAATCAGAATTGGTTGATCACTTTATTGGCCGTATGGTCAATGAGCGCATGAACATGGTTGAAATCAGCCGTGCCATCGCCGACATGCCAGCAGACGCTGATCCAGTTGAGCTACAGTTGTTGACACAACAAGCACACGACGAAGCAGTTCACTTCCGTTTGGTAAAAGAAGTCATTGAACACATCCAAGGCTCACCAGTTGATGTTGAAGCTGCTATTGCAAAAGAAGCTGCCCGACCCACAGCCAAAGGTGCTGGTCTGTTGGCCAAGTATGACGCACAGGACGACGCTGCTGCATTGGCCGCTTATCAATTGGTTGCTGAAGGCCGTGCTGAAGCTGTTTGGAACACCATGGCTGACTGCATCGAAGACTCATTCATCTCTGGCGCATATCGCAAGATTGCCCGAGACGAAGGTTTCCACAGCAACATCGGTGCTCGTAGCTTGGCCAAGTTGGTTGAGTCTTCTGAAGAGCAAGCTCGCATTGAAACACTGGTTGTTGCAATGCGTCGAGACTTGTATGAAATTTCATGCCGGAACACTACCACTGCCGCTGCTGGTAAAGAACTAGTGGCTGACGCATACGGTTGGTAATTTGTACGGGGAGCCGATCACTCCCCTTTTTTAACACACGAGGATTAGATGAAAAAAATATTAGGCGTACTACTCACATTATTCACTTTGTCAGCATCGGCATGGCAACCAACAAAATCTGTAACTGTTGTGTTTCCGAACGCACCGGGCGCAGGAAATGAAATAGCATTTCGCATTGTAGCAAAAATTGTAGAAGAAAAGAATCCATCATTTAAATGGCACCCAGAATACAAGCCCGGGGCCGACGGCAACATTGGCATGAATCACTTTGATAAACTGCCAGCCGACGGCCATCATGCGGGCATGCCCTCATGTCAATCAACATTTGTCACAGCAGAAATTTGGTATGCCAACAGTGTTAAATTCAACGCAATGGATTGGGAAGGTGTTGCCAACATAGGCAAAGCACCATTGGCATTCTATGCCAGGACATCCAGCAATATTGACACACCGCAGAAATTGATAGCAGAAGTGCGGGCCGGTCAGCGTCCCATTTCATTTGCAGTGGGCGGAGCAGCACATAAGTTAGCAGTTGAATACTTTGTTGCAGGAGTAAAACCTGCCAAAGACACAGTAGAAACTAGTATGTACAAGGGACCAGCGCAGGCAATGATCGATGTGATGGGCCAACACCAGGAGTTTGGTGTGTTCCCTATTGCAGTGGGCGCACCAATGGTACAGGCAGGCAAACTAAAATTAATTGGCTTGGCCAGCGAAGTTCCCATTGCTGGATTAGAAAACACTCCTCTAATGAAGGACCATGTGCCTGGCTTGAATGTATATGCTTGCTGGAACTTGATGTTGCCCAAAGGCACACCACAAGATGTGCAAGACTGGTATCATCGAGAGTTTGTGAGTGCAATTCGTAGCAAAGAAGCCAAAGAACAGTTTGCCAAACACTTTATTTTTATCAGCCCAGACGAGCACACCCCGCAAGGCATTCGTGCTGCCATGACAAAATTGCGTCAACAATGGCAGCCCTTTGCAATAAAAATCAAGCCTGAATGAAAATAGGTATCAGCATGGAAATGACCCGTGTGCTACGTGATACGTGGCATGCGGCCTTAAATCACGAATGGTATGACTTGTTTGCTGGACGCGAAATTGTTCCACTATCATGTCATGGTCAAGAGCCCAATACAGACGAATTTGATTTGATTGTGTTAACTGGTGGAAATGACACAGTCAAGTTCAACACCTGGCGTAACAATGTGTATCCCTTGCGTGATGAGTTTGAACATCGGTTGATTCGGCAATGTTTGATATCGCGCACTCCGTTGATTGGTATCTGTAGAGGCAGCCACTTTTTAAACTTAGAATCCGGCGGCACTGTGAGGTTGATGGATCAACCTTATGATAATGTACGCATACAATTGCCAGCATTTGAAGTCACGTGTCATCACACCATATGCATAGATCGACTTGCATCAGGATTCGAAGTATTACAACAAGATTCTGCTGGCATTGCGGAATTGGTGATACATAAAGCAAATCGCCAACTGGGCATAGGATGGCATCCAGAACGTGCTGTAAATACCCACACAAGACCCTACATTCTAGACTTGATAAACTCATTATGAAATACATATTCGTAGCCGGTGCCCCGGGCTCAAAATGGAGCAGTGTGGTCAAAAACATCTACTACAGTCCTGACATTGATCGTTCAGACTACAGAGATGAATGGACCTATTATCATGATGCTGGCGGTGACATGGATCTCATGCACCTGGGTGCGTATTTTGACCCTGGCATGGAGTCGCACTTGCCTGAGGATATCACCACACTCAGCAAAGAACAACTGGAACAACTGTTTGATCAACCTTTTGATTCTCAGGGCCAGGGAATTCGTATTGTGAAAAGTCATGTATTTTGCGATCATCTGGATTTTTTACGTAGAACCTGGCCTGATGCACCCATTGTGTTGGTGCATCGTGGCGACGATGCTTGTCTGGGCTGGTGGGTCAAGTGCGGACACTTTGACATTACCTATCCCGACTATGCACAGTACTATCAAAATTTACGTGTGATGGCTCAACGTATCAAACAACAAAATCAAAATCTTGTCAAGGCCATGATGAACTCAGCTGGTTGTAATCCTTTGGACAATGTGATGTTGGCCAAAACGTTAAATATCAAACCACCAGTTGATTATTATCAAAACTATGGCCAATCAGACGTGAGGGTAACAGTAATATGACACAAAAATCTAGCAGTTGGGATCGACTACGTGCCAACAGCACCTATCATTTTGATCCTGCCCAGGTCGATGCTCGGGATGATGTGATTATTTTATTGGGACACATTGAGCCTGATTGGCAAGATGAACTACAACAGATTTTGTCTGAATCGCAGCCGGCCACCTGGGAAACACGCGGTTTCAAAGGCGAAGGCATGTATATTCCCAGACCCGAATTAGCCGAAGAAGAATATGATCTCGAGCGTGTGGGTGTTGACCCCAAGGTGGTCATTACAGACTTGTCCTGGCGCCTGGGACCACGACTGCAGGCCATCAGTGACGCATTTGGCCTTGAGGATTGCATGAATCGCATACATGTGCAACGTCCAGGACAGGTGTGGAATCTGCACATTGACAAGTTGTACAAATGGGCGCCTGATGCGCCTGAGAGTGTGATGAGAATTTTCGTCCAGCTCACAGACTGGCAGCCAGGACAGTTTTGGGAATATGGTAACCACCACTGGAATCAATGGCGTGCCGGCTCAGTGACCACATTTGACTGGCGCAATATTCCGCACTGCACGGCCAATGCTGGACATCATGCCAGAGTCACACTACAGCTTACTGGTGTTGTCACTGCCAAAACAAATGACTTTTTGGCACATTTACCGCTGTAAATTCAAAATAAAATGCAAGATATAAAAATTGGTTACAGTGGTGGGTCTGGTGGATTTTTATTGCTGCACCTGTTGTTACTGTCGGGCAAATTCTACACAGCCTTTGATTCTGATGATTCTTTGCAAAATATAATCAACAGTCAATGGGATATAAAAAATCACAGTGATTGGAAAAAATCCGAAACATGTCCCAACAACTCACGGACATTATCTGCTGACACTCAAGCTGGTCGTCTTTATTTTTTTTGTAATCCGGGATTGGAAAATAATTTTCTTTTTACTCAATGCCATGCAAAAAGTTTAATATTATATACAGACATCCACAGTCAAGCTGACTTGGCATTTTATAAAAAATCATTGTGGTGGCAGAATTATCCCAAACATAATTTTATAAGAAGATCATATGGAAACCTGGTTGACCGATGGAACATGCATTACTGTGGTATAAGGAGTTCCGGTTGGCCATCTCGTGTGAGTCCAAGGCGTCTACACCAGCTGCCCGCTCCAATTTATAAAGAAATTCTTGAGTCAGAGTACACGCAAGATATATTAAAACTGTTGTCTGACTACTTGGACGGAGTGCCTTTTGGCGCTGGATTATACAAAAACACCTTGGTAGATCAAGCTATGTTACCACTTTTACACCATGCTGATGCAGTGATCAAACTTCAAGACTTGGTCAACAGCAATGGCAACACATTGGTGGATATACTGGGTATTCCTCCCATAAATAAACCACAACTAGATTTGATAAACCATTGGAAAAAGTTGCACCCCACAGAATTGTTGGAAAAAATTGGCATCAATATTTGAATTATGAGTAACACAAAAATCACACAACGTATTTTGATCATGGGCTTGCCCGGTGCAGGCAAAACTTATCTGGCACAGCAGATACTCGAGCACTTGCAGGCCGAAAAGAAACGTGTGCGCTGGCTCAATGCCGACGATGTGCGTAAAGAGCATAACGACTGGGATTTCAGCGACGCCGGGCGTATTCGTCAAAGTGTGCGTATGCGTAGTCTAGCAGATGCAATGACAGACACAGACTATGTGATCTGTGACTTTGTGGCACCCTTGGTAGAAATGCGCAACAACTTCAAAGCCGACTGGACCATATGGGTTGACACCATTGACCGTGGCCGCTACGAGGACACAAATCGGGCCTTTGTTGCTCCCGAAGTCTACGACTTTAGAATCACCGAACAACATGGTGAAAAATGGGGAGAATTCATTGCTGCGCATATTCTAGACAATCGTCGTAGGCCTGTGTTTGACTGGCAGCGGGAAACTGTGCAAATGCTGGGCCGCTGGCAGCCCTGGCATGCGGGCCATCGTGCGTTATTTGAACGTGCTATTGCCAAAACCGGACAAGTTGTGATACAAATCAGAGACTGTCAGGGCTGGCAAGGATCAAATCCATTTGCCATTGATCAAGTAAAGAATTATATACGCAGAGATCTAGACATGATGTATCAAGGACAGTACGAAATTCAAGTGGTGCCCAACATTGTCAACATCACATATGGTCGAGACGTAGGTTACAAGATTGAGCAGGAATCATTTGATCAAGCCATTACCAATATCTCTGCGACCAATATAAGAAAAAGCCTAGGCCTTGAATAACAAATTAGAGATCAGCAAGTTAATAATATCAAAATTGGTCAACCAGCAGTCTACTAATTCTGGCATAGACAGTCTTAATAGGTGCCTGGACAAAAATTTATTTCGTCAATGGCCGCACCCTGTGAATTACAACTACAACAGCCGAGGATTTCGAGATCAGGAATGGCCTCAGGATTTGAATTCAGCTGTGTGGTGCATTGGCGACAGCTTCACTGTGGGCCTTGGCAGTTGTGTTGAGCACACCTGGTCCCAGGTACTGAGCCAACACAGTCAGCGTCGTGTGATCAACGTAAGCATGGACGGAGCCAGCAATGAATGGATGGCTCGCCAGGCATGTGATGCATATGACCTGGCACAACCACGCAACATGGTACTGATGTGGAGTTATCCGCATCGTAGAGAAAATGTCAACCGTAACCAGTCTGACCTGAATCGACGATTGCATTTTGTCCGATCAACCATGCTCCAAGATTTTGAAAATTTTTATTCCTGTAGAAAACAAGTTCGCGTATACTGTGCCAGTTCGAATATAATAGAACTTGTGATTCCCAACTTTGTTACATCATTTGATGACGCTGCTTGGAAAAGAATACGTGATCCCAGTTGGCCACAGTTGTTGCCGCCAACTCTTGAAGAATTCCAAGATTTGTCTTCTGCTATTGCGGCTGAACTGCGCACACTGCATGGTATAGATATAGACCAACTGTTGGAATTCTACACCATACTACAGCAAAATCCCAAGTATCTAGCTGATGTCATCAGAGTGGAATATCTGGATCGAGCACGTGACGGGCATCACTTTGATATAGTCACTGCTGACTGGGTGGCAAAGCAGGTGCAGAATCTGCTGAATTAGTAATTGAATGCCAAAAGTCATATTCTTGCGATATCTGACTCTGCATGATTTCACTGCTCATGGCCTGGCCAAATTCGGGATTGATCTCATGCCATTGATTATAGACTTGGATCAATTCGTCGAAATTTTTAATTATTCGGTGTTTGTCACCTAGGGTTTGTTTTTTAATGGGTGGACCAGTGAATATTATGCCCAATTGCTTCATTTGCTCTATTGTGGCCTGCGCCTTTTCGTAGCCAGCTTGATATTTCTTTAGTCTTAGTTGATAGTCTCTGTTAAGAAAAGGCACTAGTCCTATGCGACTGACTGTGTCACTAGCCCAGGTTTCGGCCACATCCGGGGGCAAGGCCGCCAGGTCCGCTGCTGAATTAACAGCGGGCATTTCGAATCGACTGTGTTGTTGGTACTCGGTCACTGGGTCTGCAATGGTCAACAACAATTTTTCACTGGTCTGACTGGGCATGCACGTCAGTGCAGCCGGGTCACTGCGGATATAGTGGACTTGATTCCAGTCATTGAAACTAATCCCAAAATTTTGATCCCAGGTCACAAGATTGTTCTGTGCAGCAAATACCGGCAGGTTTAGGATGTATTGTTCAAGTCTTGGCACATCTTTTTCGTAATTGAAATATGCACCAATATCAAAATGCTGTTCGCTCCAGATCACATATTTCTTGTATGCGTCCAACTTACGCTCAAATACTGCCGCATCTAATACCACCCCGGATTTGTACATGTCATAAAAAGTGTCTACTTTTTCATACACATTGTACACATTGAGTTTCTTTGTCACAGTATTGAGAGTCATGCTAACAGCATGCTCGAACACGTTCTCACGCCGGCAGGCAATTATGAAAAAATTCTCATTGAGATAATTGTAAAATGGAATTTGTTGAGCCTGGGAGTCCCCGCGTTGAACAATATGGTAGTGTGCAAGTCTTGATGTTTTGTAATGATCAACACTGCTCAACACCTCAACCACTTGTTCCAGTGACTGATGATATCCCCATTTTTTTAAGGCATGTTTACTGACCAATTCTTGATTGAATTCGGGGCTGTAGTATCTAGCAAGCCCATTGGTCAGTTCGTGTAGGTTAATAACAGGACGGCCAAAATTATGAAATTGCATGTAAATGGTCAACATGCGTTGCAATAAAGTGCTGCCTACTGCATCTGGCGTGAGAATTAGAACGTTCATTAAGTAGGTATCATTGCTGATGATATTCTAAAATATTGGCCGCATGCCAACTTTTGAGTTCGTTGATTTCGGATTGATAAGCAGTGTCCTCTGAATAGATTTGGCCAAAATTGTTGGCAGTGACCCATTCATTATACCATTCTACACATTGATCAAAGTTTTTGATACTCAGCTTCTTTTCGATCATGGTCTGCAGTTTGACCTGCATGGGTCTTTCTAGTATCTTGTAGTCCATCAATTCATCTAGGTTATTGTTGGCCTGCACAAATTTTCTAGCGTGTTTTTTTAAAAATTCAACATCTGTTTGATTTAGACTTGACACAATCTTTTTGTGATTTTCAGTCACTGACAACTGCCACTTAGGTATATTTTCACCATGATCGGTCAACGGTGGTGTATCAGTGTTAGTCAATAACAATTGCTGACTCAAGCCACTCAGATCACTGATCAGATAATTGACCTTGTTCCATTCATTGAATTCAATATCAAACTTATTTTTCCAAGAAATTTTTTGACGCTGGTTGTCAAAAATTGGGAGTTGCAGTATGTACTGTTCAATGTTTGAAATATTTTTATCGTAATAAAAATAACTGCCAATATCAAAATGATCATTGCACCATTTTAAATATTGTTGGTACTGGTCAAGATGTTTGTGGATATTTTCTTTACTGATCAGTATTTTGTTTTTATAAACATCTGCAAATAGGTTGAATTTTTGATGCGGATCAGATGCGTTACCGAGTTTGGTGTGAATTTTTATGCACGAACTTAATGCGTGTTCAAATAAATTTTCCCGCCTTGCGCTGATAATAAAAAAATTTTCATTCAGATACTGATAAAATTTCATTTGATCAGCCACACTGTCTTGGCGTCGTTGAATAGTGGCAAAACTAAGTCTGCTGGTTTTATAATGATAAACTGATTTCAAAAGATCACGTATTTCTGGCAGCGTTTGATCACAATCATCAAACTGCCTTGCACTGTCTAAAACTTCATTGTTGAAGACATCACTATAGTATTTGACCAATCCATAGCCTAAATCATAATATGACAGCACTGGATGATCATATTCATGAAATTGCATATAGATAGTGATCAAATTCAACAACAAAGAACTTCCGGTGCGATCAGGAGTCAAAATCAATACATTCATAGCTGTACTTATAGTTTTGCCCGGCCGCAGCAGGCATTTCCAGCAGCGGATGTTTGATACAGCAACTAAATAACAGCATGTGGATCTTGCACTTCTTACCCGAATCTTTAATTTTGTTTGTGACTACGGCATTGTTGCTGGCCGGCATAGTGACCACCACCATTTCTTTTTTGCCGTTGCTGGCCCAATATCGAACGCCCACACAAGTCCTGGGCATCGCACTGTTGGTTGCTGGCGTGTATTTTCGAGGTGGTCTCAGCATTGAAATGGAATGGCGCGAGCGTGTGGCCAAAATGGAACAAAAAGTTGCAGAAGCAAAGGCCGAATCACAAAAAGTCAATGAAACTGTGAAGACCCGGGTTGTGACCAAGACCCAGGTGATTCGAACACGCGGCGAAGACATTGTGAAATATGTTGACCGTGAAGTGATAAAATACGATACAAAATTTGCACCTGGTGCGCAATGCGAACTTCCTCGAGAGTTTGTCAAAGCCATCAATGATGCAGCAGAGGCGCCCAAATGAAAATAACTGAAATTGTAACAGAAGCCAAGTCGGCACATCCGCAGCAAGCGGCCATTGCCATTGCCATGAAAAAAGCCGGCAAGAAGCCCAAGAACGAAAGCGCAGAGCTTGAGCAAGAGTTTGATCTTATTGAATCAATCATTGAACGCCTGGCCGAGCACAACGGTGTGGATGCTGAAGTGATCTGGGAGGATTTGGAAACACTCACAGAAGATGAACTGTATGCTTTTGCTGTGACGTCAGAGCCCATTATGGAATCACAAGACATAGCGGAAAACACACAACAAGTTGATTCGCTGGTCACTGACGCATTAAAAATAATGCAGGGTTCAGAATCAAATGATGCTGTAGCCGCACTAAAAACTGTGCTGGGAAACAGAGAATACAACGGCCGTCGTGGTTTTTATAATTTTTATGTTCGACAACTAATGGATATGTACAGTCAGCAAGGTGTAACAGAAGATTGGCAAAAAGCCAACAAGCGTGATCGTACTGCAGGCATGAGTCAAAAGGCTGTGAATGCTTACCGTAGAGAAAATCCTGGCTCAAAATTAAAAACTGCTGTGACTACCAAACCCTCAAAACTCAAACGTGGTAGTAAGGCATCCAAGCGTAGAAAAAGTTATTGCAGCCGCAGTCGTGGACAAATGAAAATGCACAGCATCAGTTGTGCCAAGACTCCTGACAAGGCCATATGCAAAGCCCGTCGTCGTTGGAACTGCTGATGAAAGTCTTGCTGTTATCATTGTTGTTGACTGGATGTGGCACTGTGGTACCTGTCACAAGCACATTTCCCGACGCACCCAGTGGCCTTGCATTGTCTCGTTGTCCACAATTGCAAAAAATTGCCGAAGATGCTCAACTAAGTGATGTTGCCAAAACTGTGACAATAAACTATGGCACCTACTATGAGTGTGCGGTCAAAACAGATGCCTGGATTGAATGGTATCAAAAACAACAACAAATATTCAACAACATAAAATAAGGAGCCACCCATGGAACTAACAATTGGTCAATTAAAACAAATGGTACCAGGCATCCCCCATGCTGAGCATTGGTATGAAGCCTTGGATCAGTTACTGCCAGACTATGAAATCAACACACCCCATCGCATTGCTGCCTTCATAGCACAGTGCGCACATGAGTCAGGTGGATTTCGATTTATCAAAGAAAACTTGAACTACAAAGCCGCCAGTCTGCGCACAGTGTTTGCCAAATATTTTCCCACGGATGTGTTGGCCAATGCCTATGCCAAACGGCCAGAAATGATTGCCAACCGAGTGTATGCATCACGCATGGGCAACGGCGACGAACACTCTGGGGACGGATATCGCTACTGCGGACGTGGACTTATCCAGTTGACTGGCCGAAGTAACTATGAAAACTTTGCTGCCAGCTTGGAAATTTCACCCGAAGAAGCCGCAGAATACCTGGGCACATTCGAAGGTGCCGCACAATCAGCCTGCTGGTTCTGGGAAACAAACAACTTGAATGTGGAAGCCGATGCTGGCGACATCAAGAAAATGACCAAGAAGATCAATGGCGGATACATTGGATTAGAGGATCGTATCCGGCACTACGAACACGCCTTACACATTATGGGAGTATAATATGGCAATAAACGTTGCCGGCGGCGCCTGGCAAGGTTAACTTTTATCTACAACGGCGCATTAATCTAGCGCCAGGATCCGTTAAATACTCTAGCCACCAGCGTAGTGGCATGAGCACGAACAATGGATCCACTAACACTATTTGCCTTGGCCAACACGGCTGTTGCGGCTGTGAAAAAAGGATGTCAACTGTACAAGGACATCAAATCAGCCGCTGGCGATGTCAAAGGTGTGCTTCGAGATCTTGACGATCAGTTTCACAAAAAGTACGATGGCAAGCCTGTGCCACCAGCGGCTGTGAAACAACTCAACGAAGAAAAAACTCGTGTCACCGAACTCAACCGACGCAGTGAAGAAAGTACCAATATCTACACCGAAATTGGCGATGCCCTGGGCACCTACTACGACAACTATTTCAAGTGCCTAGCAGTGCTGGAAGATGAAGAAAAGCGATCAAAAACAGAAGTGTACTCCGGAGGTGACAGTCTGGCCAAACGTGCGCTGAAACGTGTGATGATGCAAAAGCAACTTGAGGCCATGGGCAAGGAACTGCGCGAACTCATGACTTATCAGAGCCCGCCTGAATTGGGTGCGCTATTCACCGAAGTTGAAAGTATGACCAAAGAAATGGGCAAAGAACAAAAAGTGCTCATGGCCCGTGAATTTGAACGAGCTCATCGCAAACGCCAACGCATGCAGAAATATCAATTTGAGATTGCCCTGGGCATTGCATCAATTGTGTTGATATTTGCCATGATGGGCATGTTCATGTACATTGCCCATGATGCACAGCGTCGCTGGGGTGGTGTAACTGACACCAGATACAGAGACACACTAGAAGCAGTGGAAAAACAAGAGTGGTTTGAACGTCAACGACGATTGCAAGAATATCAAGAGTTTTTGGAACAACGTCAACGCGAGAAAAAATTGAATGAATCCAGTGACTGACCCCTAACGGCGAACGTAAAACCACACAGCACTCAATACTATGATAGATATCACTAGAAACATGCCGAACACTGACACAAGAAACAAACAAGGACGTTTGACATTAGAAAGAAATTTGTACAGTTGATCAATGGTAGATTGGGCCATGCTATTATTTAAATGCCTAGTGCCTAAATATTACACAGCAGTTATCTGACCTCAAACTACATAAATATTCAAAAGGAGCCCCACATGTCAGAAGAACAAAAACCAGAAAAGAAAGACGAAGATTGGATGCAGAAGAAATGGCGCCCTGCCATGGGATGGATGTACATGGGTATCTGTACTCTGGACATGGCAGTGTTCCCGGTACTGTGGGCTTTGTTGCAGATGTTTCAAAATACCTCAATCACACAGTGGCAGCCACTCACCTTGCAAGGTGCAGGCCTGTTCCACATTGCCATGGGTGCGGTGCTGGGTATTGCGGCATTTGGTCGCACACAAGAAAAACTGGCCGGCGCGGCTGTGAATCCCACACTGTCAGGTACACCGTTGCCAACCTCTGCTCCAGCGGTAACATTTGCACCTGCACCAAGCAGCACAAAAATTGAACCCGCTGCTCCTGCAGCCATCACCACAGGATTTGGCGGTAAAAAAGCACCACCTGAGCCTGACTATCCAGAAATTTAAAGGAGATAAATCATGTTAGAAACACTATTTTGGTTGGCGCTAGGAGCCTTCATAGGTTGGAATTTTCCACAACCTGAGTTTGCAAAAAGAATTCAGATCAAGATCATGACTGCGTTTAAAAACAAGGATCCCTTATGAAAACTCGACTATACTCACTCATGCCCATTGCGCTGGGCCTCAGCCTGTTGTTGTTTGCCAACCTTGGGCATGCAGCCGCAGAAATCAAAGAAGTTTGCAAAGATCTCAAAAACAAAGCTGGTCAAGTCATTGTAAACCCAAAAACTAAAAAACCAGTACAAGATTGCAAAAAAATCAAAGTACACAAGAAACTTGAAGGCACCAAAGTTCCTGAAAAGAAGTAATTGACTGCCACCACTGGGTCCTGTATAATTAAACATACAGGACCTTTCTTATGACCGACTACTACGCCGCACTAGGCGTGCCCAGAACTGCCACTGCTGACGAAATCAAACGGGCGTTTCGTCGACTGGCCAGCCAGCATCATCCTGACAAAGGTGGCGATACTCAGAAGTTTCAGGCCATTCAAGAAGCCTATGCCACCCTGGGTGATGAGCAAAAACGTGCTGAATACAACAACCCCAGACCACAGTTTTCAGGATTCAACGGCAGTGTCAACATCAATGACATATTCAACATGTTTGGGCATGGGTTTGCTCAACAGCAACGGCCACGCGGTCATGTGAGAATGACCCTGACCATCACACTGAACGATGTGGCCACAGGTGGCCGACGCACTGTGAGCCTGGGCACTGCGCAAGGCACAAGTGCTGTGGAAATTGAAATACCACTGGGTATCAATGACGGGGACAATGTGCATTATGAAGGCATTGGTCCCGGCGGCTCAGACCTTGTGATACAGTATCGAGTGCAACCAGACCGAACGTGGCAACGTCAAGATCTCAATTTGATAATCGAAACTCGTGTGAGCATTTGGGATATGATACTGGGAACCGAATTGCACATCACCACCATCACTGGCAGTGTGCTGAGTGCCAATATACCTGCCAGAAGTCAGCCTGGTGTGACCTTGAGACTCCGGGGTCGAGGATTGTCCAATCGAGCCGGCGCAACCGGTGACATTCTGGTGCGAGTGCAGGCCTTTGTGCCAGATTCGATTTCACCTGAATTGCTGGCGGCCATTCAAACACAACACAAATAAATATTTTGACTCAGCCAAGGTTGCGGTCGATAACAAAATCTCATATAATAATCCATAGGACAACTCAAGGACCCCGATGCAAAACAATCCCGAAATCGAATATATTGTAGATCAAGCAGTCAAAATTGCACGAGACAAACATCACGAGTATGTGATCACAGAACACCTGCTGTTGAGTCTGATCCGGCATGCAGCATTTAAAAAGACCCTGGACCGTTTTGGTGCGGAAGTTGAACAATTGGACCAAGAAGTTGATGCATATCTTGACAGTTTGAAGAACCTGGTCCAGGCCGGTGACGAAGTGCAGCCACGCAAAACACAAACTCTAGAACGCCTGTTCAATCGTGCCAATGTGCAGGTCATGTTCACCGGGCGCAGAACCTTGACCACGTTGGATTTGTACCTAAGCATCATGGCCGAGACCAACAGTCATGCACACTATTTTTTGCTCAAATATGGTGTGAAGAAAACTGAGTTTTCTGAGTTCTACAGCAAGAACTACATAGCGGCTGACTCAGTCAAAATGAACACTAATCAGGCCAATGACATACTCAATGAATACTGCACCAACTTGACAGCCCAGGCCCAGGCAGATCAGCTGGAACCACTAATTGGGCGCCAGACAGAACTGCACGAAATGATCACCGTGATGGCGCGGCGCTTCAAGGCCAATGTGCTGATGGTAGGCGACCCTGGTGTGGGCAAGACCTGCATTGTGGATGGCTTGGCACAGGAAATTGTGGCTGGACGTGTGCCCAAATTTATACAAGACCACGAAGTATGGGGTCTTGAAGTTGGATCACTGCTGGCAGGATCAAAGTATCGCGGTGAGTTTGAAGAAAAGTTCAAGGCCGTGATTGCTGCCCTAGAAACCAAAAAGAACTGTATCTTGTTCATTGACGAAGCACACACCATGAAAGGTGCTGGTGCAGGGTCACAAAGTTCATTGGACTTTGCCAACATGCTGAAACCTGCAATCACCAAAGGACAATTGAAAGTGATTGCATCAACCACATGGGAAGAGTACTACGAATCATTTGAGAAAGACCGTGCGCTGATGCGCCGTTTCTACCGTATTTCAATTGATGAGCCTGATACTGAAACTACAGAAAAAATTCTCATTGGCCTGAGTCCAAGACTGGAAAAATTCCATGATGTCATGATCGACACTGATGCTATTATGGCTTCAGTGGAACTGGCCAATCGCTACATTCACGATAGAAAGAATCCCGACAAAGCCATTGACCTGTTGGATGCGTCATGCGCACGTGAGCGTGTGAAAGATGCTGGCACCGTCACTGTCACAAAAGAAATGATTCAAGCACAGGTATCACGTGTGGCCGGTGTGCCTGTGGATCGATTGCAAAATGAACGCAGTGCAAAAATTGTGGATCTTGAAAGCAATATCAAGCAGAAACTGTACGGACAAGATTCAGCGGTAGATGCGGTGCTGGAACGTGTGTACATCAACTTTGCTGGCATTGGCAATGCTCGACGTCCCATCAGCAGTTTCTTGTTCTTGGGCCCCACAGGAACAGGCAAAACTGAACTGGCCAAACTGCTGAGCGAACACTTGGAAATGAAACTGTTGCGCTATGACATGAGTGAGTATCAGGAAAAGCACACGGTGTCGAGTCTGATTGGCGCACCTCCTGGATATGTGGGCTTTGAAGATGGCAACATAGGTGGCGGCAAGTTGATCTCTGACATCAGCAAAAATCCCTATGCTATCATCTTGTTTGACGAGATCGAAAAAGCGCATGGCGATGTGACCAACATCCTGTTGCAGATGCTGGATGAAGGGCATATCACGTCAGCCAACGGCAAACGAGTAGATGTCAAAAACTGTATCATCATCATGACGTCTAACCTGGGCGCACAGGCCAACGATGCCAACAACATTGGTTTTGGCAACATGGAAAAGACCGGTGAAGAAGATCGTGCCATGAAAGAGTTCTTCCGTCCAGAACTGCGCAATCGTATTGATCGTATCTGCAAGTTTGACAAACTGGACACCTTGGCCATCAAGAAGATTGTGTTGAAGTTTGTGGACGAGCTCAAGGCCAGCATGACAACAAAAAACATCAGACTGGTATTGACCGAGCCGGTGATTGACCACTTGGCAGACAAAGGCTACGACTCAAAAATGGGCGCACGTCCTTTAAGCCGCAAGATTGACGAACTGATACGTGTGCCACTCAGCAAGCGGATGCTGTTTGATCGCTTGGAGAACTGTGTGATCACTGCTGTGATGGCGGCGGATGCTGTGGAATTTGATATCGAACTTGACAAAGTGAGCACTGTAAATGCCGACGGAATCATTGTTGTATAAAGTTGAGCTGGATCATCGCAGCAGTTTGTACTACAATCAGTACGAGTGGTGCATAACCATCAACATTTCTGAGGCCGCTTGCCTGCGGAACTTAGAGCCTGGTAGATTTGAAGCAGCCATCCGTAATGCCAAATACTGGGCTGAGAATGATCGATGGACTGATCGGGCCTGGAGCATTACCAAAGAAACTGCCCTGCGCGAAACTCGTGAGGTATTGTTGAGTGAAACTGTACCGTTCAAAACTGTGGTCAGTTTCAACACTGTGAGTATATACATCAATCACCGCGGTCTGGCTGATCGATTGATCCACTTAGACAACGATGGAGTCAGGGTTCGACTGGTACGACAAGCAGTAATTTCTCTCCCAGTGGGTGTGGTGCAGTTGCAGGAATCAAAGTATGCGTACAGAACTTATTTTAGAGAACGCAAATACACCTATGATCAACGGCTCATGCTGGCCAATTTTTTGAACTCAAGAAAAGATACCCTGCAGCCTTGTGGCTCATTGATGGCATGGTTGACCATTGGCATGTCGTCTGGTTATGTTCTAAACCGCAACTACTCTCGAGCCCATTATTTTGTGGATCATGATCATCCCAACGAAGGCACCATGCTGAGTCTGGTGATGCCGGGTATTGTAAGAAAGACCATGGCCATTGAAACGACTAAATAGTACACTATGGCAAAAATTCACGAAGAAATAGTTGTGATCAAACTATCAAAATTGATCCGAGATGACGATGCTGGTGGCGAAATTGCTACTGCTGATATTGTGGCTGCATTGCAATCAGTAGCTGAAGAGCTGGCTGGTGCAGGTGTTGTTGTGGAAGCGGACAAGGCTTAATGACCACACAAATCATTCTTGGTACCACCGTTTATGGTACGCCCGCGGGCAACTATGACGGTTCTAGCCAAGACTGGTCCAGTGATCCTGTCACCGCCGCCAACTACTATCGCGGACGCGGCAGTGTACAAACTGTGCTTTTTTCTGTGGCAGAATTTGAAGGTATCATGTATCTGGAAGCCTGTTTGGATGACAATCCTGCAGAAGCCAATTGGTTTGAAACATTTGTGTATGGCGACGGCAGTACCATTCCATTGACTGATTACCATCCTGCCACTGTGACTGGTAATTTTACCTGGATGCGAGTGCGAGTTGAAGGCTTTTCGGGCGGTACCATCAACGCTGTTACTATAACTTATTGAAAGACAAAATGGACAAAATCAAAATTGAGTTCGATATCAACACCTCAGATGCTCAGGCATCATTGGGTGTGCAAGTTCTATTAGATGGCAAAATATTCTATACCAATACTAATGTTGAAGGTCTATGTCATGTTGAACATGAGCTGGCCGATGATGACAGTTCTCACAGCCTTCAAATTGTGATGTCAGGCAAAACTGCTGATCATACTGAGGTTGACGAAACAGGAAATATTGTCAAAGATGCCACATTGACAATATCTAATGTCACCGTTGATGGCATCAATATTGATCAGGTGATTTACGAAAAGTCGGTATATCATCACAATTTCAATGGCACACGGACCGAAATATCAGATCAATTTTTTGGCACAGCTGGTTGCAATGGCACAATCAGTTTTGAATTTTCTACACCTTTTTATCTGTGGTTGCTGGAAAACATGTGACGCTAAATACAGTTTATGACAACTGTAGTAATCATGCCCGGGGGTTTTCACCCTTTTCATCCAGGACACTTGGCCCTGTATCAATCGGCACAACGAGCTTTTCCTGATGCCGAAGTGTATGTGGCTGCTACCAATGACAAAAGTGACAGGCCTTTTGATATCTCAGAAAAACAAAAGATTGCCTATGCTGCAGGTGTAGAACCTGGACACTTTGTGCAGGTCAAGTCACCTTTTCAGGCCATGGAAATTACCAGTCAATACAACCCCGATCGTGACACAATTATCTTTGTACGGTCAGAAAAAGATGCTGCTAACCCTCCACATGCTGGCGGTGTAAAAAAAGACGGATCTGCTAGTTATTTGCAGCCGTTGTTGGGTGCCAAGCGACTGGAACCATTTGGCAAACATGCCTACATGGCGTATTTGCCCACAATAGAATTTGGACCTGGCGCATTTACATCAGCCTCTCAAATTCGTGCAGCTTGGCCTCAGCTGACTCCCAAACGGCGTATGGCTCTGGTAATGAGCCTGTATCCTTCAACGCAAAAAGATCCAGCAGGCGCACAGGATATTGTGCGTATATTTGATCAGAACATTGGCGGCGTGGCAGAAGACATCAGCCGCAGAGGATTCCTTCAAGGCACAACTGCTGCCGCGGGCATGGCTGCCGCTGGCGCTTTAGGCGCACAGGAAATTGCCAGACCCAATTTTATAGCTATTGTAAAAATTGGTAATGATACTAAACACCTTGATCTTGGAAACAAGTTTAGCACTTCTCAAGAAGCCGTAGAATTTGTGGACAACATATTATCCAAAAAAGGACTGCAAGGATACACTATAAGTATTGCTCGTAGTCAACCCAAAACAAACGAAAACCAAGGCTGGGCTGCCACTTATGAAGACTATGTGGAAGAACGTCGGTCGTAAAAAATAACACCCTCTGTTATAATCTTTAAATACTAGCACATTTTAACGGAGAACCCATGTCTGACACCCAAGCTGATGCAGTGCCTACTACTGTACCCCCAACTGATCCTGTACAAACAAATCAGAACAACATACAAGTAAATATTGACTATTTGCGTACCACACGAGTGCATATCTGTATGCCTTGTTATGGTGGACAGTTGACCGAACAGTGTTTCATGAGCTATATCAAATGGGCCAACATGTGCCGTCAACTGAACATTGACTGGACAGTGGAAACCATGACCAATGAGAGCTTGATATCACGTGCCAGAAACACTCTTACTGCCAAGTTCTTGCACAACAAAGAAAGCACACACTTGATGTTTATTGACGCTGACATTGGCTGGGAACCCTGGCACCTGTTGGTCATGCTGGATGCACAAAAAGACGTGATCGGTGGATTGTATCCCATGAAGAGTCTGCCAGTCAAATGGTGTGTGAACGGCATTCCTGGACAGCCCGACGAACCGGATGGCAAGCTGATTGAAGTCACAAAAACAGGCACAGGCTTCTTGTTGATCAAGCGTGATGTGTTTGAGAAATTGAATGAGCATCCTGCCACTAGACCTTTCAACAACGACATTGGTCTGCCTGCAGAACTGAATCCCTACATGAAAACCTATTTTGATACTGCTGTGCGCGAAAATCGCTACTACTCGGAAGACTGGACATTCTGTGAAAACTGGCGTGATCTGGGCGGCAAAGTGTATGTGGACAAGCGCATTTTGTTGCGTCATGTGGGCTCATACACATTTGACTACAACACACACGAGCAACTGTACAAGGATCTCAAAGTGATGTTTGAGCCCAATATTGTTGCGGCGCCGGCTGTTGAGCTGCCTGCCACAGCACATGAACTGGCTGTTGATCCAGTGCCCACAGCCGAACCTGTGGTAATGGCATCAAGCAAAAAGAGCAAGAAAGCCGCTGCCGCAGTGTAACGGTAAATACAACTTATGAACATTCATGAGTTGGACTCCTACAATCTTGGCGACGCAGTAAAATTTCACCGCCGTCTCAACCCCAGAATTTGGGGGCGAGACGAGCACTTGCTGCCCGAAGTGCGTGAAAAGCTACTGACCATTGCAGCAGACTTTCAAGAATTCTTGGGTGTTGACAATCTCAACATCCAAGACATCACCATATCAGGCTCAAACGCAGCCTACTCCTATACAAAAAATTCAGACATTGATCTGCATCTTGTGGTAGAAATGCCCGACAATCCTGTGTACCAGGAATTGTTCACAGCCAAGAAGTATCAGTACAACAACGAGCACAACATACGGATTGGTGGCGCTGATGTAGAACTGTATGTGCAGTCTGCAGATCAGCCACATCACAGCCAAGGCATTTACTCAATCCAGGATTCAGAGTGGCGTCAAGTACCACAGCGCAAACGTGCTCAGATAGATGACACCTGTGTGCGTGACAAAACAGCAGACCTGGATGCCAGAATACATGCCGCCGTCAAGTCACACAATTTAAAAACCATCAGCACACTGTGGAACAAGATCAAGACCATGCGCCAAAGCGGTCTTGAACAACAAGGCGAATTTGGTTGTGAAAATATCTCTTTCAAGTTGTTGCGCAACAGTGGTTGCATCAAGTTGCTCAAAGATGCCATGACCGCACAACAAGATCGAGAACTCAGCCTGCGTGAAACTCCTGCAAGGCCATTTCGTTATGGCTATGGCACAGAAGTTGACGAAGCCAGTTGGGCAGACATGCGAGCAGCCGTTGATGCTGATGCCAAAACATCGAAACAAGAAGTATTTCGCAGTCCCTATGAATACGAAAAAGTAAAAAAACAGCGCGAAGCTGAACGCCAAGAAAAAATTCAAAAGATAGCTCGAACTCCTGTCAAGCCCTGGACTGGCGGAGTTGAAGAAGGGCATCAAGGTCAGCCCTACAGTTCAGAAGATGGCGTGGCTGCCAGCACCAAACAATTTTTAGAAGATTCCTCTCCTGAAACCAATCTGGTACAGGAGTTTATTCAACACACTGCCACAGAACTGGGCATTGATCCCATGCCCAAAATTCATTTGCACAACGATCCTGAATGGAGCACACGCAATCACAGTTTTGGTCGTTACGATCCTGACAGCCACACACTCAATGTCAGCATGCCCAATCGTCATATCCTGGATGTGTTGCGCACTGTGGCACATGAACTGGTGCATTGCAGTCAAAATCAACAATACAACGGCTTGCCTGACGACGCGGGCGAAACTGGATCACGTTGGGAAAATGATGCCAATGCACGAGCAGGCATCATCATGCGTGACTGGGCCAACAGTCATCCTGAACATTTTGAATTGCCGGCCTTGGGCGAAGGTGCATCAGGATATATTCCCAAGAACAAGCGTGAAGCTGCCATGCCACAGTATGCCATGGCCTTGAGTGTGGATATCAAACCTGGACAGACTGGCCGGGAAGCCAACAAGCTGGCCTTGAACACAGGTCGCAATGGCGAGCCTGGTCTGTTGATGAAGACTGTGAACTTGCGTGAAGACATTGAGAATTTTCCCATTGCCAATGTGCGCCGGGCCAATGGTGCCATTGGCACACAAGGCGTCAATATAGAACAAGCAGCAGATGTGTTGACTCATGCTGCTGGCATGCAGGTGTCTCCAGACATGAGCATGCGCGAACTGGTGGATGCGCTAAAGGCCGATCCTGCTGCCCAACAACGCCTACGACAATTTGTACAAAAGAATCCCATCACAGTGTCTGCCCTGCCAGATGGCTCATATCACTTGCAAGACGGACATCACAGAACATTTTTGTTGAACCTGCTGGGTGACGAAACAGTGCCTGCTGTGGTCAAAGAAAGTGTGGCGGCAGGCGAAAGCAATGCCATGGTCAATACCGCAGGTCGTCTTGCTAATAAAGATGATGGCAAGGTTGCTAAACTACGTGCCGCGGGCGACAAGCGCAGAGAAGATCAACTAAAAGGCAGAGACATTGCCAGGCGTGATCGTACAAGCAAGGACGAATGGGGCTATTTGAAACAAGGTGTGGCGGAGGGCAAACAACCAGGTCAGCCAGTGGTTGATGCCATACTCAAAGTCATGCCCATAGCACAAGAAATTTGGTTCCATGGCAGTCGTGCCACAGGCAAACATCGTAAAAACAGTGACACTGATATCTTGGTAGTGGTACCTGATGATCTTGTGGGTGATCAGTATCTTGGCGTGGTGAGAATATTACAAAAATTATCTTCTCACTTTGACAACTATGACATACAACCCACCCATCCAGGATACAACATACACCTCATAGCACAAGAAGAAGGCCAATTGCTTTGGTCCAACAAGCAAGACGTGGCGGAAGACCAGGTTCATGAAGCTGACGCTTCGACAGTACAATTCCAAACAGCATCTACTGACAATTATCAAAGTAGTTTTACTGTCACTGCAATCGCTGATGGAAAAAATGTTGGGCATTTTTCATTTTTTAGAGATCCCGAAACTGATGACGTACACAATCAGGCAGAAGTGACTGATGATGTGCGCGGTAAAGGTTATGGCAAGGCCTTGCTACTCAAAGCTATTGAAGTTGCAAATGATCATGGATTGGGATTTCAAGAAGATAGTCAAAGCCTAAGTCGTGCTCAAAGCAGAGTGTATGACAGTTTATATGATGCTGGATGGATTGTAGATGCTGACGGCTATTGGTTTTTGACTCCTGAAGGCGAACAAGAACTTGCTAGACTAAGCACAATACAGCAAGGTGTAGCGGAAAACTTTGCTGACGGTAAGAATCCTGGACGCAAAGGCCTGGCCAAACGCTCGGGAGTCGATACCAAAGCGTCAGTCAGCAGTCTGCGTAAAACAGCAAAGAATTCATCAGGTGAAAAGCAACGCATGGCCCACTGGCTGGCCAACATGAAAGCCGGCAGAGCAAAGGCCAAAAGAAAATGAGAATACAACAAATTGTAGAAGCTGCCGAACGCGGCCCAACCCTGGGTGGATTTCCCATCAAAGTACTGAATGTGGAACAAGGCGCCACAGACGAAGCACTCAAACTGGATGCGCCTCAACGTGCGATGTCAAAACAAGACATGCAAGACTATGCCACTCGTATCAAGACTGGCACCAAGACCAAGGCTGACAAGTTCAAGCCCATCATACACGGCAGCAATATCAAGGCCATCACTCGAGACGACGGTGGCACAGAGTGGGATCTGGCGGATCTGAAAAGTCAGATCATGCAGCCGCCAAGACAGATTCTGGGCACCAATGCCAAAATGGCCAAGAGCAAACAAGAAGGCGCCATCACATATGACTTGACCCTGCCGGCCTTGAGTGGCATTGTGGTAGATGAAGAAACCGGTGAGTTTGTGGAAGTGATCACCTGCCCAGGTGCTGGCGAATGCCAAACCTACTGCTATGCCAGAAAAGGCGGCTATGTGATGTTCCCAGCCAGCTCAATGAGCGCGGCACAGGCCTTGAACTTCTTGGTTAATCATCCTTCAGACTACATGGCAAAGTTTGACGGTGAAGTCAAAAAAGCCGCTGCATTGGCCAGCAAGAATGGCATCAAGCTGTTGGTGCGCATACATGACGCTGGTGACTTCTTTTCAAAAGAATACTACAACTTGATGATGGATGTGGCCCGGAACAATCCTGATGTAAAATTCTATTTCTACACCAAGATGGGCGAAATAGTAACAGACCCTGACACACCCAACAACGTGGTCAAACAGTTCTCACCAGGTGCCAAGAGCCGTGAAGTCAAAACAGTTCAACTACAGCGTGATGCTGGCCGGCATGTGAAAGACGCTGTGACCTTGCCCAAGGACATGTTCCGTGACTTGTTTGTGACCGATGCCAAGGGCAAGTATGTGAAAGATGAAAAAGGCCGCACACAAGTAAAGAGCGCAGGAGCCTGGCAGCAGTTCCGTCAAGACTTGGGTGCCAAGTACAATATTGATCCCAACACTGTGATCACATATGACGAGATGAATCGCATACCCGAAGGTCCTGCTCCCAAATGGAACGTTGTGGTATTCCCTGCAGGACACGGTGATTTAGGTGCCAGCCGACTGGACGTGGCCAATCAATTCCTGATGTTCCACTGAGATTTGATATGCACACCTATGATATAACAGTTCTTTGTGATGTTTACTGCAAATGGAGCAAAGAACCTCCTGTGTATCGACTGTTTGTCAATGAAGAACTGTTTACTGAAAGAACATGGATTTGGCAAAATACTTACTTAGAAGAAGAATTTGTTGTGCGAGCCGCTCCTGGGCAGTACCCCATTGAGTACCAATTGATCACCAGCAGTGGGGCTGGACTCAAAGTTCGAAATATACGTGTGGTCCATGGTCCAGCACGTATTTGGAAAGACAACATACTGGAGATATGGCATGAGAGCCCATGAAATTGTGGAATCGGCGTCAGTGGGCGCCACAACAGCAGGCGGTATTGCCCCTGTTGAGTCAGCATTAGGCATGCAATCAAGATCTGGCGGTTCCTTGCTGACAGGTAAATATACGACTGCATTAGATCCTACGCCTAACACGCCCAAGGAATATAAAAGGAACAAACATGCTCGCGGACAATTTAAAAACTCTATTGGCAACTAATTTTGTCTACTACCTCAAAGCACACCAATTTCATTGGAATGTGGAAGGTCCTGACTTCAGCGAACTGCATAATTTTTTCCAGGAAATCTACGAAGACGCCTATGGTGCACTAGATCAAACAGCAGAATACATTAGATATCTTGACGAATACGCTCCCGGCAGCATGGAACGTTTTGCCGAACTCACTGTGATTAATGAACAAAGCCGTATCCCACGTGCCCGACTCATGATCGAAGAACTGCTGGCCAACACCCAACAAATGATCGACCTACTGAACCAATGCTTTGCTGCTGCTGAACAAGAAAACCAACAGGGCATTGCTGACTTCGTGGCAGGACGCCTGGGTCAACACGGCAAGTATCAATGGCAACTGCGCAGTTATCTGAAAGACCAACGAGCATGAGCAACGACATCAGATCAATCTTAGACCGACTGGCCACAGTGGAAGGCCGATTGAGTCCAGCACAACAAAAGGTACCACAGTTGCCTGCACTGTTCAAGCCTCGTAACATTCGTGCGTTGGGCTCAAAAACAGACCCTGCTCATCCCATGGATGGCTACATGGTCGGCGACTCCGTGGAGCCCAAGCGTACTGCACTGGAAGAAGCCATGGCCGAGATTGAAGAAGACATGATCAGCAAGGTCAAACGAGACCTCACAACATATCTGGACCGGTTGGAAAAGAAGGTGCATGTTGACCGTGACTTGAAAGACAAAGCAGTTGACGCTGTACAAAAGGGCAAGGCCGAAGAAGATCTTGATGAATTTGCGTTGCCTGGTGGAGACGACCGTGAGCCTGATGAGGAAGAAATTCTGCGTCAACTAGCTGCGCAATGGTGGAACGGCACAGAACAACAAATGGCCAAGGCACAGGACACCTTGGCAGCAATGGGCTGGGAAATTGGTCAAGACGAGTCCGGTGATGATGATGCTGGGGTATTTGTAATACGTGCTGGTGATGAGAATGGCAACAGTTACATGGCTTTCCCACACAGTGAATTGGATTTGAATGAAGAAATAGATACAGATCCTGCTGCCATGCAAGGTCCGTCAGATCCTGGCGATACCGAAGTGGCACATGCTGCTGAACTGGATGTGGCCAACAAACTTGGCGCACCACAGGCGCCTGTGGCCACATTTGAAATGGCCGACGGTGTGGCCTTGGAATGTTGTGGCGATGATGATCAAGGATATGAACTGCGTCGTGGTGGCAAGACATTGCCCAGTCGCTTTCGCAGCCTGGATGATGCTGGTATAGCCGTGAAGTTGTTTCAAGCTCGTCGCCAAGCACAGCAACGCAACTCCGACACAGATTACATAGAAGAACGATAATCATGATCATCAACGATTTATTCAATAATAAAAAACCAGGTGTTGAAGAGGCAAAGAAAAATAGAAAGAAAAAATCTTCAAGGGCAATGGGTGGATACTTCTTTCCAGGTTATGGTTACTATGGCAGTGGTGAATCTGGTGAAGGCGGTGGAGATGGCGGTGGCGAAAGTACCGATCGAGGCATGGCGGAAGGCAGCAAGAAAGATCGTCAATGGACTAACAAAGACATGGAGAGGTTGCGTGTTGCCACCCGAGACTTTGATGATATAATGGCATCTGCTGGACCTGACCAAGACAAGCACGATTTAATTAAGAAGCAAATTCAAACAAAACCAATGGCAGGTCCTAAAGGCGTATTGCCGGAGCAAGGTGTGGCGGAGGCAAATAATGATACCGGGGTCAAGTGGTTTGACTTTGCCACATGGGTATTGAAGCAGGGCGACAAGTATAAAGATTTCACTACAAATCATGCAGTGCATCAAGCGGCACAAAAAGAATACAAAGCCTATGTTAACTCACGAAAACGAGGTGTGGCGGAAGTCAGCCTAGGCGACTATGGTAAAAAAGCCACCATGAGCAGGGCCATGGCTCAGACAAACCGATTCTTTGACCGTAACGATCCTGCCGCAGTTGCAGCAGCCGATCAGACCATTGCCAAAAGAGAGCGGGGCCTGGCACGTGCAGATGCAAGACGCCAACCATACACACCTCCCGCACATGATGCCGAAAAACATCGTCGTGATTTGACTGCCCGATACCCCAACATTGATGAACTGGTGGCTGATGCTGAGCAACGCCGTGATCCCGATTACAACTACGCCGAAGGCAGTGCTTACTATCGCGGGCGCGAATCTGAACAACATTATCAACGATTAAAACAAATACAACGTGTGATTCAAGGACTGAATGAATCACTCAACCGATCACACCTACCTTAGGACCGTGTGGCCCGGCTGCTGGGCAGGCTGAGCGATTCGCTACCGCAAGGCTTGAAGTGAGCATTAATCAAATGAGAATCAACATTATGACCCTGGATCAAGCCATTTCTACAGTCAACAGTCAATTCCAATACACTGCTGATCCCAGAAGTTTTTTTACTGACTACTGGTTTGTTATGCGTAGTCAAGACAATGTCATGAGGGGTGATTGTGATGACTATTCAATCACGGTATTGTGGTTGTTGTGTGGCGGATTCTGGCAGTTTGTATGGAATGTGTTGATCTTGCATCGCTATCAACTGCACCGAGTTCAAACACACAACGGTGAATATCATGTGGTAGCACAGGTCGGTGATGTTTGGTTTGATAACTGGACTTGCCGTGCAGTTTCTAGAGAGCAACTGTTTGCCCAAACTGGACATCAGTATCGCATGTGGTACTTGAGTCCAATTATTGCTTGGTTTATGGTATGGGGATATTTGCGCTATCAGAATTTTGAAGTCAAAAACACTTGACCTTTCAACTTTCATAATGTATAATTTACATTATAGGAGAACCATATGGATACTAAAACTTTTAACGGCGACCAAAAGATCAAACTCACCCAAATCATCAATGAAGGCATGGCTGTGATGCACGAGATTGATACCTTGCAAGGTGGCCTGACCGACACCATCCGGGCCATTGCAGAAGAGTTGGAAATCAAACCGGCTGTGTTGAAAAAAGCCATTCGTGTGGCACACAAGGCCGAATTTGGAAAAACCAAACAAGATCAAGAGCTGTTGGAAACCATACTTGAAACAGTAGGCAAGACTATTTGACCACAATTCCAATACGCCAGGCACGTTCAGGAATCTTCCCCAACAAGGCCTTGTTGGGGCAGTATTGTCTATCTCCGTTTACAATGATCGAAGTTGGACTCAATGGCGAAGTTAGGCTCTGTGGATGCGGTGGTTGGATGCCATCAACTGTTGGCAATTTGACCGTGAACACTCTCGAAGAAATTTTGTCGTCCCCGATGGCCAAAAGAATTAGACAAAGCATTATTGATGGCTCTTATCAATATTGCAATGAACAGCAATGTGGTATTATGGCCAATAACCAACTTAATACCATTGACACCTTGCCTGACAATGTCAAACACTTAATTACTGATTCTAACTTGTTTGAAATCCCGCATTGGATATCTATACAGGGAGATAGTGTTTGCAATCTCAGTTGTCCCAGTTGCAGGACCGGCATTATAAAACCAAACCCCGGTCAGATCAAAAAACAAGAACGATTAGGTAAAATAATTACTGAAAACTTATTTTCTCAGCCAACTGATAAAAAAATTGTAGTGCATACCAGTGGCTCTGGAGAAGTATTTGCCAGCCCATTGCTGATAAATCTGTTGTCTACAATTGATTTAAATCGTTTGCCAAATTTTCAACTATGCATACAATCAAACGGGTTGTTGGCAAAAAAAAATTGGCACAGAATATCCCATTTAGAATCAGCTATACAACACGTGGTAATTTCAATTGATGCCGCTACCGCAGAAACTTATCAAGTGGTCAGAAGAGGTGGTACCTGGCAGCAGTTGATTTCTGCCATGGAATTTTTACAAAACAAAAAACACGAATTGGGGTTTGATTTTAGGACCAGAATGGTGGTACAAAATCGTAACTATCAAGAAATACAGCAATTTTATGATTTTTGCAAAAGCTATGATGTTGATCGAATTGAATATGCAAAAGTAACAAACTGGGGGACCTGGTCTGCAGAAGAATTCAATGAACACAATGTGTTTGATTCATCACATCCAGATTACGCACTAGCTAAGGAAAAAATCCTTGCCGTGCAAAAATTACCTGGTGTTTGGTTTCATGGAATTTTAGATAATCCAAATTAACGATGTAAATAGCAAAGAGTCGCTGCCTTAAGCAGCATGTATCAAGACCGCACCGGTCACAAACGGAGAAAGATTTGTTTAATCAATTAGAAATTGACAGTGTTGATCAACATAATTGTCGTGATCAACGGGCTAAACTATACAATCACATAAAAGAATTTTGTGATAAAAATAAAATAAAGTTTACTCTCAATCTATCACCTACCAACGTACAACATATCAACAGCACAGTGATTGTGTACATGGTGCTGTCTGATATAATTGGCAATTATGAACATTGGAAAAACATAAATCAACACTGCCATCAGCATGGTAAGAAAGTATTGGTTGTTACTGATAGCATTATTGAATTTAATAACTTGTCATGTATTGAGTTTTTTAGTTACCCTAAACTGTTAGGCATACATGCGTCATACAGTGACAATATTGATATTGTGTCACCCCCTTCAAAATTATACAACTGTTTCATACAACGTGTATGCTCAACAAGACAAAGTTGGTTTTATTTTTTACATCATCACAATCTACTAGACAAAGGGTATGTGAGTGTTCTGATGAAGCAACTGTCTGATTATAGCAATCTGACCGGTACAGAGTTGTTTGATTTTATACATTACAAATATCAACTTGATCAGTTACCCCATTTTGAAAAAGCCTACCAAGAACTTCGATCCATTGTTCCTTACAGAAATTTTACTGAAATTCACAATCTATCACCGTTGATACTGGATTCTAAATACTCACTGGTGCTTGAAACTTATGCGCTCGAAGATGATACCAATCGGTGGTGCTTTACTGAAAAATCTCTGCGCTCAATACAATTTCCAACCATATCTTTATTGTTTTTACAAAAACATGGGATAGCCAAATTGCGAGCACTTGGGTTTGAGTTTGATTCGGCCATTGACAAAATTGATGATTTGCCTTGGCAACAACGGCAACAACAATTATTACAAATCTTAGTTGAGGACAGCATTGACTTTGATTCAAAAACATTGTATAATCAAAGTCAACATAATCGTCAGTTATTGAAATCTTGGAAAACTGCGTACAACAACGCAAACTTCTTTGATAATTTTTTTGAAAAGGCAACTTCTGTTTGAGTTATATTGACGCACTATTTGATCGTGAGCATGATCGCATTCACGTGGTAGAACGCCGCGACGGCCAAAGGCAGTATCGGGAGTATCCTGCCAATTATGTGTTCTACTACGACGACCCCCGAGGCAAGTTCCAAAGCATCTACGGCACACCTGTGTCAAGATTTTCATCACGCAACAACAAAGAGTTCCGCAAGGAAGTTCGAGCACAAAGCGGTCGACAGATCTACGAATCGGATATCAATCCCATATTCCGTTGCTTTGAAGAAAACTACAAGGACCAAGATGCCCCCACCTTGCACACAGCATTCTTTGACATTGAAGTTGCATTCGATTCAGTGCGTGGATTTTCGCCTGTGTCAGATCCTTTCAATCCCATCACTGCCATATCGGTATATTTGAATTGGTTGGAGCAATTGGTCACACTGGTGGTGGCGCCGCGCCATATGAGTGAGCAGACTGCTCGTGAGATCTGTGGAGAATTTGAGAACACTGTGCTGTGTGAATCCGAAACAGAAATGTTGAAGATGTTCTTGGATCTGATCGAAGATGCAGATATCTTGAGCGGTTGGAACTCAGAAGGCTATGACATACCCTACACAGTGAATCGTATCACTCGAGTGCTCAGCAAAGACGACACACGCAGATTTTGTTTATGGGGGCAGTTTCCCAAGAAGCGTGTGTTTGAACGTTTTGGTGCTGAAAACGAAACCTATGACCTGGTGGGTCGTGTGCATATGGACTATATGCAACTGTATCGCAAATACACCTATGAAGAACGACATAGCTACAGCCTGGATGCCATTGCCGAGTACGAACTGAGTGAGCGCAAGACACAGTTTGAAGGCACACTGGATCAGTTGTACAACCAATACTTCAGGACCTTTATCGAATACAACAGGCAAGATACCTTGTTGCTGGACAAACTGGACAAAAAACTGCGCTTCCTGGAACTGGCCAGCGAACTGGCGCATGCCAATACTGTGTTGTTGGCCACCACCATGGGTGCTGTGGCCGTGACCGAACAGGCCATCATCAACGAAGCACACGAACGCGGCATGGTTGTGCCCAATCGTCAACAACGACTCACCGACGAGGACACACAGGCCGCAGGTGCTTATGTGGCATATCCACGCAAGGGCATGCACGAGTGGGTGGGATCAGTGGACATCAACAGTCTGTATCCATCAGCGATTCGTGCCTTGAACATGGGTCCAGAAACCATCATTGGTCAACTGCGTCCTGTGATGACTGATCGATACATCAAAGATAAAATGGCTCGGGGTGATTCATTTGCAGCGGCCTGGGAAGGTGTGTTTGCCAGTTTGGAATACACAGCAGTGATGGAACAGCAACGTGGCACAGAGATCACCATAGACTGGCAGTCAGGTGAAGAGACTGTACACTCAGGCGCTGAAATTTGGTACATGTTGTTTGACTCTAATCAACCTTGGATTTTGAGCGCCAATGGAACCATATTCACATACGAAAAGAAAGGTGTGATTCCAGGTCTGCTGGAACGTTGGTATCGTGAACGTCAAGAATTACAGGCCAAGAAGAAAGATGCCCGGGATGCCAAAGAGATTGCGTTCTGGGACAAACGTCAACTGGTCAAGAAGATTAACTTGAACAGTCTGTATGGCGCCATTCTCAATTCTGGCTGCAGATTTTTTGACAAGCGCATTGGACAGAGCACAACACTGACAGGCCGCAGCATTGCCCGGCACATGGATGCATACCTGAATGAATGCATCACAGGTGAGTATGATCATATGGGCAAGGCAGTTATCTATGGTGACACAGACTCATGCTACTTCAGTGCCTGGCCTGTGCTCAAGCAGGAAGTTGCCGAAGGTCGTATGGCATGGTCAAAAGAAATTTGCATCCAGCTGTACGACTCAATTGCTGACCAAGTGAATGAATCATTTCCGAGCTTTATGGAACGTGCTTTTCATTGTCCCAGAGACATGGGCGAATTGATCAAGGCCGGTCGTGAAACTGTGGCAGACCGTGGCTTGTTCATCACCAAAAAACGCTATGCTGTCAACGCCATTGATATTGAAAACAAGCGCCTGGATGTGAACGGAGCAATCGGCAAGACCAAGGCCACTGGCCTGGATCTAAAACGCAGTGACACACCCAAAGTTATTCAAGACTTTCTGTTGGAAATTCTAAATAAAGCACTGGCCGGCGCTGGTCGCGATGAAATCATTGAACGTGTGCGCGAGTTCAAGTATGAATTCAAAGAACGGCCGGGCTGGGAAAAAGGCTCTCCCAAGCGTGTGAACAACTTGACCAAGTACGGTCGGGAAGAAGAACGCCTGGGCAAAGCCAACATGCCTGGGCATGTACGGGCGGCCTTGAACTGGAACAACTTGAGACGAATGAATTCGGACAACTACTCAATGCAGATTGTGGACGGCATGAAGACCATTGTGTGCAAGTTAAGAAGCAATGCCTTGGGCTGGACCAGCATTGGCTATCCCACAGACGAGATGCACTTGCCACAGTGGTTCAAGGACTTGCCGTTTGACGACGCAGAGATGGAGGCCACAGTGGTGGATCAAAAGATTGACAACTTGTTGGGAGTGTTGGATTGGGACTTGGCCTCAGCTACCAATACTGAAAACACTTTTAATTCTTTATTTTCTTTTGAATGAAACTGAGTGATATTGTTCATCTCAAAAATCTAGTGCAACAGTTTGATGTTGGGCACAGCAACGAAACCAAAAGATATATTGACGGATTTGTCCATCACATCAAAGAAAATTCATTGAGATTTGCAGAGCATCTGGAAGATTTAGACAACAAATTGTCAACTGTGCATCGCAGTCTGGCCGAATTTGATCATGGCATGGCCAATCTGCAGACATTGCTGACTCAGACCATTGCTCAGCGAGAAACTGAGCTGCTGGCTCAAAGTGAAAATTTTTGGCAAAACGAGATGCGACTGGAAGGCAATGAACATGTGTTGAACAGGCAATTGATTTCTAACTCTAAATGTTATGATGTTTTGATGAGTCGATGTCGTGGCCTGGCCGACTGGCGCTGGCCTGGCCTAATATTTCGACCAGCACAAGAAAAATTGATTGACGATTTGGTAGCTCTGGATCCTCTTTATCTAGTTGATAGCAATTTGGCATTGCTAGAACCTTGTGTGGCAAGATTTCATCCTGCATATCAACGACGACTGCGTTGCTATGCTGTGAATGATTGGCAAGGTGGTACCATCATGCATGAGTTTGCAGACAATCAATTTGGATTTGTGTTGGCCTACAACTATTTCAATTTCAAACCCTTGAATATAATTAAAAAATATCTCAATGAGTTGATAAACAAACTTAGACCAGGGGGTGTGCTGATCATGACCTTTAATGACTGTGACTGGGCACATAATGTGGCTTTGGCAGAAAAAAATTTCATGTGCTATACCCCTGGACACATGATTTTGCGTCATGCTCAAAGCATTGGATTTGAAATTGTAGAACAACACAATGATCATGGTGATCTACACTGGATAGGTCTGCGACGTTCGGGCGAATTGACCAGTATTCGAGCCGCCCAGGTGTTGGCCAAAATAGTTGCATATCAGTAAAAAAATCTATATAATCATACAACATAGGAGTAAACATGAGAGATTATCTTAAAGACTTGGTAGAACACACACACGATCTTGGTTGCATTGACCTTGTCAAGATCACCGGCAACGACAAAGCCACAAGCATTGTGGGCGTGGCAGAAGATTTGAGTGTGGTACTGGAAGGCGAATTCAAAAATCCACATCCAGACTTTGTGGGCACATTTGGCATGCCCAACTTGAACAAGTTAAAAATCTTGTTGAACCTGCAAGAGTACAAGGAAAATGCCAAGTTAAAATTGACCAAGAAGGCCACCGGTGCTCCAGATGGTATTGAGTTTGAAAATGTTGGGGGAGACTTTCGTAACACATATCGTTTCATGACAGCAGAGATTGTGAACGACAAACTCAAAACACCCAAGTTCAAAGGTGTGACCTGGCACATTGAATTTGAACCCACTGTGGTTGCTATTCAAAGATTGCGTATGCAGGCACAGGCCAATGCAGAAACTCCCAACTTCCAGGCTCGGACCGAAAACGGTGACTTGAAGTTTCTCTTTGGTGATCATAGCACACATGCTGGTAATTTTGTGTTCCATGCAGGCGCAAATGGTCAATTGAAACGCACCTGGTCGTGGCCAGCCACACAGTTTATGGCTATCTTGGAATCAACCGGAGATAAAACTGTTCGCGTCAGTGATGATGGTGCTGCTATGATCACAGTGGATTCTGGTATTGCTGTTTACAACTACATCTTGTTGGCACAAAGCAAGTGAGATGTCTAAAAAATCAAAAGCATCTAGATTTGTCGACTATGTTGATCCAACATGGTCCATGCCAACCGAGCATGGGCACAGCTATTGCGTTGTTAGACCCGATCCATTGAGATGTTTGATTTGGGTTAATATTCCCAAAAATGCCAGCAGCTGGATCAAGCAGCATACACCGGGATTTTTTTTTAACCACCATACACAAAAATTCAGCGAAAATAATGAAACAGTGTATGATATTGATGTTTCAACTTTGAACACCGCTCTACAAAATGCCCGGTATGTTGTGATACTTAGAGATCCTATCAATCGATGGATAACCGGACTTGCACAATATCTGCAAGGATATGATGGTGATTCAAGCCATCCACTGCACATAAACAACGTTGATTGGGATATGATATTTGACACTGTGGTTTTTGATGGTCACACACGACCACAATGTAAATTTATCAAAGGTATTGATCATTCCAAGATCATCTGGTTACGGTGTGATCACACATTGGCCAAAAATTATGGAACAATAATGGAACAGTTTACTGGTACACCATTTAAGATCACAACAAGCGACCAAGATCCTGACAATGTGTTTAATATTACTAAAAAAATTCTGCCCGCACAAAATATTGTAAACCGTATCAATGAAAGACTCGTGGGCAATCCAGATTATTTTCATAAACTTCAAAGTTTTTATAAAAAAGACTATAAATTGTTTAACACAGTAAACTTCTACCAAACATGACTCAAGACAATCTAACCGCCAAACAACTTGACTATGCTGTGTTCTTGCCGGCCATATCAGGTTTCTATGCCACATTTGTGGGCAAGCAACGCAACGAGCCGTATGTGGATCCTGCAAGATTTCCACAAGGGTTAACTGACATGGAACAGATGAACTGGCTCAACAGTCAAAAGGCATTGTTTCCTTACCGATGGAGCCTGTATTCAGCTGGGCATGCCAACTTAGACCTAAACAAGCCAGACTGGTCAGAAGACATGGTTCGCAATCGTGAGCCAGGCACGTTCATGCTGGGTGACTCTGGTGGATTCCAAATTGCCAAAGGCTTGTGGGAAGGTGAATGGCGTGATCCAACCAGTCAGGGAGTGCAAGACAAAATGGCTGCATTGATTGCGCAAGGCCCAACCGAAACGGTCAATGCCAAAGGTAAAAAAATCAAAAAAGATCCAGCTGCTGACTATCAAAAGTTGTTGGATGCTGCCCAGAAAAAACGTGATGCAGTGTTGCGTTGGTTAGACAGCATTGCAGACTATGGAATGATTCTTGATATTCCTACCTGGGTCATACATGATAAAAAAGCCAGCAAAGCCTGCGGTGTTACTACATTGGATGAAGCTGTTGCAGCAACCAAATACAACAACTTGTATTTTATGGCACACCGTCGAGGTGCCAAAGAAGGTGGCGCACGGTTCTTGAATGTGTTGCAAGGTGATGGTCATGCCAGTGCCGAGGCATGGTATCAGGAAATGAAAGAGTTTTGTGATCCTGCGGTTTATCCTGCCACACACTTTGACGGCTGGGCCATGGGTGGTCAGAACATGTGTGATGTGCAATTGATACTGACTCGACTGGTTGCACTTCGTTATGACAATCTGTTACAGCAAGGCGTACATGATTGGATGCACTTTTTAGGAACATCAAAGTTGGAATGGGCTGTGCTACTCACCGTGATTCAAAGGGCTGTTAGAAAATACGTTAATCCAAGTTTTACTATATCCTTTGATTGTGCCAGCCCATTCCTCGCCACAGCCAACGGACAGGTGTACTATGAAAATGTGTTTGAGCACGATTCAAAGTGGAGTTATAGAATGGCTCCGGTGTTGGATGACAAAAAATATTCCACAGATACTCGCAAATGGAGTGTGGGATTGTTGGCCGATTTACCAAGCACAAGCAATATTAAAAACTGGCAGGACAGTCCCATCAGCAACATGCTCACAATGAAAGATGTCTGCATTTATGGTCCAGGTGATGTCAACAAAAATGGCAAAGAAGGCAAGACATCCTGGGACAGTTTTAGTTATGCACTGCTGATGGGTCATAATGTCTGGATGCACATGACTGCGGTACAAGAGGCCAATCGTCGGTTTGATGCAGGAGAACACCCTGCCATGATGCAACGTAACGGCGGCGATTACGAGTATTTTGAAAACATTATAGAAGAAATTTTTTCAGCGCCAGACAAAGCCAGCGCCATGGCTGTGATTGAACGAACTGGTTACACAGGTAAGACTGGTTATTGGAATCAAATTGTTGGCACACGTGGCAACAAAGGCAAGAACACTACCAATTCTAAACCCCAATTCAATGCGCTGTTTGAATACGAGCAAACTGAACAAGAAGATTTTGATTCCGGCAAACTTGACAACTTGGAGACCACAGTATGAAGCGTGAAGGACATGACAGCGTTGACTTTTTCAAAGGCACAGAAGTAGAACGCACACCTGCGTTTGGCAAACGCACATGTTTGTGGTGGGGCTACAACCCATTGCTGATATTGCAGCCAAAATGGCAGATTGTGAGCACATATTTTTTGGTGCCAATCACAGTTTTGCTCCGCAAAGGGCCGAAGAATGGGCACAATGGGAACGCATGGTCTCACACTTTTTGGCCCTGGGCTATTTGTGCAGCCTGGACATTCCCGTCACACATGTGGAAGAATTCAATGATGGCGGCCTGTGTGATTATCGCAACTTTATTCCACAGATTCGAGTAAGTGTGCCGTATACACGACTGTGGAATTATAATACAATGTTAAAAATAGATGACAAGGACTTTGACGCTACCAATCCCGGCGTCTGGTGCCACAGTCTACACAGCCTGATGAGCCGTGAAACATTTACCAGTTGGGATGATTACAAAGGCGACAGAGAATTATGAAATGGCTAGACAACTGGATATTACGGCGTGCCAAATATCTCAGAAACCGCGGTGAAACATTAGCAACAATAAGTAATCTTGAGACTTCTTTCAAACAAGATGTGTCCAGCATTGGCAGTAGCAAACACAGAATGAACTTTACTGTGTATCGTGCCAATGGTGGCATGATGGTAGAGTACAACAGATACGACGAACGTAAGGATCAACACTCTTGTGAGTTACACATTGTACATCCTGATCAAGACCTTGGTTCGGCACTGGCTAAGATTGTGACATTTGAAAGTTTGAAATCTTAAAATGGCAAAAATCAAACAAGTCAAACATTTGGTAGGACAGTCAGTGCCGCCAAAGACCAACGGTGCAGCCGGACGAGAAGTAGAAGAAATAATGGCAGCGCATGGCTGGCCCATGGATCGTCGTGGGCAGGGAGTTGATGTGCCCGCATATGGATTTGAAGTAAAAAGCAGAGATCTAGATTCAACGTCGGCTCAAAGCATAGGCAAGATGTTGCCCGAAGACATCAAAATCACACCGTATCCTGAATCTCCCATTCATGATAAAATACAACAACAACTCAGAGTAAAGACTCAAGACCAGGTCATTGTCAGCGCCGACATGTATGATTTTAGTAATCCTTTCATACAACAAAAGATTGAAGAATCGTACGAAACAGCTAGAGAAAAAATTGTTGCAGGCGATGACAGCAATTACATATCTGGTGGACCATATGGCTATTTCGAACGTACCAATCCCAAAACGTCTAGATCTTATGATTTTAGACTGACTGACCGTGCAATGGAAAAATTAGAAAACATGGCAACTTCAACTTTCAAGGACTTATACGAATGAATCAACTAGACAGAGATCGAACAGAACGTGTGATGTCAGCGGCCCAGCGCCAGATCTGGGTCACATGGCAACGTGAAGGCATTCACATGTATCCTGCTGCCGCCACAGATCCCAACTTGGCCGATGTGTCATTTCTTGCCAATCCCCATCGTCATATTTTCCATTTCCGAGTGTGGATTGATGTGTTCCACAACGATCGAGATGTGGAGTTTATCCAGTTCAAACGCTGGTGTGAGTCGCTGTACAACAGTGACAATTCCGTACTGAGTCTCGACTACAAAAGTTGTGAGATGATAGCAGACGACCTATATATACAAATAGCTGATCGCTATCCTGGTCGTGTGGTACATATCGAAGTGTCGGAAGACGGCGAAAATGGCGCACTGATCAGGTACGAATTAACCAAACCTAACCTCAACATTGTCATCTAATGAAACTGTATCAATCACAAATATTAGCCAATCTAGATGACTTTAGAGTTTCCAACATGCCAACGGGGCTCATGAGAGAGCGAATTGATATGTTCTTGTTATGGAAAATTATTGAATACTTTGATCCAAAAAGGCTATTAGAGATTGGGTTTTTTGCAGGACAAAGCACAGGCATCATGATAGAGGCAGCTGGTCTAGATTCGGCGATAACTTCAATAGATATAGATTTTTCTTTGAGACATATATTTGAAAACATTTTTCGAAATCATAATATAAATTTTATCGAAATTGACAGTATGCAACTTGAGTTGAGCAGCAATGAAAAATATGATTTTGTATCTATTGATGGCAATCATGATTACAAATATGCATTAAATGATTTACATAAGTGCTTGCCTTGTATGCATAAAAATACCATATTACACATGGATGATTATTACTTGCCTGGGGTAGAGCAAGTGATATGTGAAGAGTTGTTAGGAAAACATGATTTTGTACCATTTTTGGTAGGAGACCAGGCTATGTTTTTTCATCATGTTGGACATTCTGCAGATGAGTTTTTGGATGAATGGATACAGGATAAATCTAAAAATTTTATCCATTTTGAAAATACAGAAATGTTTGGTCATCTTATGTTGAGAGCTAAACTACCAAACATATTTGTCGACCATCCAGAGATGTTCCGTCAATCTCTAGAATTTTATAAACTATAATTATCAAGGAAGCATTATGGCAAGACCCACATTTAAACCCAATCCCAAAGTCCTAGAGATCCAAGAGGATCTTGAAGTTTACCTGGAATTCTGTCAGGACTATGGCTATCGCTATAGCGAGTCCGACTTGTATAACTTCAAGAGTTATGCATGGCAACAATTCAACAAGTGGCATCAAGGCAAGAACGCCAAGAACATGTGGGATGAGGACACTCGTCGCTTTGCCGGAGATCGCAGATAGTATGGAACCACAGTATTTGTATGGTGGGTCCAGTTGGGCTAATAGAAGTTACGATCCAGGTCAAACTCCCAAAACCAGCTTGGCAAAAGAATGGAATATACCTTATTACAATTTGTCAAAAACTGCCATCAGTGTGTTGGAGTCCTTAAAATTAGTTAGTGACCATCCTAATAAAACATTACCTATAGTTTTTCTCTATCATGACCCAGTAACTGATTTACAATCCATTACAGGCATGTCATATAAAGAGTTTATCACTAGCAAAGACTGGAAAATTATCTGGAATCAGTGCAATCAACACTGTCTTGACAAGATCGACTCACTTGATCGACCTGTATTATTGATAGGTGCTGTAGCTGGGGTCAATGACCAGGCATATAAAAATATCACTGTGGGCCATTACAATTGGCAATTATGGCTGGCTGAGCAGGCTGGAATGAAAGTGGTCGATCAAACTGTGCATGTTGCTCCTGCAGATGGTGGAAATTATTGTCTAAATTATTTTTGGGGTGCAGAACATGTGCAAAAATTTTTGCATGAAAATCCAACTGTTGACCCAGACAAAACAGCATTAGACGCAATTTGGGACGTTTTTTTCTTTTGGAAAGAATTAGAAAAAGCTAATTTATTTTTTGAAGTGCATCCTAATTATAACGGTAATAAATTATTTGCAGAATTTTTAAAACCAACTGTGTTAAAATTTCTTGATGAACACAAATAATATATTGATAATTGGAGACAGTTTTTCATCAGATACCTGCTCTGACAGTTGGACTACCATGTTAACCGACTGCAAAATCACAAATCTATCCAGCAACGGCAGTAGTGAATACCGAATTTATAAAAAATTAATCAACACTGACCTAACAACATTTAGTCATGTGATTGTTGTACACAGTAGTCCTTATAGAATTTACATTGATCATAATCCATTGCATTCAGCCAGCCAAACACATCAAAATTGTGATCTAATTTATCAGGATGTAAAGTCAGCAGCCAAAACAAACTTTACTCAAAATGTCGCATGGTACTTTGAAAATGTTTTTAATCTAGAAGAAGCAGACACCGTTTACCGCTTACTGGTGGAAAAAATAGTTGACATGACTTCGCAATACCGATCATTGCATTTGACTTTTTTTGAAAATGAAAAAAACAACAGCGTTATTAATTTGCATTCTATTTGGAAACGGTATCCTGGATCCATTAATCATTTGGACACCATTGGCAATAAAGAAGTTGCAAAATTTATTAAAACTGTGTATAATTTGTAAATCTCCCAAGAAAAAACTATATGAAAAAACTTTATTACATGGGTCTCGAAAGTTACGAGGCCCGTTACACTCTACAACTAACTGAATGGAATCGACGTGTGTTTGAGCGTCGTGGCCTAGATGTGGTATATGTGCCCGGTGTCACCATTGACAATACACAAAGCATCAGTGTTGGACAGGTGCTGGATGCACATGGCCGCAGTTACTTTGCCATGAGTCAAATGATGAACTTGGTTCAGCTGATGAAGAATGGCGAAGTAACTGCGGAAGATGTCATCTACTTTGAAGACATGTTTCAACCTGGCATTGAAAGCCTGCCCTACATCATGGACCAGATTCCCGCAGAACAACGCCCACAAGTGTTTGTTCGCTGTCTAGCACAGGCCATTGATCCCGATGACTTTGTGCATGTGTGGGGCATGGCTGGCTGGATGAGCACTTATGAAAAGATGGTCAATCAGTTTGTTACAGGTGTGCTGGCCACCAACGAAGAGATGGTGGCTCACATGCGAATCGCAGGCTGGACTGCTCCAATCTACAACATTTCGGGCTTGGCATTTGGCAAAGAAGAAGTTTTAGAACGCATTGGTGGCAGTGCAAACATCAAGCCATTTGCAGATCGTCCGCGACGTGTGGGCTTTGCTGCACGTTGGGATCAAGAGAAACAACCAGGCTTCTTTATGGACTTGATTGAGATGTATGAGCAGCTCACCAGCGAGCCTTGTGAATTTGTGATCTACTCAGGTGGACCTCTGCGCAGCAACAATCCTGAATATGTGACCCGTGCCAGAATGTACGAGCAGGAAGGCAAACTCAAAATCTATGACAACATTACAAAAAATGATTACTACGCTCACCTTAATAATACTCGTGTGCTGTTTAATTGCGCCCTTCAAGATTGGGTTAGCAACACAGTCAGTGAAGCAGACACTCTTGGCTGTAATGTTTTATACCCTGCTTATAGGTCTTTCCCTGAAACTTTTTCTAATGACCCTAACAGGCTTTATGTTCCTTGGTCAATAGATGATGCCTATCACAAAATGCAAAATCTCCTGCGTGAACCACATCACAACATGGGCTTGATTAGTGATTGGAATAATGGTACCATCGATCGTGTGATAGACATCATAAGCGGTGCAGGTGAGCAATGGAATCGTGCTGGCAACAGATATAGAGATCATGTGGCTACAGACAAGTATCACGTGAGGAGGATTGAAGATTGAGGTTTAGACTAATTGAAGTTTTTGTAATTAATTTATGAAAACATCTGTATTATTAATTGGCGCTTCGGGCGGGATAGGATCAAACTTGGGCAGCCTAATGACCGACTCTAAACAATACACAGTTACTCCATGGTCTTCAAAAGAATTAGATCTCAATCATCCAGAACAAATATTTGAGCGTGATTTTACTCCGTATGATATTCTTGTTAATTGTGCCGGACATAGCCAAGGCACATGGCAAGGATTTTTAAAAAACACTTGGCAAAATCAACTAAGTCAAATTAATGTAAATTATATTTCAAATTTATTTTTATTTAAACATTACGCTAATTCTAGAAAGCAAGGACAATTTGTTTGGTGTAGTTCTAATGCAATAGATACTCCCAGTACCTATCAAAGTGTGTACGGCGGAACAAAAATGGCTAGCAAATTCTCACTTGACTTAATTGCCACCGAAGCCACTCACATTAAAATACTCGAAGCAAAGATTTCATTGACTAAAACTAATATGCGCTATCGTAATTTTGAAGGCACCAAAACTGCTAATGAGATTGAGCAATCATATTACAATAATGCTCTTGATCCCAAGAGAGTAGCTCAACGTATGTTAGACGCAATAACACAACAATTAACGCAGGTGATAATAACATGAAAACAGTAATAGTTACCGGTGCTGCTGGATACATTGGCGGGCAAACTGCATTGATGTTGGCTGACTCGGGACACACCGTTATTGGCATCGATCGTAGGCCCTTGCCGCAGCATCTTGAAGATGTCATGGACTTTGTGCAAGCAGATTTTGACAGTGAGGAATCTTATTGCAAGTTGATTTCTGTGTGGCCCACCGCCATTGTACACTGTGCAGGCACCAGCTTGGTCGGGCCCAGCATACTGCATCCCAGCGAATACTACGACAACAATGTGGTCAAGACTCTCAGACTGCTGAACATTGCTATGTCTGCTGTGCCAAAAGCCAGATTTATTTTTAGTTCTAGCGCAGCAGTGTACGGTGAACCTATTATGACTCCATGTCACGAAGTTGATCCCCGTGAACCTATCAGTCCTTATGGTGAAAGCAAGATGATGGTGGAGCAGATCTTGGAAAGTTATCATCGTGCATATGGGCTAGACTATGTGGCATTTCGTTATTTCAATGCCTGCGGTGCTGACAGTCAAGGTAGACACGGACAAGAATCAGGTGCCACACACATCATTGCCCGAGTGTTGGAAGCTATTAGAGACGATACAGAATTCACACTAAATGGAGTAGACTTTGCCACTGCCGACGGCACCTGCATTCGTGATTATGTTCACGTGGATGACATTGCTCGAGCACACAGTCTGGCTATCTATCATGATGTTCCCGCAGGTATATACAATCTGGGTTCCAACAACGGTGTTAGCAACAGAGAAATCATTACTGCTGCTGAGCGTGTGACTGGACGGAAATTAAAAGTTGTCATGGGCGAGGCCAGGCCAGGAGACCCGGCTGTGCTCACAGCCAGTGCTGTCAAATTTGGTCAGGTAGCCAAGGATTGGCGACAGTTTGAATTGGATAACATGATACAACACGCTTGGAACTGGTATGTTCGAAAAAATTCTTGAGTTTGAAACAGCCCTAGCCCAGTTCACTGGTGCTCAATATGTGGTAATGACTGATTGTTGTACTCATGCCATTGAACTGTGCATGAGGTATGACCGTGTGGAGTTTTGCGCATTCACCCCATACACCTATTTGAGCATACCCATGCTCATGCACAAATTGGGTATCAAGTATGTGTATGAAGAGGACGATCCTGCGCAATGGATTGGTGAGTATCGTTTTAGAAAAACTAGAATCTGGGACAGTGCTCGACGTTTGGAACACAACATGTATCGACCAGGACAGATACAATGCGTAAGTTTTGGACATGACAAACCTTTGAACATTGGGCGTGGTGGTGCCATACTGTTGGATGATGCTGAGGCTTATCGTGCCTTGTTGGCCATGCGTTATGATGGCAGAGATTTGACTGTGTCTCCCTGGGTTTCACAACAAACTTTTCGAGTTGGCTATCATTATCGTCCCACAATTGAAGAGGCTCAATGTGGGCTGGCACTGCTGAGTCAGTATCAAAGTCAACCACCACGCAAGGTTATCTATCCAGATTGCAGACAAATTTCCATAGTCAGTTGACGCACAAATCTAAATAGTGTACAATCAAACACTGGAGTAACAATGCAAGAAAAAAATTTATCACAGGTGCTTAGAGAACAAATGCAGTCCCGAGGTCAACGCTTCTGGGCCGGCGACAACATTAGTGACTACATGAGTGATGCCATCAAAGAAAAGCTCATTGACGAAGCTACCCTGGCTTTTGAAGGCGTGCTGGATGCACTGCTGATTGATCGTGCAACGGATCCCAACTCAAAAGGCACAGCTCGACGCTTGGCCAAGATGTACTATAACGAAATAATGGCAGGAAGATATGAACCAGCACCAGATGCAACAGCGTTTCCCAATGATTCACAAGATCGTTACGAAGGTATGTTGGTGGTTAGAAGTGAACTTCGTAGTATGTGCAGTCATCATCATCAACCAGTTAGTGGGGTCGCCTATATTGGAATCATCGCCGCTGCCAAACTCATTGGCTTATCTAAGTATACTCGGATTGCTCAATGGTGTGCTCGTCGAGGAACACTACAAGAAGAACTGTGCATAGACATTGCCAACGAGATCATGGCAGCGACTGATTCAAAAGATGTTGGTGTGTACATACAGGCCACACATGGTTGCTGTGAGAATCGCGGCATCATGGCACATTCAAGTCTTACACAGACCACTGTGCTGCGAGGTGCTTTCAAAACAGACGACAGTGTGAAAAAAGAGTTCATGGACAATATTAAACTACAGCAGGAGTTTGCACCAAGATGATCATAATTACAAATATCACAGGTGAAATTCAATTTCACTGGGAACCAGGGCTTTTAGAGTGGTTGCAGGAACACTATCCTGCATCTCAGTATAGAGTAGTAGAATTAACTTAAAGGAAAAATCATGTTTGGTACAAACTACAGCAGTCAAGGTGTTTTAAATTATCGGTCAGCAGAAGAAATCAATTCGGCCATGGGTCGTGTGTATGGGCACATGAGTCTTGCTGTGTTGGTCAGCATGCTGGTCAGCTATTGGATTGGTACTACCCCGGAACTTTTGCAATTCTTTTTTACCGGGGTGTTGAAATGGATTGTGATTTTTGCACCACTAGCAGCCATATTTGGTGTGAGTTACGTGTTGGCCAATGATCCGTCAAAGCAAGTGGCACAGTTGTGTCTACATGGTTTTGCGGCCTTGATGGGCCTGAGCTTTGCAATGATTTTTGCGGTGTTTACCATGGGATCAATTGTGAGTGCATTCATGGGCGCTGCCATCTTGTTTGGTGTAATGAGTGGCTATGGTTACTTTACCAAACAAAGTTTGGATAGCCTGGGCAAGTTCATGATTGTGGGTTTGATCGCCATCTGCATTGCCAGTATCGTTAATATCTTTATTGGCAGCACCGTGATGCAGATGGTGATCTCCGCATTGGCTATCATTATCTTTCTGGGACTCACTGCCTACGATACACAAAAGATTCGCGAAGAACTTTCAATGGAAACCAGCGCGGCTGCAGAAGTACGTGGCGCATTGACTTTGTACATGGACTTTATCAACTTGTTCTTGAATTTGTTGCAGTTGTTTGGCGGCAGAAAAGAATGATCAAGTACGAAACATTAGAACAAGCACAAGCCGCAGGAGTGGCACCTTGGGACTTGGCAGTTGAACGACTCACAGCATTTAGTGTAGCGGTGTTTCAAGATCGATATCCGGTAACATCGGGACACTTGTTGTTTGTGCCACAATACAACACAGATACAGTGATCATGGATTGTTTTCGAACAGCCATGCAGGAAGGTCGACGAATGGTAGCCGATGGCGAATGTGCGTCATTTAACATTGGCATCAACATGGGTCGGGAAGCAGGACAAACTGTGATGTACCCACATGTGCATTTGATACCACGCCGTGTGGGCGACTGTGCTGATCCTGTAGGTGGTGTGCGTGGAGTTATTGTAGGGCAAGCCAATTACAAAGCAGACGGCTATCAACTGCCTGTATAAATATTTTTAAGCGGCCTTTGGCTTCATCCCGCTATACAAACTCTGCTGCCTATGCTATAATCTAACATAGGGAAATTACAATGGCAAAATATTACTCAACAAAACACTACGGGCACAACATTGGCTTGAGTGCTGTATTCCGTCAACCCAACGCAGATCATTCACACTGTCACTTGCTACACGGTTACAGTCTAGCGTTCACATTCACATTTGGGTGTGATCAGCTAGATGATAAAAATTGGGCCGTCGACTTTGGCGGTCTTAAAGAAATCAAAGCCTGGCTAGAAGATCACTTTGATCACAAGTTGGCTTTAGACAAGGCAGATCCATACCTGGCCAAGTTTCAAGAACTAGAAGCATTGGATCTAGCTGAGATCCGCATCTTTGATGGTGTGGGTGCAGAGAAGTTTGCCGAACATGCTTTTAACTTTGCTAACCAACTGATTCGAGATAAAACTAATAATCGTTGTTATTGTGTCAGAGTTGAATGTGCTGAACATGGTGCTAACTCAGCTATATACGAAGTTTAATAAAATGGGATTATTTATATGAAAGAGGAGACAATGAACAATCCAGAATTTGATATTGCTATACTGTTGCCCACACGTGGGCGAGCAGAAATGTTAGAAAAAAGCATTCAGAGTTTGGTCACACTGGCCCAGGATCCAAGTCGTGTACAATTGATGTTTGGATTTGACAATGACGATGATATTGGTATGAAACATTTTGTCAATGTGGTTCAGCCCTGGTTGGACCAACAAGATGTCAGCTACACTGCCATGAAGTTTGAACCCATGGGTTACATCCGACTCAATCAGTATGTGAATGCATTGGCTCTGGCCAGTGATGCACATTGGTTGGTTTTTTGGAATGACGATGCTGTGATGCAAACACAGGACTGGGATGATCAGATCATGGCCTGGCAAGGTCAATTCAAACTGTTGGCATTTGACACCCATCACCGTCATCCTTATAGTATTTTTCCCATTGTGCCCAGAGCTTGGTTGGATTTGTTGGGTTATCTAAGCCCGCATCAGATATCAGATGCTTGGCTGAGTCAACAGGCATATCTGCTGGACATCATGCAACGTACCGATATTCAAGTGTTGCATGATCGACATGATCTGACTGGCAACAACAACGACGAAACATTTTTGAATCGGCCCATGCTGGAAGGAAATCCGCAAAATCCCTTGGACTTTCATCATCTTTCACAGATTGATCGACGCCATAAAGATTGTGATGTGATTGCTGACTATTTGGAATCTCAACGTGGGCAGGACATGAGCTTTTTCCGAAATGTATTTGCCGGCAAACAAGATCCTTGGGAAAAACTCAAACTCAACGATGTCAATAAACAAATGATGCAATATGCAGTCAAATATGCAGTGTCTGGAGATAGGAAACCTTTACATGCACTCTAAGCTAGAAGAAAAAATCAAACAGTACTGGAACAGCCAACCATGCAACATCAAACATGGCACTAGTGACATCGGCACGCCAGAATTTTTTCAAGAAGTAAGTCAAAGAAGATATCGTGTTGAACCACATATTGCCGAATTTGCTGGCTTTCATCTGTGGGCTGGCAAACGTGTTTTGGAAATTGGCTGTGGCATTGGATCAGACGCAGAAGAATTTGCCAAGCATGGTGCTGACTATGTGGGTATTGATCTCAGCAGTCAAAGTATTGCGCTGAGTCGACAACGTTTTGAAGTACTGGGGCTGCTTGGCGAATTTCACAATGTTGATGTCACCGATGGTGATGCCTTGCAAAAACTGGGCAAATTTGACTTGGTTTATAGTTATGGTGTGATACATCACTTTCCTGGGATCGATAATATCATTTGCAATGTAAAGTCAGTGCTGGAGCACAATGGAGAATTTCGTTACATGGTGTATGCCAAAAACTCCTGGAAGTATGCCATGATCCAGAAGGGACTGGACCAGTTTGAAGCTCAGGCAGGTTGCCCATATGCACAGGCGTTCAGTAAAGATGAAATTCAAAATCTAATGAAAGATGGGTGGACAATTGAGAGACTGCGACAAGACCATTGTTTCATGTACAATGTAGAAGAATACAAAAAAGGCCGTTATGTATTGGAACCATGGTTTGAGGCCATGTCAGATGCGCATCGTCAAGCTGTGAAGGAATATCTTGGTTGGCATCTGCTGGTCAAGGCAAGAAAAATATGAGCAGACTGTTTGCGTTTGGGTGCAGTTTTACCAACTATCGTTGGAGCACCTGGGCTGATTGTCTTGCACCGGAGTTTGACTATTTTGAAAACTGGGGGCAGAGTGGCGGCGGCAATCACTTCATTTTTAACTCATTAATGGAAGCGGATCAACGGCATCAGTTTGGTGCTGGCGACACAGTAGTAGTGTGTTGGACCAATATCATGCGCGAGGACCGTTACATAAAAGATCATTGGGTGACCTTGGGCAATATCATGACCACACCTATCTTTACCAAAGAATTTGTGACTGATGCGGTGTGTGAACGAGGCAATTTGATTAGAGACTTGGCGTTTATCAAAGCTGTCCATGATGTGTTGTCAGCAAGATCCACAGTGACTTTTAAAACAATCAGCATGTGCCCTATACTACAACTGGATCTTTGGGAACAAACACAGTATCAAAATCACGATGCAGTTGATGTGTACAAGAGTGCGCTTGATAATATATTGCCCAGTTTTACCACAGTGCTGGGGCAGGAATATTGGAATACTGATCAACACAAAAGATTTCAATACCCCGAAGGAAGGGTAGATTATCATCCTACTCCTGCAGAACATTTGGCCTATTTGGATGCAGTGTTACCAGGTTGGGTGACAAAGACAGAAACTCGTGTTAAAATACATGAAGAAAGTTTGAATCTAAATAAAGATCCTTGTCGTTCAGGAATGGCTCGAATAAAAAGACTATAAAGGCAATGCAACATGTTTGGTACTAACGAAATTATTGGCAAGAAGTATTTTAAGGACGCACCTGCAGACAGTTTGTTTGTGACCAGTATGTTCTTTACCCTGCAAGGCGAAGGTCCGTATGCAGGTCAGCCTGCACTGTTCATACGCTTGGCCAAGTGCAATTTGGATTGCAGTTTTTGTGACACATTCTTTGATGACGGCGACTGGTTGACCTTTGATCAGCTGGACCACAAGATGCATGATGCCATTAATGATTTTTGGCACAAACAAGGCCGAGCAACTCCTGCATGGGTCAATGCCAACACAAATGATTATCCCGGAGTGGTCCTGGTAATGACCGGCGGCGAACCGCTGTTGCAGGAAAATATTTCAGCATTTATGAGTCGTCAATTGCCAAGATTCAAGGCGGTGCAGGTGGAAAGCAATGGCATTCCAGAAACTGAGGTACCTGCAGGTGTTACACTGGTATGCAGTCCCAAATGTATAGAGAAAAACGGTGTTGCGGTGAAATATCTTGCACCCAGCAAAACCATCATGGATCGAGCAGACTGTTTGAAGTTTGTTATGTCAGCAGATATTGTCAGTCCATACAACAACATTCCCGAGTGGGCACACGAATGGAAACGTCAAAACCCTCACAAGGAAATCTATTGCAGTCCAATGAATGTGTACAACAGTTTCCCACAACGGATCAAACTGTTGCGAGCAGAAAAAGGCACAATTACCATGGCTGAACGCAGCACAGTGGATGAGGTCATCAGCTTCTGGGAACCTGGCTTGTTGGATCTTTCAGCCAATCAAGCTAATCACGAATACACAGGGCGTTACTGTGTTGAGCATGGACTCAAATTGAATTTGCAGATGCATTTATATGCCAGCTTGGCCTAAGGAACCTCATGGGAATTTTTGATAGATTTAAAAAGAAGCCTCCTGCCAAAGAGGAAAAAGAAAAAGTTATTCGTGTGCCTCGAGCACCAGAAAAAACTGCCAAACAGCTGGCCACAGAGAACAACGAACCTTATGTGGCTATTCTTACCATGGACATAGATCCCAATAACCTGCACCAAGGTGCATTTGAACTAGACTGGAATGAGATATTCATTGCGAGACTGGTCAAGGCCGGTTACATGATGAAACCCACAGACGCTGACTCAGACCTGGTGGATCGGTGGTTCCAGAATGTGTGCAGACACGTGGTGATGGAAACCTGGGAACAGGAACAGGCCATTCGCAACTCAGGAGCACAGTATGTTCGCACTAGAGACATCGGCAATGGACGCAGCGAAATAAGTTAAGGAAAAGATCATGATGGATGGAAGACGAGTTGGTTTCACTGCCTCAACATTTGATTTATTACACGCCGGGCATATCAGTATGTTGCGCGAAGCCAAAGAAGAATGTGAGTATTTGATTTGTGCATTGCAAAACGATCCCACCCTGGATCGGCCCAACAAGAACAGACCAGTGCAGAGCATTGTGGAACGACAACTGCAACTGTTAGGCTGCAAGTATGTGGACGAAGTTTGGGTTTACAATACAGAAAAAGATCTAGAAGACCTGTTACTGATACTGCCCATCGATGTGCGTATACTTGGTGTAGAGTACGAAGGCCGGGAATTCACAGGTCGTGAAATTTGTCACAAACGAGATATTGAATTACATTTCAATGGTCGCGATCACTCATTCAGCAGCAGTGAATTGCGCCAGCGTGTGGCCCAGGCCGAAGACTTAAAAAAGAAAATGGGGGCATGGGAGCCAGTGGGTGCAGATGACACAGGCGGACCCAGCCCACGATGATACTGTACGCCAATGGTTGCAGTCACACCGCGGCTGCCGAAGCAGTTGTGCCAGATGTGTTTGCTAAGGACGACGGGAAGAACGGTATAGATCGTCGCCCACATCCTACAAATCTAGCAGCCAGTTGGTGTACACATTTGGCAAGAGATCTTGGTCGTACCTTGTACTGTGATGCAGAGTCAGCCAGCAGCAACGATCGCATTGCGAGAACCACACGTGAATGGATTGCCAATAATTCAGACAAATTGAACAATACATTCATGGTCATTCAATGGACCACCTGGGAACGAGAAGAGTGGTTGCACCGAGGCACATGGTATCAGGTAAATGCATCTGGGGCAGATTGGGTACCGCAAGAACTACAGCAACGATACAAACAGTTTGTGGTCGATGTAGATTGGGCGGCAAAAACTCAAGAATGTCATGAAAAGATTTGGACCCTGCATACTGAACTGAAAAGTTTGAACATTCCCCATTTGTTTTACAGTGGGCACAGCAGTTTTGGTGATGTCCAAAATCAACATATTTGGGGCACCAGTTACATGTATCCTTACAATCGGCAAGGTACTTACAATACTATTTTACAACAAAACGGGCATGTGCCCACAAAAGGTTATCACTTTGATGCCAAAGGTCATTGCTTTTGGGCCAAGTATGTGTTACAATACATCAAACAACACAACTTGGTAACACATAATGCGCTATCTACTGATTGACACCAGCAACATGTTTTTTCGTGCGCGACACCAGGCGCATCGAGCCGCAGACACATGGACCAAGCTGGGTTTTGCCCTACATTTGACCTTGATGAGTGCCAACAAAGTAGCACGTGATTTGGGTGCTGATCATGTGGTATTCGCACTAGAAGGACGTAGCTGGCGCAAAGATCACTATAAGCCCTACAAAGCCAATCGTGCTGTGGCACGTGGACAAATGAGCGAGTCTGAAGCAGAAGAGGACAAGCTGTTCTGGGAGACCTATGATGAGCTGACTAAATACTTGTCTACACGAACCAACTGTAGTGTCGTCCGCTGTGCCACAGCAGAAGCAGATGACATCATTGCACGTTGGATTGCACTACACCCCCAAGACGAACACGTGATTGTCAGCAGTGACTCAGACTTTGTGCAGTTGATTGCACCTAATGTAAAATTGTACAACGGCATCAATGATCACTTGTTCAGTACCACGGGTGTTACGGACGCAAAAGGCAAAAACTTGGCATTCACTATAGAGAGCAACAGCAAGATCAAAGTTGGCAAAGCAGATGCCAACTTTGTGCCGCCTGTGGATTATCAGAAATGGGTGTTGTTCATGAAGTGCATGCGTGGCGATCCCGGTGACAATGTGTTCTCGGCCTACCCAGGTGTGCGGGTAAAAGGCACCAAGAATCAAGTGGGACTCACAGAAGCATTTGAAGATCGCAATCGCCGCGGCTATGCCTGGAACAATCTCATGTTGCAACGTTGGAGTGACCATGAGCAAGCAGAGCACAAGGTGCTGGAAGATTATGAACGCAATCGCACCCTGATTGATCTCACAGCACAGCCTGATGAGATCAAAGCTGTGGTAGATGAAGCAATACGTGAGCAGATCAGTCATAAGGATGTAGGCATGGTGGGTGCGCACTTTTTACGATTCTGTGGCCGGTACGATCTTACCAAACTCAGCGACCATGCTGAACAAATGGGTCGTTGGATGAATGAAACATATAAAGGGAAGTTAAGTGATTAAATCAGTGGCTATTTTTGGAGATAGCTGGACTGTGGGTTCTTATGAAAAAATTCAAAATTCCAATGATACTACCCCGTTGTCTCTGTTTGTTCCAGGCGTTAATTTACCAGGTATTGAAAAATTATCGAGCAATCCATCTTTTAAACAACTCTTTTCCCATTATGATATAGAGGTTCAAAATTTTTCTGTTGGTGGAAGTTCTAACCATGATACTGTTGAATCTATAGAACAACGCAAAAAAAGTATTAGTGACTGTGATGTAATTTTAGTTTGCCAAACTGATCCACTGAGAAATCTTTGCTATAGAAGAACAACAACAATAGATGCAAATAAAGAATCTATTGTTGTCTCATATTCCGACTTAAACGAATTGGCTGAACAATTATGTAAAGAATTTTATCAATCTTTGTCTAGCATTCAGAAGCAAATTAATGTGCCCTTTGTTCTTTTTGCAGGATGTAGTAAATTATGTGAGCAACATATTCCAGATAATTTAGACTATATTTTACCTTGTTGGACCAAATTGGTTGACACAACATTTTTAAACAGCAGTTATTTTGATTCATGGGAACGTGCATTAAATTTTACAGATTATCTAGTAGATAAGTTCCCGCAGAATGCAACTAGCTTGAAAAACAGTTTTGTTAAAATTGATCATGCACTAGCCGAAAGATCTGCTATATGGCAAACCAATGAAAATTTTGGATGGGTACATGCCGGAGCGGGCGGGTATTACAAAATGTTTGATAAACTTATGCAAAAAATAGGAGAAATAGATGATAGAAGCCAAACCAGTAATTGATAAAAAGTATTGGATACTTAAAAAAGACAATCGCAAGATTGGTGCGCTAGAGGCTGAACCTGATGGTTACACCATGCGTATCTTGGACCAGATCGGCAAGTTCAAGACCATCCCTATGGTGCGTAAAAAAGTTGATATTGAATTTGCACCTGCTGAAAAAACCACCCGGCCAGCACCAGATCAAGTGCATGGTTATGCCACAGGATGTAGAGCACACAATCCCATGTGGGACGTCAAACAGCGATTGCCATTGTTCACAAAAGAACGCAAATCCAAGTCTTGGTATGCCGCAGGTTGGTATGCTGTGAAACAACATCGTGCCTGGAAGATCCTGCGCAATCCCAAACTGATTGTGTTGGAACGTTATCAATATCAAGGACCATTTCATACTCAGGAGGCAGCACGTGACAACTCTCTATCTCACTAAAAAATGAGTTTGCATATAAATCGATTTGTTGACTCAATCAAAGCACACGAAGCACGTGGACAACGAGACTACACCATGCCCATGCGCGATGCCAAGGATTTACACGCAGACATAACCAAACTGTTGTTGACTTTGGAACAACTGCGTGAAAAATCCACACAAGGCACAAAAGTAGTAGAAGTGCAGATTACCGGAGGTAGTTTCAAATCTGCATAGTTATTGGCATAAATAAACGTGGAGTTTAATATGTCAAGACCAAAGCCATCTGTGCTGATTGAGCACACCAACAAACAAACTTACAAGACTGAGCAAGTGCTGGCCTCAGAAGGTGTGTGGGCGGTATTCTTTGATTCCAAACCTATCAATCTTAAAACTGGTAACCTACTCACACAATACCCTGGTCCCAAGTACAAAAAGGTATCGTTCAGCAATCCCGGGCATGCCAAAAATTTAGCTCGCAAACTCAACATACAATTCAAGACTGATAAATTTTCAGTGGTGCTGCTGACACAAGGGGATAAAGTGTATCCCAATGCTGAATAGGTTACAATTCACTGCTGAGCTGATACGTCACTTTCCCGATGCTCCCACTGTGGATGAAGCCATGCGCACCTGGTGGCAAAACATTCGAGAAGATGGCGGCCTGCGATTGAGCTATGAAGGATATCGTGTGTTCAGTGACTGCCTGGAACTGAACAGTTATACATTTGAATTGCCGCAACAACTGTTGACACCCAAGAACTTGATTGTGATGGATCGGCACATGGCATCACCCTACTACATTGTGAACAATCGCAAACACAACCACATGGTGATGTTTGGCAGTCGCGAAGCCATGATGGCTGCCTTGTATGGCGACATCAAAAAATTTATCTCAAGCCTAACCTACTGAGCTGCTCACAGTCACGCAAAAACCGCAGTTCCATCATGGTGGGATAATCGTCCAACAAGAATTCACGCTGAGCACGTAAGCGGTCACGATAGGGTGCAAGATTTATCTTGCCCAGTATGAGATCCTGATTCAATTCCAGGGCCAGTTGGATTCGTTGATCATTGGGCATGTGGTCGTAACTCACGTTCACTATGTCTGTGAACATGTCAAAGCCCAGTTCCACACAATCTTGCACAATGCCTGAGTATCCAATCACAATGGGTATCTGTTCGGCCAGCATGGCCATAAAAGTCTTTTCAGTGATTATGCCGGGTGCAACATCATACTGAGTTTCTGTCACAATGTTCACTGCACAACTGCCATACACATCTAGCAACCGTATGAAATTGTCTTCGTTCTCAGTGCCCCGATATGTGCTGTAATCCCATTGAGTCAATGGCACAGCATCGTGGTAACTGAAAATGCCATTGGGCCAGTTTTGTAAAATTTCTTTCACTTGAAATCTATGTGGGCACATTCTGCCATTCAAACACTGCCAGGCCTGAGTCTTGGGCATGTGCGGCATGTGCTGCCATTCATTCCATCTGGTGTGTAAATTTTTTACAATCTGATATTCATGCACATTAAATTCAATCAGTTTGATTGGGCCTGTGTAGTAGTTTTTGAGATTGTGCGGCCAGTGTATGACCACCACTTGATCAGCATGCTGTTGATATTTTTGTTCAACCTGTTCAAGTTCTAGTATTTTACCATGTTGATTTGTGATAAAATCTTGAAAATGCATGACCAACAGTGTGTTGGGTTTGAATTCAATATCAGGCAGTTTGATCGGCCATCCCCGGTGTTGATTGTAGGGAGGGTCAAATGTGTTCCATACCCCATGCACATCAAATCCCAAATCTGACAGAGTTTTGTGAAAAAATACTGTGTAGTCCATATGATATTTACTAAGTAGATCATGTACTGGAATAATCCTATTCTTGAATTTTCGTGGCCCAGTGATCAAGATCCCATCAAAGGCCAATATTTGTTTTACAACCCCAAGTGTTCATTTGACAATGTTGACACAAATCAACGACTACAAGATCTTTGCGATTGGGCCAACAATTGGCTGTTGCACGACGGCATCAATTTGTTTGTGGCCGATCAACGTAACCACTATGACATCGCCAATTTGGTCAAGCTCAACATGTGGATAGCAGACATAAGAAAACAAGGGATTATCAAACCCTGGCTGATGTTGGATCAGGGCAACGGCACATACATAGCAGGTACTGGAGACTCTAGATTGCGTTGCCTAGAGTGCATACCCGAAATTCAAACAGTGCCTGCATTTGTTAGTACCTGTGAGTCACGTGCTCATCTCTACAGTGATCTAGAACCAGTGACAACATTTGATCAATTTGCCACATTGTGCGGGGCTGATCCGGGTCAGTTGTTTTTGTTTAAATTTGCAGATGGTCAAGCCACACATGGCATGTATTGGTATGAATACAACAGTGCAAAAACCAGATCAATCACACCTGGCGAATCCTGGTGTGTGGATGTGTTTGCAAGATACGCTGGCACACAGTCTAATTTGGTAATTGACCATGTATGGTTTGGTCAATTGGTACCCTGGCACAATTACACAGAGTAAGTCCAATAATTGATTTGCAAACATCTACGAACTTTTTCAAAGTACGTGGCAGGGTATCCGTGTACAGTTTCTACGCTGGGGACAAAAAAGAAACAACGGTTGTCTTGACTTTCAATTCGATAACCATTGACTAATTCTGTGCCTGGATAAAGCTGTTCGTGATTGGTGTAGACCATGGCAGTGAGGCGCTTTTCCAAATGATCATGATGCGGTTCTAAGTAAAAATCTCCCCAGTCACTCAACACCTCAACTCTGGGAAACATGTCTTGAAAATTTTGTTTTGTGTGATATTCAAAATATTCCCTGACAGGCCCTTGCTGCAGGGATTGCCACAACTCATACAAAGCAGGATACTGTTCGGCGGTTTGATCTGTCACAAACAACCGGTCAGAACCTACCCGTCGTCCATGCACTTGCTGTTGTGTCTTGACAGGTACACTTTTTAATTCATCCAGGCACTGTTGACTTAGAAAGTCATTTACTATCCAATGTTCCCAGGGCAGTTGATACTTAACTGTTTCGATAAAAGGTATTTTGTGCAATTTGTTTCCAATCTTGATGCCTATCGCCTGTGGGCTCAATCTTCACATTCAACCAAGGCAAAGCATCATTGGCGTGTCCAGTAAATCCTTGTTTGGGCAACAACAAATCTGGCCACTGTCGCAAAAACTGATTTTTTAATATTGGCTTGGTTGTTGTATTTACTTTGAATTCCCAGGGCAAATTCAGTGCAAACTGCATTATGCGTTTGTTCATAAAAGGGTTGCGTGTTTCCTTGCCCCAGGCACCACCAATTCGATCTTGACCCGGGGCATCACATCCAACCACTTGGTACCAATAGTCCATGAGCAAGGTGGCCTGCCGTGCATCGCCATTGTAGGCAGTCAAACAGCGTTGCCACAATTCAGGATCTCCAGCTTGGCTGTAAGGACTGTAGCTACGTTCTGCGGAATAATCAATGTGTTGATACACTCCATAACCTCCAAACAATTCATCTGCTGCCAGCCCGGTAAACAACACTCTAGACTCAGTGTTTTTTGCCACCAGCCATTTGCCCACAAAACTCCAACTCTGAGCAGGCATCTGAGTTCTTTCCAACAGTGCATGATATTGTTCAGCATATTGTTCAAAAGACACTGGCAATAATTTTAAATTTAAAATTTGATCTGGCTGTAAAAATTCTTTGACTCGATCCACTACTGGGTCTTTGCCGGTCATGTTTATGCTTACAAGTTCGGCCTGCGGTAATTGAGACAATATCAAATTTGAATCTACTCCACCAGAATAGCTGATGGCTGCTGAACATTCTGGTGTCATTTCTTGCATGACTCTGGTCCACAGCCAATCAAATTCTTCCTGTACTTGTGCTTGTGTTCGATGGTGATCGGGATTGATCCATGACCAAATGTTGTCTAAGGATATGTCTGGCACGTGATCAATGTACAGTCTTCCAGGTTCCAACCGTTCAATGCCCTGCCAGGGCGTTTGAGTTTGCATGGTCCAACTCTTGTTGACATATGGTACCTGTACTTTATTTGTGCTGACATAGGTCAATATGGGCGCAACTTCCGAACATACAATCACAATGTCGTCGTCTTGGTAACGATACAGATAGTGTTCGCCCTGCGGGTCTGACGCATAGGTCACACAATCACCGTCCCAGTACACCCAAGCCCAAGGTCCTTCAAAGTATTGAAACTTGTTGCGATTGCTCCGGGCTGCTTGATAGGCCAGTTCCGTATCATTGCTGTAGTGTCCGTGCCAGCGATGATTGTAGATTTCTCCATTGTAGGCAAAGAAGTCCGGCTTTTTTTCATTGTAAAAATCTGCCGAGCCTGTGATGTGCAACACCGTTTGTGCCATGAAAACTCGATCACTGTGTTGATAACGCACAAAGTCTGGGCCGCGACTTTGCAGTACTTTCACGGCCGCAAGATGTTGGGGCAACGGCTTGGCTGTGCGGCTTTGCACATACAATATTCCGCACATTATTTTATTTTTTCTAGTACACCAGGCCACCAGGCAGCAAAGTCTGCAGGCCATTGCTGCTGCATGGATCGCAACAGTGCGATGTTGTTATCGGCGGCTTGAGCACAACGATCAGTGATATCTTTTTGTTGGAACTGTTGTGTATTTTCTACGGCTTCGAACAAAAAGTCTACCATTTTGTCACCATAAGCTGCGGTGCGATTCTCAATCATGCTGTCGTATTTGTGCGTGACTAAATCTGCCAGTGTATCAAATCCCAAACTAGCTAACCGAGCCACAGTGTGACGTCCCGAATACAACTGCCAAGGCACAGGCAAACACAAGGCTCTAAATGTTTTTTCACTCAGGGCCACAGTGTTGTCACTGCTGTAGGTTTCCATCACAATGTTCATCCAGGCTGACTGATGCACAGTGGGTTGATCCAAATCATGGTTACGATAAGGCACCGCATCCAGTAGCATGTTGTAGGTGTGATCATAAACTTCATGATACTGAGATTCCAGCTGTTGGTACTGACGTTGAAAATTATCACGCAGGCCTGTATCGCTGGCATTGTCACCATCCCAGGACCAGCAGTTGAAATTGACATAGTCCACGGCGTAGGGAAATTGTGTGGATTCTGAGCAAAAACATTGATCAGTTCTCATCTGCAGTTCCAAAAACATTAACATACGTTTTTGGTCTAATCGATTCACTGCAAAGTTGAATCTGCGGTCAGGTTGCCAGGTCAGACGTTCGGGAACATGTGTATAGATGCCAAAGAAACTGTCAGGCAATCGAGCCACTTGATATTGAGTGGGTGCGCTGCACCAGGTGTCTGTTATGATCACAGTGTTGCGATCAAACATGTAAGGCAGTTTGAGATCATAGTTGGTATTGCAGGTGGTAAAATCATCTACCAAACAAACCACCACAGTTTGATCGCCGCGCTGCCATACCTTGTTGCTGTGGTCCTCGGCAGTGTAGCCCAAGGCAATCAGTTGACCGCGGAAAAAATCCATCAAGGTGTTTTCGTGCCAAATACAACGGCTCTTGACAAATATTTCGTTTTCGTATATGTTGTGATACAAGTCAGGCATGCAAATACTTATAGTACTCAAGTGTTACCGAGTGCAAAAATCAAAAGGTAATACTTTTGTAGTAGTACATTTTGGTTGACTCGAAATGCCCGAAATGCTATAATACACACATGACAAGAAAGAAACGTGTTGATCGAACCCACATTGTGTACACAATCCAAATCGGATTGGAGTACTACATTGGTATTACCGCTAAAACTCAGCGCACCATAAACATGAGCCTTCGTAGCCGTGTGAACAAGCACATCTACCGTGCTCGCACAGAAGACAAGAGCTGGAACCTGTACGAAGCAATTCGCACCGCAGGCGAAGCCGCTGTAAACTACGCCGTGGTGGACACGGTGCGTGGCAAAGATGTTGCACACCGACTCGAGCGCGAGTTAATACAAAAGTACACACCTGCACTCAACACTGATGTGCGTGTAAAATCGGTTGCCCAATAATTCCCAAAATGTTATAATAATGGCATACAAAGCAAAAAGGATATAAAAATGAATGCATTACAGTTTATTGCAGATTACAATGAAAATTTTGGATCACCAGGTGTTGTACGTACCATGCAGGTGTTGACAGAACAGTTTGACCGATTGACAGCAAGCGAAAAGGTGCTGTACGCAGAATTTCTAGAAGAGATCGCTGTGGTATTGCAAAACAACAAACAATCCTAACAGTTGACAGGTTATCCAAAAGAGCATATAATACACACATGAACACAAAGGAGTCGCAAATGGAACAGTTGAAATCTTGGGAAGACATGACAGATCTTGAGCAAGCCCAATGCACTTATTGGGACATGTACAAGGACGCTTATGGCCATCGTCCCCGCGGTGTTGACACCTCCAGCTGGACCTTTGCAGACTTCGAACAAGAGTTTGCCAGCCTGGGCAGTGTTATCCAGCGTGAAGAGGCTGACCGCAAGACAGCTGAAGCTGAAGCCGTTGTCAAGTTCGAAGACCGTGTGACCAGTCTCATGCACACCGGCGCTGACCGTGAGCGTGTGGTTGCATGGCTCATGGACGCTGAACATGCCAATGGCGACTTTGAGTATTTCGCTTTCACCCAGGGCTTGCCCTACGGTTATTTTAGAAAGGCAGCATGATGAAGTTCACAGTTGAATGGCATGACAAAATGCATCGTTGGGACGTGGTTCGTTGGGACACCACTGCGGAAGGTGCGCGAGTTGGTACCACTATAGACCGATGTGCCACCATTGAGGATGCTGAAGAAATTTGTGCATATCACATGGACATGATGAACCCCACCCTGTGGGCCGAAGTAGGTTGTGAATTTGATCGGGAGACAGCATAATGGCAGGCAAAGCAAAATCAGTCTATCTCACAATCACTGAGAAGGGCAAGCACACGGCTGTATTTCGCAAGGTGTTTTTCAATGCCACGGACTACAACGCCTACGTCAAAACCGACGAGTTCAAGGCCCAATGGCCTGCCGAACAGTTTGACATCATAAAGGAAACATACTAACATGATGCCCGCAGGAAAGTACTACATTGGCGACTTGTGCTATGTCATGGCCGATGAAGAGTGGCGTGAAATTTGCAACATCATCATAAAAGAGCCCCGCATTCTTGACGGCGAATTTGAACTGCCCGATGGCCGCAGGTTTGCCATCTACAGCACTGCCTACGGTGACGGCACCTATCATGATCAACACGGCCATGCATACAGTGTAGACGCAGGAAGTATTGGTTGTATTCGATTGGACGATATAAAGTACGTTGACAATTTTGATCAATTCTTGGACTTGGGTGCTATTCAAGAGTTTGCAGAACCGTTTGCAACTGGCTCACAAGGCGGACAACTCCAGTTTGGACATGTCGTAATTGAAACTGATGCTGTTGACTGGTATGAGGATGAACTATGACTAAAATTGTGATCAATGTTTGCCACGGTGGCTTCGGACTCAGTCACAAGGCTGTGCTGGCATATCTTGAACAGAGTGGCCAACAGGTCTGGGCCGAGGCCGACAAAAAGTACAGCGGCTTGATTCCGTTCACTTACTACCTGGTACCACCAGAACTGCGCATAGAAGGCACTCCTGACAACTGGCATGACATGACCTTGGCAGAACGTCAAGCACACAATGCCGCGTACAGTGAGACCGTGTTCTATGATCGCGATGTGGCTCGTGATGATCCGTACCTGGTTCAAGTGGTTGAACAACTGGGTACCGGTGCCAACGGACGTCACGCAGACCTAAAGATTGTTGAAATCCCTGATGATGTCAACTGGTACATCGAGGAGTATGATGGCCGCGAATGGGTGGCCGAACGTCACCGAACTTGGGAATAAATAATGAGTATGACAAAAAGTGCAAATGGAATTCAAGGATGTTTGATACGCGGCCATGACGGAACCTATTACTTCCGTGTGTACGATGCTGATCACAATTTTCAGGACTATGATTTGATGCACAGTGATCTTAGTGTGACAATAACTGATCCTGATGCGTTCTTTTATGAAGATAAATCAGGCGACAGGCTGGATCATGCCCCTGCTACACTGGGACTCGAATAGTGGCCACTGTGCCTAACGATGATTTTGACATGCCGGATCTAACCGACGAGATGATAGCAGAGTTTCGTCCGTTGAATGTACTGGCACAAACTGACCTACACCTGGGTGCGGCTGTGGTCCGTCCCGTCAGCAAGCCCAAAGTGGCACCGTTTGATCTGTCAGGCACTGTGATAGACGCTGTGATAGGCTCCATGTGCCTGGCCTCAGCCTGGATTTTTGTGCAGGCATGGACATGGGCGTTGTTCAGTTAAGGCGATAAGTACTTGCATGGATCAACCACGCCGAGTAATACCCATACAAACCACACAAGCACCTGACGTAAGACCGGTCGTGAATGACCACGATCCGCACGTGAAACTGTCCGAAATGTTTGTGACAGCCCCGCCGGCACCGCCACCTGAAGTTCGTAAACAAAAAAATCTAACTGAAGTCCATACCACCTACGACATCACCAGAAAAAATCGTGTGGCCCTGATCGTTGCACCCGAATGGACTCCTACATCTCCTCCTTACGGTATTGCTAGAATGACTGCACTCAGTCGTGCCAGCGGGTTTGCCACACGAACCTGGGATATCAATATCATGGCCATGCACGAAGCCAACTGTAGACAATATTGGTCAGCATACGAAGACTGGAAATGGCAAAATCCTCACTACAGCCAGCATGTTCATCCCTTGATTGAACCAACCTTGCTCAAGTACATGCAACAGGTATGCGAGTGGGCTCCCACAGTGATTGGATTTGGTACTTGGTATACCAATGATTCATGCACCGTATGGATGGCTCAAGAATTTCGAAAACGCATACCTGGGGTTATAATTATATTTGGTGGTGCCAATGCCACACAAATGAAAATCACTGATACGTCGGTTGCTGACCATATTGTCAGTGGCGAAGGCGAATTATTGTTTGTGAAGATATTGGAAAACTTAGAAAACCCCACTGAACAACTGCCACACATCTTGACACAGAGTAAAGATCAACGTGTGGACTTGGATTCAATGCCACCAGCTGATTACTCTGATCTTGATGTCCGACTATATGACAATCAAGGCATTACCAGCGAGTTCAGCCGCGGGTGTATTGCCAACTGTGTGTACTGCAATGAAACTGTGTTTTGGAAATTTCGAGCCAGACAAAATCATCGAGTGCTAGAAGAAATTGAAATTGTGTATCGTCAACAAGGCATACGCAGTGTGCAATTTATTGACAGCTTGCTCAACGGCAACTTGAAAGAATTGCGAGCATTTGCAGAAGGCTTAATTGAAAGAGAAATCCGTGTAAATTGGGGAGGATACTGTCGTGTGGACGGCAAGATGGATCGTGACTTTTGGGCACTGTTAAAAAAGAGTGGTGCGTCAGGATTTGCATTCGGTGTGGAATCAGGTTCGCAAAAAGTGCTGGACCTGATGAAGAAGAATTGCCGGGTGGAATGGATTGAACAAAATTTTTATGACCTTGCAAAAATTAATATGTGCAATCAATTTGCCACTTGGTTTACAGGATTCCCTGGAGAAGAACTCACTGATGTTGCACAGACCATGACCTTGATGTGGCGCCTGCGCAACTCGGGCATGGGCGCACAAAGTTCTGGCACTTGCGGTCTAGGACACAACACCCCATTGGATTTAGAACGTGAGCGATTTGGGGTCGCTGCACAACAATGGAGTTGGGGTTGGGCCACACAGGACATGCGCAACACTGTTTTTCACAGATTCATGAGATTCAAATTTACCAACATATTGTTAGAACAGTTTAGATTGCACAACACTGTGCGCACATATACTCAACATCACCAGTACCCTGATTTAAAGAATCAATATTCAATTGAGTACGATCCTGCCAACTGGGCAGAAACAATTCCATGGGAAAAAGATTTTGATTATGAAATTATAAAAGAAGATGTTGGTGTTGTTGCCAACACATTGATCAACGAGCCTTGGCCGTTGTTGCGTGTTTTTTGGTTGGCCATGGGTGCATACAAGTTCCGTGTGGAATTTGAACCCGAAAGAGATCTAAAAGAGTTTGGATATTCACGTTACCCACGCGGCGGTGAACACAGATTCTGGGGCACATACAGTTTTGAAATTGACGCTGCCGGTGCCTGGACTGCCAACTTTGACTCCAGATTAGAAGCTGATCCTTACAACAATCAACCCACCAATTTCCATCATGTGTATGCTGGAACTGGCACGTGGTCACGTCCTTTAGAGCAAATTGCTCTAGCTGAGATCACGGGCTAAAGCGTTATATATACATGAAGCGAGAAATCATCAACCAAGTACGAGAACTGCTGGACCGCAATCTCAGCACCGCAGAAATAGCACACAGAATGGGTGTTGATCCAGATTTGGTTCAACTGGCCATACACACCATCAACCAACTGTTGACTTGATCTAGCAAGTGTTGACAAACACTTCGCAATATTATATAATTAGAATCCATAACACAAGAAAGGCCCCTTATGGAATTCTTACCAGTATTAGAACTGATCGATAGACTCTGCATTGCCAGAGTAAAACACGCCAGGACCCAAGGTGCAAATCAAGTTGAACTTGATTGGTACGAGGACAAGTATCAACAACTGTCCCAAAGCTCAGAATTGGATCAAGTGATTCAGGCCATGACTGATATTCACCATGCCATTTGGGACCTGGAATGGCAACTCAAAAGCGGTGTAGAACAAATGTTGAGTCTCCAGGAGATTGGGCGACGAGCCATTGCCATCAGAGATTTCAACAATCAACGCATTGCCTACAAAAATTCTGTAGCATCCATTTTGGGACATGCTGTGAAAGAAATCAAACAGGACCACCTGGCAGACGGCACTGTTGACTATAAATAAAATTCCTGTTACAATACACATGTAGGGCCGTTAGCTCATTCGGTTAGAGCAGAGGACTCATAATCCTTTGGTGCGGTGTTCGAATCACCGACGGCCCACCAAACAATCTGGCGTTCGTTCAACGGATAGGACATGATTCTTCTAAAGTCATTATAGAGGTTCGATTCCTCTACGCCGGACCAGTAAATAACAGCATACGAGTATGGGGGAACAGGTAGACCCAGCAGACTTAAAATCTGCCGCCATTGGCGTACCGGTTCGACTCCGGTTACTCGTACCAATAAGTACCAATAAGTACCAAAGGAACTGACATGAGCAACATCACCATAGAACCACAGCATGAGAGTGAAGGCACAGACGACGACTTCTTTGATGACCTTCGTGGCCAATGGGCCCAGATGGAGGCTGAGCGTAAGCAGTCTGATGAATTCAAAATCAACAACATGGAATATGACATGAACCAGGCCGACTGGTTTGTGAGCCTAGTGCGCGGCAGTGATGACTATGCACAAAACTTGTATGCTGCCTTGTGCAACAACAGTTTCCAAAAACAAGATGTTTGGCTTGTGTTAAAAGATGCCTACTGGTCATGCAGTTGGCGTTACGCTGGCGGGCTTGTAGCTGATTTGAGAGACGTGGGCGAAGACTACATGAACTGGTACTGTTCAGGCATTGGCGACAAGACTGACAGCAACTTTGTTGGTGAAGGCAATGTTACCGACCAAATTGCCGCAGATTTGGCCATCCTGGGATGGCGTGTGGCCGAGGAGCCCAGCAGTGAATAAAGGGTAAATAAGAGTTATTGCTGTATGAAGTGATGAGAAAAGTGTTCTGGACGGGGGTGCGAATCCCCCCAGGTCCACCATAAGAGGTCTAATGAGTATAAGCTGTCCTTACTTAAACGCTGATGAACTTTGTAGCATCTATGAAACTCGTCCTAGTTGTTGTAGAAACTTTCCTAATAGAAATACAGGAATGTTTTGTTCAGAAACTAAATGTGTTTATGATGCACTTGATAATTTAGATTGTGCTAACTGTAAAGATAAGTGTTGTAAGCATTTAGAAATGGAAGTATTTGATATTAAACTATTAGATATTTCTTGTTCGACTTGTAAGGAAACTTACTGTTCGAAATAGACTTTTTATGATGGGCCTGCATAGTTTCGACAGGGCAACAAGTACCAGAGTGGACAGCACGGTAGGCGATGACCGTTAATCAAGCAAAAAACGTAAATGCAAACGACGAACAGTTCGCTTTGGCAGCCTAAACACTGCCTAGGGTAGGAAATACCTCGTAACAGAAACAACCCAAAAGGCCTTGACGGGCCTTTTGTCTTTGTGTATACTACACTATTGAGGAGATACCATGAGCAAAGGCACACGACCCCGTCCGTCAGTGGTCAGTCAGGAAGAACTGGCCAACCGACACCAATCCATATTTGGCTCAAAGCCGCCAAAGGAACGCTATGTTCCACCACCCTTGCCACCTGAGTTGGCCGGACCTGGTTCATTTGAACGTCAACTGGGTACCACAAAACTTCCACCCGGAAGAACATGAATCGGTAAAAGACGTTTAGAAAATCATTGACTTTTGACTCACTGTCATATATAATACACTATGATTAAGCAAATCGCCCAACTGTCCTTTGAGATACCCTCACACGAACTACATGATTATCGTCGTGAGGCGCTGGCCTATACTACACACAGCGGGAGCAGTGGTACCTAATACAAAAGTACTACTCAAGCAAAAACCCGCCACCTAGGCGGGTTTTTCTTTTTGTGCTAGACCAATAATGGTAGAGGTGTTATACTAGAGACTAGTTAGAAAACAGCACAGTCGATCGAGACTAGTTGACCGGTTAGTTAAAATTTCGATTGTCATATAGTCCCTGTCTAGTTATAGGGTACTATATGAAAACACATTAGGGTTACCTAGTCCGTTAGGGGTGAACGAAGGTTGATGCGAACCGGATACCCATGAAGCAGGAGGGTTCTAGAGTATGACGAGACACCATCGAGTCAAAGGGCAAGAACTATAACAAACTCCAGGAAGGCGGCGGAACAACTGGGCCCGTAATGAGGTCTTGATGCAAGTTGGTGATGCGTGTCAAGAACTTCCCTAATGTATTTTCATATAGTAATTTGCACGATTCGTCTATCGGTTAGGACGCTGGCCTTTCACGCCGGAAAGACGAGTTCGATTCTCGTATCGTGTACCATTTTTGTAAGGGCATATCGCCTGAGCACTTCTCCCAGTCTGGGACACTAGGCTCTGCAACCTTGCCCTTACTCTTTTTTGGAGACGTGGCAGAGTGGTTGATTGCACCAGACTGTAAATCTGGCCCCTAAAAAGCGCGGTGGTTCGAATCCATCCGTCTCCACCAATTTTTGGTCCTAAAGTGTTCATGGACGCACGACGGCTTGTCACGCCGTAAGAGTGGGGATCGTTACCCCCTAGGACCGCCAAGTTTATGATGTCACTAGATATTCCCAATTGGAGTTTAAATAGTGAAGTGACAATTGTACAAATCTTTCTAAAATTTTATCAACGTGATAAATTATATACATAAGTTATGAAAATACTAGTGCTAGGGGATTGTCAAAGTAACGGTAATAACTGTTTAGCCGATGAAGTTTTAGGTAATTCATTACCTCGCTCATGGAGTTTACGTTTTCATTCTGAAAATGTGCCTAAGGCAATAATGTGGTTCCTGGCTCGGAGGCGCAAAAATAATAATTTAGATCCAATATCTTCACGAGACATTGAGACAGCCATGTGGACGTATCTTCGTGAGGAAGAGCTAAAAGTAGCTTGGCCCAATTTGATGAACGCCGAAGTAACAAATCGTTCATTCAACGGAGCTACTTTTACCGGATATCACAAACGTCTTTTACAGCACATTGAAGAAGTAGGAATGCCAGATCATGTGTTAGTAACTGATTTTACATTTCCACATGTGTCAAGTTCATTTAGATATGAAAATAAAAGATACTTTTTTGAGAAAAATCTTGAATCTTTGATCAATCACAGTATAACACCCATTGAAGTACATCAAAAACTCTTGCATAGGATACAGTTTCAAACAAACCAGTCTCGTGACTGGCACAGCAAAAAACATAAAAAAAGTTATGAACAACTTGTTAAAGTGCTAACGCATTTTTCTATAAAATGGACCATAGTTAAATTTGGTGATATGAATCAAGAAAATATAGATGTATTTGATAAAATTCTTAAAGATGGTATTAACTGTATTGATTTATTTCAACAATATCATTATGCCAACGGAGACGAAAATAGCATGATTAAATTAAACTTGCAACAAACTATTGCAAATAGAATTCAATCATATTTGAACAGCGACCATAGCTCATTTGGATAGAGCACTGTGCTACGAACGCAGGGGTGGGAGGTTCGAATCCTTCTGGTCGCGCCATATTGAAGCACATTAGAACATGCCCCTAGTAGCAGTAGTGAATCAAGGGCAGAAAGTTGAGTGTGCTTCAATATGGTGCGTGTCGTCAAGCGGTCAAGACCTCGGATTGTGATTCCGATATGCGTGGGTTCGAATCCCATCATGCACCCCATGATATAAATTATTGCCTGAGCTGTAACACTTAAATATTGTCATGATGGATCTAGTTACTGTGGTATTTCTTGACGAATTACCCACACTGAAATTACAGGCACAAAGTGTGGAATTGTATTGTCAACACATGGACCTTGGTGACATTGTTGTGATTGTCAACGATGACCGCATGACCGTCGATGATGTGAATCCTGCTTGGTGGGGACAATTCAAAGATCGTGTAAAGATAATTCATCGTAGCAGTTGGTCCGTCGATTACGCCGAAAACGGATGGCTTACTCAACAACTTTTGAAATTGCTGGCCTGTGCTCTTGGCAAAAATACCTGGAGCATGGTCGTGGATGCCAAAACGTTGTTTGTCAACCCAGTGCCAAAATACCATGATCGTCCGCAGACAGGGTTGTTGGATATATTTCCTGTATTTAAAATCAGTCAACAACTAGTCAGCAAACTGTTTGACATCGATTTATCAAATCAACTGGGCCCCGGTGGTGTGCCTTTTGTGATGAACAATCAATTGGTATATGACATGATTCAAGAAATACAGTCACGCACCAAACAAGATTTTGCACACTGGTTTCAAGATCAAGGAATGATAACTGAGTTCATTCTGTATTCAGGATATGTGTTGTTTTCCCAAGGATCATTTGATAAAATTTATGATGTTGATCACACCAGTATTGTGCCTTGTAATTTATGTCACAGTGAGGTGGCAGAATTTGATCGGAAATTTTCTGAGATGTGTCAGGCCACCACAGTGAGCATACATCGAAATGCCTGGCAACAACTGTCAGACCAGCAACGTGCTCGATATATCAATTTCTTATCTCAAAGAGGTATCAAATGAAGGCCACGGTCATGGTAGCACACCCTGATGATTGTGTGATATTTGCCTACAGTTTTATGCATCATCACCCCAAATTTGATTGGACTGTTTGTTATCTTACCTACGGTGCCACAGACCATCGTGGCAGCGAATTCGCACAATTTTGGGCTCGTCGAGGAGTTGCAACTAAATTTTTGGAATTTGTGGACAACTGGCATGATATCGAAAACAAATTCATAAGTTTTGATGCGTCTGCTGCCCAGCAGGCCATATTGTCGGCCATTGCTGACCAGGACCTGGTGCTCACACACAATCAATCAGGCGATTATGGGCACCTGCATCATGTGTTTGTAAATCGTTGTGTGACACAACATTTCAAAAATGCAGTGACATTTCAAGGTCCCGGACAAGGCAATTGTGTGTTTTCGTTGGACGCAGATGTGTATAGTTTGGATGAATTTCCTCTGCACAAAAACACAGTGGAACCATTTCACATCAACGGACACCGCAACGAATACCATGTGCCGCAAGAGGTGCAATCAATACTGGAGTCAATGCAATGAAAAAATTAATGGTAGCAGGCTGCTCGTTTTCAGCAGTGTCAAACACCATGCCTGGCACTGCCTGGAGTGAACTACTGGCCCAACGACTGGGCTGGAACTTGGTCAATCTAGCACGTCAAGGTTGCAGCAATGGCGGTATCCGTTTGCAAATGGAAGAAATACGCAGACAACGTCCAGACTTTGCTGTGGTAAGTGCAACGTTTTGGGATCGTATGGAAATCCCTGCCAACTCTGCTCCATACGATTGGACACAAGCGCCCAGTGCTGGAGAGAATCCGCCACTGGAAAAGCACCTGCAAGATTGCAAACGTGGCAACGGATATTGCAGAGAAGATGGTATAAAGAATGTGAACTATGGCACAGGGCCCAGCAACATGATTTGTGAAACTATTTTTACACTGGCAGAAAACTTTGATCATCCCTATAGAATGGCTAGAATCAGCAAAGATGCACAACGTGGCATTCGTGCCTGGATTGACAGCATTTATGACAATGCTTGGAAAAAACAACAAGACGAGTGGATCATGCGTGAAGGTGTGATGTCAATGTACCTGGATGGCATCAAGTTTTTGTTCTTGCCCAACCTGCTGTGGCCGTTTGACCCCAGCAATCCCACTCAATGGCGTGAGGCATTTCCCGGCATGATTCCCGACCAGTATCTGTTGACCCACAGTGATCAAAATCCACAGGCCATCTGTGGCAACAATCCGTTCACAGGCGAAGACCCTGGATATCACTCTAGCCCACGCGGCCAAGAACTCATTGCCGAGCAGTGGTACAACAGAATCACAAGAGATTTTGATTTACCATAACCAGTGATGACCGGGTATGTGATGATGCAACAGCTCACGCTGATCACGTGAGCGTTTTTCTTCCAGCTCACGCAAACGTGATTGATTCTGATCCAATGCAGTACTCATGCTGTCATACATTTCTGTGGGATCCTCAAACCAGGCCAGCTGCATGACTTGATGCATGGCCAGTTGAAAGCGTATGCTATCCCTGGGCTCATCATCATAACTTTCATTAACAACACCGCTGAATGTGGCAAAGCCCTGTTCACGCAAGTGGCGCAGGTAGCCTTGTGGACCAAAAATCACAAAGATTCTGCGGTTGTACATGGCCTTTATAGTTTTTTCACTTAGAAAAAATGTTGACCCGGTGCCAATGGTTTCACAAATGATACTGTACCAAGTACGACGATATATTTCCAACGGGCTGTCGAGACTAACAGTGTTGTCGATCACTGTGCGCACTTCCCACAACGGATCCAACTGTGGACTCACATAGGGCCAGTTTAACTTATTGGGAAACAGGCTTTGAAAATAAGTGTTTTGATCATTTATCACTGCACCCGGAAAACAATCACGATAGGTCACCAGACTTTGCTCTAGCAATCCCACACGTGCCAGAGCCAACATCACATAGTCTCGATGGGGCCTACGTGCTCCAAGCAGGGCATCAAACAAATAGGGCTTGGTAGTGGCCTGAGTATCTGTGTACTCATTAAATTCTTGAAATTGTCGAATCCACCAAGGGCGATACAGTTGATTGGGTTTCAAACAGTCAGTGGGATTGATACCTCCCAAGGCCAACACATATTGTTGGACCTGTTGTTGGCTGATCCAGTCTTCAATATCTGCTTGAGTATAGTACTCCATGTCACTAAACAACACAAGATCAAACTGGCTTAGATCAATCTTCAAATTGGGATTGTAACTGTATATCCAGGGTTGATTGTAAAACACTTGCACTGCTGCCACACGAAAGGGTTGTGCCAGCACCAGATCAATATCAGTTGTGACATCCAGTATGCCCAGACCCCAGTCACGTGCCACGTCAATGGAATCACAACAGGGGTTGTAGACTGGGTAACTGAATTTAGGATGTGACATTCTGCACCATCTGCCGGTAGTGTTCAAAATTGGGCACATCCAACGTTGCCCAATCAAACTGCATACTGCGACTCAGATCCGGAACTGCATCACACACAGCATTGTATTCTGTAGTCAAGTTGGCCAATTGGTCCAGTTCATTGTATTCAAATCTGCGTTGCGCTTGATAGGTTACACCACCTTGGGTCACAGCCCAGTTGCCCAACAACTCGTATTCGCTGAACCATTTGATAATGTTACCTGCGCCCCAGGGAGGTACAGTGGGCATGCCCGGCACTGCTTCAATGATGGCATCCAGCCATTTCTTATGGGGCCAGCGTGATTCAATGTGTCTGCGTAGCTCTACAAAATCTCTCTTGCGCACAGCACACAGCTCAGTCACAAAGCAGTGTGGACTGGCGTGTGGCATACCAGTAATGGCTTCGAACACTCCTGTGTAACTGCCTTGTGTGGTGTTCAACAAACTCAATAGGTTTAGTGTGCCATTGTCATAACAACAGTATGGTTCGGTCATGAATGTATCTGCGTCATGCATGAGCATGACATCAGCGTCCAGCAGGTCCAAGTATGCCAATTTGATTGCCTGCTGGCGCAGCCACCAGCCACGATAGTCACCATCAAACACCCAGTGATTGACCTCGGGATAGCGTTGATAGATCTCACTGTCGTTGACATAGACAAAATTGCTGCTGTCAATGTTGTACTGAGCCCACACAGGTTCTAGTTCTTCTCGACTCATGGGCGTAGCAATCACTGTGTGGTCAATGCCCACCAGGTTGTGGTCCCATTGCAGTGCAAAGCAAGCATGCGGCACACGATAACGTGCTAAAAATAACACTCTTGCCACACTCATGATCTACCTCCGCAATTGTTGACACAGCCGTATAATCTACCTTCGGCTATGCTGGCCTGTTTCCATGTTTCTTCTATGCGTTCAAACCAGTCCAGGCAATGAGCAAGATCATATTCTAGTGCATTGTTTTCGTGAACCAATTGTTTCAATTGTTCGTTGCCGGGGTGTGTCATTGTGGTGGGATAGTAACCCAAAAAACAACAAGGGTACACTGTGCCGTCGGCTGCAATGTAAATTTCTTCCTGGCGTTTGTGCTCGCATACCAAACGTAACTCTGGTTCATCCTTGGCTATTTTGATTGTGCGATGATCAAACCATGTTTTGTGATTTTCCAATAGGCCTTGTATGCTGGGTATAATATGTGCTGAACGAGGATCGTGGCCAATTTGATGACTGTATTCGCCATCACGTGAGAACACTGGTCCGGTGTTTCGGCCATCGTAAATGTTGTCAAATCTTACAAATCCCAACTCCTGTGATAATTGTTGACAGGCACTCTCTTGATGACGATTGTGATCAAATGGCGCAAATCGCCATACGGCTCTGCCACCTGCTTGAATGAATGCCTGAGCATTGTCAACCACTGTTTGCCAGTTGGTATCTTGTCTATACAAACTGTGTGTGTCGGCCAGGCCATCCAAGGCAAATCCAATGGTGACTCCCGGCAATGCCAAACGGCGCCACCATGGTTTTGACCGCATGCTGCCATTGGTGGAGATGATTACTGCCACGCCGTGGCTCACAAGATATTCTACAATCTCCACACCGTCATGTGCCAGGGCAAAATCGCCAAGATTACCGTTGAAAATTACGCCATAAAATTTGTTGGTTTGATGAGGGAATCCATCCTGTGGCACAGGTGGTGGTTTCAACTGCTCAACAAAACTGGGTTGAAAAATATGCTTGAAGTCTTTGAGAGTGAGCTCGGTCACAGGGTATCCTGAGTTGTATTCAAACCCTCGATAGTTTCTGGGACACATGGGGCAGCGAGCATTGCACCGAGTGGTCAGTTCCACATGTGCCCGGCGTATTTGATCTAACTTTAGCATACAAATACTTATTGTCCAAACTGACTTGACCAACTATTTGATATCTGCTACAATAAATATTCTGCCGCGGGGTGGAGAAGTGGCAACTCACGAGTCTCATAAGCTCGAGATCGGCGGTTCGAGTCCGTCCCCCGCAACCAAATTTGTCAATAGGTTGACAACAAATCATAAATAAACTATAATAAGCACTATGATGAAACAACAATTCTGTTCAATTTCCAAGCCCACAATGCTCCAGGCAACAACCTGGCTGTTGGCCAATGGCTCATTCAACAGTATTCCAGGAGCTCCGGGGTTCTGATTAGACTATATTCGTATACCTAACAAGAACCCCGGAACTGAACACTCCGGGGTTTTTCATTAAGTGCAATGGCAACGCGAGCCTGTATCACTCTAAACTACAAATGTGGGCGGCCCGGAGGATGGGAAGTCAGTGGTGAAAACGCTGATGGTAAAATTCCGGAGTATCAAAGCATTCTCGGGCCTTAGGGCAAGTGGGTTCATCCATGAAGAATGCTTTGATACACACACTGGTTTCAGTGTGTTAGAAATTTGTCTCGGTGGTGTAATGGCAGCATAGCGGTCTCCAAAACCGTTTGTGGGGGTTCGAGTCCCTCCCGGGATGCCATGACATGGGGGGTTGGTGCTAACGGGAACACATGTGCTTTGCAAGCATGAGTTAAGGGTTCGATTCCCTTACCCTCCACCACAGTTGGTATAAGTATTTTCAAGGAACGTGGGCCGGATGGTAAGGCACGGGATTGCTAATCCCGCGGTGGTGACGAGCCGCTGATAGGGTTCGACTCCCTAACGTTCCGCCAAAGATAAGGAATTTTATGAAACCTACCAAAACATTTAGACTCAGTAAAACAGTCAAGCGCATGAAGGCCTTGATGGGCGGACCTGCTGAAGGACGCAACCAATTCAAACGCATGATGATCGACGCACAACTCAGTTCAGAAGTCAGCGTCCGAAGAGAAAAACCAAAAGACTAAAATTCATTCCTCAGTAGCTCAGTTGGTAGAGTAGCAGACTGTTAATCTGTTGGTCGCTGGATCGTGCCCAGCCTGAGGAGCCAAACACGCCCTACTAGTATAATGGCATTACACTGGTTTTGTAATCCTGTGATGGCAGTTCGATTCTGTCGTGGGGCACCAAATTTTTTATAAAGGAGATCTGTCATGACCTGTGACAAGAATGGCAAACCTATGGGGGTGAAACTTTAAGGTGAAGTAACCGGCTTTTAACCGGTAAAATTCGGATCGTTCCCGAACACCCCTACCATATAAAAACACATTTCGTACCCGTTGATGGTTGCTCGACAGCAATGTCGTTCCCAAAGCATAAAGTGTGTTTCTATATGGTAATATAGCATAGTGGCTAATGCAGTTGCTTCATACGCAACCTACCGTTGGTTCGAGTCCAACTATTACCACCAAATTTTAGCCGCGTAGCTCAGTGGTAGAGCATTCGCTTGATAAGCGAAGGGCCGTTGGATCGTTCCCAACCGTGGCTACCAGTTCAGTTGGAGATTCGCCAAGTTGGTTAAGGCATCGGATTTTGATTCCGACACGCATAGGTTCGAATCCTATATCTCCTGCCAGACACAATAGACAAACTGTGATGTTTGTTGTATAATTATTGCATACGCGGCGTTCGTAAAATGGTATTACCTTAGCCTTCCAAGCTAAAGTCGCGAGTTCGATTCTCGCACGCCGCTCCATTTGGACCGCAAGTAATACCCGCTAGGCAAAGCCTGCCGGCGTAGGTCACTTGCACTTGCGGTCTAATTTTTTACTCCGATTGGTGAAATGGTATCATTCATGGTTTGGGACCATGTGGCGCAAGTTCGATTCTTGCATCGGAGACCAAGCGATGCAACGGTGGCGGAGAGGTCCAACGCATGGGATTGCAAATCCCAAAAACCGTGAGTTCGAATCTCACCCGTTGCTCCAAAATAGAAAGTGCCCATGTGGGAATATGTTGTGACCTTTTTTGCTGTGTTCTTCACAGATATCTTTTACACCTACTACCTGCGAGCAGTGCAACATGAACAGGTGATGGCTGCCAGTTTGTGGGCCACTGTGGTGTTTGTGATGGCCTGTGTGGCAGTGATCAACTACACAACAAATTCATGGTTGCTGATCCCTGCAGGACTAGGTGCATTTTTGGGTACCTGGGTGGGCATGCGATTACGGACTCAGCAGAACCGATCTTGATTGTTACATAAATAAAACATGTATAGATACAATCAATATTATTGTCAACATTGCCGGTCTGCATACAACAGATCACAAGAAAAATCCACTCCAGGGTATTGCAGTTTGCATTGTTCTACATCTGAATCAGCAAGATTGTTACAAAAAACTTTCAAAGAACTGACTGTAGAACAAAGACTCAAACAGCACTCAGACGGCACATTCGTTAAACACAACAGTGATATTCCCACTGATCAGGCAGTAAAAAGTATACCGGTTAGAAAAAGAGACTACAAATGTGTTTGTTGCGGCATTGCTGATTACAACAGCAGGCCATTGAAACTACAACTGTTTCATCAGGACGGCAATCAAAAGAATTTTGCTCAGGGCAATGTTGATTTTTTGTGTCCAAACTGTTTGAGTCAACAATAATTAAATCCAAGGAAGATGATGCAGCGGGGTTGGTCCTGCGACTGGCCTTGAAAACCAGGTTCTCTTAACAGGGATGGGGTTCGACTCCTCCGTCTTCCGCCAAATATGCCTTGTTAACTCAGCGGTAGAGTAGCGCCTTTACACGGCGAATGTCGGCGGTTCGATCCCGTCACAAGGTACCAAACATGCCTCTTTAGCTGATGTGGTCATAGCACCGGATTGAAAATCCGGGGAACCAGGGTCGGAACCTGGAGGAGGCACCAATAATGAGTCTAATTCAAATCCTCGATTGTTGGTCCAATACGCCCGTGGCACATATGGTTGATTGGAAAAAATTTCAAAGAGTACTTCTATTTTGGATTGATCTTTAAATACTGGAATCATATTGTATTTAACGCCCCGGTGACGGAATTGGTATACGTGTTGGTCTTAGAAACCAAATTTTAGGAGTTCGAGTCTCCTCTGGGGCACCATTAGTCAAACATAAATAATTTTGAAAGTGCATATGAAAAAACTTGATATTGACCAAGTGGCCAAATTCATCCGGGCTCAAAGCCCAGAAACACGCATCTACCTTGGATGCGACTCAGAACGCATCAAAATTGACGGTGCATGGTGGGCAGACTATGTGTTGGCTGTTGTGGTTCACATCAACGGCAACAACGGTTGCAAACTGTTTGGCGAAGTACATCGTGAACGTGTGTGGGACCAAAAAGCATCAAAGCCGGCCATGAGACTCATGACTGAAGTTTACAAAGTTTCAGAACTGTATTTGAAATTGGCCGAAGTGCTGGAAGGGCGTGATGTTGAAGTTCACTTGGACATCAACCCCAACGAAATGCATGGTTCCAGCTGTGTGATTTCACAGGCCATTGGCTACATCAAAGGCACATGCAATGTGATTCCTTTTGTGAAGCCTGAGGCTTTTGCAGCCAGCTATGCCGCAGATCGTTTCAAAGGTCTGCGGGCGGCGTAAGATATTGCGGGTGTGGTGCTAATGGTAACACATAACTTTGCCAAAGTTAAGTCACGAGTTCGATCCTCGTCATCCGCTCCAAACAGCTCTTGTAGTTAAGTGGTATAACGAATCCATGGTAAGGATTAATCGACAGTTCGATTCTGTACTTGAGCACCAGTTATTTCACAGTGGCCAAACGCAAAGCGCCAAGCATGCGTATGTACATGTATCCAATATCAAACTCCCACCAGCGTCTGCTGAGTCGAGCACTGGCAGGATCAAGATGATGATTGTTGTGTAGTTCTTCGCCGCCGATCACAATGCCCCAAGGCATGATATTTCGACTTTGATCTTTGGTTTTGCCATTGCGATATCCCCACCAGTGTGCCACACCATTCACAACACCTGCAGCCCAGAATGGTATCCATATCATTTGTATAGCCCAGATCACAATACCCCACCAGCCAAATATCAAAGTGTTGAGCACAAGGAGAATGCCAATGCCAAGTCTGGAGTGAGCACTGTATAAGTTGTGCTCAATCCAATCAGCAGGAGTACCAACACCATATGTATCAACCATGACTTTATCTTTTGATGCCGCATGATATAGCATTGCTCCTTTGAAAAAGACTCTTTTGATTCCATACACATGTGGGCTATGTGGATCACCTTCTACATCACTGAATCTATGATGCTTGCGATGCACAGCTACCCATTGCTTTGTGACCATGCCAGTTGTGAGCCACAACCAAAATCTAAAAAAGTGTGCCACCGCAGGATGAAACTGTACGCTGCGATGTGCTTGGCTTCTGTGCAGGAACAGTGTGACAGCAACAATGGTGATATGTGTTGCAATCAAGGTGTATAATAGTTCAGTCATACGTTACTTAGCAAACACCGGCCCTTGGTGAAATGGATATCATGCTTGTCTTCGAAACAAGCGGTGGCGGTTCGATCCCGTCAGGGCCGACCAATAGAAAACTTCAAACATTGACATTAAAAAATACAATGGCAAAATGCCTTGACCAGTGACATAGAAATACTATATACTAGTGATGTCACTAATAGGAGGAACCCATGACACAATCCGTAAAAGGAACTAAAACCGAATTGAATTTGAAAGAAGCATTTGCTGGTGAAAGCCAGGCCAATCGTCGTTACTTGTATTTTGCAAACATGGCCGATGTAGCTGGTGACAACGACATTGCTGCTTTGTTTCGCAGCACTGCCGAAGGTGAAACTGGACACGCACATGGTCACATGGAATATCTGATCGAAGGTGGTTCCGGTGACCCAGGTACAGGTATGAGTGCCAAAACCACTACCGAAGCTTTGGAATCAGCTATTCATGGTGAAACACATGAATACACTGACATGTATCCTGGTATGGCCAAAACAGCCCGTGATGAAGGTCATGACGAAATTGCTGATTGGTTTGAGACCCTGGCCAAAGCAGAACGTTCACATGCCAACCGCTTTACCAAGGCCTTGGCTGCACATAAAGAAACACAGTAAAAACAAAAGGGCCTTCGGGCCTTTTGTCTTGACACCGCCGCTGATCTTTGTTATACTGTATATTAAGGATGTAAATAACAGTATGACCAATCAAACTGAACCCAAAAAATTTACCGATGCATTGAAAGACGCACTGGCCAAGAAACAGGCCGCTGCTCATCCTGATGCCAAAACCAAAACCAGCAAAAGTGGCAAATCTAAAAAACCCAGCACTCCTATAGTAGCAGGCAGACCAGTGCAACGAGCAGTGGGACGTGGTGGATGAGCAACGAACTAGCCCGATTTGTCAACAGCCGACGACGACATAAGAAAGATGTAGCAATAGCTAGACAGCTCAAAATTGCCGTGGCCAGTCACCACCCAGCATTGACACCGGGACCGGACATAAAACAACCACATAGATTGCATAAACGTCGCGCCATGGACTGTGGTAATTCGCAGTGCTACCTATGTGGCAATCCACGCAAGACACACAAAGATAGATTGACACAGCAAGAAAAGCGCCTGTTCCAAGACCTGGACAAGACAACAGATCGACATTCAAACGGATTATCAACCAAGGAAGAACCATGAAACACCCATCAAACAGAACAGCTGGACTCGACTCAGAAACAGCAGTGGCCATGATCGGCAACAGATACGACTTGATCTTGGCTGGAGCTCGCCGCATGAGAGAACTCAGTCGAGGAGACCTGCCCAAGATTGATCTAAAATTTCCACACAGTCCGGCAGTCACAGCCTTGCTGGAGATTGAAGCTGGCAAAGTTGGTCGGGACTATATCTATCGTGAAACAGAAGTTCAGCCACGTAGACGCAACAAACAACCTTTCTAATTGTGGAAGAAAGCAACAGCGCCAAGGGTCGCGACAGCTTTGATGTGGCAACTGGCAACACCTTGGTGCATTTTTTCAATCGCAATGTCACGCCCTATGCCACCAGCACACTGGGTCCTGCCTTTGATCTAGTGCCTGTTGAGAGTCAAAAAGACCTCATGATCAATCATGCCAGGATGTATGCCCAGCAAGAGTATGATCGAATTATGCAACTGGTTAGTGTGTTGCAACAGCAAGCAGACGACATTCGACGTAGACTGGACATTACAGATCTCGTGCATGCGGCAGTGTACCAATTCAGTCCTGTGATGGGCAAAACATATTGGTTGGCCTGGGATCGACGACGACAACACACCCTGCTGACCCCGCATGGTCCCGATGACTGGTCCAGCAGTGCGCCCAAAGACTACGAGTACCAGGCACAGGTCCGGTACATGGGCGACCATACCTGGTTGGAAGTAACTGCCAAGTAGCACTTGACCAATGATTCCCAAATTGTTAAATAATTTAAATATACAAAATTATGACTACATCAAATTTTTCGTCTACCCCCAGAGTAAACAGCTACACCAATTGGGGGCGCCTGGAAGAAGTCTGGCTGGGCGATTGTTATCCTGCACATTTCTATGATCATTTGGAATCAGAAGTACGTGATATCTTTTATGAAATTACAGAAAAAACTCAAGAAGATCTAGCAGTGATACAGCGCAAACTTGAAGAGTTTGGTGTTCAAGTACGCAGACCTCAATATGATCGCATTGAAAATTTTTTGTACCACCCTAGCCATCCCACCAGTGCAGGGCAATTGCACAAGCCCATGATCACACCACGTGATCATTTTTTAGTTTTTGGTAACACATTGTACGGATCCTCTCGGTATTACCAATCCTGGGCCGATGCCATTTCCGACTACTCACAGGATCCCGGCAGTTGCATTGTCAACCGTGATGATGTTCCTGTGGCCACTCATATATGCGGTTCATATACCGTACGTGCCGGGCGTGATCTTTATCTAGACACTGCATACTCTAAAGAAGATGTTGGTGATATCAATATCCTTAAGGATATATTCAAAGACTATCGGTTGCATCTATTGAACAATGGCGGGCATGTGGACGGGTGTTTTGCCGTGCTCAAACCCGGAGTGCTGCTGACCAGCAAGTATTTTTCAGATTATGACCGCACATTTCCTGGCTGGGAGTGCATCAACATAAATCAACCAGAGTTTTTCAAGCACAATCTTCACTGGAAAAAAGGTGCCAGCCATAACGGCAAGTGGTATTTGCCTGGCGTCACTGAGTCAGCAAAATTCAACGAGCATGTGATTGCACATGCCAAAGACTGGATTGGTGACTACACAGAAACTTACTTTGAAGTCAATTGTTTGGTAATTGATGAGCATAATGTACTGATGCTGGGCCAAAACGAAGGCGTATTTCGCAAACTAGAATGTCATGGAATTACAGCACATGCATTGCCATTTAGAACACGCACATTCTGGGACGGTGGCCTACATTGTTTGACCCTGGACATACGCAGACAAGATACCCGGGTTGATTTATTTCCGGAACGCACAGAAGAATTCTACACATATTAAATTGTAATACTCAGGTATTACTTGACCCGAATTGCTCCTTGTGCTATAATTACAAAAAGAAAGAAAGGAAGGGCGTATGCCAGCTGTATTTTTAGTCAGTGACACGCATTTTGGCCATGTGGGTGTGTGTCGCTTTAGTCATCCCGACGACCCCACTGTGAAGTTGCGTCCCTGGGATGACCCTGCGGAAATGGACGAGGAAATGATCCGCCGATGGAACGATCGTGTACGGCCTAGTGACAAGGTGTATCACTTGGGTGACGTTGTTATCAACCGCCGGGCCTTGAAGACATTGGCCAGGTTGAACGGCGACAAGGTGTTGATCCGTGGCAACCATGACATCTTTCCGGATGTGGAGTATCGCGAATACTTTCGTGAGTTGCGGGCATACCATGTGATGAACGGCATGATCTTGAGTCATATTCCTGTGCATGAGGCCTCGTTGGGTCGCTTTGGTACCAACATTCACGGACACTTGCATGCCAGTCGCGTGAAACGTGCTCGTGGTGTTGATGCCCGGTCCGGCGAAGTGTTGTACGGCACTGAAATTGATCCCCGGTACCATTGCGTGTGTGTGGAACAGACCGACTTTGCACCCATCTTGTTGGAAGATGTGTACCGGCGCATTGAGGCAGAAGGTGGAGAGATTGGGTTCAAAAATGGCAATTTCAAGACCGAGCACCATGTGGATTAACACTAATACTCAAGTATTACCTTTTATAACCCTGCTTGATGCAGGGTTTTTCTTGACCGGAAATTCCCAATTTGCTATAATAATGGCATACAAAGCAAAAAGGAGCTCGCAATGAACAAGATCACAGTGACCATTGAATTCTCGGAAAAAGAACTGCAAACAGTGTTTGAAAATCTGCCAGGCGTTGAAATCGTTGACGCCCGCAAGATGCAAAAGATCATGCAGAGTAAGAAATTTGCCCGGGCATTGGCCCACGACGTCAAAGAGGCATACATTCAAACCTGGCGTGAAAAACCTGAG